>Ga0180432_10002665_pt1 | contig 26587 bp, 26 predicted proteins | sample SS_ome_10_FD_132414 | JGI IMG/M metagenome (GOLD analysis project Ga0180432, IMG submission 132414) | Hypersaline lake sediment archaeal communities from the Salton Sea, California, USA - SS_1_MS_2 metaG | ecosystem: Environmental > Aquatic > Non-marine Saline and Alkaline > Hypersaline >... | reverse complement strand
GGAGCTTGCTCATTGTCACAACTATCTCAAGAGGGCAGCAAATCGATATCTAAGTGTAAGATCTCAATTCCTGTGCCAGAAATATTACTAAACAGAATTATTGAAGTTATCCCAATGTCAGAATTTGCATATAAACAACTAAGTGAGACTACGCCGTGGTCCATTTAATATGCAGATCCAACTCCGGCTCTGGCCGCGGTGACGGTGACGGCTCCGGCTTCAGCCACGGCCACGGCCGCGGCTACGGCGACGGCGATGGCCTCGGCTACGGTGGTAAAGTAAAAAAGGAATAATCAAAGTGAAAGAAATAGAAAAAAGAAAACGAGAAATAGAGCAGTTCTTAAAAAAAGGCGAGATCGGACTAATCTATAATCCACACATAGGAGCTAGCGCACAAAAGTGCAGATTTAGGGGATAACAGGAGAGACTGACTTCTTCTCGAAAGGATGGAAACATTTTGATACTTAAAAAAGAAACACTAGAAGCGAAAGCGATCGAAGCAAAAAGAATAGAAGATCTTGAAAATAACAACAAAAGGCTATACAAGTGCGTTTGCGACATAAAAGAGCAGGCATCTAAGTGGGCAAAAGTGGAGGACATTATTTTCAGAATTAACGAGCTCATTGAGGAATGCTTACAGGAGAATGCAGGCGCAAAGATAGAATTAGAAGCAGCAAGAGAAGCAAGAATAAAACAATTTCGGATTTAGAGAAGTCGGAAGTATACAGCACTTCGATAATGGAAAAGAAAACATCAAAAGTTTTCGCAAAAAGATAATCGATTGTTTTGTTGAACAAGAAACAACGGTTGAAAAAGATAAGAATGGGCGTGATTAAGCACGCCCCCTTTTTACCTTTGCAAAACACGATCCCAATCGAGTACCATTAAATAAAGGACAGCAATTAAAAAACAATTGAGGAGTTTTTGTGATCAGGATAGCTATATTGAACAAGGATCGTTTCTATAGCAAATTGTTGACATCAAAATTGAAGAACCTGTATCCAGGTAAGATCCGTAGAGTTACTGCATTTGAATATGAAGATGAGATAATAGATCAGCTTGATAAGATTAGCAAGTATGATGTCGTTTTTATAGGAGATGGTATTTGTAGCGATCTAAAAAAGTTAGTACATGTACTAAGACATACAAAATGTATAGCAAATAGTAAGCGGAACTCTCGAAACCAGCAAATGGTTGATGCAGGAGTCAAGTGGATTGTTCCTAAAAGTGTTATATTCGATTCATATTCCTTAGGACCCGATGACCTAGAGGAACTTAGGGCCCCTATAGATCAATGGTTCTTGTCGCGAAAATAGTTCATTATTGCTTTAATGTCACGCTGAATTTCTCGAAGGTCTATGTGTATTTGTTCAATGTCTTTATAGTAAGTTTCTTTATTCACCTTTTTGCTAGTATAGTCAATCATTTCAGCTCTTAAGGTAGCTGCTTTGGCCTCTAGACCTTCAACTCGAACTTGAATCATCCCCCATCCGATGCCAGATCCTATTAACACTGCCAACACAGATACCGTCATTGCAATAGTTGTCGAAAGAGCTGCTATTTTATTTTCTTGTCCCATGTTCTCTCTATTTGTTTAAGTTCATCTTTTAATTATATCTCTCTATTATGCTTTTTTGAATCGGAAACGGGTATAAGAAATGTGAAGAAAAATTATAAAGACCTCGGAATTTATCCAACGGAGATAAGTCCAGGATCAGGTAAAAAAGTATACTGGAAATGCAGCAAAGGTCACTCGTGGTTCGCAGTAGTCAAGAGCCGATGCCCCCCACAAAACTCTCAATGCCCTTATTGCACAGGAAGATATGCGACGACTGAAAATAATCTGAAAGTGCGCTATCCAAAAATAGCAGATAGATGGGACTATGAATTGAATCGTTTCGGACCAGAAGAGGTTCTGCCGTATTCTCATAAAAAGTATTTCTTTAAGTGTATAGGAGAAGACAAGCATAAATCGTTCAGCATGACAGTAAGTAATATAGTTTCTGGGAATGATTGTCCCCTGTGTATTGACGTCCTCCCCTCCCTAAAGGAAGGGGATTCCTTCCGTGCAACCACGAAAGTCGGTTCTTGCTTCAATGGCCGGAGCAACCCCCACGCCTCCACAAGCACTACCCCGCCGCCCGCGGGTGAGTATTATTTTTGCTGCATTTAAATCTGCATTTTCAGTATGGCCACATTGGGTACATTCAAAAACTTCTTGTGTCTTGCGATTTTCTGCTGAAACATGATGACACTCAGAACATTCTTGCGAAGAGTATGGTGCCGGAACTAATTTAAGTTTCCCGCCATGCCATTCTACTTTATATTCCAATAGTTTATGAAAAGCGTACCAGCCTTGCCTGAGAATTGATCTATTCAATCCACTTTTGGCCTTGACATTACGGCCTGGTTCTTCAATTGTTCCTGAAACTGAGCGAGACATATTTCCAACAAACAGTTTTTCCAATACAATCAGACCGTGGTTCTTGGACAAAGTAGTGGAAACTTTATGAAGAAAATCATGTCTTATTCGAGTTATTTTCTTGTGCAGTTTACTTATCTGCTTTTTTGCTATTTTCCAGTTATTGGAAAACTTCGTCATATTTTTCATTCTTGCTTGTAAAACAGCTATCCTTTTCTCCAGTGCTATTATTGCCATTTTAGGTAAATTGAGCATAGATATTGGATAGATATTTTCTTCAGAAATGGCAATTGTCTGGTTAATCCCTCGATCAACTCCAATTGCTGGCCCTAAATTGGTGGCCACTTCTTTTTGTACTTCACAATTGAAACTGATGTACCACTTGTCACCATCCCGGGAAATGGTTGCGTTTCTTATGCGTCCTTCAATAGGTCGTGAATATCTGAATTTAACGTTGCCTACTTTGGGTAATTTAACACTGGCCTTCTTATTGCTTATTCGTTCAACTGTAAACTGCTTGGGATCAGGAAAGCGAAAGCTATCATTGAGATTTCTTTTTTTAAATTTGGGAAAACCTCGACCATTAAAAAAATTTCTGAATGCCGAATCCAAGTCTTTTAATGCTTGCTGGAGAATCTGGGCCGGAGATTGCTTAATCCACTCAAAACCATCCACTTTTTTAATGTTTTTTAGCTCATTGGCCTGATCGTAATAATTTACACCTTTTCGATATTGATTCCAGCTTAAAATTCTATGTTCAAGACATAGATTATACAAAAAACGACATGTTCCGGCCCAGCAAGAGAATGATTTTTCTTGCTCTTTGGTTGGGATTAATTCGTATTTGAATGCCTTAGAAAACTGCATGTACATTATTTAGAATTTTACATCTCACTTGTCAATTGGTATTTGAGTTATATATGAAAGGTGTTTACAAAAAAAATTCAAAGGAAGCTGTTTTAGCAAGAAATGATAAGCGTTTTCGCCATGGAAGACACTGTATCTTTTTGGTACATGTTCATTTGGTATTTGTGACTAAATATCGTCGCTTTTGTTTCACTAAAAGAGTTTTAGATCATTTAAAAGAGATTATGTCCAATGTTTGTAGTAAATTCGATGCTGAGCTAGTAGAGTTTGATGGAGAGCAAGACCATGTTCATCTTTTAGTTAATTATCCTCCCAAAGTATCAATTTCAAAGCTAGTTAATTCCCTCAAGGGCGTTTCTTCTAGGCATATCCGAAAAGCTGAATACCCAGAGGTTATGAAAAAACTATGGGGAAACAAGTTATGGTCAACCAGTTATTTTGCTGGTAGTTGTGGAGGAGCAAATTTAGAGGTTATCAAACAATACATTGAGCAACAGGAGTCTCCTGAATAATTTTCTTGCCGAAGGGCATGGCCTTATATCTCCGCCCTGAAGGACGGAGTTTTACGGCCATATTTTGATAAATTCCAGAACGAAAAACTATACCGCGACGAAATCAGCAGATTAAAAAAGCCAAAACGAGAGGATACATTTGGGTATCAATACCCAAGACAGTCTATGCAATGGGACAATGCAAGAAATCATCCATTAACTCCATTCGACTTCACTCATGGTTCAGATTACAAGGCCCATTGGAAATGTGAATGCGGATATGAATGGATAGCGAAATTAAATAACAGGAGAAGGACATTGTTGTGTCCTGGATGCAAGAGCATCACTATCTAAAAAACGGCACAATCTGGGTATAAGAATATAAACCAAAACATATAACCTTAGGAGGAAGAATGAAATTACCACTGAGAATTAAACTATTATTTGCCTCCCCCAATGGAGAGAGCGAAAAAAATGTTGCTTACATTGAACCAGGGAGCGATAGCGCACTAAAGTTACTTGAAGCATGTACAGAGCCCGTACATGGGAAAACTGTTAAGTGGGTGAGATTTATAAGCGATACGCCAGGAGAAATATTACTTCGTATTGGTCATGCACTCGCGATACTAAATTTAAGCACATTAGAGAAAGGTACGAGTAAGTATGACGCGGCCATGAGGGAACTTAGAGTAATTAAAGTAATGCTTGCTATTGTCGAGAAGAATAAGAAGGAAGGGAGGACATCTGACGAATTATTAGCTTTCTTGAATATGTATAAGTAGGCAAAAAAGAAGCGGGCCCATGGCGCTTCTTTTTTGCCTATTTCAGGTATAAGAATAGTAGGAAGAACTACTATTCTTTCGGCACAGTGCTAAAAGATATTTTCAGCACTGAAACTCAAACCTAGTGGTGGCAATCACCTTGGAATGATGGTATATGTCTTAACAAATAATAAGGCATATAAAAATCATACACATGGGATTATCACCACAGACATTTTTGGGCTTCGGCCCAAAAATTTGGCTTTTAGAGATACATCTTTAAAAGGAGGAAAGATGCGATACTATATTAGACGAGGTGTAGAATTAGATGTGTTCTTGCAAGATCTGGGTGAACGTTGTGCGTCATCAATTAAAGAAAAAGGTTTACCTCTAATGTATGAAGAATTTTTACCAGACCTTGTAGATCAAATCACAGACATTAAAAATTTACGTGTGGGCTATTCTTATTTGCCAGCACAAATGCAAGCGAATCTGGAGGCACGATTAGAAAAAATTGCTCCCAGACAGTATGAATATCTACAAGCAGAAATTCTATCGTATATTATAAAAAATATAGGATCTATAATGTCACAAGAAGTTCATAACGAAGGGCCTTAGACCCTCCGTAGTCTATGTGCGATACAGATATCGACCAAACGTCCATGGATGGCAACGACACACTGGCCTTATATTTATTATCTACTAAAGCTTTTATGGATGTCAATTATCCAGGGCCTTGCTTACGGCCCTGGATGGCTTGACTTGATTCAGAGTAAATGCTTTTTGCCATTGATGCACACGTTGCCTACTAACATTGAACTCAGATGCGATTTTAGGGTTAGGAATATGATCTTGAAACATACCAATGATTTTAGTCAGGCCATCTATTCCATATTTCTTTATAAAATTCGATACCATAGTATCGGTTGTACCCATAAATCCCCCTCAAAAAAAAGAATTTTATGATATACATCTTAACATGTCAATTCGACATCTATTATTGAAGGAGAAACAACCGTGAAGAAAACAATTGCTATTACTAGCACTTTAGGAAAGCAGCTCACAAGAATGAAGGAAAAAGAGCAGACACAATTACTGAATCAACTTTATGCATTCCGGGGTGAATACGCAGAGGCACTGATAAATGATCCGAAGAATGCAATACGAGAGCTAATGCTCACTTTAGATGAAGTAATACTAAAAGCACAACAAGCAGACGACGAGAACCAAATATCATGCAAAAAGGGTTGTGATGCATGTTGTACTTTCAGAGTGTCTTGCTATATAGAAGAAGCTCTCATGCTATACTCACGTGGAGAATTTAGTTCCAGTTTTTGGGATAAAGCCAAAAAAGTAGCAAACATCGATAGTGATAAACAATGGCTTGACATGCCAACTGATTTAAGGCGGTGCTTGTTTTTGGACAACCACCAGTGTTCAGTATATCACTTACGACCATTGGTGTGTCGCTCTTATTTTGTTGTGAATGATCCTCAAGTCTGTAGTAAATATGACAGTACTATTTCGCAATGGAGCCCCTTGTTTGTGACTGCAGTAGAGAATATAATTATTCGTCCCGAAGCGAGCGCCGAAAATATTGCAAAGCAATTACTGAAAATAAAGGAGATTGATGATGAGTACCGAACAGGAACAAGATCAAATAACTATCCAGCATCTAAAAAAGATGAGCAAATTATTAGAACCTTTCTGCAACAAATGCGAACAACTAACAAAGGAGAAGCAGAAGTATAGGTGTTGTGACTCTGCTTTCTGCATGATTACAGAAGATAATTTAAAGAACTTAGGATTAGAGTATGTCAACGAACATCCAACAATAAAGGATGTCAAATATATGGGACCTAATGGGTGTATTGTTCCTCCTGAGCATAGACCATTTTGTACATGCTTTGCGTGTCCAGCTATCTTAGAGTCGCGTAAGGTTCGCCGAGAGTACGAACGTCTTCATGCAAAAATTAAATATTCTGATTATATGAGGCGTGCGATGGAAGTAGTTCCAGATGTACAAAAAGTCATAGATTACTTTCAAAGAGACGAGTAGGGGGTTCACGCCCCTACTCAATTTTTTTTAGATATGGGGCCCATACTTTCTTAAGAAGAACGGTTCTTTCTTGTTTATCACCATAGCGCCATCCTGCGCTGTTTTTTACCCGGTCAAGATCATCTGCATATTTAAGCAGATCCTCTTCTAAAAGTGAATCTAGTAAGATTTGGTGATAGTCTACTTTTTCCGGTTTCTGATGTTGTCTATAGGGTGCAAGTTCTGGATGCTCTAAAATTAATAAGCGAAGACCTCTAATAGAGATACCTAACCATTTAGCGGCTTCAATCTTATTTTTACAACGCTTGAGTCCATGTAGTGCAGGTAAAACTTTGAGCAACCGCCTTCTTTCTTTACCTGATATTCTATCATCGATCGTGAGTCGCACTAAAAATCTCCATTATTTTTCCGGTGTTTTAGTGGACAATAATTCTTAGATTTCTTGGCAGTGATATTCATTTTTTTATCTATTTGAAAATGCGAGACATTGTACTTATGCAAAATAGCTTTACACTTTGCAAGACCAGGAACATCTAGTACGGCTTCTTTTGCCCTATGCTTAATCGTATTTTTATCTCGGTTATACGAATCTTTCCTCTCTAACATTATTGTAATTTTTAACTGAAAATCTATTGCCACAAATTTTAGATTATACTTCTCAATGATGCTTTTGACTTTTCCCAAACCAGGCACGTCCATCAGCTCTTCAATGGCCTCATAGCATGCCTGCTCTCTCGGCAACGTGTGTGGGTCTACATATTTCCAGCCCATTAAGTACCTACGAATATCGAGGATATTGCTGAGGATATTGTTGCTGACCATTTCCTGACAATACATTGGCCCCGCCTATCAATGCAACTCCACCTGCACCACCTTTTGCAATATTTTGTTGCATAGGTGTTAGCTTCCCCCATGCTTCTCGACCACGTGCTAGCCAATCTGCATTATTCTGTGTATTTCTTTTAGCTATGGCCTGTGCACTGATAGGAGATGTTTTGATACGATTAAGGGCATGCTTGGAAGGTGCTTTTTTTACATTAGGAGCAGTCGGAACTCCTCCACGAGCATTAATATTTCTATTTATTTCCCTCACCATCTTCGATCTTTGATTAGGAAGGGGCTTGACCGCTTTTTTTTGTGCAATTGCAGTCCCTTGTCGCTTCATCATTTTTCGCTGTGTTTTTTGCTCTGTTCTTGTTAGGGCTTTTTCTGTTTTTAATGCCTTGGCTTTTAATGCCTTGGCCTGTTGGGCAAGGATATTTTGTTCAGATTTAAGGGCCTGTTGATAAGGATAATTGCTTTTCATATCACCACGCGCGCCTGCCCGTATGTTTTTCCGGGCATAGCGTCGAGCAGCATTGACCCTGGTTCTCACGTTTTGTGTGAATTGACCTACATTTCTCTTTGCATGCTGTACTGCTTTAAAGGGAGCCTGAAATCCCTTACTTATAGTAGGTATGGCCCTGCCTCCTGTTCGGAGTAAGCCTTGGATGAACGCTTTTTTTTCAAATTCTGTCAAGTGGTCTAAGTTAAAACTAGTAAGTTCCATCTTCATCTCCAAATGTGGCGCCGTAAGCATAGGCCGGAATAGGATGATTCCCTTTTAGTTCAGACATCCAGCCTTGTGATGCCCCATTGATTATAGCATCCGTTATTCTTGTCGCTCCCATTTGAGCCAACCAATCATTTTGACTCAAAGGTAGAGAACTAATACCTTTTATATAAGGTTGATGTCTTAACTGCTCTTTTTCGACATTTAACTGAGGAATGCCAAGTCCTTTTAACATTTTAATTTCTTTGTCGCTAAGTTTCAAACCTTTATTGAGGCCAGCAACAGGCTTGCTTAACAAAAGTCCGTGCGCTTGCTCGGTAGGGATCTTCATCTTACGATTCTTATTATAGTCTTCGACCACGGTATAAGGTATGCTATCACCGGGGAGAGCATCAAGACCATCGACGTTATTAACGACCTGCGTTCGATTAGTCAAAGACCTAACAATCGTTTCAAAGCTTTTTCTATCTATATTGATATCTTGACTTTTGTAAGCATTTTTCAATTCGTCAGTTAAATATTCCTGTACTTTGTCCATACCCTTATAGACTAATAATTCCTGAGGAGCTATAGACCCTTCTGTCAGACTATCGCCTTTTTTTACTTGATCCCCTTTTTTAATCAGAAGCTTTAGATTAGGGAATGTGACATATTTTTTATTATTAATAGTCACGTTATATCCACCAAGGCCAGATGGACGTATGTCTTTTACTATACCAGATTCTTCAGCAAGAATTGCTTTTCCTGCTTTAATATTTTTAGGCATATCCATTAATTCTTTAATTCTTGAGTAACCTTCTTTTTGACCAGATCCAACAATACCGCCGGTATGAAATGTATTCATCTGCATTTGGGTTAGTGGTTCTGCCAAGGACTGGCCCGCTTTTGTTCCGATGTTTGTGCCAATCGATACAGCATTCCCCGATTCATCTACCCCAAAACAATGACGGCATGTCCCTGTAACGGCTTTGCACTTTAAAGGTGATCGCACCAAGACTTGTTTGATGTTTGCCTTTTTTAATTTCTTAACTTCATGCTCTGATATAATAGTTTCATCAGGGATTCCACCTTGATTACCTTGTATATAGCGCCCTAAGATCTCGGGAGAATTAACAGGAAAATTAATACCTTCAGTAGTGCCACAATCATCAATTGTAATGATATTATTTACTGCGACGGCCATTAAGGACTTATTAAAGACTCCTGGTTCCTGGGTGCCCCTTGCTCTATCTATCATACCTTTTCGGGCCCCATAAGAGGCCACCCAGTATTCCGATAGATCTAGACCCTCTGTAAAAGATTTCTTGATAGGAATAGGGATAGTTTCACCCTGAGGATTTTGTACTAAAAGTGGAGATGCGACAATCTGCCTAAGTTGGCCTTTGTTTCCCCTAGCTCCAGATATAACCATTTGATAGAGAGAGTTACCTGAGGATGCCATATCTTTTGCTATCATCTTGTCAAGTTGATCTTGAAATCCATTTTTGCCGGTTACCTTTTTAGTAAAATCTTGTAAAGAAATTTTCCCCTTTTTGACCTTTTCTGATTCATGGATGATAGCATCTACGATCTTATCTCTGCCTGGCACTACGGAGAGATCATTCAAGCTGAGAGTAAAACCTTTTTCATATGCAGCATTTTCGCCCATGATTTTGATCGTATCAATCAACTTTGAGAACTCATCAGACGGGAGCGCCTTAGATAACTTCAAGAACAGAGCTTTAGATTCTCCTTTATTCATCTCCCCTTTAATTTTGAATTGAGGTGGTAGAATGTTATTCAAGATTTCTCTGTCCTTAGAGTCCTTAGACATTAGATAAAATCCTAATTGAGACTCCTGAGATGGCCCTACCATGAGTGCTCCTGTTCCAGGCTTGTATAAATTTCTAGAAGGCATCATCTTATAGGATTCTCGAACTGCTTTATCAGTTATGGGGACGTGGACGGTCATGGTGTTGTGGGTAATTAGCCCATTGTCCGTTGTGAATGTCTCGCCTTGTGGAACTGTAAAATCAAGCAATACAGACTCTCGCTCTACTTCAGTTATATCTTTCACCAATTCCCACATTAAAGAAGCGTCTTTGACGATACTGGCCCACCTTAACAATACTACATCATCTTCAAAAAACATGCCATATGTGTGAAGAAAATTTAATGCCATAGGTCTTGAAATATAAACTTGTTCATCGTTCCGTACATGGTCAGCAAGAGAGATTTTCTGCCCATGGTTATTCGCTCGCCACAATTTAACTTGAGAACGCTCTTGCTTAGTAAGCGTTCGCATCCTTTTCCCTATCTCTCTGATTTTTTTGATTATAACAGGAGATAGCGGGACAATATCAAAGTTCTCTCTATCAACCTTTTTTGTTTTTACCCTAGCATCATAAGCTTCTTTGATCTGATAAGACTTAGGCCCAGGAGGCATACTAATTAAATTGCTCCAAGTATTTTTAGCAATGCTCAATTTAAATGCTTTAGGTGCTCTATCTTTATTAAGCGTCTCTTCGTAGTAGGAATGAATGCCACAAGAAGACATTAAAATCCTTAGCTGCCGTATGAAAATATCATTGTTCATTTCCATACGAATAATCTGTTTGTTGTTAGCGTCAGTACATATATTGCCTTCTGCCTCCAACACTCCATAGATATATGATAACCTAACAGTACGAGGGCTGTTAAATATCAAATGTGGAACAATTTTATTATCAAATCCTTTTCCGCAATGTTCGATTAACCAAAGACCAAGGTCATTGTTATAGAACATGGACTTACATTGAGGATGTTTGCTGGTACCTTGTCTTTTCCCTGGCTGTAACCTATAACGTGATAATATCGATTCAATAGCATCTAGCAATGTCCCTTCTGTATCGGTAAATCCGATTTCTATACCACGACCACTATTTCTTCTATCGGAAACATGGCCATCCCCTGCAAAAAAACCGAGTACGTAAGCAAAATCTTCATCTATAATGACATCGTTATCTGATATTGTAGACATTTGATATTTGCACACATTTTCCCAGGCATATTCGAGATTAACTTTAGGCAGTAAAACATTAGAGGGCATGTCCTCTGTTTTGATGGCCGTTAAAAGCATTTCATTATTTATATAGCTGAAATTATGATGTTCGCTGAATATTCCACTTGTTCCTGTGTGGGTTTTTACTTGATAACAAGGTCCGTGTGACGTATGGACCGTTAAGCGTTGGATATCAGTTTTAATAATCTTACCATCTACAATACCTAATGTTCTTACTTTTCCTAATGGAATCTCATAAATTGCAGTATAGCCTTTAGCGTCCTCTATCATATTATGCATTTTTTTATCTGTGATTTGCTCAAATAGATCAACTGCTGTCGTGCAGAAGATACTATCAGTATTGGTCGCATCGTCCCTGAATTCAACCCACACAATTGAATTTTTGTGCAACGAGTCACCATTGAAATCTGCATTATACCCTGACACAACTAACGGTGGGATCTTAATTGCTTTCCCACGTGTTATTTTAGGATTAAATGCCATCATCGAGAATTTGTGTAAGGAGGGTGCTCTATTCAACATAACAGGACGTGATGACATTGCAATATCAAGGGCCCTTTTTGCTCTTGCAGTTCTATCTTCTAAATCTTTCTGGGCCTGCAACGCTGACATACCAGAACGAACAAGCTCTTTGATGACAAAAGGTCCATAAATCTTCCAGGCCATGTCATTAGGTAGAGAGACTTCATCCATATGAAGCCTTGGTTCGGGTATAATTGTCCCTCTGCCCACTAAGTTCTGGTTTTTTCTTAACACCTTATACTGATAAAATCCTGTTTTAGGTTGTTCGCCATGGATTTCTTTGATAAAGCCTGCCTTATCACTATAGCCTACCTTTACACTATCTAGACCAGATAGTGCCTTCATGTTTTTATATAGTTCTTGACGTACATCCTTAAGATCTTGATCGCCCATTAACTTAACTACTGGAGATTGCATATGCTTGTTGATAACTGCTATGTTTCTATAAAGCCAATTACTATCATCAACTGCTAAGTCTCCTGATTCCATAGGAGCGATAGTGCGAAATTTGGGAGGGATAACAGCAACTTTATTTTTTAAATATGCCTCTGTAGGAGTCAGATTATTCTTTTTGAGCGCCATCAATATCCTGTATTTTTTTATGACCTTGTCTAATGTTGCTCCCTTGGCAGTTGTTAATTGGGCTTCCAATTTTTGTATTTCTTGATCAACATCTATTTGGTCAAGCAATGCTTTAAAAGCGTCTCCGGCCGTTAGTTTTTTTCCGTTTATAGTAATATATTGCTCTCCAGACATAATTGCTTGAAATTTAGAATCTACTATATCCAATAAAATTTTTATTGCTTTTTCAAATGTAGGGTTAGGAATTGTCTCGCGAAGATTAATATGGGCCCACTTATCTGAATCAGGTCCACCAATATAAGTCGGATCAAGGAACCCTCCCTTTTCTAGCTCTATTTTAGAGCCAGATGTTCTATAAAATGCAGGGTTTGTTATCTCCATCTTGCTTAACTTTTGAATTTGCTCGTCTGTCAATGGTGCAAGATGAAGTTGCGTTCCCTTTTTTTGCACATCTACACCAGCGGCCTTTAACATGTTAATCAACTTAGTAAAAACATAAGGTACAGTTGGTGCGGGGATGGGCTTTCCGTACTTTATTGCCTCCCATAGTTCTGGGTTATTTTCACTTTTATAAGTAGACATCTCCTTAAGGTTTGCCTTGGCCCCATGAGCAAGCATAGAATATAAGGTCAGCAAGTCTACTGCTTTTGCACCTTCAGAACCGCCACGCGATGGCTGTAATGTTCTAGTTTGAACGGGCCCAGATTCACCTCTAGCTGAGAAATTGACCGTAGATTGTTTGTTCAGTTTTAGAATATAAGGATCCCCGACATGTACTTGTCCTAATGATTTTCCTAGATCAGGATCAAACAATTCTTCGGTGTCAGATATCTTGGCCTTCTTAAGCTCATCTTTTACAGACTGTAAGTAGTTTTCACCAGAAAAATTATCAACTTTAATTACTTTGCCTTGCTTTTTTGCTGCCTTAGATGCAGCAGATTCGAACATTTGACCAATATTAATCCTAGAGATAACTCCATGAGGGTTCAGCATAATATCGACGGATTCGCCTTCCTTGTTGGTAGGAGCTTTAGCATCGGGTATTACTTTTGTAATAATACCTTTATTGCCATGACGTCCCGCTAATTTGTCTCCAATAGTCGCAGGTTCGCTAGTTTTTATATAAGCAACAATACGTTCAGAGTCCTTGTGCACGTTAACGACAGTACCCGTATATGAACTATCCCATGTCGACGTTTTGGCCTTATAACGACGCCCTAAGCTCTTGTCAAATTTTGCCTTGATTGCCTCAAGTCCAGAAATAGAGCCAGTATCGTCTAATAATGCTATAACTATATCCCCTAATTCAACTTTTGCACCTTTTTTAATTACACCGTCTTGATCTAACTTTTTCAAATTCTCAAGAGATATCGTATTAGGAAAGATGGCCCTAAATTTACTTAAATTCTTTATTGTTGATGAATATAAAGATGCTTCTTTCTGATGAATATGCTCAGAGGTAAGTTTTTTTGCAGCACTCTCCGTTATTACAATACCGTCCTCAAAATTATATCCCTTATAAGGTATATATGCTGTTTTTAGATTTCTTCCCAAGGAGAGAATACCATCCTGGGTATGATTACTGTCGGCCAGAAGTTGACCACCCTTCACTTTATCACCCACAGAAACTCTTACTTCATGGTTTAAGAATGTTTTTTGATTTAATGTGAAATTATGATAAAGGTTTAGTTTATAAATTTTTCGGCCAGACTGAATGACAATGTGGTCCTTAGAGATAGATTTTACAGTTCCATTTATAGGTGGACCCTTAGGAGCACCGTTTTCAGTTGCATAAACAGCAAAGGATTCCCCAACAGCTTCCTCAAAAGTCTTATTTGCTAGGTTTGGTACTATACTTTGGACTAGTGGGGCTTCTCTTTCTTTCAGAGCGATCGCCTGCTCCATATGTTTTCCGGCCATCATTGTACGGTTACCGTTATCATTGGCCATATATGGTATTAAGTTCGTAGATAAGGAAAAAGCATACTGCGCGAAAGGCATAATATAATCTACTTTAGACTTATCAACCGTAATCAGTTTTCCCTTGTGCTGGGCCTTAACAGTTTTTGATTTAAAAGCACGATTTTTTGCATCCCATGCTTCCGGAAATGCTAGAATTTTATCATATACTTGCAGTGGAGTAAGTGATACACCTTTTTGCTGCTTCACATCATAAAAAGTTGCTTTAAGATCAGTTCCGTCTTTTTGGGCCGTCAAGGCGAGACCTAGGTTTAATCCGATTTTATCGCTCTCTGGCGTGTGGACAGGATCTATAAAGTTCAAATGTGTAGGATGCACATCCCTAGTCTCATCTGTAGCAGTTTGAACGTTCGATAATGCCCCAGGTCCTAGATAAGTAACCTTTTCATGTCCAGAGAACATATGCAATGGATTTATCTGCTCTGTGGTAGCAGATCTATCATCTTCAGTAAAAAAAGTCTCAACGAGATTACCAAAAGTATTAATGCTGATAATCTCTTTGATTTTCGTTCTACTATCAAGGTTTCGACTTATACGATAAACTAAGCCAGCTTTATTTTTTTCAATCCGCTCCTTTATAGAATCATCTACTCCGAAAAACTCTTTGTAAGCCAAATTATCTACATCATCCATTTCCTCTTGTCCTGCAGTAACTTTTATCAGTTTTGTGCTAGCATCTAATAAGAGTTCGGGAGACATTGCATGATGCTCTCTGCCAAGCGTAAGTTTTGTCATTTGAGGAGAGATCTTAGTTTTTTCTTTCATGAAAATTGCTATATTTTCTTTAGCAGTTTCTATATCAGTGAATTTTTTCTTTAGTATTTTTTCAGAAAATTTCTGCAATGCAGCTCTAGTAGTTGTTCTGGATTCTAGATTATGATCATATACACGCTTCCCCCACGCGCTTTTTATGTCATTATCAGAAAGCCCTACCCCCTTTAGAAGAGGCAGCATATCGATGGTTCCTTGATGGATCGATAGCTGAACTATGCCTTTATTGTTTATAATAATATCAGGTTTAATTCCACCTTTAGATAGATTGATCTGTGTTTTAAAGTTACCACTTTTGGTTTGCTTAACATAAGCGCCAGGCTTTAGTCGTAGTTGATTAGCGACCTGATATTCATTACCTTTTACGATATATGAAGCACGGGGCGTCAGTTTTGGCAAAAGGAATAGTTTAATCTTTTTTTCGTGATCTATTGGCCTATTAGTTTGCTTATCAATCAACGATAATGCTGCATAGACATTGATCCCCCAACTTCCGCCTCGTGCTTTTATTTTTGCTTGATTTTGATAGTCAGTATCTGCCTTCTCTACTTCGGTCCATACATTGTCTAATTTCAGCGTATGGATCTTTTTGCTAACAGGGAAAATAGATCTGACAGCATCTAAGGCTGCTTTTTTTATAACGTCAAACTGTTTATCAATGTCTATTAAGGCCATAAAAAATTTTCTCTAATTCTTGGTATAAGATTAATGGCAAAGATTATAGCAGTGCATACTTTGCCGCTAGATTAATTCTACCCTCACTTTAGAGGAAAGGAAAGGAGAGAGACCGATGATCGGTAGCTATGGAAACTTTGGGGACGTTAATATGACGAAAATTCAAGATGATGATGATACAGGCATTAAACATCTTTTTTGTCTTTTTGGCTCCTCGCGACAATTTACGAAGTCGTGCCAGAATGATGATCCGGACCATTCTGACCAAAATTCCAACGGAGCATATGAGGCTCCAAGTGCATCGTTATTTTCAGGAGGTTTTAATGTTAAGTGAAAGGAGGTTTAAGACAAAACAAGAACGTGTATTTTTGACAAAAGAAACCAGGCAACTTAGAACGCCAGAAACGAGAGAGATAGTTGAGTATTATCAACAATCTAAAAGTATCTTATTTCTTAAGTCAGCAATTGCGTTTGTTAATAGCTTGGGCCTGCAATTAGGAAAAACGTTACTTGCCACGTCCTTGAAAGTATTGGCAGACTTTATTGTCAGTAAATCTGACAATAAGGCCAAAGAAATTCTAAGGAAACATGATAAAGACGAGAACGCCAAGCAGGAATCGATTAATTCGCAGAAGTTGTACGGCGATAATTATTCTCGTTATGATTCACGTTATTATGGGAAGCATCGTTCTCCTGAACAACAAAACACAAGATTTCCTGGGATGCACTAATTACCGAGGGTCATGCAGAGCATGGCCCCCGGTTCTTTTTTTTACGATTCAATCTTTTTTTTAGGGCCTGCCTCGGAATCCCCTAAAAGTGTTGCGGCAATTAATGCTCCACCACCGAACCCTAAGCCTGTCATGACATTTGGGTTTTTTATCTGTTGTAGTTTTTTAGTGACTTTGGCCATCGCTTTAGTTGCTTTTTTACCATCAATGCTAGTTACATCGCTTAAAAATTGCCTCACAAAGGGCACTTGATCGGCAGTTCCTTTTAATGATCTGCCAAGGCTGCGGCCCGCAAGTGCAGGAGAATACAGAACAGCACTAGGACCTTCTTTCATTAAGAACTCATTCAAACTTTTACGAAATCCCTTGGGTAGTTTTTCAACAAAATCTATGTCTTTTTCAACCTGCTTTCCAATATAACCTGCTAATCCTTTCTCTTCTTTCACAGAAGGAATCCCAAGGGCTCTTTTCTTGGATAGTTCAAATGTATTTTGAACTATCCTCTTGTTAACAGAAGGCATCGCTAGAATACCTAGCATCGATAACAAAGATGCTACTGTTGCCTTTTTTTCAAAACCTTTTTTAAATGACAAGTTCAGTGCTTTTTTTTCTTCTGCTTTGTTGTTGAATGTATTGGTATATTTCGCTAGTAAAGAATAGGCCTTTTCTTCCAACTTAGATTCATCTATTCCTTTTGATTCTGCGAGATTATGTATTTCGTCATCAGTTGGTGTAGGATTTTTTTGAAGTAAATTCACTATGCTTTTTTGATCACTATCTAATTTAGGAGGATTTTCTATTGTCTCAAGTTTTTTATAATACTTCTTGTCTTCTTTTAAGTGATCTCTGGCAATTTCTTTTGCCACCTCTGGATCGTTCGTATGCTCCATTTCTACCTTGACAGCATCATTTAAGGTGCTTTGATTAGGCTCTGTCTTTTGTCCATCGGCCAGACCACCCTTGATGATTTCTTGAGCAAATTTATTGAACAAGTATTTGTGCTTTGTTCTTATTTTCACAGTATTTTTTCCTCCCAGTGAATCAAGAAATATATAATATCTTTTTGACGTATCAGATTTCCGCGGTCATTGTATTCTTGAACTTTTTCTTTTTCGACAACTTTATCAACTATAGTACATAGAGGATCGTTTAAAATATCGTTATACTGTTTCATGTCCGTAGAGATATCTGTATCAAATTTCTTAAATCGTCGTCTTACCTTGATCATTTTTTTTCCAACTTCTCATTGTTATTTATTTTTTCAACCTCTTTTAGCGCTTTACGAGCACCTCTTAATGCTAAAGATTGACCTGTAAGCGCCAAATGACTTACCGCAGCGGGCCCCACAATAGCTGCTCCTAATGCTGGCAATATTGATGACAAAGACTTTTTAGATTTGCTGTCTAGAGCATCTTTCGCTTTCTTTAGCCCTAGACCAATACCTTTAGCATGGAAAGGGTAATATTTCTTGGCGATATAGTAAGGTAATCCTGTTGCTGCTCCTGTCATTGCAATTGTTTGAATATTGGATGCTAACTCAGGATGATCTTTTAAGAATTTCTTTCCTGATTCAGACTGAGCGATAATCTTGTTAATCATACCTGAATGCTCTGGATCTGTACGGGTCATCATAGTTTGAGCAGGGGTTGCAGATGCTATGTCTCCTAATATAGACCCTATCCCTCCCCCTATGACGGCTCCTATTGGGTTTCTTGTTTTAGACAATCCTAGACCTATTCCGGCCCCGACAGTCCCACTTATTAGCTTGGTCAGAGGTAATGTCTTTCTTAAATAGTCTGCCTCTGCTATCTGTATACGCAAATTATCTTTTAAGGACTTTTTCTTTGCTTGATCCGTTGTTATGACTTCAGGAAGGTCAACTCCCAGGGCCTTTCTTGCCAAATAATTTCCTCCTAAAACAGATGCTACGAATCCAGCAGGGAACATTACTGTCTTTAGTAACGTCTTGGGATCTACAGCAGCTTTTTTCTCATGAGAGAAAAGATCTTTGATGTCCGACCCTAATGAGCGATTTGTTATGGCATTATAAAGAAGATCAGTTCCTATGGCAGTAGAGGCAAGGGGGATAATAGTCTTTTTAAGATTTTTCAATCTATTTCCTTTCCCTCCTAAGATTTGAACTGGAGCTTTTGTTGATTTCTTTACGTTGATACGCTTAAGGACTTTTCCGGTCTCTTTATCTACGATGTCGACACGATTTATATTATGAGCGCTTACGTTTTCAGCAATCGATAAATCTTTAGCGGGATCATTCTGAGGTACATATTGTCCTGCTAGATGTTTAAGACCCGGAGAACTACTGATAAAGTGTCTTAAGACAGGGAAATCTTTCATATAATCCAATGTTTTGCTGGGTACACTAGATCGAAATAAGACGTTAACTTCTTTCTTTTTATACGGTTTAAGTTCCTTAGCTAATCCTTTTAAGTCTTCTACCTGAATATTCTCTTTAGGTATTCCATATTTCAACTTTGATTTGATATCACCGTAATATCCTCCTGAACTCTGTTCAGCCAATGACTCGCCTAATATCTTAGCTTGGCTTTTTAATACATCACTTGTATTTCTATCAAACCCCTTTCCTCGCATCATGTCGACAATATAGTCGGCTTCAGTTTTTCCAGGATTTGCCCAGAACGCTACAGATTCAGGGTTTTTTCCAAAGTATATACGATGACCTAGTAATTTACGCTCCTTAATTAAATGATCGCGTAATTCTTTTGGATTAACTTTTATTTTTTTTGCTAAGTCATCAACTGCATCTAGCATATGATCACTCACAGATCCGCCTTGTTTACTTTTACGTAAGGCCTCAAAAGTTTGATAGAAAAGTTGTTCTTCTATTTCAGGAGTTATCTTTATTTTTTTTGATTTAAGAAAAGTCTCAGTGTCGCGAATGATACTGTTCGTCATCAGGTGGCTGTTTAGTCGTTTATTTTTGCCCGCATGCTCTAATAATAAACCTTCATTAAGGATACCTTCCCCTTGAGCGCTAGGGAACATATTATCTATAGGAGTTCCATGCCACAAATCAGCTCGCCCCAGGATATTTCCCTTAAGGTAGGGAGCATTCCCCTTTATTAAACCTAAACCTGTTCCCCCTTGAAATATTCTCATCAAGGGCGTTTTATAGTTTTTCTCATCATCCTGTCTGTTTTTGATATCTGGCATAACTCCTCCTATTAATAACTTCCTGCTCTAGTTGGGGCACCTTTTTCAGGCATAGCGTTCATGTTAACTTGGGTCCCTGTAGGATTAGACTGCCCTGCGCTTCCGCCCCCTGCCGCTCCTGGAGCACTTTGGGCCAATTCCATTTGCAGTGCTTTTTCTACTTCCTGACCGAAAGCAGGCATTTGCTGTTTAATTTGAGCAAGCATCCTCATTTGCTCTCCAGGTTCCATCTTTGAAAGCTTAGATGCCCAGGTTTTAATTGTTTTATGGATATCTAGATACTGAGCTTGACCTCCTTCCGACATGCTTGGTCCAGCTCCGGCCATATCCTGTCCTGTTTGATCCTGATACCCCGGTGCCATCGTATTTTGGGACTGAGTTGTTTGAGCCACTTGTCCTTCTTGCCCAGGTGGCAATTGTTGAGGAACTAAACCAGACTGCTCATTACTCATGCCAGGTGCTGTCTGAGGTGCGAATTCGTTTTGACCAGGAGGTGTATTAGCATTTTGCTTATCTAGTAATTTTTGCTGTAACTCTTGGATTTTTTGTTGATAATTGTAACTGATGATTTGAGCTTCACCAGAAGTTTTAGATTGAGATTTTGCCATAAGATCTTGAATCTTATTTTGAACTTGGATTTCTTCAATGATCTTCTTAGTCTCTTTTTCATAATCAAGACCAAGCTCTGTTAGTAATGTTTCATCAGACACTTTTCGTTGAGCATTAAGACCTATGAGTTGCTGGATTCTTTGGATATCATCGGCCATCTTAAAATCCAGGAATCGCACTTTTTTTGCCCCAGGTATTTTAAGAAACAATTGAATTTTTTTCTTCATCCAGTTTGTAAGATCTAGGAGTTGAGACTGATTGTGCAGAAAATCGTTCTGTAAAGATCTTAGTGTTACACTGGAGCCTGTCCAATTTAATCCACCAAACAAGAATTCTTGAGGAATCCCCATCCCACCGACAATGGTCTGATTTAGATAATTCAACTCTGGTGTCAGCATCATAGCTTTACCGTCACCACCTAATCGACCAAACCCCAATGGAACCGGTAAGACGGCCTTGTAGTTTGGATCTTGCCTATGTCTTTTTATGGCATCCTCTACTTTAGTTCTCCAGCTTCCTAAGTCAGAGTGAACAAAGGGATCCATATTTGCATTTGGAGTAGGGTAGAGGAAGTCAAAAGGAACAATATGTTCATTAGCTATCGCTTCTTGGGCCTTTCGAAGTGTGGCCAGATAATACAGGTCTTTTAAAACATGGTAAACCAAAGGTTTACCCCAACCCATATCTTTTTCAGCTAAGGTTGGACGTTTTAGATGAAATATGTTCTTATTTGCCAGCTTAATAATTCTTGATTTTTTGACAGATAAAATAAAAAGCAAAGGCATGTCTTCAAGAACGTCTCTCTCACCTGTCGTAATCTGGTAACGCAAGGCACTGCTTAAAGTATAGTAATATGTTGTCCTTCCTGTTGCCTCGCTATATCTAAGTGAGATGTTCTCAGGATTCCATCGTACCACTTGGATATCTTCTTTTGAACGATAAGGTATATCTTTAATTGTTTCTGGCTTTTCCGGGTCACCGACTTGAGAAGAACCACACTTTGGACAAGTATAGCTAAAAGCATAGCTTTTCCAGGTCCATTTTGTGTCTTTGATATCTGTTCGCTGGCCACAGGATTGGCATACCAGCAATCTTGTAAATGGAAGATGAAGACTCACTAATGCATTCCCGTAAACATTAAGATCTAGGTTAACTTCCATCAGACGTTCTTTTATTTTAATGTGATTAAGAAAGATATCTTCCCATACTTTCTTTATGCGAGTATCGGGATCTTCTATTATTAAGTCCGTTATTGGATATCGACTTATTTTGGTTATAGTAGCACCTACTAGTGGAGTGCTGTAGTAGAAAAAACTACACCAACGAAATAGCTCCTTAACAGTTCTCGGGGTGTACTGCTGTCCAAGATCAAAATAAGGATTTGGGTATCGTGTACTCCCTCTACTCATATCCATTAAGTGAGGTTCGAGCACAGCATTTTCATAGTCTGCCATAGTGTTTCTCCAATGCTATCTTTGTAATAATCTGAGAACTTTTGAATCCTCAATGCGAGGAACATAAGGCGTTGCAGTAGGTGCTTTATTTTTTTGTTGTTTTTTTATCACACCTTCTAGCGTTGTTGTCCTGGAACGTGTCTTCGTTCTTTTACCTAGCTCGCGTCCCGCTAAGGCCCCTAAAGCACCGCCCGCCATTGCGGCCAAAGATTTATACTTTGGCGACAATGCACCAGCACCTGCACCAATCAATGCCCCTAACCCTGTTCCTTCTCCAGAATGACCACGCTCTGATTCAACCTTGCGCTGCTTATATTGAGACATTCCTGTAGCATCTTGCTGGGCTATTTTATCTAATAGTTCATTAGTTTTTTTATCTAACACGATCAACTCCTGTCTTGGAATTTATATTCATAGTCTATAGGTAAGTCGTCAAAAAATACGTAAGGCCGCACTGGAATTGAAATAGGATCACTAACACGTGTTTCGTCTATCTCAAAAATAACACGTGCACCTTGTAGTATGGGAAGGGAGAAACGACCATCTTCTCCTGTTAATACAGATATCTCATCTTTTATAATTGACGTATGCTCAGCACCTTCCGGTGGGGTTACAATCCGGGCAAGAACTTTTACATCAGGTACTCTCATTCCTTGTAGATCGGTGATACATCCCTCAACAACACAGATAGGGCCAGTAAAATTGATTGCTTGGCGAAGTGAGCTGATGTTACTTTCATTGCCAACATTATCGACTGTAGATATTCCGTAAAAATCTTCCAAGACGCCATTCTGGTCTTCATATTCAAGTTCGGAATAAGGTATAGATCCAATCTTAAGCGTTTCGGATTTTTCCGATATAATGTGAGGACTTAGTCCCAACTTAAGTAAAGCAGATCCTCCTACTATTTCTATAAAGCCAGCTCCTGCTCTGATATCAGATCTAACTATAAGTTGATCTGTACCATAGGCCTTGTATGCAGTGGCCCCTACCATGTTAGCATTCAGAAAGTCGACTAACTCATTGATGTCGCTGTCATCCACGAAATTAAAGGTCTGAATAGTTTGATTATTAATTTTAAGTTGTAGGCTTTCCCCATTAAAACCAAATGGAGCTTCCTCTTCTGTGATGAAGCCAATCATTGATCTATGAATATTGTAAGAAGCAATATCTGCTCCTTCAATAGGAACCCATCGTAATATAATAGACATGCAAAACTCCTCTGTATAACGGTAGCACAGGTAATACTCTACGTCACTTCGATAGCGTATAGACCAATAATCTGAGGGCCATTATGTACCATATCTAATTGTGCCAAGAAATTAGGTCCTAATAAAGTATTTTTCGCTACTGCCAAAGCATAGAACCCTAAAACTTTAGGGCCAAAATCAGTTTCTGATACTTCAACAGAGAACTGAGGTGCGTCACATTGCTCAAGAGAAGGTACACCCATGCCATAAAAACCTATAACTTGAGGAGCATTGTCGGTGTTGTTTTGGACTGTAAAATCAATTTCTGTTCCCAAAATTTCTGTACTACCCATAACATGAAAACCGACAACGATAGGTAGCTTATAGTAAACATCAAAGTTTCTTATTTGAGGAGGGACAGGACCGTGGGCCACTCCAATTCCGGCATTACCGAGAAAAACAGGGATTGAATGTGGGCACATAGAACGCATATTATTTCTCTATTTTTAGTTTTTCGAACAGAATATTATCCTTTGGAGGTACATGCAGTTTATCAATAACTTCTTCAGGCATCTGTTTTGTGTCACACCATCTCCAGCGCGAAACTTCTGAATCAGGATCGTTACTATTAGAAACACTTCCATTATATTGTACTTTAAAAGGGTAAATAGTTAAATCTTTGATTTTCTTTCCTGCTCCTAGAGACGTGAATACTCCCCCCACTATATTTGCTCAAGCAAATTAGTGGGGGGAGTATTCACAAAAGCAGGTATAATAGCTACCCTTTGTTAAATTTATCCATCCAATCTGTTTTTTTCAAATTATCCCACGCATTATTGATTTCCTGCATGTCCTCTGTTCTTCCACCTCTATCGGGATGGTGCTTCATTACAGCTGCACGATATGATTTTTTAAATTCTCCCGCAGAAGATGCCTCAGTATTGATACCAAATCTTCTTAAAATTTCTACGTCAGAATTAGAATAAGAACTCCTGCCAGTAGATTGCTTGTTTGATCTTTCATACCAGGAACGATTTTTTCTTTCCCTATACTGTCGTTCCTTATACTGTCGTTCGTATTTCTTCCAATCATCCTTAAATGAGCCTAAGATATCCTCAATGGTTCTGCGTATATAGGATCTCCTTTCCCGATACCCACTGTTTACGAAAGGCAAGTGCCTTTTGAAAAACAAGTTATTATCCTGATCACCCCTTCTAACTCTAAGTCGTATTAACTCCTCGGTGCTTCTAGATATGTCATTCCCTTTATTCCTAGCTTTAAGCAATCCTTCATTTAGTAAGTCCTCCAGTTCTGTCTCCCGAAACTTCCTAAAGAGATCAGCACCGTCTGTATTCGTCCAAGGAATATCCGAAAATGAGTATATATTGGGAGCATGTATATATTGTACACGGCCTTTCTGCTGCATATCATCCACCCACTCTTGTACTTTTTTTTCATCGAACCCTTTGGATTTCAGGTGTTCCTTATAAACTCGGAGAGGATTCTTGTCACTAAAGTTAGCTTCGTTTAATATATCCTGATGGTGATTTTTCTTCTTTCGTAGCTCGGCAACTAGATCTCGCAGCTTAGGGTTATGTATGCTATCAAGATGCACCGAATACAAATTTTTAATTGTATCCTTCTGCATTTTATCTCTATATTTTTTCCATTCGTCAATTTCGGTCTTTACTTTCTCTTTGTTCCTGGCCAAAGTGTCCAGTATAGCTACTCGTCTCTCGTTTATATCTGAAAGCCTTTGTTTTTTTACTAAATGTCGCACTATCTTTGTCGCGCCAGTGCCAGCAGCTGCCCCGATTGCCATTCCTTTTAAGATAGCATCTTCTGCTTCAGGGTGTTCTTCAGCATACATTGATCCCTCTGCACTTCCCAAAAGTGCCCCTAACCCTGCACCAGTCATATATTGCTTCAAGGCACCTGGTTAATGTATCGAAGTAATCGGTTTTTTTAGAATGCCTTCGATAGTAGGGGATGAAAACTTATTAAAACCTTGAATGAAAGAATCGTACATATATCACCTACTTTTTAGTGTCAAATGGTTGTGCCGTGTAGGCGGCCACACCTTTTGTTGATGCGATTTTCTCAAATCCTCTTATGAAATATTCAAACACGTTGCCCTTCCTCTTTTAAGATATCTAAAAACTGTTTATTTAATTCTGTTTTTTTCTTTCCCATATTCCTTAAGAACTGGTCGGTGCTAATATCGGAATCTTTCAATCCAAAGAATTTTCGCGGAAGTACGCTCATGTAATTTCGTACTTCTACTTTTCTCTCCTTAGGCGGCAAATCAGCATGACTCATATATCTAATAGCACGACCTTTTACTTGATCAGTCCTTGATTCGTGCCAGTGAGGCTCTAAAATTTGCAACAATCTAGTTCCTTTGAGATCTAGGCCTTCACTACCGGCGCCACTGATTAGAAGGGATTTTATTTTTCCACTATTATAAAGATCTACAATCTTCTTCCTAGATTTATCATCCAAAGAACCGTCAAATATAGCGTTAGGAATCCCTTCCTGATCTAGTTTTCTTGCTAACTCGCGAACACCACTTTGAAGATAGTTACTATAGGATACTGTTTTAGCGTTAGGTGCTTCTCTTAGAGTGTTCTTTATATCTTTAATGGCCCTAGACATTTTAGGCGTATCCTCATCGATACCGAAAGTTCGCACGCTATTACTCACTCTCCGAGAGGCATTAAGGTAAGAATTTAAATGAAGCCTCTCTGTCTTACTCAAGGGCAGATTATGTTCTATTTTATATTTCACACTACGCGGCACGGATGCCATTGTTTTACTATAAAGATCTTGCTGTGTTTTGCTCATAAGAACTGGAATATCTTTCTCTATAACCGTAGGATACTTATCATGGCTTGTTTCATGGAAGCTCACCTTATCTTTTATCAATCGCCTGATCTGGTCTACATTTTTAGGTCGATCTATAATACCGCCTTTGACCCCCGTAAGCATCCCCCATAAACCGGGACCTTGCTTCACTTGTTCAATGAATCTCTCTTCAAATGAAGATTTTGCTAGTGGGATATCTGAATCAGGGGCCAAAACTTTTATTAGTGGGGCCAACTCTGATGGGTGGTTTCTAATAGGGCTTCCTGTCAATAATAATCTTTTTTTATACCGTGGCGCCGCCTCTATAACACTCTTAGATAATTGAGATGAGGGATTTCCAATTCTGTGGGCCTCGTCTAAAATAAGTGCTTCGATTTCCTTTTCTGAAGGTTCCTTAATAAACTTATGGTAACTTTTTAAATTCACATTATTAGATGTGGTGAATTTCTTCAGTTCTTTTCTAGCATTTTCACGCAAGCTGGCCGGGACTACTAAGTCAGTAGGGATATCGTCCACGCTGTTAATTGCAGATAATGTTTTCCCGCTTCCCAACATATGATACAGAAGTAAAGCATCTACTTTTTTCGACATTTCGGCAACATCTTGCTGGTGTGGCTGCAGCTGTACGTTTTTCTTGATCTTAGCTATCTTCTCAAATCCTGCTTGAAAATGAAAAGTTTCTCTATAATCCATACTTTTTACCCTACAGTATAAAATGGTTGAGCAGTATGATAGCTCTGCCCTTCAAAGGAAATATTAATCGATATAACATAATTTTTATCGCTGTTATTAATCAACGAAGATATATTTGATTTTGTTATTTT
>Ga0180432_10002663_pt1 | contig 26621 bp, 22 predicted proteins | sample SS_ome_10_FD_132414 | JGI IMG/M metagenome (GOLD analysis project Ga0180432, IMG submission 132414) | Hypersaline lake sediment archaeal communities from the Salton Sea, California, USA - SS_1_MS_2 metaG | ecosystem: Environmental > Aquatic > Non-marine Saline and Alkaline > Hypersaline >... | reverse complement strand
TACCGTCAGGTACTGGCGGGTATCGAGGCCCTCCCGGGAGTGGAATCGGCCGCTTGTACCCGCACCTTGCCGCTGCAGGGCTCGAGTCTGGCCCTGCCGGTCAGGATTGTCGGGGTTGATGCAGGAGATGAAGACCGCCGGGGGGGCGCCCCCAACATCCAGCTCATCAGCTCCGACTACTTCGAGACCATGGGGATCGAGATCCGGCAGGGCCGGGATTTCAACGACGGAGACACCGAATTCTCCACTCCGGTTGCCATCGTGAACGAGCGTTTCGTTTCCCGATTCATGCCTGAAGGCGATGTTGTGGGACGCAGCGTATCCCTTCCAACCCTGGAACCCGGCGTGTACGAACAGGGCCCGGCTGTGACCCGGCAGATTGTGGGAATCATCGACGATGTCAGGGTCTACGGTCTCACCGATGGTGACGATGCCGAGCTCTACATTCCGTATACCCAGATGCCGCTCACCCGACACGCGCTGGTGATCCACACCACCGGCGATGCCCACCTGAGTGAAAGGGCCGTTCAGGACGTCATCACCGGGATCGATGCCGATCAACCGGTCACCGGAGTGGCCACGATGCAGGAAATCACCGATGCGGCGACCGCCCAGCCGGCCTTCCGGAGCCTGCTGATCTCGATCTTTGCCGCCCTGGCCCTGCTGCTGGCCCTGATCGGGATCTACGGCGTGATGTCGTACGCCGTTTCCCGCCGGGCCCGGGAATTCGGCGTCCGGATGGCCCTGGGAGCCGGAACGTCCGACATTCTGCGTTCCCTGGGGCGGGAGATGCTGCCGATGATCTTCGCCGGGATCGGGATCGGCGTGGCCGCCGCCCTGGGATTGAGCAGACTTCTGAACAGTCTTCTCTTCGGGCTCTCACCTACCGACCCGATCACCTTCGTCGGGGCCACGGTCCTGATCATCCTGATGGCCCTGCTGGCCTGTCTGCTTCCCTCCTGCAGAGCCTTCCGCACCGATCCGGCGAGGGTTCTGAGAAACGACTGAGCCCCGGAAAAGGACGGGGTGCCCCCGTCCGCGGGAGGACGGATGGGGGGCACCCCGTGCGGTCAGGGGCCGCCGGTAGCCGGGCGGCCGCTGGGTGAAACCGGACCGTCAGTCCATCTGCTTGCGCAGGAAGGTGGGAATCTCGAGATCGTCGGCCGTGAACGACTTGATCTTCCCCTTCTCGATGACGATCTGCTCGCGCGCCGCTTGAGCGGAGATGTTGTTCCCCCGCTGGTGGGCCGGGATCTCCTGGGCGTGGTCGCGCCCCTGGGTGGGAAAGACAACCACCTTGCCGCTCTCTTCTTCTTCGGTCTGCGGAACCGGCCGGCCGCGCGAACGCCCGCCCGAACCGCCCAGCCCGGTGGCGATGACCGTCACCCGCAGACAGTCACCGATCCGTTCGTCGATCACCGCCCCGAAGATCACGTTGGCATCGCTGCCCGCCGACTCGTTGACCATCTGGGTGGCCTCGTTCACCTCGGTCAGGGTCATACTCGGACCGCCGGTGATGTTCACCAGCAGCCCGGTGGCCCCGTCGATCGAGACCTCTTCGAGCAGGGGCGAGGAGATCGCCTGCGTGGCGGCCTCCATGGCCCGGTGCTCGCCGGTAGCCTCGCCGGTGCCCATCAGGGCATCGCCCATCTCCATCATGACCGTACGCACGTCGGCGAAATCGAGGTTGATGAGTCCCGGCACGGTGATGAGATCGCTGATCCCCCGGGTGGCGTGCAGCAGGATGTCGTCGGCAATCCGGAAAGCCTCGGTGAGAGGGGTGTCATCGCTCGTGATGGCCAGCAGGCGCTGGTTGGGAATCACGATCAGCGTGTCGACGCACTCCTTGAGGTTCCTGATCCCCTCCTCGGCCCGCTGGAAACGCTTGACCCCCTCGAACTGGAAGGGTTTGGTCACGACCGCCACCGTCAGGGCGCCCTGTTCCCGGGCGACTTCGGCCACGACCGGGGCAGCCCCGCTGCCGGTGCCGCCGCCCATGCCGCCGGTCACGAAGACCATATCGGCACCGGCCACCACATCGTGGATGACGTCGCGATCTTCCTCGGCGGCGCGGCGTCCGATCTCGGGATTGGCCCCCGCGCCGAGCCCCTTGGTCAGATTGTTGCCGATCTGGACCTTCTGTTCGGCCTTGCAGATGTCCAGCGCCTGCGAATCGGTATTCACGGCGACGAACTCCACTCCTGACAGTCCGGCGCTGATCATGCGGTTCACGGCGTTCCCGCCGGCTCCGCCGACGCCCAGGACTTTCATGATGGCGCCGCCTTCGTTCGCCAGTCCCAGTGTCAATGTCATCTGTGTACCTCCCGCTTTACGAGACACTGCCGGTATCCCCTTGCTGTGTGTTGCCTAGAAGAACTCATCGATCCACCTGCGCATGCGGGCCAGCACCGATTCGAAGAGCCCGCCGCCGGTGGAACGGAATCCTCTGCCCCGTCCCTGTCCCTCTTTCACGGCGTACTGCAGCAACCCCACCGCGGTCGCGAACATGGGGGTTGCGACTTCCTCTGACAGTCCTTCGATTCCCGACGGCAGACCGAGCTTGACCGGCATGTCGAACACCTGCTCGGCCAGCTCGACCGCACCGTCGAGCATCGCTCCTCCGCCGGTCAGGACCAGTCCGGTGGTGAGCAGATCCATGTACTCCGAACGCTGGATTTCCCGCAGGGTCAGGGCGAAGATCTCCTCCATGCGCGGTTCGATGATCGCGGCCAGCACATCGCGCGAGACTTCCCGGGGATCGCGCCCCCCCACCCCGGGGACTTCGATGATCTCGTCGGCTTCGACCATCGCCTGCAGGCTGACTCCGTGTTCGATTTTTATCCGTTCGGCCTGATCGCGCGGCGTACGCAGGCCGATGGCGACATCGTTGGTGACGTTCTCGCCCCCCAGCCCGATGACCGCCGTGTGGCGGATCGAGCCGTCATAGAAAACCGCCAGGTCGGCCGTACCGCCGCCCAGGTCGAGCACCGCCACGCCGAGTTCCTTCTCGTCCTCGCTCAGGACCGCGTACGAGGTCGCCAGCGGCTGCAGGACCAGGTCGCTGACCTCGACCCCGGCCCGCTGCACGCTCTTGTAGATGTTCTGCGCGCTGGTGACCGCCCCGGTGATGATGTGGATTTCACCCTCGAGCCGAACCCCCGCCATGCCGACCGGGTCCTTGATCCCCGGCTGGTCGTCCACGATGAACTCCTGGGGCAGGACATGGATGATCTCGCGGTCCATGGGCAGGGCGATGGCGCGGGCCGCTTCGATGACCCGGTCGACATCGGCCTGGGTGATTTCGTTGCCCTTGCGGCTCACCGCGATCACGCCCCGGGAATTGATACTGCGGATGTGATCGCCGGCGATTCCGGCGAAGACCGAGCCGATCTCCAGACCGGCCTGCCGCTCGGCGGCATCGAGGGCGTCCTCGATGCTGCGGATCGTTTTTTCCAGGTTGACGACTACCCCGCGGCGCAGTCCGAGCGAGGGGCTCTTGCCGACCCCGATGACGCGCAGTGACCCGTCGTCTTCCGGTTCCGCGATCAGAGCCACGATCTTGGTGGTGCCGATATCCAGTCCGGCGAGTACGTTCTGACCGGCCATGGGCCTACCCGCCCCCTTTCCTCTCTCGGTAGATGACCGTCCCGGCGAAACGCAGGTCCACCTCGGCCAGAGGCGCATGCCGCCGGCGCCCTTCTTCGACCAGGGCGTTGACGAGCGGCAGCACTCCCGGCAGAGTCGCCTGCGAGAGCCGGACGGTGACCGCATCGTTACTCAGAATCAGCATCATCTCCGCATCCGGTCCCGCCCGGACCTCGGAGACAGTGTCGAGCAGCCGGGGCGCTTTTTCTTCCAGGGCCCGGAGAAGACGAACGCTGCGACCGAGAGCTTCGCTGCGCAGCTCTTCGGCCTCGGGCAGCCCCGTGATGAACGGCAGAGCTCCGTAACGCGAGGGTTCGATCTCTGGCAACACCCGTCCGTCGAGATCGACTCCGGCCAACGGACGACCGGCCAGAAAGGCCACCGGAACGCGCTCGGTCACCGCCACGACGACCGCAGCGGGCAGGGAACGGCGTACGGCCACCCTCTCGACGAGTGGATGGGCGGCAATGTGCTCCCCGAGCAACTCGAGCTCGGCGGCTCCGATCTGGCCGGCGAGCAGGCTCTCGGGCCGGGCCAGGGCAAGCAGTTCGGCCGGCTCGAGGTAGCGCGTTCCCTCCACCCGTACTTCCCGGACGGTGAAAGAAGCCCGCCCCGAAATGCCGGCCAGCGCGGCCCGGACGAAGAGACCGACTGCAGCCAGCAGAACGAGCGTACCGGCCAGGACGCCGAGCCGTCCGACGAACTGACGCCCAGAACGGCCGCGGCGGACCGAGGTCCGTTCGAGAGGCCGCCCGTGCCGGCGGCGTCGGGGCTTTCTGCGGCTCGAACCGGTGCTCACCGCTGCGCCCCTTTCTGCAAGCTGTCCGCCGCCGACCTGGAGCCGGAAGAATGCCGGGGCGGCGTCCAGGCCATCGCCGGCAGTTCGTCGCCGGCGAAGCCGATCGGGATGACCTCGAGCTCGAGCACGATCCCCGTCCGGCGTCGAACCGTCTCGCGCACCCGTTCGATGAGAGCCCGGACCTCCGCAGCCGTCGCCCCGCCCGTATTGACAATGAAGTTGGCGTGAACCTCGCTGACCCGGGCGGATCCCTCGCGGGCGCCTTTCAGGCCGCAGGCCTCGATGAGCCGGCCGGCGTAATCACCCTCGGGGTTGCGGAACACGCTCCCGGCGCTCCGGTACCCTTTCGGCTGGGTTTCGTGCCGCCGCTCCATGCATTCGCGCATCTCGTCCTCGACACAGCCCGGTTCGGAGCCCGCTTCGAGGGCCAGTTCCACCTGCCCGATAACCGATCCGGAGGGCAGCGAGGAGGAACGGTAGGCCAGGCGCAGGGCTTCGGCGGGCACCTCGACGGTGTGGACTTCGGGAGGGGCGGTCACGACCGTGACTTTGACCAGAACGCGGCTGATATCGCCGCCGCGACCGCCGGCGTTCATGATGCAGGCCCCACCGACCGTACCGGGCACACCGGCCAGTCCCTCGAGCCCGGACAGATTGCGGCAGGCCGCCCAGCGGGCCAGCCGGGCGGTGTTCACCCCCGCTCCCAGACGCAGCCGGGTATCGTCGAGCTCCTCGAACTGCTGCAGGGCGTCGGTGGCGATCACGACCCCGTCGAATCCGGCGTCGGCCACCAGCAGATTGCTGCCGCCTCCCAGCGCGAGGTAGGGCACCTCGAACTCCCCCAGAGTCCGGATCAGGCGTTCCAGACTCTGCAGGTCGTGGGGACGCACCAGGGCCCGGCAGGCGCCGCCGACCCCCATGGTGGTGTATTCACCGAGTCGTTCACGGGGACGGATTTCGCCGACCCGTTCGCGGCGCAGCACCTCTTCCAGGGGCCGGTTCATCTTCATCCCCGCACCCCTTCGCTTTCGAGCCGATCGGCATAGGCCCGGGCGACCTGCCAGATGTCCCCCGCTCCCATGGTGATGACCAGATCGCCCTGCCGGACCTGTCCGGCCAGCCACTCGGGGATGGCCTCGTTCCCGGGCAGGTAGTGAACGTCCCGGTGGCCCTGATCCCGGGCCGCCCGGGCGACCAGCTCGCCGGTCACGCCGGGAATAGGTTCTTCGCGGGCGGGGTAGATATCGGTCACCACGAGCAGGTCCGAGTTCAGCAGCGCGGCTCCGAACTCCTCGGCGAAATCGCGGGTTCGGGAATAGAGGTGCGGCTGGAAGACGGCGATGATGCGGCGGTCGAAACCGCTGCGGGCGCCTTCGAGGGTGGCGGCGACCTCGGTGGGATGGTGGGCGTAGTCGTCGACCACCATCACGCCGTGCGTCTCGGCCCGGACATCGAAGCGCCGGGCCACGCCGGCGAACGAACCCAGGGCCTTGAGGAGAACGCCCGGATCCAGATCGAGGTGCAGTCCGACCCCCAGCGCCGCCAGGGCGTTGCGGACATTGTGAACCCCCGGCACCTTCAGGGTGACTTCACCGAGTTCGGTCCCCCGCCAGCTTACCGTAAAGCGGCTCCCCAGCCCCTCGCAGACGATGGCGTCGGCCCGTACATCGGCCTGCGTCATCAGTCCGTAGGTCACCAGGGCCCGGTCGATACGCGGAATGAGGCCGCGCACCCCGCTGTCATCCAGACAGACCACCACGGCGCCGTAGAAGGGAACCTTGTTGGCGAATTCCACAAAGGCATCCACCATCGAGGCGAGTTCGCCGTAGGTGTCGAGATGTTCGGCCTCGACATTGGTGATGACCGCCACGGTGGGGAAGAGACGCAGGAAGGAACGATCGAATTCATCGGCTTCGGCGATCAGGTAGTTCCCCGTTCCGAGCTGCATCGAGGTCCCCAGCTCGTGGACCTTGCCGCCGGTGATGAGGGTCGGGGCCAGACCGGCTTCGGTCAGCAGATGACCGGTCAGGCTGGTGGTGGTGGTCTTGCCGTGGGTGCCGGCGATACCGATTCCGAACTGCATCCGCATCAGTTCCCCGAGCATCTCGGCCCGGCGGATGACGGGGATTTTCCGTTCGAAACCGCGCATTACCTCGGGATTGTCGATCTTGACCGCCGAGGAATAGACCACGGCGTCGGCACCGTCGACCTGTTCGGCCCGGTGACCTTCGAAAATCACGGCGCCCAGATCGCCGAGCCGGCGGGTGACATCGGTCAGGCGCATGTCGGACCCGCTGATCTCGTAGCCCTGCATCAGCAGCAGCTCCGCAATCCCGCTCATGCCGATTCCGCCGATCCCGACGAAATGGATCCTTTCGATGCGGGTGAAACGGGTCATGCGGGCACCTCCCCGAAAGCGGCCAGCAAACCGTTTTTCTCCTCGGGCGAGAGCCCGCGGGCGATCGCGACCAATCCGGCCGCCACCCGGACAGCGGCCCCGGTCTCGGCGCGGGCAGTTGCGGCGGCGCTCATTTTTTCGAGCACTCCGTCCCCGGCCAGCAGAGCCGCTACCTCGGTGGCCAGACGCACGCCGTCGAGATGGGCGTCGTGGATCAGACGCCCGGCACCGGCCTGGGCGAAAGAGCGGGCATTGGCTTCCTGGTGTCCGCCGGCCGCGGTAGGCAGGGGCACGAGCAGGGCGGGCACGCCGTAGCCGGCCAGTTCCGCCAGGGTGGAAGCGCCGGCCCGACAGAGCGCCAGATCGGCGGCCGACCAGGCGTCGGCCATGGCTTCGATAAAAGGCACGATCACGAGGCGGCCTTCGGAGAGGGCCCGGCGCACAGCCGGATCTGAGGCCACCCCGGCTGTGATGGCTTCGTAGTGAGGTTCCCCGGTTTGCCAGAGAAGGGCCAGATCGGACATGCCGAGCAGATGGGGAAGAGCTTCCTGCGTGGCCCGGTTGAGGGTCGCCGAACCCTGCGAACCGCCGGTTACCAGAAGCAGCCGGCCGGCCGGGCCGATCCCCAGCCGTTGGCGGGCATCAGATCGATCGATTGTCTCGACCCGCCGGACCGGAATACCGGTCGTGATGATCTCGGGCCGCCGGCTCAGGTGGGCCCGGGCGTCCTCATGAGCGATGAAGACGATCCGGGCCCGGCGGGCCAGGAGCCTGATAGTGGCTCCGGGAAAGGCGTCGAGCGCCAGCAGAGCGACGGGAACGCCGAGGAGCCGGGCGGCCAGCAGAGCGGGGCCGGAAATGAAACCGCCGGTTCCGAAAGCCACCTGAGGACGGTGGCGCAGGACGGCCCCAAGGCTCTGGACGAAGCCCCAGACGAGACGGAAGGGAAAGAGGAGGTTGCGTCGCAGTTCCCGCCGGTGAAGCCCTTCGGTCATCAGTCTGACGAAGGGCCGTCCGGAGGCTCCGAGGACCGATTCCTCCAGACCGCGTCGGCTGACCGCAAAACGGGCCTCGATACCCGAGCCGTACCGTTCGAGTTCCTCTACCACGGCCAGAGCCGGGTAGAGATGTCCTCCCGTTCCTCCGGCTGCGACCCAGAGTCTCACGGCAGCAGCCCCCTTCCCTTGCTCCCCGCAGCCAGATCGGTTTCGCGCGAAACACTCAGCAACAGGCCTGCGCCGGCCAGGGAGAAAATCAGGGAGGAACCGCCGTAGGAGATGAAGGGCAGGGCCAGCCCGGTGGCGGGCAGCAGGGCCGTCACCACCCCGACGTTGATCAGGGCGTAGATCCCGATGGTGATCGAAATCCCGGCCGCCAGCAGAGCGCCGGTGCCCGAGGGCGCGGCCCCGGCGATCCGCAACCCCCTGACGACGAGGAGCATGAAGAGAATCAGGACCACGACGGCGCCGATGAATCCCAGTTCCTCGCCGATGATCGAGTAGATGAAGTCGTTGAAGGGCTCGGGCAGAAAGCGCAGCTTCTGGGCGCTGTGCCCCAATCCCTTACCCAGCAAGCCGCCGTCGCCGAGCCCGATGAGCGATTGCCAGACCTGGTAATTGGCGTCCTGCAACCCGCTTCCGTGCTCGAGGTAGGCGGCCAACCGGGCCCGCCGGTACGGACTGCCCATCATCGCGAAACAGATCAGGGGCAGGGCTGCAGCTCCGAGCCCGGCGAGATGAAGCGGTCGGGCGCCGGCCAGCAGAATCATGGCGACCGCGATGAGTCCGAGCGCCACCGCGGTGGAGAAGTCCTCGACCACGACCAGAACGAGCACGGCGGCGACGGGCACGAGAACGGGGACCAGACCCTCGCGAAAGTTCGTCAGGGTATTACGGCGTTCGACCAGCACGTCGGCCAGCCAGAGCAGCAGGGCAAAGCGGGCCAGTTCCGAAGGTTGAAAGGACAAGGGACCGAAGGCCAGCCAGCGACTGGCTCCGTTGCTGCTCACCCCGCCCAGTCCGGGCAGGAGCACCAGACAGAGCAGGACGATGGCGACAATGAGCAGGGGCCGTCCCAGACGGACGATCCGGGCCTGACGGGCCCGGGCCAGAATGAACATCAGAGCCAGACCGAGCCCAGCCCGGAGCAGGTGCCGTTTGAGATACCAGGCGCTGTCGCCGAAACGTTCAGTCGCCACCGCCGAGGAGGCGCTGTAAACCATGAGCGTGCCGAGTGCAATCAGCACCAGCACCAGTGTCAGCACGGTTGGATCCATACCACCCCGGTCGTGCCGGGGGGGTGACCCGTTCGAGAGCGTGCGGTTGAGACGCTCGCTCTCCGGCACAGGCCGGCGGCGCTTGCGGCGGCTCACGCCTCCACCTCCGCCCCGGGGGCGCCGGTCAGCAGTTCGCGGACCGCCGCGATGAAGAGCTCGCCGCGTTCTTCGTAACTGGTGAACATATCGAAACTCGAACAGGCCGGGGCCAGAAGCACGATTCCCTCGGGCCGGGCCAGTTCGAAGGCCAGCGAGACCGCCTCGACCAGGGTCGGGGCCTCGTGCAGGGGGACGGCGCCGTCGAGTTCGTCGCGCAGCCAGGGGCGCGACTCTCCGATCAACACCGCCGCCCGGCCGCAGCGGGAGAGCTCGGAACGCAGGGGCGTGAAGGGAACGCCTTTGTACTTGCCGCCGGCGATGAGCACCACGCCGGAATCGAACCCGCTCAGGGCGGCTCGGGCCGAATCGACGTTGGTCGCCTTCGAATCGTTGTAAAAGCGCACGCCTCCGGCCTCGGCGACGAGCTCGAGGCGGTGGGGCAGGCCCCGGAACTCGGCCAGGGCCCGTTCGATGTCAGCCGGCTCGGCGCCGTAACGCCGGGCCGCAACCGCGGCGCTCAGAGCATTGCCCAGGTTGTGCGGCCCGGGCAGGGGGCAACTCGCAGCTGCGAAGAGAGCCTCGCTTCCGGCGCTCGAGGGCAGGCGGGCCAGGGCGGTCCGCTCACCGTCACGGACATCGATCCAGGCCCCCGCTCCGGGGGGCTCGGGACCGAGGGTGACGGGTATCCTGGAGCCCGGTGCGGATTCGGTCAACCTGCAGGCGCCGGGGTCGTTGGCGCCGAAAATCGCCCAGTCATCGGCGGTCTGCCGCTCCCAGAGCCGTGCCTTGGCGGCTTCGTAGGCCTGCAGAGTCGGATGCCGGTCGAGATGATCGGGGGTGACGTTGAGCAGGATCCCGGTACCGGCGTGGAAGGAATCGATCAGCTCGAGCTGAAAGGATGAAAGTTCGAGAACAACGACATCGAGCGCGCTCTCTTCGTCGACGATAGCCGCAAAAGCACGACCCAGGTTGCCGCCGGCCACGGTCCTGATACCGCCCGCCTGCAGCATTGCCGCCGTCAGGGCGGTGGTGGTCGATTTTCCGTTCGAACCGGTAATACCCACGATCGGAACGGTGCAGTACCAGGCGGCGACCTCGATCTCGCTCACGGTCGTGATGCCCCTCTGCAGAGCCTCAGCCGCTATTCCGTCGGCCGGATCGACACCGGGGCTGAGCACGACCAGGTCGGCGGCATCGAGCAGCCCGGCCGAGTGCCCCCCGGTTTCGACCATCACCCCGGCCTGCTCGAGGTTGCTGATCTCGACCGGGGTGAGGACATCGGCGGCCGCGTCGCTGGCCACAACCTGCGCTCCGCGCCGCGCCAGGAGCCGGGCTACCGCCCGCCCCGAGGCACCGAGACCGATCACGATCATCTTCTGCCCGGTGACATCCACCTGGCTACTCTCCCCGTTTCTCCTCGTCGCAACCGGCGGTCGGGGCCGGCGCTACCTCTTCGGGCCGGGGAAGCGATGCGGGAGAGGGTCGTTCGACCCCCTCCGCTGCCGGTTCCCGTACCAGATTGAAATTCAGCATCACCCTGTCTCCCTTACCGGATCTTGAACGTCGTCATACTGATCAGCGCCAGCAGGATCCCCAGGATCCAGAACCTGATGATCACCTTCGACTCGGCCCAGCCGAGGAGTTCGAAGTGGAGGTGCAGCGGGGCCATGCGGAAGATCCGCTTGCCGCCCCGCCACCGGTAGCTGGCGACCTGCAGCAGCACCGAGGCGGCTTCGATCACGAACACGCCCCCCACGATGATCAGCAGGAATTCCTTCTTGAGCAGGATGGCCAGACCGGCCAGGGCTCCCCCCAGAGCCATCGAACCGGTATCGCCCATGAAGACCTGGGCGGGGTGAGCGTTGAACCAGAGAAAGCCGAGACAGGCCCCGACCAGGGTCAGGGCGAAGATGGTCAGTTCGCCGGCATCGGCGAGGAAGACGATACCCAGGTACTCGGCGGTGTCCACCCGTCCGCTCACATAGGCCATCAGCATGAAGGCGAAGGCCGCGATCCCCACCAGGCCGATGGCCAGACCGTCGAGGCCGTCGGTGAGGTTCACGGCGTTGGAGGTGGCGGTGATCACCAGAATGACGATCGGGATGTAGAAGATCCCGAAATCGAGCATCGCATCCTTGACGAAGGGAATCATCGTAGCCGTGGCGTATTCGGCCGGCCCCGGCGGCGCGGCAACCATGATGATGCCCACGATGAGTCCGAGGGCGATCTGTCCAAGCAGTTTGTAGCGGGCCACCAGACCTTTCGGGTACCGTTTGACCGTTTTCAGGTAATCGTCCAGAAACCCGACCGCTCCCATCCAGACCGTGCAGAGCAGGATGATCCAGGTGTAGTTGGTGTCCAGTTTCTGCCAGAGGAGAGTCGGCAGGATTACTGCCGCCAGGATGAGCAGCCCGCCCATGGTGGGCGTGCCGGCCTTGGTCAGATGAGAGGTCGGCCCGTCGGGCCGGATGTGCTCGCGCAGCTGCCAGCGGGCCAGCTGACGGATGAGCCAACCGCCGAAAATGAAGCAGAGCAGCAGGGCGGTCACGGCGGCATACGCCGAACGGAAGGAGATGTACCCGAACAGGCGCATGAACCCGAAACCGATCTGCTCGCTCAGGGGGTGGAGAAGGTGGTAGAACACGTCTCACTCACCTCCTTTGGTACCGCTGGTACCGCCGGCGGTCCTGACCCGCTCGCTGATCCGTTCGGCGATCATTTCCAGCCCCACGCCCCGACTGCCCTTGAGCAGGATCGCATCCCCCGCCTCGAGCCGTTCCGCAAGCGCCTGCCAGGCGGTCTCGACATCCTCCGAAACCAGCACGCAGCCGTTGTTCAGGCCACCCGCTCGCGCCCCGCCGGCGACCTCGGCCGCCCACCTGCCGACCGCAACAAGCAGATCCACGTTTCGTTCGGCCGCCTCGTATCCCAGCGAACGGTGCAGACTTCCCGCACCCTCCCCCATCTCGAGCATGTCGCCGAGAACCGCCACCCGGCGCACGATACCTTCTTCGTTCCAGGCGCTGAGCATATCCAGAGCATTCCGTGCGCTGACCGGATTGGCGTTGTAGGCATCGTTGAGGACCACGATCGCTCCCGCCCGTACGATCTCGCCGCGCCAGCGGGTGCCGCGAAATCCCTCCAGGCCCCGGGCGGCTGCCTCGAGCGGACAGTCCAGAGCCGTCGCGACGGCCAGGGCGGCCAGGGCGTTGAGGACGTTATGACGGCCCGGCACCTGCAAACGGACAACCGGTCCCCCCTCGATCTCGAAGACCGGTTTGACTCCGTCACGCATGTCGCCGATACGGCCGCATACATCGGCTTCGGGTCCGGTTCCGAAAGTGATGATCCGGGCCTCGGTCGCCGCAGCCATGGCCATCACCCGCTCGTCATCGGCATTGAGGACCACAAAACCCTGCGGACCGATCGCCTCGACGAGCTGCTGCTTCTCACGAGCGACCGCGTCCACAGTACCCATGAACTCCAGGTGGGTCGCCCCGACATTGGTGATGACCCCTCCCGTCGGTTCGGCAATGGTACACAGCGCGGCGATCTCGCCGGGATGGTTGGTGCCTATTTCGACGGCTGCGACCTCGTGCATGCGCCGCAAGCGCAGAAGTGTGAGAGGGACGCCGATATGATTGTTGTACGACCCCTCGCTTCGCAGAACCCGGAGCGAGGGGGCCAGAGCGGCGCCGATCATTTCCTTGGTGGTGGTCTTTCCGTTCGAGCCTGTTACCCCGATCACGGGCAGCCCGAGCCGACGACGGTGGTAGCGGGCCAGCGCCTGCAGTGTCTCGAGGGTGTCGGCCACGGCGATCAGCGGCCGGCCGCGCACGCTCCGCCGGCGGCGGGTCGCGAGCCAGGCTTTGGAAACGACCGCCGCCGCGGCCCCGGCCTCCAACGCGGCTTCGACGAAATCGTGACCGTCATGGTTCTGGCCCCTGATGGCGATGAAGAGATCGCCCTTCCGGAGGGTTCGACTGTCGATGCTCACCCCGGTGAAGGCGGTCTCGGGGGACAGGGAAGCAGAGGAACGGCCGTTCATCGGAACCGTCCCTTACCCTTCGGGCCGCCGGTGACTGCAGCGACCGCCCGGGCAACGACCGCCCGTTCATCGAAAGGCAGTCGTTCGGTGCCGATGATCTGGTACCGCTCGTGCCCTTTGCCGGCGATCAGGAGGACGTCGCCGGGCCTCGCTTCGGCCACGGCCCGGCCGATGGCTTCGATCCGGTCGGTAATGACGGTGGCATCCGCCTCCTTCGGCACACCCGCCACGATCTCGGCGATGATGGCTTCCGGTTCCTCGGTCCGGGGATTGTCGCTGGTGATGATGACCCGGTCGGCCCCCATGGCGGCTATGCGTCCCATGAGGGGACGTTTGCCCCGGTCGCGATCACCGCCGCAGCCGAAGAGGACGATGACCCGGCCGGCGGCGATCTCCCGACAGGCCTGCACCGCCACCTTGAGGGCATCGGGTTTATGGGCGTAGTCGAGCAGGATGGTCACACCCTCGGGGGCGGGCAGATGTTCCATGCGCCCGTCGACGTTCCGGACCCCGGCCATGCCCCGTGCGGCAGTCTCGAGATCGATCCCGGCCACCCGGGCGAGACCGGCCGCCATGAGAAGATTCTGGATCTGGAACGCGCCCAGCAGGGGGCTGGCGAGCGGTGCCGTGCGGTCGCCGTCTGACAGCTCGCACTTGATCCCTTCGACACCGATCTCGATTCCGGTAGCCGTCAGGTCGGAACCCGGAGTGAGCCCGATCGTGACAACTGGAGGCTCGAGTTCGCGGGCCAGCCGCGCGCCGACGCTATCGTCGATATTCACCACGGCTGTCCCGTCTTTCTTGCGGTAACGGGTGAAGAGAATCCGTTTGGCTGCCAGGTAGTCGTCCATCGAGGCATGAAAATCGAGATGGTCGCGGCCGAGATTGGTAAAACCGGCGGCGTCGAAGGCCGTGCCCTCGAGTCGCCCGAGCGCCAGGGCGTGACTGCTCACCTCCATGACCGCCGCGCTGTCGCCGGCGGCGAGCATCCGGGTCATGAGCGCCTGCAGATCGACCGCCTCGGGGGTGGTATGGGGGGCGGGAAGGTGCTCGGAACCCACTACGTACTCCACCGTTCCCACACCGCCCGCACGTCGGCCGTCGGCCTCGAAACAGGCCCGCACCAGGTTGGCGGTCGTGGTCTTGCCGTTGGTACCGGTGATGCCGACCGTGAAGAGTTTTTCCCCGGGCCAGGAATGGAGGGCAGCCGCCAGCCGGCCCATCGACCGGCGGCTGTCGGCGACGACGATCTGGGGCAGGTCGTCGGCCACGGGCCGCTCGACGACCGCCGCCACCGCTCCCCGCTCACGGGCCTGCGCGACAAAGTCGTGGCCGTCAGCGAACTCGCCCGTCACGGCCAGGAAGAGATCTCCATCCGACACCTGGCGGCTGTCATAAGCCAGACCGGTGATCTCCCGATCCCGGAGGGGCTCCGATCCGGTCGCCGACGTTTCGAGGCCGGCGAATTTCAGGAGCACGTCGAGTCTCATCGCCAACTCCCTTCTCCCCCTGCGGCTGATACATGCAATTCGGTGCCGGGCGAGACGGGGCTGCCTGCAGGGAGTGACTGGCGTCGGATGAGACCGCTGCCCTCAACCGAAAGAACCAGGCCGAGAGCCGAGGCTTCGGCGGCCGCCTGGCGCAGGCTCAGGCCTCTGAGATCGGGCATGCGAAGGTCGTCGCCGGCCTCCGACTCGACCGGTCCGGCGAGGTGGAGGATCACCACCTCCCCTTCTTTGACCGGGCTCAGCGGCGCCGGTTCCTGGGCTTGTACAGCCGGTCCCGAACCCACGAAGCGGACCCGGAGGCCACGGCGACTCAGGGCTTTGCCCGCTTCAGTCGCCGGCCAGCGACGCAGGTCGGGGACAACCGGCCGGGGAGCCTCGACGACCCTGTACACGGGGCTGCGGATACTGCTCAACGGTTCTTCGGGGTGACAGGCAAGCCGCTGCACGGTGCGGGCGAAAATCGGAGCGGCCACCTCGCTGGCGTAGTAGCGGTTGGAGGGTTCGTTGACGACCACCAGCAGCAGAAACTCCGGTTCATCGGCGGGCAGAAAGCCGCAGAAACTGGAGATGTAGCTGCCCGCCTCGTACCCCCCGACACCGGCTTTGCGGGCGGTTCCGGTCTTGCCGGCAATATCGAGTCCGGTCACCCGGGCTTTCTCGCCGGTTCCGCTCTGGACCGCCTGGCGCAGGAAACCGCGCAGGATGGCGCTGGTTTCCTCATGCATGACCCGGCGCACGAGCCGTGGTTCCTCGGCTGTCTGCCAGCGTCCGCGCCTGTCCTGTACCCCGGCCACCAACCACGGTCGCATGAGCCGTCCCCCGTTGGCCACCGCCGCATAGGCGGCGGCGATCTGCAGGGCGGTCACCGAAACCCCGTAGCCGATCGCGAGACTTTCGAGCGCCGGACCGTACCAGTCGGCCAGCCGGCGCAGAAGCCCGCTTTCCTCTCCGGGCAGACCGATCCCGCAGGGCTGTCCGAAGCCGAAATCACGGGCGTAGGCGTAGAGACCGTTGGAACCGATGGCGCGGGCGATCTGAACCGTGCCGACGTTACTCGAAAAACCGAGCACCTCACCCAGACTCATCAGCCCGTGGGCGTGCACGTCGCGGATCTCGGAACCGACCACCTGGATCACGCCGTTCCCGCCGTCGATCGTATCGGCCGGGGTGTAGCGGTTGGCATCCAGCGCGGCGGTGAAGGTGACCAGCTTCATGACCGAACCCGGTTCGAAGGGATCGGTGAGAACGCGGTTGCGGCGGGCGGATGCCGCTGAGGCCTCGGGGGTATTGGGATTAAAGCCGGGCCAGTTGGCCATTGCCAAAACCGCTCCCGACACGGGATCCAACGCCACGGCGCATCCGCTTTCGGCCTCGCTCCGCAGGATTCCGGCAGCCAGTTCGGATTCGAGCACCTCCTGAACGACGGCATCGAGAGTGAGACGGATACCGCGACCGGAGAAGGGTTCGGTGCGGGTGATTTCGCGTCCGGGGATGGGTACCCCCATGGCGTCGACCTGTTCCACAACGCGCCCGGGACGGCCGCTCAGCCGCTCATCCCAGACCCGTTCGAGTCCTTCCAGACCGATCCGGTCCACACCGGTGTAGCCGAGCAGGGCGGCGGCGGCCCGGCGGCGCGGGTAGGTCCGGCGCCAGGCTTTCTCTATCTGCAGACCGGGGGGCAATTCGTGGGACCGGGGCGGTTCCTCGATCAGATCAATCTGCCGGGCGGCGTAAAAGAAGCTCTCGTGCTCAGCGATTGTGGTCTCCCACTGCGCCTGCGTTCGGCCCACCAGGCGGGTCAGGAGCCGGGCCACTTCGGCCGGATCTTCGACGTAGCGGGGGTGAACCCCGACAGTATGCAGCAGGCGGTCGACGGCCAGCGGTCGCCCGGCGGTATCGAGGATGTCGCCCCGCCGGGCCTGGAGCATCATCTCGTGGTGGTGCTGACTGTCGGCCCGCTCGGCGTATTCGCCGGCTCGCAGGATCTGGATGTCGGCCAGCCGGTATACCAGACCGGCCCACCCGATCAGGAAGAGTAGCGCCAGCAGCTTCAGGCGTCCGGTGTGCAGGGGAGCGCCGGTCACGGCTGCAGCCCCCGGCCCGAATCGGGGAGTGTCGTCTGGCGCGCCCAGGCGGTAGGCGCCAGGTGCCGCTCGAGCCCCTCGAGCGTGATGGCGAAAGCGTTCTTCAGGTAGGTGCCGACATCACCACTCCGGCCGCAGGCTTCAGGGAGTACGGCAAGGGTTTCCATACCGCCGGCGGGGAATTCCAGGCCGAGCCGCTCCCGGGCCAGGGCCACGATCCTTTCTGAAGCCAGTTGGGCCGAGAGCTCGAGTTCGAGTCGTTCGACCGCCCGTTCGGCGGCTTCGCATTCGGACTGAACCCTCTCGAGCCGGGCGGCCAGTTCAAGGGTCCGGTTCATCCCCATGAGGTAGAACAGGCAGACGAGGAAGGTCGTACCGACCGCGAGTGCGATCCGGCTGCCGGGGGATAGGGTGCGGGCCGCGGGTAGATGCACGGGTCCCGAACGCCGCCTCTTTTTCCGTTTCTTCGAGCTCACCCGCTCCGGTCCTCTCCGCCTCTGACGTTCCCGGTTCGTTCCGCAACCCGCATCCGCGCACTTCTGGCACGGGGGTTGTCTTCGATTTCGTCGGCGGTCGGCACGACGGGCTTGCGCGTCAGGGATCTGAAGAGGGCCTGGGCACCGCAAACGCAGACGGGAAAATCGGGCGGGCAGCGGCACTGCCCCGCGTGCGTTCTGAAAAACTCCTTCACCCGCCTGTCTTCGAGCGAGTGATAGGCGATGACTACCAACCTGCCCCCCGGCCCGAGAACGTCCACCGACGCCTCCATGGCCGCTTCGAGCTGCGCCAGCTCGTCGTTGACCGCAATTCTGAGCGACTGAAAGACCCGGCTGAGAGTCTTGGTGCGGCGGTGACCGGGAGTGCGTTCGGACACAATCCGCACCAGCTGCGAACTGCGCTCGAGCGGTTCGCCGGCACGCGCCGTCACGATCGCGTGCGCCAGACCCCGCGCCTCGCGGAGCTCCCCGTATTCGGAGAAAATACGGGTGAGTTCCTCGACATCGCTCTCTGCCAGCACATCGGCCGCCGTTCTTTCGAGATCGGGATCCATCCGCATATCGAGGGGGGCGTCCTCCCGGTAGGTGAATCCCCGCCCGGGCGAGTCGATCTGGTGCGAGCTGACGCCCAGATCGAACAGGATCCCGTGCAGGGGAATCAGCCCCTCTCTGGCGGCGAGCCGGGCCAGGTCCGCGAACTCTCCCCGGCGCAACGTCACCCGATCGGTTCCTTCTGTCAGAGCACCGGCCGCGGCGAGCGCCTGCGGATCGCGGTCGATGCCGAGTATTTTCGCCTCCTCCCCCGTGATCTCGAGCAGGAACGTCAGGTGTCCCCCGCCCCCGATGGTGGCGTCGAGATAGCGGCCGTCGGGATCGGTGACGAGAGCCTCGGCGGCCTGGCGGGCCAGAACGGGAACGTGGTACACGTCACCCGTCGAAACGCCGCGGCCCGCGCGCCCGACGGCGCACAGGCCACTGATGGCGCCTCTCAGGCCCCCATCTGGACGCCGAAACTCGCCAGCGCTTCCCGCGGACTGTCATAGATGTCGATCAGGCGATCGGCACCCACGAACTGGAAGGCATCTGCAACCGTGCCGTGCAACCCCGCTACCTTCACTTCCCCCCCCACACCGCGGATGCGGAAAGCCCTTTCGCTCAGCAGGCCCACTCCGCGGTAGTTGATGTCGCCCACCTCATTGAAGTCGAGGACCAACCGCCGGACGTGATTCTCCTGGTGCTTCTGCAGGAGGTTGTCGAGATCCACCATGGCCATGGCACTGATGTCGCCGGCCAGATGAAGGATCCGGACACCGCGGATTTCTTCCTCGCTACTTGTCATGCACACCTGCCTTTGTCTGACTACTCAGAAGAGAACATCCTCAGCGAGTTCTTCGAATTCGTCTTCGATGCCGGAGGTGTAGGCCGCGAAGACCTCCGGGTTCCAGATTTCGATGCGATCGAGAGCACCGCTGATCAGGGTTTCCTTCTCCAGCCTCGCCCAGCGCTGCAGATGCGGCGGAATGGTGATCCTCCCCTGGCTGTCGCAGGTAGAGGGGACGGCGTTCGAAGCCACCCATCGTACCCACTTGCGGCTGCGGGGATTGGAGATCGGAAGATCGCGCAGCAGGGTGCTCTTGTTTTCCCAGACATCGAGCGGATAGACGAAGAGACAGGCATCGAGTCCCGAAGTGATGACATACGTCTCTCTGGCCTCGGGAGTAAGCAGACGGCGGAAACGGGCGGGCATACTGACCCGTCCCTTTTCGTCGAGGGAGTATGTATATTGTCCCAGGAAGTCCGCCATCGCCTGTGCCGGCCTTTGTCTCGGGAACGCTGAACTACCCACGCTTCCCCACAATTTGACACTGCGGCACAGATTAGCGCCTGCGCACGAAGAACGTCAAGAAGATTTCATATCTTTTTTCTATGTGTTGTTAAGGTGTATCTAAGTACTAACGGGAACGAAAAAGCGATACTTCGGCGAAAAAAGCCATGTTAATATCTTTCAAGATACCATGAGGGGTGTAGAGACCCTTATGAGCCACCAGAGAGGGCCAAACGTCCCATCAGGTTCGAGAAACCTCTCCCATCCCGGGTTCAAACCCGAGCGCCGCAGGTGCCGATACAGCACAGCACGGATGAGAACGAACGTGCAATCCGGGGCACTCGTGCCCTGCCACATGTCATGAGATGGAACTCACGGGTGGCGATGAAGCCGCAGGCGTATTCCGCGCAGGGTCGTTCGACCGGTCTGGAACCACGGTTCGAGCCGCAGGCTGAGCCGGGGGGCGTTCGTCCGAGAGAGCACTGTCGCTCCCGAGCCGGCTTCCTGATCCCTGATTCCGGCAATAAGAGCCGTGACCGTCCCCACCAGCCGGCCCGCCACCACGGCCCCGAGTGAGAGTGTGGCCCAGTTTTTCAGGTGCCGGGCATCGCGCCGCATCAGGCGATAGCGGCGCCAGTCGGCCTCGCTCTCCCAGCGCCAGTCCCACCCGGCCCCGACCGGATAGCACGCTTCTGGATCGCCGAGCCCCGAGAGCTGGGCCGCATTATGGGTCGTCAGATCGGGAGAGAGTTCGAGAGCGGTGAAGAAGGCGCGGTCCTTGCCGGCCAGGAGCACCCCGGCCCGCTCGGCGGCGAAGAGCCGGCTGTCCTCGTCCCGCCACCGGCCGGCGGCCCGAAAGGCAAGCATGCCGCCCCAACCCGCCGCTTCGATCCAACCGAGGGTTCGCCCCCAGCCGACCCGCCCCTGTGTGCGCTGCCCCCAGCCGGGCAGGAGCAGGCTGCGGCCGGCCGCTCCCCAGGCACTCGGCGCCGGGAGGCGTCCCGGATCCCTCGCCCGCTCCGGTCCCCCCTCCCCTCCGGGCTGGCTCAACCGGTGCCAGAGCAGCACCTCGGTTCCGGCCAGAACGTGGTTGAGGAAGATGAGCCCGCCGGCCGTCAGCGAGAACTTCAGCTGGCGGTTGGCGTCGGCCCGCTGGCGCAGATAGTCGTTGCGGCGGCGGGAGAGACCGAGCCAGGGGGTATCGGAAGAGGCGGTCCAATCCTCCCAGCCGGGAGCGAACTGCTCGTACTTGCCGATCATCTCGTAGTAATCGTGGTCGCGCACACCCTCGGGAGGCAGGGTGTGATGATCGTAGGGCCACTGCTCTCCGGTTAGGAAAGCGTAGTCGTTCAGGCGGTCAAACCAGCGGTCGCGGTCCCACCAGGCATCGGCAAAAGTCTCGTAACGATCCTGGAGCTGTCGTCCCTCGTGACGGGCATGCAGCGTGCTGTAGATCAGGACCGCCTCGGTTCCGATCAGCCCCCAGCCCCACTCCCGCCCGGTCAACAGCTGTCCCGCCCCGGGCAGAAGAAAGGAAGCCAGAGCCTTCCGGCCGATTCCCGAGCTCTCCCCGGCCTGCCCTGCGATGTCCGGGCCGGACGGGTCAAGGGAGGGCAGCCGGGCCAGTTGGGCCAGGGTCAGCTCCCGACCGTCGGCGTTCCCGACCGGTCCCTGAGCCGCGACCGGCAGGGCGGTGAGTCCGGCCAGAACGCAGCCCCGGGCGGTCGCACGCAGAAGCAGAGCCACCCTGGACCGGATCGGCAACGCTCTGACTGCCGCAGGCAGCATTCGGTATCGCCGGCCTCTCATCGGATGACCATGACCTTCGTCTTCATCCGGGAAAATCCCCCTGCAACGACCCCCGGGGGGGGAGAGATCTCGGCTACGACCCGGTACACTCCCGGAGCCAGGTCGGACACATCCCAGGTGAATTCGGCGATGGAACCGGTCGCAGTCAGGGCACCGATCTTTCCGAGGGACGTTCCGATCGAGGTGAAGGCCAGGAAGGTGACCTCACGATCTTCGAAACCCTCCAGACGCAACCGGCACTGACGCCGGGCCGGATTGGGCCAGGCGTAAAAAGTGCGCTCCCAGGATTCCTCGGGATAGGGCAGGTAGGCCCAGTATTCGCCGGGAGTCCCCCAGGCGCCGGCGCAACCCTGTGGCCCGGCCCAGATAACCTCGACGTCATACAGATCGGTGAAGGTCAGGGAGTAAACCCGCAGGCTGTCCACTCCCGGCACGAGCAGCCGGGGGAAACCATCGCTCCCCCGGGCCAGGGTGGGATCCGCCGCGGGGGCCGAAGGGAGCGCTCTGGCGCCACCGAAGAGCTGGCGGGCATGAAGATCGTAGAAGAGGAGTTCGGCGGCTTCGGTCATGGTACACACGACACCGTTACTGAGAGTCAGCGGCACTCCGACCGGCAGCGGGGGTTCCACGGCCGCCCGTCCCCCCGCCCGCGGAGGCCAGTCGGCCAGAGAGTACCCGCCGTCATCGAAGGCCTTGATCCCGTTCCCGGTCGGAACGATGAAAGCCCGGTGACCCGACCCGGGCAGCGGCATCAGGGCGATGGAACCGCACTCCTGTCCCAGAGCGAGCGTCGAAAGGGCGGTCACAGTCTCCAGGTCGGTCGCCGTCTGGAGCAGGGTCAGGACACCCCCGGCGTCGAGGATCGCCAGCACGTCCCCCACCCCGACCAGCGCCATCGAGACGATCGGCTCGGCGGCATTCCAGAGGTGGATCATCTCACCACCCGGGTGCAGGCTCCAGAGCTGGTTCCCGGTCGCCGCCAGGCGGCCGAAGTTCAAACCCGTTTCGAGCATGAAACTCACCTGTCCCGGTGACCAGGAATCGAGGATTCCGGTCGGATCCACTTCGACCAGCAGGCCGCCGGTGAGGGGAACCAGAGTACCCCGCCCCTCTGAGCGTTCCCCCGTCGGCCGACCGGCGACCGGGTGCCCGAGATCGACGGCGGCGGTTTCGAGGCCCTCTTCGGAGACGAAATGGATCTGCTGTCCCGCCACGACCGCAAAGAGGGATCCGGCCAGGGTCAGCGAAGCGGCCGGCGCTGCGGGCGCGGTCCAGACCGGGTTGGAGCCGCGGGGAGTGCCGTCGGGATCGAAGAGGTGCAGACCGCCGGCCGAATCGAGCACCGCCACCACGGCCGAACCGTCGCCGTCGGCGTCGACGAGCCAGGGCACGCTCACCTCGCTCCCGCCCCCCGAAAGAGGAGCCGTCCAGACCGGGAAACTGCCCTGCCCGGTCACCCGCAACGTGACGGCCAGGGGCGAGGGATGATCTTCAATCGCGAGGTCGAGGCCGGTGAAGGCTCCGGTCCAGGTCGTCGTGGCCGGTTCGGTGAAGGGCCCGAAGCGGGACGGACCGGTGGGATCGGGCCGCCAGAGATCGTTGGCCTCGCCCAGGTAACCGGGCACCCAACCCAACTCCTGCAGTCCGTCGGCCTCCTCGATGTCGAGGAAGCGGCGGAGCCGGTCGGCCTGCAGGGTGTTATCCGCAAAGGCCGGGAAACCGTCGCCCTCGGGATCGGCCGACGCCACCGCGGCATCGAGGTGCCAGATGAGCACCCCGCTCCCCGGGAGCAAGGCATCGTACTCGTATGTGCGGACCTTCTCGCCCCCCTCCAGGCGGGCGGTTCCGTCGATCACACCCTCTTCCCAGTAGAGACTGACGTCGGGCTCGCCATCCAGATCGTCGGCTCGCAGCTCGATCAGGAAGGCCTGCTCCTCGCCGGCCGGTACCAGCGCCAGCCGGGGCGCCGCCGGGATGGAATGCACGCCGTCGAGAGCGGTCGAGGCAACCAGAACGGTACTCTCGCCGGGACCGATCACGACCGGCTCGGTCCAGCCCAGCCACATCCGCGTCCACGGCGAGAGGGAAGCGGGCAGAATCCCCCAGACGTAGTACTCATCGAGCACACCGCCGGTCTCGTTGCCGCTGTCCATCAGCGCCCACAATCCCACGGCGGGACTCATCGCGGCCGTGTCGTAGAGATCGGGCAGGCCGAGCTGGTGCCCGAACTCGTGGGCGAAAACACCGTTGATCGCCCCGATGTAACCGTCCTGGCTGACCGTCTCGGGAATGACGATGGCGTCGGCGATGAGGGTACCCCCCGCCGCAACCGGAGTTCCCAGCATCAACCAGGCGGTGGGCAGATCGGCCGGTGTGTCCCGGTTCACATCGCCCTGCCAGTCGGCCCCGGCATGAAAGAGCACCAGGGCATCGAAAGCCGACCAGTCGATGGGATCGACGCCCGCCTCCGCGGCCGCCACCGCATCGGAGACGAGAGCTTCGTAGGCGGTGAGGATATCTCCCAGAGGCGAGGTGAAGCCGTAGCGGCTCATCGGATGGGGAAGCTGGAAGGCGAGAGTGTCAGCCCGCGGATACACGGCGGCCGCGATCGAGAACCGGCCGCCGCTCATGGCCCACCAGTAGTGGTGCAGGGCCAGCAGGTGGCGCTCGACATAGCCCCGATCGTGCGGAGCGGCGTCGATCTGGTGCTCCTCCTGAGCGGTGAAGGCGTCGAGCGAGCGCAGATCGAAGGTGCCGTCACCGGTCGTAGCCGGATCCTCGTCGGGGGTGAAGGAAAGGCGCAGGACCAGGACCCGCATGGTGTCAGGCAGGTCGGGGGAGGCAACGGCATCGCCCGGTCGGTATCCGAGCGAGCGGGCCTGGCGGGAGGGTCCGGTATGCAGCCGCGTCATTATCCGGGAAGGCAGGGTCATCCGCTCGACCCTCCGTCCGGGCGGCCCGAGGTTCGAACTGCCTCGTTCGATCGCAATCAACCGGGAGGTCTGGGCGCCGAGAGGAAGAGCGGTAATCAGCAGCCACAGACTCACCGCCCCCGGCAGAGCCGGGAGGCGGCGCAGGGAGCGGGCAGACATTCAGGGCCCTGTCAGGCGACGAGCGTGGAATTCAAGCATCGCCGTCAGAAAATCAGCGAGACCGAGACCCTGGTTCCCTGCGAGTACGGCTTGTCGGGCGAGTAGGCGTGACTGAGGTCGAAGCAGTACGCCCGCCAGCGGATTCCGACCCCGAAGGTCGGGTATTTGACCACTCCGACACTGTCGTAAAACAGACCGGCCCGCAACGAGATCAGCTCGGCGAAGGTGTACTCCACGCCGCCCATGTGCACGATCTGTTCCAGTTCCTCACGGGCCCGGTCGTCGGTCAACCCGAAGATGGCGCTCACCAGAAAGGACTGCTTGCGCTGGGCCAGCGACTTATAGGCATCATAGACGAGGGTCAGGCTGTGCTGGGAAGCCTGCAGCGCCTGCCAGGCCAGACCCACCCGCAGGTTCTGTGGCAGGGGATCGGCCTGATCGCGATCCACATAGGCGATGTCGGGTCCGACGTTCTGCCACACCAGCCCCAGATTGAGGCGAGGCAGGATATCGGTGAAGAGCAGGCCGGCATCGATCGCGAAGGTGAAAGCCCGACCGTCGCCCTTTTCGGCTTCGGCACCGACCGGACTGAGATTGGAATAGATGACCTTGAAGGTGCCGCCGATAGAGAGGTTGTTCTTGATCTTCACCCCGTAGGAAGCCGAAGCGGCCAGATCGTAACTTTCGATAGTACCGAGTTCGTTCCCCGAACCGTCGGTCCGCAACTGACTGCCGTAGGAATAGAAGGTGATGTTGGCCCCGATCCCCCCGGCCTGACCGAGCGAATGGGTGCCGCCGAGAAACTCGTAGTAGAAGTCATCCACCAGTTCGGGCAGCGCCTTGTTGTGCATACCGGTCAGGGTGGTACCGGGAATGAACGCCAGGGCGGCCGGATTGTAGAAGCTGGCGGTCGGACCCGAGTCGGCCCCCAGGGCCACCCCGGCGCCGCCGATACCCGCATTGCGCGCACCCGGCTCGATCGTGAGGAATATCACTCCGGCGTTCGATACCTGGGCTGCGGCCGTGACGGGCAGCAACAGCAGAAACGCCGTCGCGATCAGGATCGGGGATCTGCTCTTCATGGGGATACCCCCTGCTATCGGCCGCACCGCGGGGGAAAGACACCCCTTCCCGCCTTACCCGACGGGGGTCGGGCCGGCCGGCCATGTCACTGTCTCGCGCTCAATGGGCTCCAGGCAGCCTCGTGCAGGGGGTGAAGGTTGATAGCTCAAGTGTAGGTCCTGGAAAAGGCTGTGTCAATACGGTGCGGGCGGGGATATCAGGCCGGAATGTCAGGCAGGGATATCAGGCCGGGATATCAGTACGGTTCGGCCTCATCGACCAGCATGACAGGAATGTCCGCCTCGATCCGGTAGCGCAGGCGGCAGGCTTCGCAGGCCAGGTCGTCGGTTTCGGAACGGTACTCGAGCGGCCCCCGGCAGCGCGGGCAGACCAGAATCTCGAGCAATTCGTCGGGCAGGGGCATGAGCGGTTCCTTTATTCCGCGAAGACCCCGATACGGGCGTATTTTTCGATCCGCCGGTCCACGAGTTCTTCGGGGGAGAGCCGGCCGAGTTCGAGCAGAGCGCCGCGGAGTACCGTCGCCAGTTCCCGGGCGGCCTGTTCGGGCGCCCGATGGGCCCCGCCCTCGGGTTCGGGAACGATCCCGTCCACGATACCCAGATCATCCAGATCGCGGGCGGTGACTTTCATGGCCTCGGCGGCTTTCTCGGCCTCGGTCTTCGATCGCCAGAGGATCGAAGCGCAGCCCTCGGGGGTGATCACCGAGTAGTAGGTGTTCTCCTGGGCGTACACGCGATCGGCCACCCCGATACCCAGGGCGCCCCCCGATCCCCCCTCGCCGATGACCAGCGAGACGATCGGCACCTCGAGCAACGACATCTCACGCAGGTTGACGGCAATCGCCTCGGCCTGGCCCCGCTCCTCGGCACCGATCCCGGGATAGGCTCCCTGGGTATCGATGAAGGTGACGATCGGCCGCCCGAAACGAGCTGCCAGCTTCATGATCCGCAGCGCCTTGCGGTATCCTTCGGGCCTTGCCTGGCCGAAGTTGCGATAGATCCGCTGTTTGGTATCGCGGCCTTTCTGGTGCCCCACCACACAGATCGTCTGCCCGTTGAAGGTGGCCAGGCCGGCGACGATGGCATGGTCGTCGGCGAAGGCCCGGTCGCCGTGCAGCTCGACCCAGTCGGTGAACATCAGCTCGATGTAATCGAGGGTATAGGGCCGTTCGGGGTGGCGGGCGAGCTGCACCCGCTGCCAGCGGGTCAGCTTGCGGTACACGTCGTCGCGCAGACGGATGACTTTCTTCTCGAGTTTGGTGATCTCGTCATCGAGATCGATCTTCTCGGTCGCCGCATACGAACGCATCTCGGCGATGCGTCGTTCCAGCTCCACCACGGGACGCTCGAAATCGAGGATATTTAGTCCGTTTTCGTCCATAACACAGATCGGGCGCACCACCCCGGCACGCCCATCAGGGCTGCACACTACCGACGGGATGTCTTCGTGTCAAGACGGC
>Ga0180432_10002662_pt1 | contig 26625 bp, 24 predicted proteins | sample SS_ome_10_FD_132414 | JGI IMG/M metagenome (GOLD analysis project Ga0180432, IMG submission 132414) | Hypersaline lake sediment archaeal communities from the Salton Sea, California, USA - SS_1_MS_2 metaG | ecosystem: Environmental > Aquatic > Non-marine Saline and Alkaline > Hypersaline >... | reverse complement strand
GTAACCTTGAGCCCCACACCTGGCTCGCATTCCTTCTCCAGCGCGCTGAAGGCCGGGCCGTCGTCAGTGATCTCGACCTCTGGGTCACAGTTATCCGTTGCCGTCGCGGAGTCCAGCCAAGCCAGATAGGCCGCCTCGTTCCCCTCAGCGTTGCATTCCAGAGTGAGATCATCAGGGCAGCTAAGCTCTGGAGGTGTCGTGTCCAGCCCAACGATTGCTTCGTTGGTCCAGCCGTCACACTCCGTCTCCCCTCCGTCCTTGCACTCCACAAACACCTTGTAGGTCCCTGCGGTGCTGGTGGAGTACGACGGGGCATTGGGCCCAGGGATCGGGCTGCCATCCAGGTACCAGGTGTAGTGAAGAGTTCCCGGACAGATCGTCCCGCTGGTATCAACCGTCAGAATCAACTCGGTACTCTCGCACAGGCACTCGTCCCCTCCACTCAGGGTCGCGTGTATCTCACAGCAGGGGTACGGGTCACATGACGGACCCAACACATCACCCTCATGCTCGCACTTTGACCCTTCCTTGGTGTGCCAGGGTACCGACTCCTTCTCCCAGGTACCGTGCAGTACCAGTTTAAAGGCTGTGTACTGGTTCTTCGGAGCACCGGCGTCGAACTTGACGGAGGGATGACCGGTTATCTCACCCCCAGAACCCTCCTCCACTGTCACAGCCAGCCAGGTTCCCGAGAGGTTTGCCGGCGAGCCGACGTTCAGCATTCGCCAGGCCCCAAGAACGTAGTCCTCGATGTCGTCGTAGTCGCAGGTCCCCAGAGACCAGTGGCTCAGGTCCGGCTCGCTGTGTAGGGCGGTCCCGTGTACGATGTAGATGAAAGTCGTGGTCGCGGCATCACAGTCCACTTCGTGACTGTAGAAGACCACGTCGTAGTCTGCACAAGCCCTATTGTTGCCGAACCACAGGGTCTTGTAGGACTTGCTGCCAATGCTGACCGTCTGAGAAGCACCTCCGGGCGTGGTCGCGGCCCACCCGGACTGCACCCGCTCCACGACCTTGTAGTCACCCGTGTCGGTGATGCCGGTCGCGCCGGTCCAGACGACCTTCCCGTCGGAGCCGGTCATCTGGCTGGCTCGGAGGTTCCACTCGCCGTCCTTCTTCCAGTACAGATCGAACCACCAATCGGTCAGCAGGGTTTCGCCCTTCGAAGGCTCGTATGTGCCATCCCCGTCCTTGTCCCAGAACTTGTATACCTCGATGATCGGCTTCTTGGCATTCCCGTAGTTCACGGTCGCCGATCCACCCGACGGGACGGTCACTTGCTGCTCGTTGGTACTGGGAGTCGTGCGGAGCCAGTAGTCGGAGGTTTCCTCTTTGACCTTGTAGCTATTGCCTCCCGTCACGCTCCACATCTTGTTACCGTTCGCGTCGGTGTCCGACCAAGACCAGTCCCACCGCCACCAGTATTTGTAGTACGCGTGCTTCATGCCCCAGCCCTGGATGTTGGGCTCGCCCCCATCCTGGACGCCGTTGAGATTGTCGTCCCGGAACTTGTGGGCGATGAGGGTCCCACCGCTTACCCAGGTCACCGTGGCAGTGGCGTCCCGCGTGCCCGTGTATCCGGCGCCGCGCAACAGCCTCTGGAGCCCGGCCTCTTCGGGCTCGAGGACCACGCCCCGATCGATCTCGAAGTCGTTGGCCCCCGCACGTACCACGGCCGTCCCCGCCGAACTCGACCCGATGGTGAAGAACGCCTGGCCATCGCCGTTGGTCGTCACCGACGTATGGCTCAGCGTCCCGGGACCGCTCGACTTCTCTACGAACAGGACCTTGCTGACGATCGGGTCGCCGGCGTCGAGCACCGTGACCGTCATGGGTACGGTCGTCCCCACCGCGTAGGTCTGGCCGGTTGGCTCCAGCGTGATCTGGATGTTCTGCTGATCCGATGGCCACGGCTTCGCAGCCTCGCACGCAGCAAGAACATCATCGTAGATCGTCTTGACCCCGGAAGGAGTGGGAGAGCCACTGTAGAGATCCACTCCGTCGGTGTAGTGCCACACGGCCGCCTGATAGGCCGCGGCCTCGTTGTCGGTGCTCGCGTCGTCAGGACCGTATCCGTTGTTCAGGAGCCAGGTCACCGATGGCAGCGTTGGACCGTCCTCGGCATAGCACTCGCCCGAGTCGGTACCGTGCTCCAGGTCGAAGCAGAAGACCGGCACGATGTACGACCCGTTCCAGTTCAACCGGAAGGTCCCGGCCCAGTGGTCCCCGTCGCTCATCTTGACCTTGGTGCCCTTGTCCCCAAGAGGGTCCGCAAGGCAGTGGGGATAGCCCGGCCCCAAGAGACGCACCACTCCCAACGCGGCGGGTCCTCCGCCAGGCGCATCGTCCTCGTATCGGTGGCTCCCCGGGGAAGCACCGGCGTTCTCCGGGTGAGCACTCACGGCAACGGGCCAGATCAGCAGCGCCAGTGCCATCGTTGCCAACAATACGAGGCCCATCCTGCCTCTCCGACTCCTAAGCTCAGTGCAACCTTTCATCTCGTCCCCTCCTCCCACTAGAGCCTCGCTGCTCGGCGCCGGCTCTCACACGCGAACCCTCGGTCTCGTGTCTCAATGCCTCCAGACCCCCTCTTGAGCCCAATGCCTCTTGGGAGCCCCATATCTACTGTATCACTCGTACACCGTTGAGAGCCTCTTTGACTTCCTCCACCAGGCGTCGGGGGCTGAATGGCTTCACCACCAATCCCGCGGCCCCCAACTCGCGTGTCCTCTCGCCATAGGGATTGAGTCCCAGGGCAGTCAGGATGATCACCGGGATGTCCTCGGTCTCTGGGTCGCCCCGCAAACACGACAGGAACTGAACACCGTCCATCTCGGGCATCATCAAGTCCAGTACTATGAGATCAGGGCGATGGTCCTGGACCTGTCGAAGGGCGTCCACCCCGTTGTTGGCTAGCTGCACCAAATAGCGCTCCTTCTCGAAGCGGTAGCGAAGGATGGCACGAATGTTTGCGTCATCATCAACCACCATGACTCTTGGCGGCATCCCCGTTCTCCCCTCGGACCGGCGCGATGTACCGGCCGCAGGTCAACTCCCATCGCAACACGAGCGAGGCAAAGCGACAAGACCCCACAGAACCCCTTCGTTCCCGTGCCACGGAGGGGTACGGAGTGTATATACAAGGAATATAGCACACTCAGGTATACGAGAGGTAAACAGGAGGTATACAGGAGGTATACAACTTCCCACACCGGGGGCGATACGTACAGGCAGACCACCCTCTCATCTCATGGCTCATCAAGGTGTTCCAGAGTCTTGGGATCGGAGGAGGAGTCCCAGGTTTCAAGTCTACAGTACCGGGATCTGGGCGGAGTTCTCCCAGTGTCTCCCCTGGAAGGTGAGTGTGAGGCGTGGACTGTCTGTTCTCGCTGACTCTTTCCATGAAGCCGCGAGGAGCGGTCCGCTACACCGTGTTCTGGCGCGGCAAGCTACGAGAAAGCATCCTGAAGCACCGCGGCTCCACGTCTCAGTGCTGCCGACGGATCAGCACCGAGAGCCTTGGAAACCAGTTCCATGATGATCGACCCAGAGTACCGAGCCCGTCTCAGTGCGGTGGCCAGGCGCTTCCAGTCCACGGTGCCATCTCCAGGCACCAAATGCTGTCCTTTCGAGGGGTGGAAATCGCTGGCATGGATGTGCACGAGAGGGGAGAGTTGCTCCACGAAGTCCAGGACGTTCTGCCCGCTTTCGTAGACGTGCGTCACGTCCAGAACGTAACCCAGGTTGGGCCGATCGATGTTCGCCGCAAAGGCGCGCATGTCCGAAGGTGTGCGCACCATGGGGGAGGAGACAAGATTCTCGATGCCCACGACCACTCCATGTCCTACGGCCGCGTCACACAGCTCACGCATGTTGTCGATAGCGGCCTGCAGAAAGGTGCCCGTTGACATTCTCTCCCAGGGCGCATGTGTGACTATCACGCTGGCGTCGAGTTGGCCGGCGAGAGAAGCCAGGTCACGGCAGAGTTGCCGGCCGTATTCGAACGCGGACGGGTAAGGGTTCGAGAAGAACGCCTGCAGGATCGACGGGAAGTGAATGGCGCAGAAGTGGAAACGGTCGCCGAAGCGTCGAGCCAGTTCGCGCGCGAACTCCGGACGACACTCCGAAGGCGACTGAGGCATCAACTCCAGCTCGCGAAGCGGCTGGTTCACGAGTATGGCGAACACCTCGTTCAGGGAACGGGGGAAGAAGGCGGCGGTGCTGACGCCCAGCACGGGACGATTGTCGACATTCAAAAGGCCTCTCCTTCGCTGTACTCTGTGATAGGACGGCAGGGAGTGCTCAAATCGCACTCCCTGCCCCGCAGGTGCCGTTGCCCTAAGAAGTTCCGGCCATGTCGGCCTTGAGCTTCTCGGCGGCTTCATCCAGGGCCTCTCTTGCTCCCATCTCGCCCAGTTCGACTTTCTCCATCGCGCCGAAGAGATAGCCATCCATCGCACCCATCTCCCAGAAGTGCGGGTAGGTCAAGGCATGCTCCAACTGCTCGAAACCGGCACGATACTGAGGGACTTCATCGAAGAGAGCCTGCATCTCCGAATCACGTAGGGCCGACTTTCGTACCGGAACGTAACCCGTGGATTTGGTCCAGCGTACTGCGTTCTCGGTTGACAGCAACCATTTGAGGAACGTCCAGGTGGCATCCTGGTGGGCCTTGTCCGAGGGGAACAGGCACAGGGCTGCACCTCCGACAGTGCCCCCGTAGCGCTGATCCTTGGGACAGAAGGCCGTGCTCCATTCAAACTGAGCTCCGCCTTTGACCTTGCCGACGCTCCCTGTCGATGAGAAGAGAAAGCCTAGATTCCCGGCGATGAACAGGTCGCGGGAGCTGCCATGCTGCCCCGGTGGCATGAGTTCCTCGTCCACCAAGCTCTTCCACCAACTCATCGCCCTGTACCCTTCCTCGGAAGCGAAACGCGGCTCACTCGCATCCTCGTTCATGATGCTGCCGCCTGCTTGGATGATGAGGTACTTCAGCGTCCAATCCGGGCTCTTGGTATCGACGCCCCAGACACGGGTCTCTCCTTGAGCCTTCTCTACGATCTGTCCTGCCATCGATTTCAGCTCGTCCCAAGTCTCTGGCGGCTTCTCGGGATCTAATCCGGCCTTCTTCATCAGATCCTTGTTGTAGTACAGGACCAGAGTGCTGTTGTTGAACGGCAATGAGGCGATCTTCCCTTCCCACTCGTTGTAGGTCCAGAGCACAGGCCAGAAGTCGTCCATATCCAGCCCATCCGCGCCCTTTACGTACTCATCGATCAGGAAGTTCCCCTCGCGCCCGGTCCATAGAGGCCCGGCCGGGATCAGGCCACCATTGGGCAGAGTGTCAGACGCAAGAGCGGCCATCGTCTTCTGGGCGGTCTCTCCGTATTTGCCAGAATACGTCGCCTCGACGATGATATGCGGATGCTCCTTCTGGAAGTCTTCTACTAGCGAGACGAAGGCCTCACCCGAACTTCCTCCCAGTGCGTACCAGAAAGTTATGGTTACGGGCTCAGGTTCCTTTGTGGGCTCAGGAGCCTTCGTAGGCGCAGCAGGCACCCTGGTCGGGGGCACCGGAGTCGGTGTGGGCTTGGCACAACTGCTCACGAGCATCGCAAACACGGCTAGTAGGCCGACCAGAATCGCAGATCTGCGTTTCATGACTCGTATCCTCCTTCTCCTGATAGCAGTTCTTGCCTCCAACATGGCACGGCCGGCGGCGCAGACACCGCCTCGCGCCGGCGCCGCCAGAGCGATATGGCTCACCACAACCTCTCTGAGTTCCTCGTCAGTCCTCACCTCCTTCTGCGCAAGGCTGCATCCCTGTGCCCTGATGACACCGACGCTCAGCAATGCAGCCCGCGCGCCTGCCGCGCTTATCTTCGTTGACGGTCCTTCAGCGCCCCCTCCCCAAGAGCCCCGAGCTACGAAGCATCGTCATGACTTCACCCCGGTGCGCGCGATGCTCTCGATGAACTGGCGCTGCGCCAGGAAGAAGAGCAGCACCACCGGGGCCACCGTGATCAGGGCGGCTGCCATCATGTAGTTATGCTGGGCCCCAGATTCCTCCACGAAGTAGCGCAATCCTATCGGTAGAGTACGCATCCGCGTGGAGTTGGTGATGATGAGCGGCCAGATGTAGCTGTTCCAGTGGCCGAGAAAGGTGAACAGTCCAGTTGAGGCCAGTGCCGGTCGCGACAAAGGTAGCAGCACTTGGATGATGAACCTGGTGCGACCGCAGCCGTCTATCTTCGCGGCGTCCTCCAACTCCATCGGAATCGTAGAGAAGAACTGACGCAGGAAGAACACCATGAAGGCGTTTGCCAGGAAGGGCATGATCAGACCTTTGTAGGTGTTGATCCACTTCAATTCGTTCATCATGAGGAACAGTGGTAGCATGGTAACCTGAGTGGGGACGATCAAGGTAGCCACATACATGTAGAAGATCATGTCCCGGCCCGGGAAACGCACCCGTGCGAAGACGTACCCCGCCAGCGCTGACGTGACTACCTGGCTCAGAGTGATTGTTACCGCAACGAATACGCTGTTCACATAGAAACGACCGAACGGGGCATAGCGCCAGGCACGCGCGAAGTTGTCTAGATGGATCTCCGCGGGGACCCACGTAGGCGGATAGATGTAGATCTCGGAGTTGCCCTTAAGTGCCGTCGAAACCATCCAGACGAACGGAACCACCATGACGAAGCCTGCGGTCACCAGGATCAGATGCGTTAGCAGGTTCGCTACCTTGCCCCGCACTTCCATACCCATCATTCGTAATGCACCCTCGGCTCTATGACCCTGCGCTGGAGCTGGGTCAGGACGGTAACGATGGCGAAGAGAACGAAGGCCGCTGCTGCCGCCCGGCCAAAGCGGTACTCCTGGAATGCTTTCCGGTAGATGTACAGGACGATTACCTCTGTGGATCTGAGAGGCCCACCCTTGGGAGTCAGCACGTGTATCTGGCCAAAGACCCTGAAGGAGTTGATGATGCTCATGACGAGGATGAAATAGGTCACCGGAGACAACAGGGGCCAGGTGATCTTCCAGAATCGTTGCCAGTTGTTTGCGCCATCGATGGCCGCGGCCTCGTAGTAGATGCGAGGTATGCCCCGCAAACCCGCCAGGTATATCACAATGTCGTAGCCCAGCCCCTTCCACAACGCAGCCAGGATGACGGATGGCATTGCGAGCTTGGGATCATAGAGCCAGGTCTGGGCCGGCATCCCCAGCCACTTCAAGATCGCATTGGCGAACCCGAAATTGGGATCGTACATGTAGCGCCAGACTGCGCTCACAGCCACAGTCGATGTGATGACCGGTAGGAAGAAGATCGTACGATAGAACGGCAGGCCGCGTATCTCCCTGTTCAGCAGCATCGCTATAAGAAGAGCGACGACGATGTCCACAGGGATCTTGACTACACCGAAGTAGACGGTATTCCTGATGCTATTCCAGAACTCTGCCGAAGTGAGCAGATGAGCGTAGTTGTCCAACCCGATGAACGCCCTGTCCCTGGCAGACAGCAGTTCCCATTTGCTGAAGCTCAGCAGTAGGGCGCTAACAACAGGGATGATCACGAAGAAGAGGAGAGAGAGAGCTGACGGTACAAGGTAGGTCACACCCGCTATCAAGTCCTGACGAAGCAACGGACGCTTGAGATAGTGCCTCAGTCGTGATGCGAAGCCCGCTTGTGCCTGGTCAATCATGACTTTGACGTTCTCCTTCGTCTGCGATCTTGGCTGCCGAGACTAGGCGACTCGCCAGCTCTCTGACCTGCAACCGATTGACCTGTTCTATCTTGATCAGCAACCTCTGGTCAAACACCTCGACCCCCTGCAAGCCGCCGCACAGGGCCCCGGCCAGTGAAGCCAGGGTATCGGTATCTCCTCCTAGATTGGCAGCCGCGAGCATTGCCTCCCCAGGATCACCGCGCGCCCAGTGGACCAGGCCCAGGGCGGCCGGAACCAGTTCCCAGGGATAGTACCCTACGCCGATGAGTTCATAGATGGCAGCCAGAGCCTCGCCACGATTCGTGCCCTCCACCAAAGACAGAGCACGTGCAATGCGCCTATCTATGGGAGGGGTCCAACTCCAGGCGCCATGAGCGCGACCCTCCACAGCTCCTTGCTGTGCCGCGAGGCCAATGCTAGTCGTGGTCGCCTCATCGCGAAGGCTCTCCAAGAGCGCGAAGGCCATGGCCATGGCTCCTGATATCGCGACTTGAGTGTTGTGCGTAGGCCTGCATGAAGCCACGACTTGCTCTATCAGGTCTTCCCTTTGCCGAAAGCATATGGCCAGCGGTGCCACCCGCATGGCCGCGCCAACGGTGATGCCGTCCTTTCCGGCCTGGTCCGGGGCCACGCCGGAAGAGATGGCCTCCAGGGCTTTCTGAGTAGATGGGCCCACGAATCGATTCCTGCTTACCCGGTCAGTGTGGCTCCACTCCAGAAGCCGATTCGCCAGAGCAGCCGGCCGTAAACGCCCAACCTCCAGAATCAGCTCGGCGATGATCCACGTCTGATCGGTGTCATCCGTGACCGAACCAAGAGGCAGATCGTGGTGCGGGTGTCTCCGATCTGGCTCGACCAGGCCTCGGATCTCTCCGTACCAATCACGGATCGTGTCGGGCGACAAGAATTCAGTGGGCATTCCCAGCGCATCTCCCACGGCAACGCCCGCCAACATGCCTGCTGCCCGCGACACCGCTCGGGGTTCGGTCACCGTGTGCACTCACTCCATGGTGAATACGGTCTTGACACCCTCGTAGCGCAGAGCTCCTTCCAGTGCTTCCTGAACTTTGTCCAGTGGTATCCTTCGTGTGATGATGCTACGAACGTCGACATCCCGGCTGCCCAGGGCCTCCAGAGCCCTACGGAAATGCCTTGGTGCGAGGCCGAAGGTGCCAAGCACCCGCTGCTCCTTATAGTGCAGCGCATGTATGTCCAGTCGTATGCTGGTGCCGGATGGCATCCCGGCGAACACGTTCAGGACTCCACCGACCCCCAGGTGTGCCAGCGCAGATTCCACGGCAGATGGGGTTCCCACGGAGACCACAACGGCATCCATCTCGGATGAGCCCGTCAGTCTGTCCAATACCGCACCAAGGTTCTGGTTCCGCGCATCGACTACGAAGTCGGCTACTCCCTCCGCGATGGCCATTCTTTGCGGAATCATCCCGCTGAGGACAACGGGAGAACACCCGCATGCCCGAGCCACCATGGCCTGCATCAACCCCATGGGGCCATCACCGACTATGAGCACCGATGCTCCGGGCCGCATACTCATGGCCTCGAACCCATGGTACACACATCCCAGCGGCTCGCTGAGCGCCGCTTCCTCGAACGTGAGCACTTCAGGGATCCGCAGAAGTCCCTCCCGCACCGTCGGTGCAGGCACCCTCACGAACTCGCTCAGGCCACCTGGTTGCAGCGCGCTCAGATGAAGGTTGGAGCAAAGGGTGTAGTGCCCACGAGAACAGTTCCGGCACTCGCCACAGGGCACATACGGGGCAGCAACCACCCGATCTCCTTCCTTCCACCCATTGACCTCCGCACCAACGCGGGCAACGATCCCGCTCACCTCGTGTCCCAATACGCTGCCAGGGGAGATGAAGGGATGACCGCGCGCATACGTCTTGACGTCGGTCGCACAGAGGCCACAGGCTCTGACACGAAGCAAGACCTCACCCGCGCCTATCTTCGGAACAGGGATGTCTTCTACTCTGATTTCTCGTGGCCCTAGGTATCTTGCTGCTTTCATCAGTCTTACCCGAGCGCCTCCGTCCCACCTGCCTGGCCCTGGCGCGCACTTGAGGCGCCTCTCGTCCCCTTTGGCCGAAGGCCGCACGGAGCGCTTTCCTTTCTAGCGTGTATTCGGGGCATCTCCGTCGCCGAAATCCAATAGCCCCGTAGCAGTAGCCTCGTCGGTTATGAGAACCTTGACGTAGCCCCCTCTCATGGCTCCCAGAATGGCCTGAATCTTGTTGCTCCCACAAGCCACACCGATAACCCTCGGTATGCGGCGTATCTGGTCGAGGCCGATCCCCAGTATGCCGGTAGGCCCTGCAGAACACGGCCTCCCTTTGAGCGTGAAGAAACGCATGCAGATGTCCCCTGCAGCGCCGGCGGCCAGGAGTTGATCCTTCATCTCTGGATCCAGATACCCCACAAAGAGGACTTCGAACTCCGAATCGAAGGCAGTGTTGCCGATACCTACGACGGCGCTATCCAGACGATCCCAGCGCTGAACGATGCGCTGCACATCTCCTGTATCCACCAGACTGTCATAGACCATCTGATCGGCGAGGATGGCCGGGGCGAAGCATGGGCGCCAGGTACCTCCAAGGTTCTCGGCAAGGCGGCCAGCAAGGTGGTTCACTTGAAACGAGGGGGCAATCTGCCCCAATCCCCCCAGCAAGGGCGTCACATCGATGTTAGCCCGGGCTGCACACCCTTCCAGGGACTCCACCATCTCGTAGAGTGTGCGCCCCCACCCTATGCCCACGAGATCGCCGTCTTTGAGCGTTTCACATAGGTATCGGGCTGCTGACTGACCGATCCGCCTGCGCGCAAGCCGGTCCGGCAGTCCCTTGGTTTGAGCCGCAACCACGGCAGCACGGAGGCCGAAGCGTTCCACCAGTGCCTCTTCCAGGTGAGTGTGGGTGGCCAAGGGGTCATGAATGCTGATCTGCACGATCCCCAGCTCCCGAGCTCGTCCCAGCAGTCGCGACACCGTGGACCGCGAGATATCCAACTGCTCAGCGATCTCTTGCTGAGTCTGATCAGCTTCGTAGTACAGCCGCGCTGCCCTCAAGATGAGATCTAGCTCGCCGGCGCTAGTCACTCCTCGCCCCCTGACGATTCATCACGTTCGGTTGACCACTGGCTAACCCTGTGGAAGATGTCCCTCAGGGCCGGGTACGTCTCGCGATATGCAGGAAAGAGCTCATGATACCTCTCGGCGGCGAGCATGTCGGGTTCGTACCATCTAGAGACCGTCGTCATGGCCTCCCCTGCTGTCACGACGTCAGGATACAGTCCGAGGCCAACAACCGCCCACATGGCTGCCCCCAGCAGAGAAGTCTCCGCAATCTTCAGGCGGGCCACACGCTTCCCCGTGACGTCAGCCTTGATCTGGTTCCAGAGGTCACTCCTCGATCCTCCGCCACCGATGCGCAGCTCGGAGATTTCGTGATTGGCCGTTTCCTCCGCCAGGGAGAGGATGTGACGTATGGCGAAGGCCCCGCCTTCGTATACTGCGCGGGACAAGTGCCGCCGACCGTGCTCGATCCTGCAACCCACGAAGGCTCCTCGAGCCTGATCATCCCAGATTGGAGCTCGCTCCCCCAGTAGATAGGGCAGGAAGACGAGCCCGCCGCTTCCCGGAGCCACACTCGCTACCTCTCCTTCGATGGTTGCGTAGTCCGTCTCCTCCACCTCGGAGTAGAAGACTCGACGCACCCAGGTAATGGCGTCGGCGCCGAGTTGGGTGGGGCCAATGACTACGTTCAACCCGCCACCCAACTCCATCATGGCCAACCCGGGCACCGAGGCCGCCTCGGGAGTGATAAGAGCCACTACCTCAGATGTGCCCGCGACATCCACCCCCTGCCAGGCTGACCCGCCCGCGCCAACGATGCCACACCAGGCATCAATGGTCCCCGAGAAGATCGGCGTGCCCGGGGCGAGCCCTGTCTCTTGTGCCGCCCTCGTGGTGACGGCGCCAACGCAGGAGGTCCGTTCGCGCACGGGAGGTAGCCGATCAGAGGGTAGTCCTAGGCGGGAGAAGTACGCCGCCTCGTAGACGCCCGTGGACAAGTGTGCCAGCCCGTAGGCGCTGTTGCTGTCCGTGGTCGCCTTTCCGGTGAGCCGAAGCGCGAGATAGTCCTTTGGCTGCAGGATCCATCGCGCGTGCTGCCAGTTCGAATCGTGATCCCTAAGCCACAGGAGCCGGGCCGGAGGAGAAGCCGAATCCGTCACGAAGGCTAGCCCGGTGTAAGCGGTCAGCTCTTCGGGCGCAAAGGTCTGCGACATCCAGGCCGCTTCCGCCGTGGCGCGACGGTCTTGCCAGATGATGGCCCTCCCTAGTGGTTCTCCCCGGGAATCCACCAGGACGTGACCCGGCGTTTGGCCGCTCAGGCCAACGCCGGCCACATCCTCGGCCTTTACCCCGACGGCCGAAAGCTCCCGCAGAGCCTCGCACGCAGCCGCCCACCACTCGACAGGCGACTGCTCCGCCCACGCTCTGTCGGGCCGGTAGACAGGGAAGGCAGACCGCGCCAACCTGACGAGGTTCCCGTGAGAATCGAAGAGACCTGCTCTGCAGGCAGAGGTGCCAAGATCAAGGCCGATGAGATGGCGCACAACCTATCTCCCCCCGTACTTCTCCCAGGGCAAGCATCTGCACAAGTGTGCGGCACGTTTGTGCACCCTCATAATAGCACATCAGAGGGTGCTTTGTCAAGGCTTCCGGGCCGCGAGTCTCCTGGGAGGAGAGTTGGTCCCGCATCAGTGGAGAGCGTGATTGGCGTGGGTTCCGCAGCGAGGCGTACCCAGCACGCAGCGAGGTGCACCCCACGCGGTGCCCGGGCGCGTGCATCGTCGCCCGGTGAGGGGCGGATCAGAGGGTGATTCTCATCCCATCGCTAGCCACTATGATCTCGCCACCGTAATGGCCGCGGACGGCTTTGAGAATCTCTTCGGGGCGCCCATTCCAGACGGGCGGTATGTGGCTCAGCAGCAAACGCGGTATCCGAAACGACTCCGCAAACCTGGCGATGTCCTCTGGCTCGTGATGTCCCAGCTCGTGTATCAGCAGGTCTGCTCTCGCTACATAGGGCGCGGCATCCTCTGGCCTGCCGCAGTCACCGCTGTAGACCAGCCTCGTTTCCTCTGCGCGGATGACCGTGCCATACGAAACGACCAACGGTGCACCGTACACCTCTTTGAGCCACGCGTACTTCCCCTGGTCGAGGTGGGAGGTGCGGTAGAACATGACTGCGATCTCCTGTATTCCATACCACGTCTCCGTACTCGCATCGGTGATCTGGCATTCGTATATCAGCCTGGTTCGGGCCAGGAACGCGGCTGACAACGCTTGGTCCGTCCTGGCGCGAGTTCCCGGGGGCCCGAGTACTTGAAGAGGGCGGGTTCTACCCAGCAGTTTGAGTTGCGAAAGGAGCAAGGGCAAGCCGGCCACGTGGTCTACATGCCAATGGCTGATCAGCACAGCCTCCACGCACATCGGATCCAGGCCCGCGCGGTAGAGAAGCGTGCAAGCCGGCGCCCCGCAGTCCAACAGATACACCCTGTCGCGGACCAGGAGTGCATACGCACTGCAGAATCGGTCCGGCGCTGGCGCCCCAGAGGAGGAGCCGAGGACCACGAGCTCAGACATCTTTGCTCTCCCTGTGCAGGTGTGCGTATAGCTTGCCCCCGGACAGAACGAAGGAGACGCCCCTTCAAAGCAGGGCCCCCATCTCCGCGGCGCTCCGAGACACTACCTGTCGCCGTAGCGCGCTCTCCCGAGGGTTCCGCGTGTACAAGAAGGAAACAGTCTTCGCGCCACGACACGGAGCAAAGACCATCGCCCGCTCACTCAGTGGGCACAATGGCCATCGACAGGTCGAGCAAATCGGAGAAGTGCCGCATGTAGTAGTTGGCTCTGGCGTCCGGTTCGAAGTTGTAGGCCACGGTGACCAGCCCGACAGCACGGGCGCCTTCGAGCTCGTCGGTCGCGTGCCCCACGAACGCCGCGTACGGTGCGGACAGATCGAGTTGCTCCAAGGCTGCCTCGTAGATACCAGGCTCAGGTTTGCTGATGCCGACCTCACAGGAGCTGGCCACCACGTCGAAGACATCTCCCCCCACTCCCTCACACCGCAACCAGCCGAGCTTGACCTCGGTAGGGTGAGCGGTATTCGTAACGATGCCCAGCATGAATCCTCTGCGCTTCAATTCGGCAAGCGTAGGGAGCACCCCTTCATGAAGCCGGATTGCGCCGGCCTCGCGGATCATCACCTCTCGACCGCGAGAAAGGTCAATCTCGTCGGTGACACCAAGCGCTTTCAGCTGACGGTCGAAGTATTCCTTGCGAGAGATCGTGCCCCTGAAGCTCTCCGCCTTCAACTGATCGCGCATGGCTCTCAGGTCTCCCTCCTCAGGTAGCGCCAGACCTAGCTCCTGTAGGAAAGCAACCAGGAACCTGCTCTTGTGCGGGCGGTAGTAGAGCACCCCATCGGCATCGAACAGGAAGGCCCGCACCTTCGGATGGTTCTCACTCTGCCCGCGACCTGCCACGAATCGCAACCTCCCACACTCTCCTGCGTCGGATCGCCCGCCACCAACCAGACCGGAAGCTCGACCGTCTTCGGATGAGCAGCGCTACTTGCGCCTTCGGAACACCACTCCCTCGAGCTTCCGGCCGAGGTAGCCGAACCCACGGCCGGTCTAGAGCAGAGGCTCCCTCCGAGCGCAATCTGACACTGCACACAAGGGGGGACACCCGGCGGCGTCTCCACCTCATGCAGGCCTCCCCGTCAGTCCGGCATCTCGCACGTCTTCACGGGCAGCGCTTGCCCGTTGGACCAGAATGCCTCAACTCATCGCCTTGAGTGCGCCGCCCCCCCCATGCAGGCGCGCTTCCACCCCATTCTACCAGTACGGCAGATCGGAGGCAAGGACTGGTGACGCCACGACGTCCGGCATCCTTGCCTGCCTCACTACGACTCGGCACTGGCAGCGTGTGCGTAGTCGTCGCAAATGCCATCTCTCCCTGACCATCAAAACCCGCCGGTTTGACAAAATCGCCATTCGGTGCTATGCTATTAGCACTCTCAAGTGGAGAGTGCTAAAAGGCAAAGACTCAACATTTATGGTCAAATCAGAGAGTCGACAAGGAACCAGCCATGCGAGACACGACTCCCACAGAGGAACTGACGCGGCGAAGGAAGCAGATACTCCGGATACTGGTACGCGAGTACGTCGCGACCACCATGCCGGTGGGGTCCTCCGCCATTGCCAGGAAATACGCGGGGAAGGTGAGCTCGGCTACCGTACGGAACGACCTGGCCTACCTGGATGAGCACGGGTACCTGACCCAGCCTCATACGTCGGCCGGACGGATACCCAGTCACAAGGGCTACCGCTACTTCGTGGAACAGTTGATGGAAGAGGTGGAGCTCACCTCGTCGGAGCAGCGCACGATCCGCCACCAGTTTCACCAGGTCCAGCTTCGGCAGGAGCACTGGATCAAGCTCGCCGCTGCGGTGCTGGCCCAGATGTCGCTGAGCGCTTCGCTGGTCACGGCACCCCGTTCCCGAGTGGCGCACTTTCGACACGTGGAACTGATCTCGCTCTGCGACGCCAAGGGCTTGATGGTCTTGGTTCTTCAGGATGGCACGGTCCGGCAAGAGGTCATGGATCTGTCCCGTCCGATCTCTCAAGATGACCTCAGTCAGGCCGCGAGCCACCTCAACGACATCCTGGAGGATCTCTCGCTCGGGGAGATGCACCTGGGGGAGCTGGGAAAGCACGAACCGGCTACCCTCTCGGACCTGGAGCGCGACGTGCTGAGTCGGATCCTTGACATGATGTCAGAGCTGGACACTGGCAGCGGCAGCGAGATACATCAGGACGGGTTGATAAACGTCCTGAGTCAGCCTGAGTTCGCCGAGTCAGACAAGACGCGGTGGGTTCTCGAGACCCTGCAGCGCCAGAGCCTGCTGGAGTCCATTCTCGAGGAGATCGTGGGCGCATCGGGAGTCCAGGTGATTATTGGGGGAGAAGGACGCTGGAGCGAGATGGAAGACATCAGCCTGGTGCTATCTCGCTACGGTGTCAACGATGAGGCGAGCGGGGTCCTGGGAGTCCTGGGACCTACTCGCATGCGGTATGCCCGGTCTATCTCGGCTGTGAGATACGTATCGAGGTTGCTCACCGACCTGGTCGAGGAGCTATACGGCTCCTGACGCTCGCCGGTCAGCCAACGCCTCGGCCAGTAGATCACAGGTGCAAATCGGAGAAGAGTCGGAGGTCGCAGTGACGGAAGAAACGAACAACATCGAAGAAGAGAGCAAAGACCAGCCCGAAGTTGTGGAAGAGCCGGTAGAGGCCTCATCATCTGAAACAGAGGAAAGCATCGAGACACTCACGTCGGCCCTGCGAGAGGAGCGCGAGAGGGCCGAAGAGTTGACCGATCGCTGGAAGCGTTCCGCTGCAGAGTTCTCCAACTACCGCAAACGCGTGGAGAAAGAAAGGGGGGAGCTGGTCAAGTTCAGCAACACTCTCTTGATCACCAAGCTCTTGCCCATTCTGGACGACCTGCAGAGAGCCTTCCAGACGCTGCCCCGAGAGATGCGCCAGTTCACTTGGGTCGATGGCATCGCCCTCGTCGAGAGGAAGCTCGCGGCAACCCTGGAGTACGAAGGCCTGTCCTGCATAGAAGCTCTGGGCAAGCCCTTCGACCCGGCTCTCCATCAGGCAATAATGTATGAGGAGACAACCGAAAGCGACGAAGGGACCGTAATCGAGGAGTTGCAGAAGGGCTACAAGCTCCACGAGAAAGTGATACGTCCGACCCTGGTCAAGGTTGCCAAGAACGTGCCCGAGGCGGCCCCAACCGAGGAGTCAGACCAACCGAAAGAGGAAGACTAGTCTCACAGAGTAGAATCGCGGTGCCGATTCGCGGCACTGAGGTACCAGTCGATCCGTACACTGACTGTGAGTGACCATTCGAGGAGGAATCGAACATGGCGAAGTCCAATAGCAAGATCATCGGAATAGACCTCGGCACCACCAACTCCGTTATTGCGGTGATGGAGGGTGGAGAGCCGGTTGTCATTCCCACGGCAGAGGGAGGCCGATTGTGCCCCTCGGTGGTGGCCGTCAATCCCAAGACAAACGAACGGCTGGTAGGGCAGCTCGCCCGGCGCCAAGCCGTCACCAACCCGGAGAACACCGTTTTCTCCATCAAGCGACTAATGGGCCGCAAGTATGAGGACGCTGAGGTCGACAAGGCGCGTAAGATACTGCCTTACAAGATCGTCAAGCACTCCAATGGAGATGCTTGGGTCGTGATGGGAGGCAACGAGTACTCGCCACCCGAGATCTCGGCCATGATCCTGTCCAAGCTCAGGGCGGATGCGGAAGCGTACCTGGGCGGACCTGTCACCCAGGCAGTGATCACGGTTCCTGCCTACTTCAACGACTCTCAGCGACAGGCCACCAAGGACGCCGGCCGCATAGCCGGGCTGGAAGTCCTGCGTATCATCAACGAGCCCACCGCTTCGGCTCTGGCGTACGGCTTGGACAAGCGGGCCGACGAGGAAATCGCGGTCTACGATTTGGGTGGTGGAACCTTCGATATCTCAGTTCTGGATATCGGGGACGGCGTCTTCGAGGTGAAATCCACCAACGGAGACACCTTCCTCGGCGGCGACGATTGGGACCAGCGCATCATCGACTGGATAGCCGACGAGTTCAAGAAGGACCAGGGCATCGACCTGCGACAAGATCACATGGCCCTTCAGCGACTCAAGGAAGCAGCGGAAAAGGCCAAGATTGAGCTCTCCACCGTCATGCAGACGGAGATCAACCTACCCTTCGTTACTGCTGACGCCTCTGGCCCCAAGCACCTGAACACGACGTTGACGCGAGCCAAGATGGAGCAACTCACCAGCGATCTCGTGGATCGGACGCTACCCCCGGTCAAGAACGCGCTGGCGGATGCGAGCTTGTCCGTCTCTGACATCGACGAAGTCGTGTTGGTGGGAGGACAGACGCGCTCCCCGGCGGTCCGGGAGCTGGTGCAGAGTTTCTTCGGCAGGGACGCGCACAAGGGTATCAACCCAGACGAAGTAGTAGCCATCGGTGCGGCCATTCAGGCCGGCGTCCTGGCAGGAGATGTGAAGGACGTCTTGCTTCTGGATGTGACCCCGCTCACTCTGGGAATCGAGACCCTCGGTGGTGTGGCGACTCCGCTGATCGAGAGGAATACCACCATACCTACCCGGAAGACACAGGTCTTCTCAACCGCGGCCGATAGCCAGACGCAAGTGGAGATACACGTCGTGCAGGGCGAGCGCCCAATGGCAGCAGACAACAAGACGCTGGGACGCTTCGTCTTGGACGGCATCCCACCTGCCCCGCGAGGGATACCCCAGGTCGAGGTAACCTTCGACATGGACTCCGATGGCATCCTGCACGTTACCGCTCAGGACAAGGCCACCGGCCGAGAGCAGAAGATCACCATCACTGCATCCAGCGGACTGAGCAAGGATGAAGTGGATCAGATGGTGAGGGAGTCTGAGCAGTATTCGGAGCAGGACCGGCAGCACAAGGAGGAGATCGAGGCTCGCAACATGGCGGACACTGCCATCTACACCACAGAAAAGACGCTACGCGAGCTCGGTGACAAGGTTCCGTCCGACTCCAAGGCCGAGATCGAATCCCTCTCCGGCTCTCTGAAGGCTGCCCTTCAGGGCAAGGATCTCAACGACATCAAGCGCAAGACAGATGAGCTGGTGCAGGCGATCCAGAAAGTAGGCGCCGCTGCCTACCAGCCGGAGGGTGGCCCAACACCACCTCCCCCAGGCGGCGACGCAGACGCCGGCCCTGACGACGACTCTACCGTCGAGGGCGAATTCCGCGAAGTGTAGTCCGACCTCTCCGGGGCCCGGCACATGATCAGTGCCGGGCCCCGTCTGGTACCCGATTGACAGGATCTGCCTTTCGTAGTAACCTGATGAGAAGAGCGCATTAGCACTCAGATAGAGCGAGTGCTAATGCGGCTGTACGGAAGTCAAACCGGCAGTATCCACAGCCAGGACACATCCAGGACATCATATGGCATCCACCAAGCGAGACTACTACGAGGTACTAGGGGTGGCACGGGGCGCCACCAAAGAGCAGATACGCAAAGCCTATCACCATCTGGCGCGTCAGTATCACCCCGATGTCAACGGCGACCCCGGTGCGGAGAGCAGATTCAAAGAGGCCAACGAAGCCTACGAGGTGCTGAGCGACCAGGAGAAGAGAGCCAGGTACGATCGCTTCGGTCACGCCGGGGTGAACGGCCAGTTCCAGGGTGCGGGCGGCTTCGGCGGCTTCGGAGACATCTTCGGCGACCTCTTCACCGGATTCGGAATGGGCACGCAGGCACGCCGAGGCCCTCGGCGCGGTGCGGACCTCCGATACGACCTGACTCTGGAGTTCGAGGAGGCGGTATTCGGGATCGAGAAAGAGATCGAGATCCGCCGGCTGGAGACCTGTCCCACGTGTCGTGGATCCGGAGCCGAGCCCGGAACTCAGCCCATTCGGTGCCCCGAATGCGACGGGCGTGGTCAGGTACGCCGTGTGAGTCAGTCCATCTTCCTGGGTCAGTTCGTGAACGTCTCCACCTGTCCGCGGTGCGGGGGCACCGGAGAGGTCGTGACCTCTCCTTGTCACGAATGCAACGGACAGAAGCGCGTCAGCAGTATCAAGAGACTCAAGACCAAGATCCCTCCTGGAGTCGACCACGGTACCCAGATCCGCTTGGCGGGAGAGGGTGAGACCGGTCTCGGCGGTGGTCCCAGGGGGAATCTCTACATCGTCGTCTCGGTGAAGCCCCACGCATTCTTCCGACGCCGAGAGAACAACATCTACCTCGATCTCAGCATCAACATCGCCCAGGCCGCCTTGGGTGACGAGATCAAGATTCCCACTTTGGAGGACGAGACAAGCCTGGTCATCCCCGCCGGGACCCAGACCGGTCAGACGTTCCGGCTGAGAGGGAAGGGCGTCCCGCGCCTGCGGCAGAATGGACGAGGCGACCAGATAGTCGCGGTCGAGATCCGCACGCCAACTGACCTGACTGACGAGCAGAAGGAGTTGCTGAGAAGCCTGGGAACCACCCTCGGACACGAAGTCATCGAGCAGCAGGAGAGAGGCCTATTCGACCGAGTGAGGGAGGCCCTTGGACTCTAGCCCGACGAAGAAGGCAGGAACAATCCGTGACTAGCCGACGAGTTCCTACGGAGCCGCGCGCTCTTCCCGACCGCCTCTTACGCCTCACCGGAAGCCGTGACTGACATGGGCGACTGGCTTGAGTTCAGCGTTCAAACCGACCCCGAGGTGGCCGAGGCCGTATCCGAGGTATTCAACCGCTTCGGTAGCGGCGGTGCCGTCATCGAGCAGGAGTTCCCCGAGATCGAGGAAGCAGCGCACCACGATCCCCACCTGATAACCAAGACTTTCATCCCTGCTGACGACGCGCAGACCAGACGGGCACTCGAAGAAGCACTTCACCATCTGAGCTTCATCCGCCACTTCCCTGAACCCAGGATTCGTCTGCTGCCCGAGACCGAGTGGGCAGAATCTTGGAAGCGCCACTACTACGTACAGCACATCGGGGAGCGCATCGTCATCGTTCCCTCCTGGACCGACTACTCACCGGAGACGAAGGAGGTAGCGATCCGCCTTGATCCGGGCATGGCGTTCGGCACAGGCCTTCACCCGTCCACTCGCCTGAGCCTTCGGGCGCTGGAGCGCCTGATCCACCCGGGAGCAGTGGTTCTGGATGTGGGGACAGGCTCAGGCATACTATCCATCGCCGCCGCCAAGATGGGATCCCCTTCGGTGCTAGCCCTGGACACCGATCCACTGGCCATCAAAGTCGCCGGCGAGAACGTGGATCTGAACGGGGTCTCCGAGCGGGTGAAAGTGGTCCACGGCTCAATCGCCGTGAACGCCGACGGCCTGCGCATCCGCACTGATACAGATACTGGGCCGGTGATTGCAGGACCGCGTCTGGGGGGATACGATCTCACTGTAGCCAATATCCTCGCAGGGGTAATCATCGGGCTGGCTCCGGCTCTTGCGGCCTCCCTGGGACCGCAAGGCCAGCTCATCGTCTCCGGCATCATCGCCGACAGAGAAGAGGCCGTTCGGGCTGCCCTTGCCGAATCCGGTCTGGCGGCGAGGGACAGACTGCAGGATGGCGACTGGATCGCATTGCTGGCGGCCCGAACCTGACTCGTCCGCCCACTCGGCGAGGGTACAGAAACACGAACCCGAATCATGCCGGACCGACGACCAGATCGGCCACCCTAGCCCACATCTCGAGAGGGGGACAGACGCATGTATCGATTCTTCGTACCTCCCGAATGGCTCGGTCAGGATCCGGTGACTATCAGGGGTCCACTGGCGCATCGTCTCCGAAACGTGTTGCGCATGCGCACGGGCGAGCACATCCTCCTCCTCGACAACTCCGGATGGAGCTACGAGACTGAACTCGTGATCGTAGACACTGAGCGATCAACGGGCCGCGTGGTGCGCAAGTCATTGGCGGCAGGTGAGCCGCGTACGAAAGTCACTCTCTACCAGGCCATGCTCAAGGGGCGTAAGTTCGAGTTCGTCTTGCAGAAGGGCACCGAACTGGGGCTGGTCGAGTTCGTGCCCGTGATCTGCCAACGTTGCGTGATGTCCACACTCGACATGGCGGGCACGGACAAGCTGAACCGCTGGCAGCGTATCATAGCCGAAGCCGCGGAACAGTCCCGCCGGGGCAGACTGCCTCAACTGCAGCCGGTTTCTCTCTTTCCTCAGGCCTGCGATGTGGCCCGGCGGGCGGATCTCTCCATCATCCCCTGGGAGGAGGAGCGGAGCCTGAGCCTGCGTGAGCTTCTCCGTCCAGACGACCCGGAAGGCAAGCAGGCGCGACCGTTCTCGGTCAACATCTATGTCGGTCCAGAGGGAGGCCTCACCGCGGACGAGATACACAGAGCCGAACGGTTCGGAATCACCCCGGTCACCCTGGGCCCCAGGATACTGAGAGCGGAGACGGCCGGGCTGGTGGCCGCCACCGCGATTCTCTACGAACTCGGCGATCTGGGCTGAACCGTCCCGGTCCAACCCGCCATCCGGTGACAACACCATCCCTCATCGGAGGTCCCTTCAAACCGTCCTCTGTCGTAGGTACGACGCTATTCGTACCTCAACGCGTCGATGGGACTGAGCCGAGCGGCCCTGGTGGCAGGATAGATGCCGAAGAAGAGTCCCACCGCTACCGAGAACCCGACAGCAAGGCAGACCGCACCCGCTGTGATGCGCGTAGTGAACGAGCCGAGACTGTTGACTATGGCGGACACCCCGACCCCCACGCCGATCCCGACAAAACCCCCCACCACGCTGAGCACGATAGCCTCGATGAGGAACTGCAAGAGGATGTGACTTCGGCGAGCCCCCACAGCCTTCCGGATACCAATCTCCCGCGTGCGCTCTGTCACAGACACCAACATGATGTTCATGATCCCGATGCCCCCTACGAGCAGAGAGATCGCCGCGATAGCACCGAGGAACACCGTCAGGACACTGGTGATCTGGTCGAGGATGCTCAGAATCTCCTTCTGACTGGCAGCGGTGAAGTCATCGTCCTCATCGTAGCGGATGCCGTGCCGCCTCCGAAGCACCTCGGAGATCTCCTCCACAGCCGCTTCGACGCTTTCCTCATCCACCGCCGATACATTGATCAGAGCCACCCTGCGGCCACGAGAAGTCGTCGTTGCTCGGGTGCCCAGAAGCCGTGCCTGTGCGGTGCTAATTGGCACCATGGCGACGTCGTCCTGAGAGCCTCCTCCGAAGCCTCCCCCGCCCTTCTCCTCAAGCACGCCCACCACACGGAAAGGAATGCGATTGATGCGCACGATCTGATCGATGGGATCCTGGCCCTCGAAGAGCGTCTCGGCCGTCGAGTGGCCGATCACCACCACCCTGGCCGCCGTGTCCACGTCTGAGTGAGTGAAGAACTCGCCCTGCACAGTCTGGAAATTGCGAACGAAGGAGTACTCCGGTGTCGTGCCCGAAACCATCAGGTAGGTGCTCTGGCTCCCGAAGGACACGTCGGCGCTGGCCTCCACCTCGGGAGCGACGGCCAGGACCGATGGACACTCGCTAGGATCGGCCAGGGCAGCAGCATCCTCCATGGTCAGAGGATTCACGCGTTTCATCACCGGCCCGCTGGAACCACCTGCCCCTTGGAACGTGCCCGGGAAGACGAAGATGAGGTTCGATCCTATGCTCTGAATCTGTCCGGTGATCTCAGCCTGGGCCCCCTCCCCAACCGAGAGCAACGCGATGACTGCGCCCACGCCGATGATGATGCCCAACATGGTCAGTGACGATCTCAGCTTGTTGGCCATCAGGCCACGCAGGGCAACTCTAACGCTCTCGCCGATATTCATATCTTCGTCAACTCCTCAGCCGCGATCAGCGGATGGTCCACGTGCTCGTTCCCAACGATCTGGCCATCTCGCAAGCGGATGATGCGTTCCGTGAAGTCCGCAATCTCCGCGTCGTGGGTGACGTAGATGACGGTTATCCCACGCTCCCTGTGAAGCCGCTGGAAGATCGAGATGATCTCCAGCCCGGTCTTGCTGTCCAGATTGCCGGTTGGCTCGTCGGCCAGGATGATCGCCGGGTCATTCACCAACGCTCGAGCGATGGCCACCCTCTGCTGCTCGCCACCGGAGAGCTCGTTAGGACGATGATGGATGCGATCCCCCAGACCCACGGCTTCGAGAGCCTCAGTGGCCTTCTTGCTCCGGTCCCGCGCTCCGGCGTACACCAACGGGAGTTCGACATTGTCAATTGCGGGGGTGCGCGCAAGCAGATTGTAGGTCTGAAACACGAACCCCACTCTGCGGTTCCGTATTCGCGCCAGCTCATCGTCATTGAGATCGCTGACGTTCACGCCGTCAAGCAGATACGTGCCCGAGGAAGCCTGATCGAGGCATCCCATCACATTCATCAGCGTGCTCTTGCCCGATCCCGACGGTCCCATCACTGAGATGAGCTCCCCCTCGTCCACGTCCAGCGTGACACCTCGAAGGGCGTGCACTTGGACTTCTCCCATCTCATAGACCTTGGTGATATCCCTGAGTTCGATTACCGCCATCGACTCTTACCCACCCTGGAACTGGAAGCTGCTGGTGCGAGGTCGCTGTACCACCACCTCGTCGCCCTCTTCCACTCCACTCAGAATCTCGATGTACTCCTCGCCGCTGACACCCAGCTCCACCGGTGCGCGCGTCAGGCTGGTACCCTCAACCAGCTCCACGTACCTCGACTCGCCATCCCGGCGAACAGCTCGACCCGGGACCAGCAGCACGTCTTCTCTCCGAGCCACGATGATCTTGACACCGGCGGTCATGTCTGCCTTGATGGGCAGAGCAGGATCGCCCAGATCAACAGTGACTTCGTAGGTCACCAGACCCTGTGCCGGTGTTCCAGCATCAGCGACATGCACCACCCTGCCCGTCAAACCCTGGCCCGGGAATGCATCGAATTCCACGCTGACTTCTTGCCCCACCTCTACCCGACCGATGTCCAGCTCGTCGATGAACACGTCGGTGTGAAACCGGCTCAGGTCCATGAGCACGATGGCCGGCGCGGTTGGAGACGCGTACTCTTCCGCCTTGATGTGCACTTCGACGACCACCCCGTCGAAAGGAGCAGTGATGGTCGCGTCCTCCAGCCGGAGAGTAGCTGACTCCAGACTGAGTCGTGACTGCTCCACCTGCGCGCGGGCCAGCTCCAGGTCCTCCTGCGATGGCCCATCCTCCAGCTTGGCAAGAGATGCCTGCGCCTGAGCGAGCTGAGCCTCGGCGCTCTTGATCGCCTGCTGCGAAGCCCCTTCAAGCGTCTGCTGGAGCTGAATCTCGGCCAGGCGTACGGCGATCTCGGCATTGGCCACAGAAGCCTTCGCTGCATCGACCGACCCTTGCGTAGACATGGGGTTCGCCGCGACCGAATCGCGACTCCCCTGAGCCGACCAGAGACTGTTCCTGGCTTGATCCACGCTCAGCCTCGCCACCTCCTGATCTCGCTCGGCGGGACCATCCACCAGCGCCCGCAGGCTCTCCTCAGCGCTGGCTACCAACGCCCGAGCAGCGGCCACATCCTCCTCATTGGGGTCGGCCATCAGCCGGGCGAGCTGCAGTTCGGAGCTTCGCAACCCCAGATCGGCCTGCGCAATCGCGATCTGTAGATCTTTGGTGTCGAGCGCGGCCAGAACCTGGCCTCTCTCGACTCGGTCCCCTCGCTCTACCCGTATCTCCCGAACTTCGCCCGCCGTGCGAAACAGAAGGTTCGCCCTTGCCTCGCCGGCGACAGTACCGGTCGCGCCCACCACGGCCGTGATGTCACCACGCTCTACGTATCCTGTCCTGACACCCTCGGGCAGCTCGGAGTTCTCTTGCTTGGAGAGCCCTTTGAAGCCCCATATGCTGGCCCCAACGACGGCCGCCAGTATTGCCACTACTCTCACCGCTCTCTTCATGATGATCCTTCCACTTCTACTGAATACGCGCCACCAAGGGCGCCAACGTCTGCATCTCAGTATTCGTCGACAGCAACAGTCATGGACCTGGCCCTATGCGCCTCCCAGTCCGGACATCAGTCCTCTTCCCACCAGAACGGGGATGAGAGCGATACCCCTGGAGACCGCCCACCAGATCAGCACCACCACGCCGGATTTCGCTCGAGACAGACCGCTGACAACGGCTAAACCTGTCGCCGACAGTATAAGATGCCACAGCAAGAACAAGTCCAGAGACGATAACAAGACCCATACCACGTTCATCGAATCCGCAAGAGTATCCCCCGTCGCCACCAATCCTGACAGCCCAGGGTTTGTGACCAGTTGACCCGCCATGAGCACGAAAGCGGCCTGAGCCAGATTGCGGAGCACCGAAGGAAAGCCGCTCCATACCGCCACGGAGAACATGGGAAGGAATTCGCTCTCCCCTCCCAGGACCTGAGCCGAGAAGTGTAGGACCGTCGCACGCAGCACCCAGCTCAAACACAGTCCCACCAAACCCATGCCCACACCCGAAAGGATGAGGCTGGTCTCGCTCGGCTCACGGACAAAGCGGGATAGCTGCTGCATCTGCTCCTCAGGAACTTCCACCAGGGCCAATCGAGCCTGCACTTGCTCTGCGGCCATCTGCGCGTTCAGCGGCGCCGACACGACGGCCAGGATGGCCAAGGAGGCCAAAGCCAACAGGGCCCCTACCCACCAGGAACGCGGGTGCTCAGCCGCATACGTCATCGCCTCCCTCGGACGATCCACCAGCCCAATCATGGCCTTGCAGGAGCCTGCCCTCGCCAACACCTCGGACTGCGCGCCATTCGCCTCATCCATGACTCTCCCCCTGTGCTACCTGCTCCAAGCTATTCCCCGCGTCGCAGTCCCCGTCAATCCACGCGGAAGCGCGCTCCTTCCGCGCCCGCCTCGCACGTCCGCTCTGCTGCGCCGCTGGCGCGCCTCCGCGAACGAGAGAACTCAATCCGGCCCCGAGCCACGCGTGAACGACACGGCAGAGACGGAGTGACAACGCCGTCAGTTCCATTTTACACCAGAACCTCCCTCCACGCCTGACATCTGGGCACCTCCAGGCTGACCCTCAACTGACCGACCAACATCGGCGCGAGCAGCCTGACGTGCGGCCCCAGGAAACGCGGGCGGCGTGACAAGCATAGCCGGCACCACCCACGCACACGACGATGTTGCAGCCTGAGGCGAAATGTGCTAGACTGTGTGTGCAGGTTTTCACAACCCCTCGAGGTTGCCCGACCCACACCGCGG
>Ga0180432_10002661_pt1 | contig 26642 bp, 12 predicted proteins | sample SS_ome_10_FD_132414 | JGI IMG/M metagenome (GOLD analysis project Ga0180432, IMG submission 132414) | Hypersaline lake sediment archaeal communities from the Salton Sea, California, USA - SS_1_MS_2 metaG | ecosystem: Environmental > Aquatic > Non-marine Saline and Alkaline > Hypersaline >... | reverse complement strand
TTCTCCCTGCCCGTGAAGGTCAACAAGCCGCTGTCGCTGAAGGTGATTCCCGCCTCGGCCCGGCGAACGCATCCAACCTGGGGCGACAAGCAGATCCTGACCACATACGTTCTCGATACGGTCCTCCCGCCGCGCCTGGCCAAGGACGCCGCAGCCCTGATCGCGTTCACCCCGAGCGATCTCTGGCCGGGCGAGGGGTGGAACTTCGTCTTCGGGCAGGCCTCGCTGCGCGAGCGCGTGGGCGTCTGGTCCATCCACCGCAACGGGGACCCGGCGAAAGGACCGTCGGCGTTTCGCCTGTGCCTGCTGCGGACCATCAAGACCGCCACCCACGAAACGGGGCACATGTTCTCGATGCTGCACTGCACGGCGTACGAGTGCAACATGTGCGGCAGCAACAGCCGGGCCGAGTCCGATTCTCACCCGGCGGCTCTGTGTCCGGAGTGCCTGGCGAAGGTCTGCTGGGCCGTCGGCGCCGACCCGCTCAAGCGGTTCGTTTCGCTGTACCGATTCTGCCGGGCCCAGGGCCTGAAAGCTCAAGCGGACTTCTTCGCCCGCAGCATCCGCGCCCTGGGCGGGACCGTGCCACAGAGCCGGCCCGATCCGGCCAACAGGACACAACGATGACCCCACCCGACACGAGCGCGCCCGACGAAACCCTGGAACGCAAACTCGACGCCTGCCGAGACATCCTCCGCGACCTCGGCCGCGTCGTCGTCGCATTTTCGGCCGGCGTGGACAGCACGTTTCTGCTGGCCCTGGCCGTCGAGACGCTCGGGCGCGAGAACGTCCTGGCGGCCATGGGCATCTCGCCGTCGCTGGCGTCTGCCGAAAACGAGGCCGGCCGCGAACTGGCCCGCAAGATCGGCGCCGAACTCGTCGAGGTTCCCACCGGGGAACTGGACGACCCCAACTACGCCGCAAACCCGGCCAAACGATGCTTCTACTGCAAGCACGACCTGTTCAGCCGACTGGGTGACCTCGCCGCCGAGCGCGGCTTCGCCGCGGTCCTCAGCGGCGCCAACGCCGACGACACCGGGGACTTTCGCCCCGGCATGGAGGCCGCCAACGAACTCGGCGTGCGAAGCCCGCTGTTGGAGGCCCACCTGACCAAGGCCGACATCCGCACCGCCTCAAAGGCCATGGCCCTCGAGACGTGGGACAAGCCTGCCATGGCCTGCCTGGCCAGCCGCGTGCCCTACGGCCAGCCGATCACGGCCGACAAGCTCTCGCAAGTCGAGCGTGCCGAGGCGGCCCTGTCGGACCTCGGGCTGGCCTCCCGCCGCGTGCGCCACCACGGGCCCGTGGCGCGAATCGAGGTTCCCGCCGAGGACCTCCCGCGCGCGATCGCGCTTCGCGGGCAGATCGTGCGGGCCCTGAAGGACGCGGGCTTCGCCTACGTGACGCTGGACCTGCAGGGCTTCCGCAGCGGATCGATGAACGAAGTGCTCTGATTCGCCGCCGGCGGGCATCATCTCAGGGGGTGTGATTGCGAGGGCTTGCGTCCGGACGGGCGCGAGGATAAGCTATGACGATTCCCGACCGCGCCGGGACGCCGGCGAAGGAGCACTATGGACCATTTTGACTACAGAAACGAATCGCTGTACTGCGAAGACGTGCCGGTGGCGGACATCGTCGCCCAGGTCGGCACTCCCGCCTACGTCTACTCCACCGCCACGCTCCTGCACCACTACCGCGCCTTCGCCGAGGGCTTCGCCCCGCTGGACCCGATCATCTGCTTCTCGATCAAGTCGCTGGCCAACCTGAACGTCCTGAAGCTCCTGGCCGCCGAGGGCAGCGCGTTCGACGTGACCTCCGGGGGCGAGCTGGCCCGGGCGGTCGAGGCCGGGTCGGATGTCTCCAAGGTCGTCTTCGCCGGCGTCGGCAAGACCGACGCGGAAATCGCCCAGGCCATCGCCGCCGGCATCGGCGTGTTCAACATCGAGTCCGAGGCCGAGTTCGAAAACCTCTCCCGCCTGGCCGCCGATGCCGATGCCAGACCCCACGCGGCGCTTCGGCTGAACCCCGATGTCTACGACCCCCAGACGCATACCTACACGGCCACCGGGAAGAAGGAATCGAAGTTCGGCGTCGACATCGAGCGGGCCGTCCGGTTCTTCGAGGCGTACGGGAAAGACCCGAACGTCATACTGGACGGCATCCACATCCACATCGGCTCGCCCATCACCTCGCCCGAGCCGTACGTCACGGCCATCGGCAAGACGCTCGATGTGATCGAGCGGCTGCGTGGGCTGGGCTTCGAAATCCGCACGCTGGACATCGGGGGGGGCTACGCGGCGGACTACACGGCGGGCGCCAGTCCGTCGGCGGCCGACTACGCCGAGGCCATCGTGCCCCTCCTGGCCGACACGGGCCTGTCGATCATCATCGAGCCGGGGCGGCAGATCGCCTGCAACGCGGGCATCCTGGTGATGCAGGTGCAGTACCTCAAGGCCGGCGGGGACAGGCAGTTCGCGATCGTCGACGCGTCGATGACGGACATGATCCGCCCGGCCCTGTACGGGGGCGAGCACCAGATCCACCCCGTGACGCTCTCTCCCGGCCAGGACCCGCCGGACCGCCGACCGGACTACCAGTTCCCCGGGGGGGGCAAGGTCGACATCGTAGGCGGGGTCTGCGAGAGCAGCGACTTCCTCGGCACGGACCGCGTCCTGCCGCCCATCACACGCGGCGACCTGCTGGCGATGTTCTCCGCCGGGGCGTACGGATTCGTGATGGCCAGCCAGTACAACACCCGCCCCCGCGCCTGCGAGGTGCTGGTGGACGGCGCGTCGTGGGAGATCATCCGCCGGCGGGAGACGTACGACGACCTGGTGGCCCCCGAGCGCATCGGGCCGGCGGGTACGGGGCGGCCGTCCAAGGCGTGGATCGCGCTGGTGGGGGCGCTTCGCGACAGCAGCCGCCCTCGAAACGTCGCGGCCCTGGCCAGCAAGGTCGGCCTGGACATCGAAGACGTCACCGAGGCGCTGGACGACCTGGTCGCCGCGGGGCTGGTGACGGCCACCACCGCTTCCCGAACCGACTCGCAGGACATCCAGCCGGTCCACTACTACGAGTTGGCCGGAGCCGGGTCGGACCACAAGAAGGGCAAGTCCAAGCGCCGGCACAGGCCCAGAAGGCGGCACCGGCGCCGCTGAGGCCGGTAGCCGGGTGCCGGGTGCCACGTGCGGGTGCCAAGGGCGCTTCGCAGCATGTGGCTACCGGCTGCCCCCCCGGGCGGTGCGCCACAGCCGAACTGTCCCAGCCAGGTCGCCCGAGACGATCTGCACGTCCCCCGGGCCGAAGGCCACGCTCGTGATGTGGCGCGTGTGCCCGGTCATGGTCATGATTTCGGCCCCGCTGGCGGCGTCCCAGAGCTTCAGAATCTTGTCGGTGCCTCCCGAGGCGATACGCCGACCGTCGGCACTGAGGGCCAGTGCGGTAGTCTTGCCCGTGTGGTTGCCCAGGCGCCCGGTGATCTTGCGCTCAGCCCAATCCCACAGCACAATCCGGCTGCCTCCATCGGCGCCAAGGACATCCCCGGCGGCGAGAAGGACCTTCCCGGCGGCGCCGAACGCGACGGCCGTGACCGAGGTCTTGGAGTCTTCGAGTGTCTTGACGAGCTTGCCCGTGGCGGTGTCCCAGATCTGCACGGTGCGGAGGCTTCCCGCCGCCAGGTGCTTCCCGTCCGGGCTGAACGCCACGCAGTCGGCGTTGGCGCCGGCGGTGCGGAGCGTCCACTTGGCCTTTTTCGTGGCCGGGTCCCACAGCTTGACCGTGCCGTCGGCGCCGGCCGAGGCAATGAGCCTGTCGCCGGCGGCCACGGCCAGCACGGCCCCGCCGTGCCCGGTCAGCACGCCGGCGGCTTTCCCGGCCCGGGCGTCCCAGAGCCGCACCGTGGCGTCCTTGCCGCCGGTCACCAGCGTGGACTGCCCCGGGACGAACGCCGCGCTGCTCACCTCACCGCTGTGCCCGGTAAGGGTCTTGCCCTTTCGGCCGGTGGCGGCGTCCCAGAGCGTCACCGCACCGCTGGTGCCCCGCTCGGCCGTGGCCACGTGCTTGCCGTCGCTGCTGCACGCCACGCCCGTGACGCCCGAGGCGCACCGCAGGGTCAGTGTGGCGGCGGCGTCGGCGGCGTCCCACAGGCGGACCGGCCTGTCCGAGCCGCCCGAGACGAGCCACTTCCCGTCGCTGCTGAAGGCGATCGACGAGACGGTCCCGGTGTGACCGGCCAGGGCCGAGACCTCGCTGCCGTCGTCGGCGTCCCACACGCGCAGCGCCCGGTCGCGCCCGCCCGAGACGATCCGCTTGCCGTCCGGGCTGAACGCCACGGCCGAGATCGACTCGGTGTGCCCTCGGATGGTCTTGCGGGCGCGCCGCTCGGCCAGGTCCCATATCTTCAGCGCCCTGTCGGCCCCGGCCGAGACGATCCGCCGGCCGTCCGCGTCGAACGCCAGGGCGGTCACCTGCCCCATGTGCCGCCCGGACAGCGTTCGCGTTTCGCCGGTGGCCACCTTCCATGTGGTCAGCGTCCCTTCGCTGGTGCCGGCGGCCAGGACGGACCCGTCGGCGCTGAAGGCCAGGGCGCTGACGTCGGCGCCCGCCCCGGCCAGCGTCCGGACGGACTTGCCGGTGGCGGCATTCCACAGCGCCACGCCCTGGCCCCCGGTGGCCAGCAGCCCCCCCCGCGGCGCATAGGCGGCGGCAAACACCATCTCGCCCGCCCCGGCCAGCGAAAGCGCCTCCTTGCCGTCGCTGACGTTCCAGACCTTCGGCGCCCCGCCCAGCGGGGCAATCAGGACGCGCTTGGCATCGGCGCTGAACGCGGCGGCCAGGACCTTGCCCGCCGACGTCTTCGCCCGCGCGACGGCCTTGCCCGTATCGGCCTGCCAGGTGGCCAGCGCCCCGTCCCATGACACCGAGGCGACCTGCCTGTCTCCCGGGGCGAAGACGGCCGCGGCCGTGCCGCCGGCGTGCCCGTCGAGCACCCGCGTGCTCTGGTCCATCACGCGGCGCAGCCGACGCCACTCCCACCCGCGCAGGTCCTCGTCGCACGCGTCCAGGACGGTCCTTGCCGCGGCGGCGTCGAACTGGTCGAGTTCGGCCTCGGCGCGGGCGATCTGGTTGACGTAGAGCGCCCGGCGGGTTTTCTCGGCGGCCTCGACGGCCTTGGCCCGCTCGGCCTGGGCGATGCCCTTTTGTCGCTCGGCCTCCTTGCGGGCGGCCTCGGCCTTGTCCTTGGCCGCCAGGGCCAGCTTCTCCTGTTTGCGGGCCTCGTCCCGGGCGGCGGTGGCTATCTTCTCCTGTTCGACCGCCTTGTCGCGGGCAGCCAAGGCCAGCTTCTCCTGCCGCTTGGCCTCGTTCGTGGCCGCCACCAGGGCCTTCTGCTTGGCCTCGAGGTCCTGGCGGAGTTTCTTCTCCTTCTCGGCCAACTCGCGGGCTATCCCCTCCTGCTCGACCGCCTTGTCCCGTGCCGCCACGGCCAGCTTCTCCTGGCGCTTGGCCTCGTTGGTGGCCGCCACCAGGGCCTCCTGCTTCTTCTGGAGGTCCTCGCGGAGGTTCTTTTCCTTTTCGGCCAGCTCGCGGGCTATTCTTTCCTGCTTGACCGCCTCGGCACGCTGAGTGTCGGCAATGCCCTTCTGCTTGACGGCCTCGGCGCGTTCGTCCTCGGCGGCCTTGCGGGCGGCGATGAGCCCGGCCTTCTGCGACTCGACGATATTCCGCTGCTTGACGGCCTCGGCGCGCTGAATGTCAGCTTCGGCGCGCTCGGTCTCGGCGATGCCCTTCTGCCTGACGGCCTCGGCGCGTTCGTTCTCGACGCGGACGTACGCCCAGACGGCCGTGGCCAGCAGCATCACCAGCACCGCCGCCGCCATGCTCACCGCCACGCGGTGCTTGCGGATCCGCTTGCGCAGGAAGTACACCGTCGTGGGCTTTCGCGCCGTCAGCGGCTCGCCGGTCAGGTAGTTCTCGATGTCCTGTGCCAGGTCCCCGGCCGAGGCGTAGCGGTCCGACCGCTCGCGGGCCAGGGCCTTGAGCAGCATCGCCTCGATGTCCTCGTCGATGTCCTTGCACAGCGTGCGCGGTCGGCGAACGTCCTCGTCAACGACGCGGCGGAGGAACTCGAACCGGCTGCCGCTCAACTCGTGGGGCGGATGGCCCGTCAGCAGGCGGTAGAGAATCACCCCCAGGCTGTACACGTCCGTCCGCGTGTCGATCTCGTCGATCCGCCCGGCCGCCTGCTCCGGGGACATGAACGCCGGCGTGCCCGTGCTCTCCCCGTCGATCGAGATGTTGTGCCCGGTAGCCGCTTCCTCGTCGGTCACCACCGTCTTGGCCAGGCCGAAATCCACCACGTACGGCTTGCCCTCGGCGTTGACCATGATGTTGCTGGGCTTCAGGTCGCGGTGGATCACGCCGCGCTGGTGGGCGTGCTGGACGGCCTGGCAGACCGTCTTGAGCAGCGCCAGCACCTGGCGCCCGTCCAGGGCGTTGGCCTCGACGTAGTCGTCCAGGTTGCGCCCGGAGATCATCTCCATGGCGTAGAAGTACCCGCCCCGGTGCAGGCCGCTGTCGTAGACCCGCGCGATGCTCGGGTGTTCGAGCCTGGCCGCCAGTTCCACCTCGCGCTCGAACCGCTGGCGGGCCTTGTCCGTGACGAACTGTCCCTTGCCCATGAACTTCAGCGCCACCTCGCGCCGGGTGCTCAGTTGCACCGCGTGCCAGACCGTTCCCATCGCCCCGGCCCCGAGCTGGGCCTTGATCTCGTAGCCCTCGATCCGCGGCGCCCCGGTCTTCGGGTCGATGGTCTGGCTGAGCCCGGACCCGTCGGTGTCCGGAAGAACCGCAACGTCATCGGATGTACCCCCCGGGGGTGGGGCGGGGGCTTTGGCGCCGCTCTCAGCGGCCGACCCGTCGTCGCTGGCCATCTCGATCTCGACGATTGTCTCGTCGGATATGTCGTCGTCAGGGCCCGAAAGCCCCACGACGGCGTCGTGGGGATCCCCTGTGAGACCCTCGGGGGCTTTGGCGCCTTGCGCGTCGGCGCCGGGGATGGTGACGTCCAACATGTCCTTCTGGGTGGGTGTGGGGCGCCGTCGCCGGGGAAGCGCCGCCGCCTCCTCGCCCCCCGCCGTCGCGTCCAGCTCTCCGCCGCCGCCGAGCGTTCGGGCCAGGTCCTCGGGGTCGGGTGCGGCCTGGCTGTCCTGGCCGGCCGTGATACACGCCTCGTAATCACCCGCGGTCACCGTCTCGCCCGTCGCCAACCGGACCGTTCGGTCGGGGCCGAGGTTCACGGTGATGCCCTTGTCGGCTTCGGCGTCGGGGACCTGGCGGCTGATGACGACCTTCCCGTTTTTCTTGATTTCCAAACGTGCCATGGGATATGCCTCGTTGTGGCAGGGGCGCAGCGCCCCTTTGGTTGCCCCCGGAGTATACCGCGCCCCGCGCGCAGGGCACAGTCTTCGCAACCGCGGCGCACGGTCTGTATACTCTCGCCCGTGCCGGTCGAACTGAAGCCATTCAGGATAGGGGACGTGACGGTCGCGTCGCCGGTGGTCCTTGCGGCCCTGGCCGGCTACTCCGACCTCCCGTTCCGCCGACTGTGCCGGGCGCTCGGGGCCCCGTTCTGCGCCACCGAAATGCTGCTGGACAGGTCGCTGAGCGTCTCGGGCAAGCTCCAGCGCCGCCTGCTGACGTTGACCGAAGACGATCACCCGGTGGCCGGTCAACTCATCGGCCGCGAACCGGCCGACATGGCCGCCGCCGCCGAACTACTCTGCCGCAAGGGCTTCGACGTGGTCGATCTGAACTTCGCCTGCCCGGTCCGCAAGGCCCTGGCCCGGCGTCGCGGCGGGGCGCTGATGGACGAACCCGCCCAGGCGCTGGTCATCACGCGGGCCGTCATCGCCGCGGCCGACAGGCCCGTCACGCTCAAGCTCCGCAGCGGCTACCGCGCCGCCGACGCCGACCACGACGCGTTCTACCGCATCGCCGAAGGCGCCTTTGACGCCGGCGCCGCGGCGATATGCGTCCACGGGCGCACCGTCGGCGCCCGGTACGTGGGCCCGGCCGACTGGGACTTCATCGCCGAGGCCAAGCGGCACTTCGCCGACCGGACGATCGTCGGCTCGGGCGACGTGCGCGAGCCGGCCGACGCGGTGAGGATGCTTGCCGCCACGGGCGTGGACGGCGTGGCCGCGGCCCGCGGGGCCCTGGGCAACCCCTGGTTCTTCCGCCAGGTCGCCGACCTCGCCGCCGGACGCGAGCCCTGCCGGCCCGGCCTCGGCGAGCAGCGCGCCGCGCTGGAGCGCCAGTTCAACGAGGCGGTCGAGATCTACGGCCCGCGTCGCGGCCCGCGGATCATGCGGAAGCACGGCATCAAGTACTCGCGGATGCACCCGACGCCGAAGAAAGTCCGCATGGCGTTCGTCGAGGTCAAGACCCCCCCCGACTGGCACCGCGTCCTGGAGGAGTTCTACATTCCCTGATGGATCGCGCCGCGGTGACAGCAGACCCCCAACGCCCCGCGACTGCGTCGCGGGGCGTTGGCGTTCGTGCAGTCGCGAAGCGCCCGTCTTGTCTGGGAGTATACGCTGTGCGACAATCGCACCCCATGGATCGCGCGGGGCACGACAGTTCGGTGGTGGATCGGATACTCTCGGCCGAGGGCCGGGCCGTGGCCGTGCTGGGCCCGCCCGGGGCGGGCAAGACGACCGCGGCGATGGGCGTGTGGCGGCGTCTGCGCGGGTCGGCCAATCGCGGCTGCCTGCTGGTGGCGCCGAACGCGGCGGGGGTGGCGTATCTCCGCGACAGGGCGTTGGCCGGCTCGGCCTCCGGCGTGGTGATCTCGCCGGACGCGATGACGTTTGCCGCCCTGGCCGGGCGGATTCTCCTGGCGGCCGGTCGGCGGGCGCCGGTGCAGTCCCCTTTCGGCCGGCGGCTGGTGCTTCGGCAGATCGTCAACGCGCTGCACCGGGCGGGGGAGCTGACGGCCCTGGCGGAGGTGGCCGACACGCCGGGGCTCGTCGTGGCGCTGGACCGGTCGATCGGCGAGCTGAAGCGGGGAGCCGTCGAGCCCGACGCGCTGGCCGAGGCGATAGGGGACACGCCGCGCGGCAAAGGACGCGATCTGCTCGCGATCTACCGGCGATATCAACAGCACCTCCACGAGGTCGGACTGTACGATATCGAGGGCCGCATGTGGCTCGTCCGCGACCTGCTGGCCGAACCCGGCGGCGAGCCGGCCTGGCCTGTACCCGCCCTGGTGGCCGACGCCTTCACCGATTTCACGCCGACGCAACTGGCGATACTGCGCCTGCTGGCCGGGCACGGCACGCGGGTCGTCATCACGCTGCCGTGGGCCGACGACGGGCGGACCAGGATGTGGCACTGGACGCGGCGGACGCTGAACGGCATCCGCCGGGCCTTCGGCGACGAACTGACCGAGATCACGCTCGCCCCGATCGAGTCGCGGTACGCCGGCCTCTGCCGGGCCGTGTTCGACTTCGATGCCGGGGCCCTCGACGTGCCGCAGGGCCTGGGCGTGATCGCCTCGGCGGGTCTCGAGGCGGAGGTTTCGGCCGTCGCCCGGCGCGTCAAGCGCCTGCTGGTCGACGGCGCGTCGGCCGGGAGCATCGCCGTGCTGGTCCGCTCGCCGGAGGTCTACCGCGGCGAGATCGAGCGGGTCTTCGCGGAGTGCGAGATACCCGTGGCGGCTTCGGCGATGCCGCTGGGCGAGGTGCCGATCGTGCGTTTCGCGCTGGACGCCGCGTCGCTCGGGCCGGAGTTGGCCTTCGGCGACGTGCTCCGCGTGATCAAGAGCAGCTACTTCCGCCCGTCGGCGCTGGGGGCGTTCGATGCCTCGACCGTGGCGGTGGCCGAGATGATGATCCGCGAGGGCAATGTGCTTTCCGGGCGCGCGGAGTACTCGGCGGCGGCTGAGCGGCTGGGACGGCGCGCGAAAGCGCCCGCCTTGGCCAAGGCTTCGGCGGGTCTTCGACAAGCGGGTCGCGGGGATGAGGATGAAGAGTTGGAGGCGCCAACGCTGAGGATCGGTCCGCTTGCGGTGTCGCGCGAGGCGCTCGCCCAAGCCGCCACCATGCTCGAAGCGTTGTTCGACCTGGTCGCCCCGGCTCGGGCCGACGGGTCCTGCACGGCCGAGGGGCTGCGGGCGATCGTGGCCGGACTCGAGCTGCCGGCCGCGGCCTGCGACCACGGCCAGGTGGACCTGATCGCCCGGGATCTGCGGGCGCTGTCGGCGCTGGACGCGGCATTGGCCGAACTGGGCGCCGGCCCCGGCGGCGGGTCCCTGACGCCGCGCGAGGTGGCCGACGCCTTGTCGGCGGCCGTGTGTCCGCCGGCGCGGTGCGAGTCCCTCGTCGACGTGATGAGCGTGCTGGACGCGCGCGCCGTCCGCCACCGGCACGTGTTCCTCTTGGGGCTGGGCGAGGGGCAGTTCCCCGGGCGGTTCGTCGAGGACTCGCTGATCGGCGAGGCTGACCGCGCCGCCTGGGCCGACCGCGGCGTGACGCTCGACAGCCGCGCCGACCTCAACGCACGAGAAATGCTCCTGTTCGCCCTGGGCGTCTCGCGGGCCGACGAGACGCTGACGCTGAGCTACCCGGCGTCCGACGCGTCGGGGCGGCCGGGCGCGCCGGGGGGCTTCCTGGTCTCGCTGCTGCGCAGCGTGGGTGGGCTCGACGGCGTGGGCGCCGAGGTCATCACGCCGGGCATGCTCGTGCCGCCGCCCGAGCAGATCGCCTCGCCCCGCGACGCGCTGAACGCCGCGGTGGCCGGGCTGTTTCGAGAGGGCCTCGGCGACTGCGGCGAGGCCCTGTCGTGGGCCGCCGCCCGCGCCGCCGGGCCTCTCGCCCGCGCCGCGGTCGGCCTGTGGGCACACGAACGCCGCTGGCGCCGCGGGCCGTGCGACGCGTTCGACGGGCGCATCACCGAGTCTGCCTTGCTGGCCGTGCTGGCCGATCGCTTCGGTGCCGCCCACGTCTTCTCCGCCAGGCAGCTCGAGACGTTCGGGCAGTGTCCCTGGCAGTTCTTCGGGCGATACGTGCTTGGGCTCACCGAGTTGCCGGAACCCGAGCGAATGCTCGAGCCGGCCGCGCGCGGGCTGTTCTGCCACGACGTGCTGTGCAGGACCTGCCGCCTGCTGGGCGAGCGTTTCGCCCTGCCGGTCCGGTTGGGGGCCATCGCCGAGGCCGACGTGCTGGCCGCGCTGGATGAGGCCCTGCGGTCGGCGTCGGAGCAGGTCGAGGCCTCCCGCCCGCCATACCCGCTGCTGTGGCGAATACAGCGGCGGCAGATGCACGAGGATCTGGCGCGGTACCTGCTCGCCCAGCGAGCCAACACGGACATGCCCGCCGAAAGCCTGCACTTCGAGTTGTCGTTCGGCCTGGGCGTCTCGGCGGCCGACCGGGCCGAACCGGTCGAGATCGCCCTCGGCCCGGGCCGCACCGTTCTGGTGGCCGGGCGCATCGACCGCGTCGACCGCGTGACGCTGGACGGCCGGGACGGCCTGCTCGTGGTCGACTACAAGACCGGCTCGCTTCCGGGCGTCAAGGACATCACCGCCGGGCGGAACGTGCAGGTGCCGCTGTACGCGGCGGCCGTCGAGCGAATGCTCGGCGGCGAGGCGTTCGGCGGGGCGTTTCACCGCGTGTGCGGCAACCTGGACGAGCGGTACTTCGCGCGGGTCAAGCGTTACGGCGGGCGGATCGTGCCGGACGGAACCTACGAGCCCAATCGCGACCGGGCCGTGGCACAGATCGGGCGGTTCATCGGCGCGATGGGCGCCGGGCGGTTCGACCTGGCGCCGACGTACGACTGCCCGTCGCACTGCCCATTCAGGCGGATATGCCAGTACTCCCAGCCCCGGGCCGAGCTGAAGCGGCCCGCCGACGACGAGGGGCCCGGCCCATGAGCGAGGCTTTCGAGTTGACGCCGGCCCAGCGGGCCGCGGGCGTCGATCGCATCGGCGAGAGCCTCGCCTTGCTCAGCGGGGCCGGGTGCGGAAAGACGTTCGTGCTGGCGCGGCGATTCACCGAACTGCTCCTGGCCGAGAGGGGCGACGAAGGCGAGGCGCTGTCCAAGCTGGTGGCCCTGACCTTCACGGACAAGGCGGCCCTGGAAATGGCCCAGCGCGTGCGGGCGATGCTGACCGACCGGGCCGACTCGGCCGAGGGACCCGAGCGGCACAGGCTGCTGCGCTGGATCGACGAGCTGCCCGAGGCCCGCATTGCGACGATCCACGGGTTCTGCAGTGCGCTGCTGCGCTCGCGTGCGGTCGAGGCCGGCGTCGATCCGAGCTTCGCCGTCTGCGCCGACAGTCTTCTGGCCTCTCGGATGGCGGCCGAGGCGGCCGACCGGGCGCTTCTGGCGGCTGTCGAGGCGGGGCGCCAAGACGCGGCCGAGCTGCTCGAGGGCTACACGTTCGCCCGGCTCGTCGAGGCGATAGAGGTGCTTCTGGACAGGCGGACGGCGTTCGCGGCCGACGAGTACGCCGACGCCGAACGCGTCCTCGAACGCTGGGACGGCCGGGTGCGGCGCCTGCGGGAGGCGGCCTGGGAACACATGGACCGCGACGCGAACGTGAGGGGCATGCTGGACGAGCTGGCCGCTTTCCAGTGCACCGACGACGGCGACAGGCTCCTGCCGTTCCGCGACGAACTGCTGGACGCCGCCGGGTGGATCCTCGCCGACCGCGCCGAGCGGACGGTTGAGTCGTTTGCCCGCGTGGCCGGCGTGCGGGCGGGGAACTGCGGCTCGGACGCCAACTGGGGCGGCGCCAAGGGCTCAGCCAGGCGCGTGCGGCGTGCCATGAAGGCCCTGGCCGAGGCCGTCGCCCAATACGCCCTGCACGCCGAGGACCTCGCCGAGGCCGATCGCCGGGCTGCCGGATCGCTGGCGGCGCTGGTCCGGCTGTCCGGCGAAGCGCGGGTCCTATACGCGGCGGAAAAGCGCCGGCGCGGACTGCTGGACTTCACCGACCTCCTGGAAGCGACGGACCGGCTGCTGGCCGCCCGCCCGGGCGTTCGACGGGCCCTGGCCGAGAGGATCGGGCAACTGCTCATCGACGAGTGCCAGGACACCGACGCCTTCCAGGTCGCGCTGCTGGACAAGCTGGTCTGCGGGGACGGGGGCGTCTCGGCCGTCCCGCCGCCGGGCCGTCTGTTCGTCGTCGGCGACGCCAAGCAGAGCATCTACCGCTTCCGCGGCGCCCAGGTCGAGGTCTTCCGCGACGTGTGCGATCGCCTCGGGCCGGGCAACACCGAGCAGTTGGACGTCTCGTTCCGCACGCACGGGCCCGGCGTGGCGTTCGTCAACGACCTGTTCGGCCGGTTGATGGGCCCGGACTACACGCCGGTCAAGGCCCACCGCACGGTCTGCCCGCCGGGTGCGAGCGTGGAGATCCTCCTGGCGGGGGTCGCCGGCGGGGGGGTCTCCTCGGCCTCGGAGGCCGCCGCCGCACAAGCCGCCGCCACCGCCCGGAGAATCCGCCGCATGCTCGACGATGCCGAGCGGCTCGTCTGGGACGATGCGTCCGGGCAGTGGCGCCCCGTTCGCCCGGGCGACGTCGCCATCCTCTTCGCCCGCATGACGCACAGCCTCGAATACGAACGCCAGCTCCAGCGCCATCGCCTGCCGTACTACGTCGTCGCCGGGTCGGGCTTCTTCCGCCGCCAGGAGGTGCTGGACGTGCTGAACGCCCTGGCCGTGGTGGACAACGCCTTCGACGACGTGGCGCTGGCGGGGGTGCTGCGAAGCAGCCTGTTCGGCCTGGACGACAACGCCCTGATGCACCTGGCCGAGGTGCTCGACCCGCCGTACCTGCCGGCCCTGGTCTCCGTCCGTGCGGCCGGGAGAATGGACCAACTGCTGGGCCGCCGCCTCGGGCCCGAGCGGCTGGCAGCCCTGGTCGAAGCCGTGGATCTGCTGGACACGCTGGCCGGGCTCAAGGACGCCGTCGGGGTCGACCGGATCATCGAGCGCCTTCTGGCGGGGACGGGCTACGAGGCGGTGCTGCTGTCCCGGCCTCAGGGCAAGCGGATGCTCGGCAACGTGCGGCTCCTCCTGGACCGGGCGCGCGAGGCCCGGGCGGGGGGCGTGGCCCTGGCCGACTTCCTCACACAGATGAAGGGCCTCGTGCTCGACGAGGCGCGATACGAGCAGGCCGCCGTCGCCGCCGAGGCCGAAAACGTCGTACGCCTCATGACCATCCACAAGGCCAAGGGGCTCGAGTTCCCCGTCGTCATCCTGCCGGACCTCAACGCCGGCCGGCGGACCCGACGCCAGGACCTGCTGATCCGCAGCGACTGGGGCCTGACGTGGCGCCCGCCCGGGCGGGCCGACCCGGATGAGTCCGAGCCGCTCTCGGCCAGGCTCGCCTGGGCCATGGAGGACGACGACCAGCAGGCCGAGGATATCCGCAAGTGGTACGTCGCCGCGACCCGGCACCGGGACCACCTGGTGCTGATCGGGGCCGACTGGCGGGCGGCCGACGGGAACTTCCGGAGCCGTGGGTGCTTCCTGGCTCGGATGGATGAGCACCTGCACCTGGCCGAGGCCGTCGACGCCGGGAACGAAACCGTTCCCTACGCCGACGGGCAATACACCGCGGTGGTGCGGCGTGTGGTCGGGGACGATCCGCCGGCGCGGCCTGGACCCGTGCCGCCCGGTCGGCAGATGCTGGCCAAGGCCGCCGACGCCGCCGACCTGGCCGGGCGCATCATTTCGGCCGGCCGCGACCGCGCCGGCTCGCCCCCGCTGCTGGGGCCCGTCGGCACCGAGACGGGTGCCGCGGTGGTCGCCGTCAGCACGCTCGGGGAGTTCGAGCGGTGCGAGATGTTTTACCATTGGCGATACGATCTCCGCGTGCCCGCCGGCGCGGGCACGCGGCCGTCCGGCGCCGCGGCGCCGGCGCCGCTCGACGCGGCCACGCTCGGGACGCTCTATCACCGGTGCATGGAACTGCTGGACGTGCAGCGGCCCCAGCCGGGCGCGGACCTAGTGGCCCAAGCGGCCGGCGAAATGGACCTGCTCGAGGCGTCCGGCCTGGATCGCGCGGCCGACGAGTTCGAGGCGATGCTGGCCGCCTTCCGCGAGCACGAGCTGTGCGGGCTGCTGGCCGGCGCGCGGGCGGATCTGCGCGAGCTGGACTTCGAGATGCGTATCGGCCCTGCGCGGCTGCGCGGGCAGATCGACCTGCTGTTCCAGGATGCCGGCGGCGTGTGGCACATCGTCGACTACAAGTCCGACCGCGTCGGGCCCGAGGGCCTGGCCGCACATGCCGAGGCGTATGAACTGCAGATGCTGACTTACGCCCTGGCCGCGGCCAAACACCTGGGCGAAGCTCCCGCTGACGCCATGCTCTACTTCCTGCGCCCGTCGGCCGTCTGCCGAATCGACACCGGTCCGGCCGCCCTGGCCGGCGTCGAGCAGCGGATAGCCGACATTGCCCGCCGCCTCATCACCGCTGCCCGCAGCGGCCAATACCAGCGATGCGACCGGTCCTGCTGCGAGGGCTGCCCTTACCTTTCCTTCTGCCGACAGTGAACCGGCTTCGGGAAGAAAAATGGAGAAGCAGGTTGACGCCGCCGGTCTCTGTCCTTATAATAACATTAATGTTATCATAAGGACAAGAGCGATGAAGTACCTTGATATCACCCGGGAAGCCTTCAATACAAAGCAAGCATGCGACTTGGTCGAGGCCACCGCTCGGAAGATCCGATACTGGGATCAGCAGGGCCTGGTGAAGCCGTCCATCCGACCGGCCAGCGGGCGGGGTTCCAGACGCCTTTACTCCTACACCGACCTGCTGTCGCTGAAGGCGGTAAAGGCCCTCCGCGACCAGGGCGCGAGTCTACAGAAGATCCGCAGATCGGTCGCGTACCTCAGAAAGAACCTGCCGGATATCTCACGTCCATTGGGCTTCTGTACACTGCTGACCGACGGGCAAACCGTGTACTATCTCGCCGCGGACGGGAAGACCCTTGTCGACACCGCCAAGCGCCAAGGCCAGCAGGCATTCTACCAGGTGAGCATCGCCGCCCTGGATCATGCCCTTAGAAGCCGCGTCTTGCAGTTCACGGCGAAGCGCGTGGAAGAGGTCTCCTTGGGCAACTCGGTGTACCAGGTCGAGATTGAGTCTGATCCGGAGGCAGGCGGCTACGTTGCCGAGGTAGCGGGACTACGCGGGTGTATCACCGAAGGCGACACGCTCGAAGAGACGCTCGACATGGCAAGGGATGCTATCGAATGCTGGCTTGAGGCACACGAGGATCTGCATCGTCGGGGGTCGACGTTCCGGTGAGTGCACCTGGGCGAAGGCAGGCCAGGGCGTAAGGGGCGCCTCTCTTGGCAAAGCTGACGCCCAGGCCGACTCGCCGCGTCCTCAAGGCCCTCCAGCGTGCCGGATGGGGCCGCCGAACCAACAAGCCCGGAGCAAAGCACTATGTCCTCGAACACATGACCCTTCCAGGCATACTCGTTGTTCCCAGGCATCCCCGCGTCAAGAAGGGCACCTTGAGCAGAATCATCAAAGCGGCGGGACTGTCACTGGCAGAGTTCAAGCGGCTATACCGTTGACCGACGCATGAAGCCACTCCGCGGCGGTGGTCAATCCTGACAAGCAAGACTACAATCGCTAGCATGCTTGCCTTGGAAGCATTACGTGTGTGGCGTCTTGGTGCCCTCGTGGGCGTCGTGCTTGTGACGGTTCAGGTCGGTCTCTGTGCGGCGGGGGGCAACCTGGTCTCCAATGCGTCGTTCGAGGAGCCCGGCAGCGGGTCGGCGCCGAAGGGCTGGTACGCCCCCGCGGCGGTGTACTCGCGCGACACGAGCGTGGCCCGCACGGGCACCGCGTCGCTGAAGTACGCCAACGCCGATCCCGGACGGTACAGGCTCTGCACGCAGTCGGTGCCGATCCGGGCCGGGTGGAAATGCCGCTTCAGCGCCTGGGTCAAGACCGAGCGGATAACCGGGGCAAGATCCGGGGCGGGGATCTGCCTGGAGTGGTCGGGCCAGGACGGCAAGTGGCTGGGCGGATCGTATCCCGGCGGGGCCAAGGGCACAGGCGGCTGGAGGCGTGTCGTGGGCGTCGTGCGCGTGCCGAGGGCCGCCGGGCGGGTCAGCCTGACGTGCTACGTCCAGAAGGGCATGACCGGCACGGCGTGGTTCGACGACGTTGAACTGGTCCGCGTGGCCGACCCGCCGATCAAGACGGTGCTCATCTCGCCCGTGTACCGCAGGAGGATCACCGCGCCCGGGCCGGCACACGCTCGGGTGCGCGTCCGGCTGGACCTCCGCGATCATGGCCTGCGGCCCGAGCAAGTCACGGTGCGCGCGCGGGTTCGTGCCCGCAAGGGCGATAGCCGCTTCGCCGAGGCGGTATCCCGCCCCCGCGACGCCGGGCCGTTCGACCTGGCCGTGCCCGTCAAGGACCTGGCGCCCGGGGAGTATCGCCTGGAGGTCGCCCTGATCGCCCCGGCGGGCAAGGTGATGCACACGACCGGCCATGACCTGATCCGCACGCCGGACAGCTTCAAGCCGACGTGCACGATCGACGCGCACCGGCGGCTGCTGGTGGGCGGCAAGCCGTTCTTCCCGCTCGGCATGTACTGGAGCAGCATCAACGCCGAAGACCTCAAGACCTACGCCGACAGCCGGTTCAACTGCATCATGCCTTACGGGCGCCCCACGCCCGAGCAGATGGATCTGGCCCACAGGCACGGGATCAAGGTGATCTACTCGATCAAGGACCTGTATGCGGGCAGTCGCTGGTGCCCGAAGGACATCAAGACACCCGCCGACGAGCAGGGCCGCATACGCCGGATCGTGCGCCGGTTCCGGGATCACCCGGCCTTGCTGGCGTGGTATCTCAACGACGAACTGCCGCAGTCGTACATGCCCCGCCTGGTCGCCCACAACCGATGGACGGCCGAGGAAGACCCGAACCATCCCACGTGGGCCGTGCTGTACCAGGTCCGCGAGGTTGCCGACTACATCGAGACGTTCGACGTAATCGGCACGGACCCGTATCCGATCGGGCGACGGGGCGCCTCCATGGCCGGTCAGTGGACGGCCGAAACGTTCGCCCAGGTCTGCCGGGCGCGGCCCATGTGGCAGGTGCCGCAGTTGCACAGTTGGGCCAACTACCGCAAGAGGCCCGGTGAGGACCCGGGCGCCCGGACGCCCACGCGCGACGAGGTGCGTTCCATGGCCTGGCAGTGCATCTGCGAGGGGGCCACCGGGCTGGTCTTCTACTCCTGGTACGACGTCAAACGAAACCCGGACGTGGCCTTCGACACGCAGTGGACGTACCTCAAGGCGATAGCCGCCGAGATCGCCGCCGCGGCGCCGATGCTGCTGTCGGCCGAGGCGCCGCCCAAGGTGCAGGTCCGGACGGACCCCGCCCGCCCGGGATGGCTGCACTGGCTGGCGCGATCCCACAAAGGCGCGAGCTACCTCTTTGCCGTGAACAACGGAGATGCCGAAGGCACGGCCACCTTCACGGTCGGACCGAAGGTCCGTGCCGTTCGCACGATCGGCCGGGACCGCGAGATCGCCGTGCGGAACAATCAATTCAGCGACACGTTTAAGAAGCTCCAGGTTCGCATCTACGAACTGAGGTAGCCTCCGGGTCCGAGGCACATGAGGTTGCATCGGACGGGGCTGCCCGCTGTAATGGCCGGATTCGTGATCGGCGGGTGCCGGTCCATGCTTCTGCAAGAAAGGAATGCACCATGAAGCCTACGTTGCGTGTTGTGAGTATCGCCGCCGTCGTCATCGCCGTTGCCGGAGCATCAGCCCGGGCCGACGTGAAGCTGCCGGCCGTCATCGCCAGCAATATGGTCCTCCAGCGTGACGTCGCGCTGCCGATCTGGGGCTGGGCCGAGGCGGGCGAGGAGGTCACGGTGCGGCTCGGGCGGTGCAAGGCATCGGCCACCGCGGACGCCGCCGGCGCCTGGCGCGTGACGCTGCCGGCCATGAAGTGCACGCCAGACCACGCCCCGCTGATCATGACGATTTCAGGCAACAACAAGATCGAGCTGACGAACATCCTGATCGGGGAGGTCTGGGTCGGCTCGGGGCAGTCAAACATGGAATGGCCTCTCACCAGGACGGACGAGTTGAAGCAGACGCTGGCCAAGGCCGACCGCCCCAGGGTCCGGCTGATGCACGTTCGCAAGGTCCAGGCCAAGGCGCCGGCCAAGGACGTGCGGCTCGTCTCCCCCTGGCGGGCCAGCACGGCGAAGACGGTGCCCGGCTTCTCGGCGGTGCTGTACCACTTCGGCTGCCGACTCCACGCCGAATTGAAAGTACCCGTCGGGCTGATCAACAGTTCGTGGGGCGGCTCGCCCATCGAGCCGTGGACCGTAACCGATCCCAAGACCCGCAAAGGCGGCGGCATGCACAACGCCATGATCGCGCCGCTCCAGCCTTTCCCCATTCGAGGCGTTATCTGGTACCAGGGCGAGACGAACGTCATGCGCAAGAACGGGCTGAAGTACTTCGACAAGACCAAAGCGCTGGTCGAGGGCTGGCGCAAGACGTGGCCGAACGAGAAGCTCTCATTCTACTTCGTTCAGATAGCCCCCTTCGGGCGATACGCCCCGGGTCAGTTGCCCGCCCTGTGGGAGGGCCAAGTGGCCAGCCTGAAGATTCCTCGGACAGGTATGGCCGTCATCACCGACGTGACGGGCAACGTCAACAACATTCACCCGCGCAGGAAGGTGCCGGTGGGCAACAGGCTGGCGCTGTGGGCCCTGGCGAAAGACTACGGCAGGCAGGGGCTGGTGTACTCCGGGCCGCTGTACAAGTCGATGAAGGTTGAGTCCGGCAAGATCCGGCTGAGCTTCGCCCACGTCGGTGGTGGGCTGGTCTCCCGCGACGGCAAGCCTCTCACCGAGTTCCAGATCGCCGGGGCCGACGGTAAGTTCGTTCCCGCAAAGGCCGTCATCGACGGCAAGACGGTCGTGGTCTCGGCCGACGGCGTAGCGGCGCCGAAGCACGTGCGTTTCGGCTGGCACAAGACGGCGAACCCGAACCTGTCGAACAAGGCCGGACTGCCGGCCTCACCGTTCCAGACCGACAACTGGCAAGGCGGCACGGGCGAGGACAACTGAGAATAGAGATATACCACGATGAACGCGAAGTACTTTCAGGCAGCAATGGCGGCGGTCGTTTTCCTTATGCCTGTCGGGCCGGTTTCGGCGGCGGGAGACGTCAGCATCGAGACCCCCTCGGCCAAGACCTACAGCATCGCCAACGACTCCGTCGAGCGCGTACTTTCGGTGGCGGACGGGACGCTGAGAACCCGGGCCGTCCTGAACAAGCTCGCCAAGACCCGCGCCGTGCCCCTGTCCTGCAACGAGTTCGAGCTGCGGATATCCCGCGGCACCCACACGACGGGAACGGACGTGGTCCTGACGACGGAGGACTTCACGTTCAAGGAGACCAGGCAGTACGCCCCGGCCGGCATGACGTCAGCCAAGGGCATAGCGTTCGTTCTGGCCAACGAGAAGCACCAACTCATCGTGGAGGTGCACTACGAGCTGGCCAAGGACGACTTCTACCTGCGGAAGCACCTGATTGTCACGTCGGCCAGGCCGGTGACCCTCGAACGGATCGACGTTGAATCGGTCGCGATGGCCGACGCGAAGCAGCCTTACACGATCAAGGCGATTTACGCGCGTGGCAAGTGGAGCCCGGGCCTCGGCCAGCCGCTCTACACCACCACCAGCGGCACGTTCTGGGGCCTCGAGTTTCCCGCGGCGTACAACTTTGTGACGGACAAGACGCTGCGATGCGGGTATCTCTGGGGCCGCGAGATCAAGGCCCGCACGCCGTATCGGACATACGCGGCCGTCCTGGGCGTCGCGGACGACCCGAAGTACAACACCGACGCCTTCTTCGCATACATCGACCGGATCCGGATTCGTCCGCTTCGGCTCCAGACGCAGTACAATACGTGGTTCGACACGGGGCGAGGCGTCAGGAAGGAGTCGTTTCGCAGCAGCACCGCCCTGATCCACAAGAAGCTCGTCACCGAGCGCGGCAACGAGCCCTTGCGGGCCTACGTTATTGACGACGGCTGGCAGGATACGCGCAAGGACTGGACGGCCAAGGCCTGGCAGGTGAACTCCAAGTTCGACGCCGACTTCGCCTACAGCATCAAGACCGTCGCCGCGGCCAAGTCCAGACTGGGGCTCTGGCTGAGCCCGGGATGCCTCTTCGGCGCCAGCCGGGCCGTCGGCCAGTATCGCGCAAAGGGCTTCGAGGCGCTGGACAACTGGATGTCGCTGGCCGGACCGAAGTACATGAAACTGCTGGAAGATCGCATGGTCGATCTGACCGGCCAGGGCGTGGCCTACTTCAAGCTCGACGGCCTCTTCGGGCACCTCAACACCCGAAACTTCGAGCTGCACGGCGAGAAGTACGGCATCCCGTACATGCCGCAACTGAAGCTGGACGGCCTGAAATCCGGCGACAGCCGGCTGAATGACGCCAAGTACGATGAGCTGAAGATGTACTACCTGACGGCAGGTACCGAGCGGCTGATGCGGATGTTCAAGAAGATGGCCGCCGTCAATCCGGAAGTGTACATCGTGATTTCGAACGGTGCGTACCTGAGTTCGTGGTGGCTGTCGTATGTGGATTCGGTCTGGATGATCAATGCGGGCGACGCCGCCGGCGGTGCCAACCGGACCGGGGAACTGGTCTATCGCGACGGGAAGTACTACGAGATCTGGGTCAAGGAGAACACCCAGTTCCCCATGCATGCGATCTTCAACCACGAGCCGAAGAAGAGAAGGTCCGGCGAGACGAAGGACGTCTTCCGCAAGTACCTCTACATGAACATGTCCCGCGGAACGGGCTTCATCGAGTTGTACATCAAGCCCGCCGCCCTGAAGGACTATGACTGGGACGTGATCAGCGAAGGGCTGCACTGGGCCCGCGCCGTGTTCGGCACGTTCAAGCGGTCGCGCATGCACGGCGGGAACCCCAAGGCGGGCGAGGTCTACGGGTACACCGCCTGGAGCGAGTCGCAGGGGTACGTTTCGATTCACAACCCCGGCGCGGCGGGGCGCAAGTACCGATTCGTCCTGGACAGGGCCTTCGGCCTGCTGCCGGACAGCGGGCCATTCAATCTCTCGTCGCCCATCGCCGAGAGCACGGAGGGCCTGGCCGGGACCTACAAATACGGCGACGCGATCTCACTGGAACTCAAGCCGCGCGAAATCAGGATCCTCAACTTCGACAGGAAACCCAGGGACTGGTCCGTGCTGAAGAAGCTGCAGACGCGGACCGAAGGGCCCAAGCCGACGCCCCCGGCCAAGGTGATCCCCATAGGCAACCATGCGATCCTCGGGATATGGGAGTACAAGGCCGGAAGCAGCCCGCACACGCGCGAGTTCACCAGGGACGGCACCTGCGTTCTGAAGCGTGGCAGCGCCGTGCAGTGGAAGAAGCCCTTCACCGTCCTGAACGCGACGATGGTGGACGTGCAGGGCAAGTACCGCCACATCCTGAAAGACAAAGACACCCTTAACATCGAGGGCAAGTACACGGCCACAAGGAAGAAGTGACTCGCTGACGGCCGCCTGGTGGTCTTTCAAACCAGGAACGATCCTCCCTGCAGTTGCGCCGGCCGGCGAGGCTGTGGTGCCGGAGAGGGTCTCCCACGTGTGAAGCGGTGTTGACGTTGTCTTTGGATCATGGACATCGAGCACTGAATGATGACAGCCCGGCGATTCCGAGTCATCGCCGGGTGAGGATTGCACCCGGCCGTGACGAAGGCCGATCGGGTCGATCAACGGCACACAAGGCCTTGACACGGGGGGGCGGATTGGCGATTATATTCGACTCGATTATCCGCACTGGGATGAGCGGACAATGGAACAAGAGCGGCTGTCGGACGTCACCGGCCGCTGGACATTCGCGGACATGCAGGACCTTCACCCCGGGAACACAGCGCATGATTGAAGTACGGAATCTCACCAAGTGGTACGGCAACGTGCTCGCGGTGGACAATATCTCCTTCGACGTGACCAAGGGGACGATTGTCGGCTTTCTGGGCCCGAACGGCGCGGGCAAGAGCACGACGTTGCGGATCATCACCTGTTACCAGCCGGCCACGAGCGGCACGATAACGCTCGACGGGCACGACGTGCTGGCCGACTCCATCGAGGTGCGCCGGCGGATCGGGTACATGCCCGAGTCGGTCCCGGTCTACCCCGAGATGCGGGTCCGGGAGATGCTGATGTTCCGGGCGGCCCTTCGCGACATCCCCCGCGCCCGGCGCCGCGGTGCGGTGGACCGGGTCGCCGAGCGCTGCTGGCTGAGCCGCCCCGAGAACATGATGCGCCGCCGCGTCGGCGAACTGTCGCGGGGGTACAAGCAGCGCGTGGGCCTAGCCGAGGTGATGCTGCACGACCCGGCGGTGCTGGTGCTCGACGAGCCTACGGTCGGCCTGGACCCGGCCCAGATCCGCGAGACCCGCAAGCTGATCGTCGAACTCGGCACCGACCACACCATCATCCTCTCCAGCCATATCCTGGCCGAGGTCGAGCAGACCTGCGGGCGGTTGATCATCATCGCCGGCGGGCGGATCGCCGCGGCCGGTACGGCCAAAGAGCTTCGCCAGCGCGTGACCGGCCCGTCGCGGATCATCGCCGAGATCAAGGGCGCCGAGCCGGGCGAGATGGCCTCGGCGATCGAGGCGCTGGACGACGTGCGGTCCGTGGACACCGCCCGAACCGGAAACTGGACTCGCCTGACCATCCAGGGAGACGAGCACGCCGACAGCCGCGCCGCCGTCGCCAAGATCGTCGCCCAGAAGGGCTGGGCCCTCCGCGAGCTGCGCCGGGAGGTCGGCAGCCTCGAAGATTTCTTCGTCCAGATCACCTACGAGCAGAACATGCAGATCGGCCGGCGGACGTCGGTACGGTCGGCATAGAGGAGTATCGCGATGAGGAAAGTGCTGACACTTGCCGGCCGGGAGCTGGCCGGCTACTTCTACTCCCCGATGGCCTACGTGATCGGGGCGCTCGTGCTGGCGATGACGGGGGCGATATTTTTCTATGGCTTCGAGTTGATCGGGATCGAGCGGGTCTTCCGTCCCGGGGCCGAGGCCTCGCTGAGGTCCCTGTTTGAGGCGATGGCCTACATCATGGTCTTCGCGGCGCCGGTGATGACGATGCGGCTGTTGAGCGAGGAGTTCGACAGCGGGACAATCGAGACGCTGATGACCGCCCCGGTGACCGACGCGACGATCATCCTGGGCAAGTTCCTCGGCGTGCTGGGGTTCTACGTGGTGTTGCTGGCCGGGACCGGCGTGTTCATGGTGATCACGGCGGTCTACGGCACGCCCGACGCCGGTGTGGCGGTCATGGGGTACCTCGGCATGCTGCTGATGGGGTCGGCGTTCCTGGCCGTGGGCATCTTCACCTCGACGCTCACGCGGTACCAGATCGTCGCGGCGATCGCCGCCGTGGCGATCTTGGCGCTCTTTGCGATCCTCATGCAGCAACTGGTGGCCCACGCCCCCGAACCGCTCAACGAACTGGCCAGCAGGCTCAGCGCGATGCGGTATTTCAAGGACTTCGCACGCGGGGTCTTCGATACACGCGGGCTGGCGTTCTTCGTGACGGCGGCGGCCCTGTTCCTCTTCCTGAGCGTGAAATCCCTGGAGTCTCGACGATGGCGGTAAACGAGAAAAAGAAAACCAAGCCCCCCTCGAAAGGCGGCACCGGCGCGGCCAAGTCCCCCCCTGCGGCCGGCGCACAACCGGCGGCGCCCAAGGCGCTGGATGAGTTCTTCGCGCCCCTGGCGGCTATGGCGTCCATGGTGCTCCTGGTGGCCGCCCTGGGCACGCTGATCGCCTACCTGCTCACGCACGAGGAGATCGACGCCTGGATCAGGGCCGTGGTGATCATCAAGATGGGCCTCGTGGTGGCGCTGGGCGTGGTGGGTGTGGCGATGCTTCGCGGCAGGGCGTGGGCCCAGCAGATCCTGCTTGTCGTCGGCCTGCTGGTGACGGCCTACTCGGCGGTCATCCTGGCGGTCTACCTGACGTGGCTCCCGAAGGACGGGGCCTCGCCCGGGTGGTGGACGCAGTACATGTACTGGCCCCTGCCCGCGGTGATCCTGCCGACCATCGTCTGCGCGGCGGCCGTTACGGTGCTGCTGGTTCTGGCCTCGGCGGGCAAGTCCCGCGTGCGATACGCCTCGATGGTCTCGGTGTCGGTGGTGGCGGCCATTGCGGTGGCGATAGGCCTCAACGTCCCGTGCCACAAGGAATTCAAGGCGGGCGGGTTCGGCTATCGCGCGGACATCGAGTCCCTGGGGCGGTACGGCATCACCGACCGGACGGTCAAGATCCTCCGCGCCCTGAGCGAGAAGATCACTTTGACGTGTGTCTACCTGCCCGAACCGGGCGAGACACCCGACGACGAGGCGACCGAAAACGAGCACCACGACGAGGTCTGGGAGTACCTCGATGGCCTCAAGAAGAAGATGGCCCGCGAGGGCAGAGAGATCACCATCGTCGACGTGACCGAGCCCACCGAGCAGGCCAAGCTCCAGGCCAGGCTCCGCCAGCGGCATCGCGACGCGCAGCCCAAGCACGTCGAACTTCTCGAAGAGGACTTCCTTCCCGGCAGCGCGAAGATGCTCAAGGCCCTGCGGGCGGCCGAAACACGTTGGGGCGAGATGCCCGAGGAGGCCTTCCTGACGCAGTTCGGCCTGTCGGCCGGCGTGGCCGAAAGCTTCAGGGCCAGCGCCAAGCGTGTGGCCGAGATCACCAAGGCCATTCGGGACGCCGAGGACGACATGTCCGCACTGCCGGACTACGCCGGCCTGACCAGCCAGTTGAAGCAGGCCCTGGACGAGACGCAGTCGAACATGGAGACGATCATCAAGATCGTCAAGCGGGTCCAGGGGATTCCCGCCCCGGTGGCCAAGAACCGCCAGGGCGTCCTCGACGCGATGGCCCAGGCCGCCCAGGCCGTCGAGGCGATGACCAAGACGCTGGTCGGCGTGGCGGACGGGAAGGTCAAGGCCGACCAGGCCGCCGCCGTGCTCAAGGCCTTTGCCAAGGCCGCCCCGCCCGCCGCCGAACAGGTCCGCGTCGCCGCGGACAAGCTGCGGCTCGCCGCCGGCAAGGACAACGCCGAGGCCCTGCGCGACAGCGCGTTCTTCGCCATGACCGTGCTCGTGCCGCTGCCGAACGGCTCGATGGCGTCGGCCCGCGGGGAACTGGTGATGAACCTCGAGCAGATCATCGCGGCGAACCTGGACAAGTTGGCCGAGGCCGCCACCGAGTCCGTCAAGCACCTCAAGCCCGAGACGCAACGGGACAGCCTCAAGAGCGTCGCCGCCATGGCCGACCACTGGTCCAAGCAGTTCGCCCGGGCCCGGACGCTGGCGGACAAGGCCCTGGCGGGCCTGGCCAAGCCGGACAAGGAGACGGCCGACGCCTTCAAGCAGGTCGCCGACGGCACGCTGTTCAAGGCCCTGATCGAGCCGGTCAAGACCATCGTCGAGATCGCCGGGAAGCTGCCCGACGTCACGGACGCGGCCCTGTCGTCCGACGTCAATGAAGGCAACATCGTGATCATCGAGGTCGGCTC
>Ga0180432_10002659_pt1 | contig 26646 bp, 17 predicted proteins | sample SS_ome_10_FD_132414 | JGI IMG/M metagenome (GOLD analysis project Ga0180432, IMG submission 132414) | Hypersaline lake sediment archaeal communities from the Salton Sea, California, USA - SS_1_MS_2 metaG | ecosystem: Environmental > Aquatic > Non-marine Saline and Alkaline > Hypersaline >... | reverse complement strand
TGGATCGATTGGTACAACACCGATCGACCTCACCAGTCATTGAACTACAAAACACCAAATGAAAGGAGGAATGACTTCAATTTAGCGGCTTAGGTTGTCCAAATTACAGGGGTACACTACACGATTCCTAACGTGTCAGTTTACTTATTATTCTGATAATAACAAATTTTTTATTTATGACATAAGTCTATTTGATTGCCCCTTTTCAAAAGACGTTAAATTTTATCTTTCGGAAGATAAATTTAGAAATGATTATCCAAATGTATGCATTAGAATCCCGATAGCTCTCAGGCCAGATTCGTTTACTATAACAGCAGTGGGAAACGTAGATGGAACTTTAGAAATTCTTTATGGAAATGACCATGGATATATTGGTTCGCCATTATGCAAGTAATGAGACCGTTGAGAAAATTACTCAAGAAACCAACTAGTATGTCAATATCGGAGTCCCCTTCCAACCCGTCACCTTCCAGATGCTGGATGCGGGAGGCAAGCCGGTGGAGGGGGTTATTGGTAACAAAGATGGAAAGCAAAGGCGCCATGCGTGTTGTTCCGTCTTTTGCGTTTGATAAAACAGACGCGAATGGACAGGTGGCGTTTGATTTCCTGAGCTTTTCCAGTGGCTCCGTTCCCTGGCTTTCCGACCAATCCACCGGCGGCGCCATGCTAACATTCAGCCTCGCCGACGAAGACTTGAGGAAAGGTCTTACAAGCATCTTGGACAAGAGTGTGGAATTCTTCATAAACGCCCATTGCCGGCATCACATTTCGGGGTGGCACGCTGGGGGTGAGCAGCCAGAATATAATGCCGGCAATAAACGCAATTATCACGCCGAATAAAACCAAACCATAAAAAATCGAGACTTGTTCATCCTCTTCGGCTTGATCACTATTATTTCCCGCTGCTTTTATCAAACACTCTCCGAATATCCCCTCATAATGTGGTTTTGCCGCCGCTTACGAATATAACCTCCCCATGGATATAGCCGCCTTCTTCCGAAATCAGGTACAGCACCAGGTTGGCGATATCCTCCGGCTGGCACACCCGGCCGAAGGGCATTTGGCTGTAGATTTTCTTCATGTCGTCGACATGCATAAGCTTGCGCCCCATGTCGGTCTCCACCACGCCCGGAGCTATAGCGTTGACGTGGATATTGTTCGACGTTTCTTCCTTGGCCAGCACTTTAGTGAGCGCTTCGAGTCCCGCTTTGGCTACCGCGTATGGGCCGCCGGTGGGTGGATTTATCTGGGTGATGATGGAAGATATATTGATGATATGTCCGCTTTTTTGCTCGCGCATGACCGGCAGTGTTTCCCTGATGCAGTTATAGGGGCCGTAGATATTGGCCTTCATAATTTTATCCCATTCGGTATAGGTGGTGTCGTGTATGAAGTTGCCCCAACTGGCAAGCCCTGCGGCATTGACCAGTATATCGATGCGGCCCATAGTCTTTGTAATCTTCCCGAACGTCTCATGCACCGTTTCAGGGTCCGATACGTCGCACTGGTATGCTTCGGCCTTACGGCTCAGTTTTTCCAACTCGCTTTTGACCTCGGCCGCGGGCCCGGGCTTTTTGCGATATATTATCGCCACATCCGCGCCCGCCCCGGCCAGCTTAAGCGCTATGCAACGCCCGATCCCCCGGCCTCCGCCGGTTACCACCGCCACCATCCCGTTTGCGTTCATCGTTAGTCTATCCCTCCTCCGTATGCTTATTTTTTCTCACTGACAACCGGCAACTGATTTACATTATCCCCCGTTCTTTTCCGATCCTGGCCTGGTAATACGAGGCCACGAATTTCGCCGGATTGGGAAACTGCTTCAGGCATTCCTCGACGGTTATTAGCCTGCCCTCCGCTTCGTTATTCAGCCCATTAAATCCATCGTAACCAGCAACAGATCGTTCTCTTAAAATCCGGGAATACACCCGGTTGATATTTAGCATTCTGCAACCGAGTTCGTCAACTTCCATTTCCTTCAAAAGCTGCCGGCAAGCCGGCCGAGCCGTTTGCGGAGCACCTTTAGCGGATTTTAACAATTTAAGCGGGAATCAGGAGTTGCGATGTCGGTGCTATTGGTTTAGGATAACTACGCAACCGCGAGGGCGCGTTCTTGCAGGAGGGAAGTTATGAAACTCGAGCGTAAGCCTGATAAGCTGGGGGAAATCCTTGTCGCTCACAAGATGTCCACCCAGGAGGAAGTGGACGCCGCGCTTGGCGAACAAAAGAAAACAGGGGAGCGTATTGGGGAGGTGTTGGTGCGACGCGACGCGGCAAGTCTCGAAGACGTTAACTGGGCGTTGGCGGACCAGTTCAACATCTCCTATATGCCTATAAGCCGGGATCAACTGGATCCGGAAATTGTCCGGATCGTTCCCGAGGAGATGGCCCGGAAACACCGGCTCCTGCCGCTGCTTAAAGTGGCGAGCGACCTTATCTTGGTGGTTGACGACCCGCTTCAGGAGGAGGCGTTGGAGGATGTGGAGAGGCTGACCGGCCTCGACGTGAACATCTGTCTGGGGAAGACCGCCGAAATACTCGAAGCACTCGATGTTGTGTATGGAGCCCGCGAGGCCGGTGTTGAGGAGGCCGGTTCAATCGAGCCGCTATCGAAGCGTTTTCCCAAAAAAGAGCTTGTGGCGGCGGCCAAAGACGCTTCCGGCGCAAGCCTGCTCGACCGCCTGCTGAAGGAAGCTTATTCTTCAAAAGCCGACGCAGTACACATCGACCGTATCGGTTCGGGGACTCTCGTTCGAGCGCGTATCGGGGGGCGGTTGGAGCCGTGGCTTAAACTTGCCGGCGACCTCGGAGGTTCGATATCCACGAGGGTGCGAGTATTGGCGGGAATAGGCGCCGTTTCGGGAAAAGGGGAGTTCGGAGAACTTCAATGGGAGCTGGACGGCAAAGCGCGCCGGCTGAGTGTGGCGATTTTGCCCGCCTCGAACGGTGAAACCATATTGCTCAGACCGGCCCATGAAACGATAACGATCCCGCCCCTTAAAGACCTTGGTTTAACAAAGGCTCAACTGAAGCAGGTGCGATCAATCGTCGAGCTTCGCCGTGGATTGATAGTGACCACCGGCCCTCGAGCCAGCGGCAAGACCACCACCCTTTACGCGATATTCCACGAGGCGGACCCGATGCTGGAGAAGCTGGTGGCGATAGAAGATGAACCGGTGGGAATGACCGACCTGAGTCTTTCCCTTACGGTGAATCCATCGGATGATCTGAATGCAATCCTTGACTCGGCCCTGGCCGCCGACCCGGATGCGGTGCTCATCCAGCCGATACCCACGCAGGAAGTGCTGGACAAAGCCATTCACGAAGCGCTCCAGGGAATAAAGGTTGGGATACAGTTACCGCTGACGGACACCGCCGCCGCGCTCTCCTTCCTGCTAAGCGGCGATGTCCCGGCGCAAGCCGTTGCAGGGGCGCTTTCAGGCGTAATTGCACAGAGGATCGTCCGAACGCTTTGCAATAAATGCAAAAAGCCCTCGAAGCAGCCCGCCGGATTGAAACTGAAAGACGCAAAACCTCATCGTGCGGAAGGTTGCAACGCCTGCAAGGGAACAGGCTATGCCGGACGTATGGCAATATATGAAGTGGTGATACCCGATGCGAACCTGCGCGCCATGCTGGGCGCTCGGCCCGACACAGCCGCAATAAGGTCGGCACTGTCCGACCTCGAAATAGTCACTCTTCGCGATAGAGCGCTGGCGATGTATGCAGAAGGCATCGTCAGTGTTGAAGAGATCGCGGAGTTCATCTAGGAGCCTGAAGATGGCAAAAATCGACGCTTATTTCAAAGCAATGAAAGATCGTGGAGCTTCCGACCTGCACGTGTCGGTAAGCGCACCGCCCATGATTCGACTGCACGGAGATATGATCAAGCTGACGGATCGGCCCCTTTCCGCTGCCGAAAACAAACAACTGCTTTTCGAAATTATGAGCGATTACCAGAAGGATAAGTTTAAAAAGTCCGGCGATCTGGACTTCGCCTATCAACTGGAAGACGCCAGATTTCGATGCAACATGTTCGTGGACAGGAAGGGCATGGGAGGAGTTTTCCGCATTATTCCAACCAAGATAGCGACGGTTGAAGAACTCAATCTGCCCGATGGGGTTTTAAGGTTTTGCAGCTTCAAGAAGGGACTTGTCCTCGTCACTGGCGCCACCGGCTCGGGAAAAAGCACCACCCTGGCCGCGATTATCGATCATTTAAATGATACTCGTGATGAGCATATACTTACCGTTGAAGACCCGATAGAATTTGTTCATGAAAATAAAAAATGTCTTATCAACCAGCGCGAGGTCGGGAACCACACTAAAAGCTTTTCCTCTGCGCTAAAAGCCGCCCTGCGGGAAGACCCCGATATTATTCTCGTAGGAGAAATGCGGGATCTCGAAACCATCGAGCTGGCCATAACCGCGGCGGAAACCGGGCACCTGGTATTCGGAACGCTGCACACAAGCTCCGCTGCAAAAACCATCGATAGAATTATCAATGTTTTCCCCACCGATCAGCAGGAGCAGATTCGCATGATGCTGAGCGAGTCCATGCGAGGCGTTATGGCCCAGAACCTGCTGAAAACCGCTGATGGAAAAGGACGCATCGCGGCAATGGAAATCCTTGTCAGCAATGCCGCCGTAAACAACCTCATTCGTGAAGGAAAGACATTCCAGATTCCCTCCATAATCCAGACCGGTAAGCGCGATGGCATGCAGCTAATGGATCAGGCCCTTATGGACCTTGTAAAGTCCAAAAAAGTCGCGGCGGGGGAAGCTTACGGTTACGCTACGGAAAAGAAACAGTTCGAAACGCTGTTATCGCCGCAGGAAAAACAGCAAATAGCAACCACGGGGACGGTATAAAACGCCCCGCACTTTGATCGAGGAGGAAAAATGTCGCTTTTGGAATTATTGGAAAAGGTGGAAATGTTCAAAGACCTTACGTTTCCTGAAGTGAACAAGATCGGTGCGCTGTGCAAGGAAACATCCTTCAAGCCGGGCGACATTATCATTGAGGAAGGCGAGCCCGGGGAGGCACTTTATATAATAAAATCCGGCAAGGCCCGTATTGTGAAGATGGAAGGCGACCAGGAAAGAAAACTGGCGGAAGCCGGGGAAGGAGAGCACCTTGGGGAAATGAGCCTGCTGGACGATGCGACCACTTCAGCCCGCGTCGCCGCCGAAGAGCCTACCGAGTGCCTGGTTCTATACAAAGAGGACCTCGATCAATTGCTCGAAACCGACGATAAGCTTCACGTCAAGATACTTCGAGCCGTAATCCGCACGCTGACTCAAAGGCTACGCCGCACAAGTACGGACCTTATGCTGTTGAAAATGGATTTTGCAGAAGATCAATAATTTCCGGCAAATTCAATCTCCCCTTTTGCCAAGAACAAACCTGAAAGGCTTGTCGATTTCCACAAGAAAGGAGTGTAATAACACTCCGTTCGCTTTTTATACATGACGACATAAATAATTGCGCATTCTCGAAGGGCACGGCATGGAGCGCCGTGCCCTTCGTGGTGAGACATTACTTTCTTTTCACTTCGAACTTCACCGGATTGGCAAACGACTCCCGTTCGGGGTTGTAATATTCGTATAAGCGGCCGGCGAAACTCTGAGCCCGCATCGGCATGGTGGCCTTCATGCGATATGTAAGCTCGATCCTGGATTTTGGGTTTATCTTTTCAAGGTAAACGATTATTTGCCGGCCGGTCATGTTGTATCTCTGTATGGTTTCATTTTTAACATAGCGGTCCAGGTCCTCGGTAAGCACTTCGAATCCCGGCGGGATGCCCAGGTCTATGATGACCATGTGAGCGACTGCAGGGGTCATGTTCCGCGCCACAATCTTGGCGGTGACGGTGTCATTGACTTCGAGTTTGCTCCTGTCGTAAGAGACTCTCAACGCGAGCGGCTGCCTGCGTTCAGGCCCTAACATACCCCATGGGATATAATGGCGGGCCGTAAGCGCATAAAATGCGTTTCCTTCTCCGGCAATCTCCAGGCTCACCCGGTGGTCGCCCGTTGTTGCGTATTTGCTCAAGTCGATTTGCTGAAGTATATCCGCCTTCTCACCCTCGAGTGAGAACTGTCCGCGTTCCGCACCGTCCACCAGTACTTTGACCACGGCGTCGCCGCCTTCGGTGCTCATATCGAGACTGCCGACCAGCAATTTCAGGGACATCACGGTGGCCTGAGTGCTGTACCACGTCCCGTGCGGATCCTTGGTTTCGATAAGATAGTTAATAATCTTCTCGACCACTTCACGATATGTGCCCATTTTTAGCAGAGCCAGGCCGACCAGGGCGGTGGTTTCGACATCGGCGCTTTTGCCGGTGCTGTGTACCGCAGTATCCCCACCCGCCGGGAACGAGATGGTGTTTTCTTTAACGATCCCCGCTTCAATAATTTCAGCCGACAGTTTCCCGGCTACGGGGTCTTTTGGGTCTTCGCTTGCAAGAGCTATCAGGATAAGCGCCTTGGTGTACATATCTTGAGCCTTGCTGCGGTTCTCCTTGAGGTAGCCGATGGCTTTGTTCAGCGCGGCGCCCGAGTATTCGGATTCGACCAGGGCCCAGGCGACGTAGGCGGTATTGCGCAACACGTCCGATGCGAAGCGTTTGGCTACCTGGTCGAGGTAATGGCTGGTCGGTTTCCATGACCCGTTCGATTCCTGAACCCTTGCGAGCCACTCCTGTGTGCGTTGGATTATCGCCGGGTCCACGGTGTGCACCTTTGACATGTCGTGGAATTCCATCAGGCCGTAAGCCGTCAGGACGATATGGGCGGGCGCGTTACCGAACCACTCGAATCCGCCGCCTCTCACCTCGAAAGTCAGCAATCGCTGGTAGCCGTTGTTGATAAAACCTTCGGCTTTCATTTTGAGCTCCGGAGTGACGGCGCCCGCTTTCTGCATGTAATCCAGCACAAGGATGTTCGGGTAAGTGATACTCGACGTCTGCTCGAAGCAGCCGGAAGGCATTCTGAAAATGTTATCGAGTCCTTCGACAACCTGGGCAAGCAACCCCGGATATACTTTCACAAACAGCTTATTCGCACCCGGAACGGTGACTTCGGGGTACATTACCTTGTAAGCGATTTTGCCGTCGAGTCGCCCGTTAAAGTTCGTTACCTGTTCCCGGCCGTCGGGTATGACTTCAACCGACCGGCGGACGGCGTCGCTGCGAGTTTGGCCGTATGCCTTAACTGTGAGCGAATGTACGCCTACGTCCTTTACGGTTATATCGAACCCGACGCCACGCACCTCGTTTTTTTCGAGTGTTATACTGGTTTTGCGGTCTCCGTGAATCTTGAACCAATCCCCCGGTTCCAGCTCGAGTCGTACGTCTTGTGAGCCGGGCAGATAGTTATATATTGCGACGGGTATGGTGACGCGGTCGTTACGGGTAAGCGCTACGGGGAGGTTGATGTCCACGAAAAACTCCTGGAAGACGCGGATACCTTCCGAGGTGCTGCCCAAAGCGCCTTTATTCGAGTTGGCCATTGCCGTAAGCCGCCAGGTGGTGATCGAATCGGCCATGGTGATGGTTGCGCTTGCGTGACCTGAACCGTCGGTGATAAGGGACGGCTCGACCCACAATGTTTCGGGGAAATAACTTCTCACGCGCGGCTCCTCACCGCCACCGCCGGTTGTCTCCGATTCGGTTTTTCTGTCTCCGTTCCTCTTCTTAGCCATTTTTGGTCTGTGCCCGCCGTTCATGCGTAACGGCCTTCCTCCTCTAGGGCGACGGCGTAATTTCCCACGGCCGCCATTACCTGCAAATGCCCCATTAAAGGCCATGATAGGTCTAGGCGGAGGCGCTGTGTCGTAATGGATATCGTCACTTGTATCGAAATGCCCGTCCGGGCCGGCGGAGGTCAGATTGGGATACGGGTGATAACCCTTGACGCGAATCCTGGTCCCCCACAGGTCGATCAGGTCGGAGCGCTTGAGAAATCTGCCTTTCGTCAATCGATCGATGTCTTTCGGGTAATTGATGCTCCGGCGGTGGCCCTTGGCAATATAGTCGCCGCCGGCCTTGATGATCTTATCGGCTCTGATTTCCAGGAATTTCCGGGCGGCTTTTTTGAACTTTTCCTGCCGAGCGTCGGCGGTATTGGTAATGAGATCGTATTTAATTCCGGTGTCCGCAGCCGCAAGCAGCACCTGTCCGATACGGTTTTTGCGAGTAGTCGATCCCGCCGCCGGAACGACCATGGTAATGATACCCGGTATGCTGAACCCGTGGATTTCATATCGAGGTTTCGCAAGTTCCTGCTCGAGCAGGAAGTAAATTCTCTCGAGCCCGGGTCGCATATCCTGCAGGGCGAAAACACTCTCGTCCACTATCTGGATGCCGAGCGCCGCCGCGACGGGTTCACCCCTGCGGTCTTTCACGAGGAAGTTTATCGTCGCGTCTTCAGCGGGCAGGTAGGATTTCTTATCGGGGCGAACTTCGATTCTCAGGTCGGTAGCCGGTTCGATGAAAATACGCCTCGAATCTCGCAGCCAATTGCCGTTTGGAGTGATGCGGTAGGCATGGATCACCGCCGAGCCTTGCGAATCGAGCGGTATGGTCAGATTAAATTCGCCGACGCCGTTGCGAATTTCCGTCCAGGCGGTATGAACGACCTGACCCTCCTGAATGAGGTCGATGTAAGCAGTGCCGTCCCGTGACGACAGCACGGCCAGGTGAATATCATCGCCCGCGCGATATATGCCCCGGTCGGTCCTGACCAGTATGGCGTCGTCTTCTTTGGAGCCGGCCAGTTTGAATTTTTTAGTTATCGAATTGCCTTTTTCGTCACGCGCCTTAAGGGTCAGATTCAATGATTTCTCTTGAGGAGTGACCGTCAGAACGCCTATTCCAAGATCGTCGGTCGAAAGCCATTCCTGAGAAAACGGGTCGTAAAACTCGACGCGGGCGGGTTCGCCTCCGGGTCTGGACGCCAGTACGTAAATTTTGTTCGGGACGCCCCTGACCAGCGAGCCGCTCTCGGGGATAGCCTCAAGCAGAAGCGAAGTTTTGGAGATAACCAGCCATGCGGTCTTTACTTCTTCATGATCCGCGCCGTCCGTCACCGACAGCTCGAGCCGTACCCTCGCCTTACCCTGTTCGAGAGGCTCGCCTATAAAATAATCCGGGAGTTTCAGTTCAAATTTATAATGGCCCTCGCGGTCGGTTTTGCCTTCGATTGAGGCAAACGGATGAAAACCCACATCGAATTTACTTGCGGTGACCGATACCTGGCCGTTGGCGACCGGCTTTCCAAAGAAATATTGCGCGTTTATGGTTCCATGCAATTGTTGACCCGGTTGATAAAACGGCCTGTCCGGCTCGAATGTGATTTTGAATTTTGGCAATACGTATCGGTCAACGGTGACGGTCTTCTCGACTTTCGTGTCGTCTTCCATCACAACCCGAACTTTGTATTCACCCATGTTGACTTCCGTTGCAAGTGTGAATATGGCGGAGGCTATCCCGAAATCATTTGTTTTCATTGTGCGCTTGAATACCTTGTTGCCCTTCGAATCCTCGACCTCGAAAGTGATGTTTCGGTTATTAAGCGGCTTCAGGTACGGCTGCCGCAACGCTAAAGCGCGCAGGTGAATATCCTGGCCGGGCTGGTAGAGCGGCTTGTCGGTAACCAGGAGAACTCGATTGACCTCTTTTATTTTAAGAGTGTCTTCATAATGGTCGGAGCCTTCGGGAGAGTCGACAATCACGGCAAGCTTGACCGAGCCCGATTTGGATGGAACCCGGAAGGTTGGAGACAATGTGCCCTGCCGGTTCGTTTTGCCGGTGAAGACTTTCTCGCCGTCCAGGGTGATGGCGACTTTTGCGCCCTCGATCTTGCGGTCTCCGTTGGCATCCCGTACAAGCACTCTGAGTGAAGCGGAGCTGCCGGCCATCACTTCCCTGGCCCCCATCACGCGGGTTTCGAGGAGCGACACCAGATTGTACAGACTCGATCGCTTCTTAAAACCCCTGCCCCTGGATTGGAAACCGTACTCGAGGATATATTGCTCGGGTTTGCCTTGCTCGAAATTCGGAACATCCAGGGTGAGTGCGACATGTGTGGGGTTGGTGATCAGGTAGATTTCTTTAGTTTTTCGCACCAGTCGTTTGCCTTCGAGGTTATAGAGTTGTGCCTTCACCACTCCTGAAACAGGCAATCTGACCGAACGCTTAAGCTGCATCGACAGCCGAACGCCGTTTTCAGTGGTGCGGACTCGCAACCCGTCCTCCGCAAGCCGTATCTTCGAGGAGTCGGAGGGGCGGGCGGTGCCGATTATTGTCAGCCCGAGTAGAATTGTTATCGCTATGATTACTTTGCCCATTGATTTCATTATCTTTTTTACTCCTTCCCGTTTCTGTCGGTTCGTTAGTGGTAATCAGATTGAATGTACTATAAAAACCCGATTGTAACTTTGAACGCTTTAGTGTTCCATTAGTTCCACTTTGAAATTAGCGGAAGTAGCGGTAAAAAGAACCGTAAAAATAAGGGGGAACCGCCTGTTTTTCATTTGAGGAGTTTTATTTCAACAGGCAGAGCCCATACGACCGGTTAGCACCGGCGCCGTGCCCCTTATATTTACTCGGCCCTCATTGTGGGCTAAACTCAATCCATTATGATACAGCGGCTGCAACATTACGGTGTGACTGTTTCGGATCACCGGAGTTCCGGGAGGTTTTATTCAAAGGTTATCGGCATTCCCCGGATGGGCAGCGTTGTGCAGAAGCCCAAGCGCAGCCTCATCGGGCGGCATCTTGGAGCGCCCACGGTCAGGATTACCTGGCATCAGCGCGGTTACGATTCAATCGAGCTTTTCAGTTTTCCGGAAATTGAGCAGGAGCCTTTCCAAAAAGCGCGTCGATATTTCACAAATGTCGGCCCGGCAAGATTGTCGTTCAGGGTGGCAAGCCTTAAGCACTTCGAATCGCGCCTGTCCGCAAGGAACCTCGAGTTCAAGAAAGTCACGGACCCGTGGGGCGAGAAGTTTTTAAGTATTGCCGACCCGGACATGATACCGCTTGCGGTATATGGCGGAGCGAAAAAAGGAGTCGAGCTGGGGTATGCGACCATGACGGTATCGTCGCTGGATAAATCCGTCGCGTTTTACGGTGTGGTGCTCGGTCTGCCGCAGGTGAGCGCCGGTCGACTGGCGCTTGCCAAAGAGATATTCCCGGAATCGCATCACGACGGTAGCGTGCGGGTTGCCCGCGTGGGTATTGACGGGAACGGCGTCGAGCTTGTCGAATTTCCGGGAGTGGATCGCTCGAGCGAACAGGTTTGGTTCCCCGATCCGGTGACGCCTTATGACGTCCGGTATACGGAGGTGGGCATAAAACACGTATGCTTCCAGGCCACACAGACGCGCAGATGGGTTCGGAAGCTCCAGGTGGAAGGAGTTCGGGTGATAATGGGCCCGGCGAGGGAGCCTTCGGGGCTGTGGGTGACATACCTGCTCGACCCCGACGGTGTGGTGGTCGAGCTTTATGATTTACCGCCCGCGCTTACCAAGATGATGCGCGGCGTATCGCTGTTTTGGGCGCGATTCTTATCTCGCCGTGCATAAAATAATGGTGGACAAGGGATTTAAATCCCTTGTCTTTCCGAGAAATGAACGATCATTCAGACACCATAGCCGCTATCGCCACCCCTCCGGGTGAAGGGGGTATTGCGGTGGTGAGGGTCAGCGGCCCGCAGGCGGGGGATGTCGCCCGAGCGGTGTGGCGCGGCATAAACGGTGAAGGATGCCCGCCGCTCGAATCTCACCGCGTCTATCACGGGCACGTCGTCGAGCCTCAAACGGGAGAAATCATCGACGAATCCCTGCTGTTGTATTTCGCCTCTGGTCGATCTTACACCGGCGAGGAGACGATTGAGATCAATTGTCACGGCGGGCCGTTTGTGGCGCGGCGTGTGCTCGAAGCCGTTCTGGCGGCAGGCGCTCGACCCGCCGGGCCGGGTGAATTCACCCGCAGGGCCTTCCTGGCGGGCAGACTGGACCTCGTGCAGGCGGAAGCGGTGGTGGACCTGATAGCAGCGAGCAGCGACCGGGAGCTGGCCAATGCACGCCTGCAACTCGAGGGAGCGCTCAGCGGCCGGCTCGGCGATGTCGCGGATAAGTTAACGCAAGCTTTGGCCGAGATCGAAAGCAGAATAGATTTTACCGAGGAGGAAGACATCGGCGCGTTGCCCGCCGATCTGCTTAAAGAGCTTCTGGGCGCCGCCATGCTCGAACTGGCCGAACTGGCCGATGGTTACAAGGAAGGCCGCGTGCTCAGGGAAGGGTACCGCCTCACACTTGTCGGGCGGCCCAACGTCGGCAAATCGAGCCTGCTCAACCGCCTCTTGGGCGCCGCCCGCGCGATAGTCACCCCCGAAGCGGGAACCACTCGCGATGTAATCGAGGAGCGGGTGGTGTGGCGCGGCACGCCCTTCCTGCTGGTGGATACGGCGGGTGTTCGCCCCGCAAAGCCGGGCAGCCCGGAGGAGTTGGCTGCCGAGCGTAGTCGGGGTCGTGCACGAACCCACGCAACCGACCCTGCCGGCGGGGTGCTGCTGGTGTTGCTCGATATATCGGAACCGCCGACGAGAGATGATCTCGAAGTGCTCGGTATCGCTTACGACGCGCCGCATGTGCTTATTTTCAACAAGTGCGATTTGCCCCAGGCGCTCAAGAGGTCGGAATTGCCCGAATATTGGCGCAACGAGGAGCCGCTGCTCGTTTCGGCGCTGACGGGCGAAGGTATCCCGGCGTTGATCGAGGCTGTAATCAACAGGCGCTTCGATGGCAGCCGCGCGGCACGAAGCGAGGGGTACCTGTTAAGCTCCGCGAGGCATTACGCTGCCGTGAAAAGGTCGCTCGAAGCGCTCGAACGCGCGACCGCCGCGCTCGATGAAGGCCGACCGCACGAAATAATAGCACTCGAAGTCCGTCTCGCACGCGAAGCGCTCGACGAAATAGTCGGCGCCTCCGGCGTCGAAGAAGTTCTCGACATCATCTTCTCGCGATTCTGTATTGGAAAGTAGGGATACGATCCAAAAGGATGTCGATAAACAGCAGGCGCGACATTCCTGTCGCGCTTACCGCCACTCTCAAAAAGTCCGTCTCAGCGTTAAGTTCCCGTCACCTTCCCCGTCGTATGCACCAGTCTTCCGGCTTGTAGGACGGCGGCTATTTTTCCCATGTTTCCCGTCGTTTCGAGGGGGTTGGCGTCGAGCATGACAAGATCGGCGATTTTATTTGCGTCGATTGTTCCGAGCGAATCGCTCATCCCGATAACTTCGGCATTTACGGCGGTGGCGTTGCGTAGCACGTGATGCGGTTTCATGCCGGCCTGTTCGTTGATCCCCATTTCGAGCGCCATGCCACCGGGCCATACGAACGGTATGCCGCCGTCGTTTCCGCAACCCATTTTGCATCCCGCGCGGTACATGCGCATCATGTTGTCGCCGCCGATGGCGCCGGATCTGTTGAAATATTGCGCGCTCGGCGCGGGTATAAGATGTTTCTTATCGAAAAAGCCGGGGCTGGCGTATTTCCGGTATACTTTCTCGCCCATTCGAGCCAAAGCCGGTACGCAAAATTCATTGAGCAATGAGTAAATTCGCTTCTGCTTTTCCTCGAACATTCTCTGCACACTGGGGTGCTCGAAATTTACATCGCCCGAAGCGGGGAACACCAGCGCATAGGCCACACTGCCGGTGGGCACCACGATGTGTTTACCCTCCTGAAACGCCTTATGATCCTCGTCGGTAAGAGGCCCGTCGATGGGCATGTGCTCGAGCGACTGAATTCCGGCGCGGATCGCTCTTCTTCGCGCTTCGAGGTAAGTGTGATGCACGGCGACTGTTTTCCCGAACTTAGCGGCTTTATCGACCGTCGCTTCGAGCATCTCATCGGTCATCTGTGGATACCTCAAATCGCCTTGGAGGAGGGTAACCTCCTGGAGGAACAGCTTTATATGATCGGCGCCCAGGTCGATGGCTTTTGCGACGCTATCGCGAGTTTCGGCGACGTTGCGTGCGGCTAAAACGGCGTTTTTCGCAATCCAGGGGGGTATGAGACTTCTTCCGTAGCCTTTCGGCACCTCGACTCCGATGCCTCGAAGGATGCGTGGCCCCATGAGGCTGCCGCGTGTGATTCGCTCCTGCCTTTCGATAATCCAAGCATGCCCGCCGCTTTGATCGCGGACGGTGGTAACGCCGTGGATGACGCAATCCACGCAGTTGCGGTCGATCTGATCGTAGAAGTTCAAAGGTAGACTCAAACTTGCAGCGAGTGAGCCCGGCATAGTCATGTGGCAATGGGCGTTTATGATGCCGGGTATGACATATCGCCCGCCGGCGTCGATTTTCCGGTCAGCGCCGGGGAGGTCGTTTTCGCCGACCGATAAGCGTTTTTCAATCTTGCCGCCTCGAATCAACAAAGCGTTTTCGGTAAAAAGCCCGCCGCCGGCGACATCGACCGGCTTTGCGTTGTAAACAAGAAGCGTCTCGTTCGGCCCAAGCGGCCTTCCCATCGGGCCGCGCGGCTCGGCGGCTATGGCGCGTTCCACCCATGCGGGCCCCATAGTGGTCAACAAACCCGCCGCTCCCAGACTTTTAACAAAATCACGTCTTTTCATTATCAGTTTCTCCTTCGATTTCTTGTATTTATTAACTTATCCAAACAATGTTTTGTTTTCCCTTGAGTTGGAAATTTTCCGCGACCGGGTCGCATTTGGTGCTGAACAGGAACGCCGTCCGGCCCGGTATATTTTCCATATATTCCGTTAAGACATAATAGTTGGCCTGCCCTTTGGAAACCACCAGGTCCGCGGTTTTTAACGCTGATTCCAACTCGGGAGTCATTTCTTCGATGGAAATACCCAACGTGTCCGGCCCTGCGAGAATGACTTTGTCCGCCGCGTCGAACACTCCGGCGGTCCTGCCGTCCTCGATGGTCGCATCACTGGTGATAGGCCCGCCCCGCAGGGTGCTCGTTACGGTGGCTCCCATACGGCGCAGTTGAGCGATAAGCAGCGTGTCGACGGCCACTTCGCCCACGTTGTCGTGCACGTAGAGCACTTCCTTCGCTTCCGAAGCGGCTTTACGGAACTCCTCGACCATGTCCACGGCCAATCCACGTTCGACCTCGCTTTCGAGGAATGAATATATACTTTCAGGATCGAAGTCGTATCCGGTTCCGGCGGTACGGAAATCGAGATGATTGGCCGCCACGCACCACAACACTATCCGCCGGAATCGGTCGGCATCGGGTAGTTGCTTAATCTCGGTGCGCAGTCGGGCGGCTATTTCGATGCCGGTGGCGTTGGTGCGCTCGCGCAATTCCGCGAAAGGCTCTTCAATGCCGGTGGCACGCTTAAGCATGCGGTGCACGGCGGTTATGTAATACGAAGGCGGTTTCCTGTCAGGGCCTTCTTCGGCCAAAAAACCTGCCGCTTCGTTCATTACCCGCCGCGCGATTTGTTCATCGGTATCTAATAAATCAAGCGCGCCGGCCAGATCGTCCAACACGCAGGGGTAACATCTGTAACCGATTAACATTGTATAAATTATCGGGCCGAAAAAAGCCAGTGTCAAACGAAGAGCGAGATCGCCGACTTATGGCGAATCGAGCGGTTTCAAGCTAAGATGAGCATATCATTTTTTGGAGGAAGTCATGGGTCGTGAAGAAAAAGTTGTATGGGAAAAAGTAGGCAATGTAGCGGTTATCAAGCTCAACCGCCCCGAATGTTTGAACGCTATGGACCTCGATGTATGGGAGCGTATTCCCGAAGTCGCTGCGGAAATCGAAGCGGATTCCGAGGTGCGATGCGCCATTCTTACCGGCAGCGGTGAGAAGGCTTTCAGCGCAGGACTGGATTTGAAGGGCGCGGCACAACTTATGGGTAAGGAATCGTTTGAAGGCAGCGCGGCATCGAGGGCGGCGTTTGCTCAACGGTATCTGGGTACGTTATCGGATTACTTTTCGGGTATGGAAAACTTGCGCGTGCCGGTAGTCGCGGCAATTAACGGATACTGCCTCGGCGCCGGCGGCGAGTTGATTTGCACATGCGATATCCGCGTGGCGGGCGATAACGCCATTTTCAGTATCGAGGAAGTCGCGCTGGGAGTAATTCCGGACATGGGCAGTACCCAGCGGTTGTCGCGAATCGTCGGGGTGGGTAAAGCTAAACAAATTCTGCTCACCGGAATGCGAATTGACGCCCGGGAAGGGTACCGAATAGGGTTGTTCGATGAGCTGTGCGATCCGGCGGAAACTTTCAATAAAGCCATGGAGATCGCCGAAAAGATAGCCGGAAACGCTCCGCTGGCCGTACAGGCGACGAAGCGGGCGATCAACATGAGCATGAACACTCCGCTGGCGGTCGGATTGAAGTGCGAAACGTTACTGGCGGCTTCGAACATTATCGCCGAGGACATCCCGAAGGGCATGATGGCGCGCGTTATGAAAAAAAAGCCGGAATTCGAGGGCAAGTGAGCTTACGGCATCAAGTGAAGATTTAGCCACCCCCCCCCGTTCGCTGGACAGCCCGGGTGGGTCGTGCTAATCTTCGCAGAAATGATAGCTCGAACAGGAGAAGCACTTGCCCGCTGGGCGCAGCGGTACATGCCCGATCCATTTATCTTCGCGATAATTCTTACATTCATTACCTGGATCACGGGCATGATTTTGACCCCCAACGGTCCCTTTGACATGGTTAAACACTGGGTCAACGGTTTTTGGGCGCTGTTAAAGTTCGGGATGCAAATGTGCATTATCCTTGTCACTGGTCACGCTTTGGCCTCGTCCAAACCTGTACGTCGTCTTATCGACAAGGTTGCCGCCTTGCCGAAGGGGACTGCGAGCGGTGCGGCGCTGGTGTGTTTTGCGGCTGCTCTGATGGCGTTGATAAATTGGGGTCTTGGGTTGATCGTCGGGGCGTTGTTGGCTCGCGAGGTGGGCAGGTGCGGCGCCCGGCGAGGCATATCGATGCATTATCCGTTGTTGGGAGCTGCGGGGTATGTAGGGCTGATGGTCTGGCACGGAGGGCTTTCAGGTTCCGCTCCAATAACCGCATCGAGTACCGATCCGGGTACCAATATTATGTTCGACATAATGGGTGCGCTCCCGGTATCGAGTACCGTTTTCAGCCCGATGAACATCTTTTTAAGCATTGCATTTCTGGCGATATTGCCGGCGCTTGTCGCTTTGATGACGCCCAAAGATGCGGCGGGCACGGAAGGCTTCGATAAATGGGCCCAAGATGCCGGTTCCGTCGATGAGGAACCCCGGGCGAGTGACACTCGCGGCGGGGTCGCGGGGTGGTTGGAAAACAGCTTGCTGTTGAGCGTATTGATAGGCGTGATGGGCATGAGTTATGTCGTTTACGACTTCGCCACGGGCGGTTTTGCGCGACTGGGCATAGATAGCCTCAACTTCTTTTTCCTGTTTGTCGGCATACTTTTACATGGCACTCCCATCCGGTATGTGAGAGCGGTTGGAGAGGGTGTAAAGAGCTGTGCGGGAATAATATTACAATTCCCTTTTTACTCGGGAATTATGGGCATGATAAAGTTCTCCGGGCTGGTGGGAATATTTTCCGCGTGGGTGGTTTCGATATCCGGCCCACACAGTTTCGTTGTGTTCACGTTTTTTGGCGCGGGTATTGTGAACATATTTGTGCCTTCAGGCGGCGGTCAGTGGGCTGTGCAGGGCCCGGTGGTTGTAAAAGCGGCACAGGAACTGGGGGTAAGCTTTCCCAGAGCGCTTATGGCCGTTGCATACGGTGACGAGTGGACGAACATGTTCCAGCCGTTCTGGGCGCTGCCGCTTCTGGGCATAACGGGCCTCAAAGCACGCGATATTATCGGATACTCAATGATGATCCTTTTGCTCGCGGCGCCGCTTTTCATATTGGCCCTTCTTTTCCTTCCGGCATAAAGCGTTGCAGAATAAAGCTGATGACTACCTTGGCCGGCGAGATGGTGATTGATAAATTTTTCAAAGTCGCAGATGCGGCTTATAATCATTTGGATCGGCGGCTTGTCGCATAATTTCAGTAGTATATTATGGTATCATATTCGAGAGGTGTAATTATGGGAGAACAAGTAGACCGCAGGAAATTTATGCGCGACTCGGCAGCGATTGCCGCATCGGCACTTTTCGCAGGTATGTTGTCAAGAGCGAAAGCGGGCGACAAGCCGCCGAATATAATACTCACGACCGCCGACGATCTCGGCTGGAGGGAGTTGGGCTGCTACGGGAACGATGATATCAAAACCCCGAACCTTGACGAGCTTGCGAACGGAGGCGTACGATTTACAAACGCGTTCGTGACTGCGCCGAGTTGCAGCGCCTCGCGATCATCGATAATGACAGGCCGGGCTCCGCATAGCGTCGGGGTGCACGGCCTGACTCACATACACCATCAATATCAGATGTCGCGCGACATTCCCACGATGGCCCGCCGTCTCCGGGACGCAGGGTATCACACCGGCATCCAGGGCAAATGGCACGTGGCGACCTTCAAACCCACAGGCTGGTACGGTTATCAACGGCGTATGAGCGTCATGAGAATAAACAGCTCGAACATGGCCCGCAGGTTTATTTCCGTCAATAAAAAGCGGCCCTTTTTCCTCGAGCTGAATTTCTTCCAGACGCACCGCTTGTCAAAAGGGCAATTCAAAATGGACCCCGACTTCCCGGTGGACCCGAGGGCTATTTCGATACCGAAATACTGGGATATACCCAACTGGCTCGACATCAGGGAGGACGTCGCGAAATATTACAGCCAGGCAGCCGGTATGGACAAGATCATCGGCGAAATCCTGGACCACCTCGAATCGCTTGGACTTGCCGACCGCACGATGGTGATTTTCATCTCAGACAACGGCCCCCCCTACCCCGGCTGTAAAACCACCTGCTACGACCGCGGCATAGGGACGCCGCTGATATTGCGCTGGCCGGAGGGGCTGCCGAAGGGCGAAGTGATCGACGCGCTGGTGTCCTCGATAGACTTGATGCCGACCGCTCTCGAAGCGGCGAAATTGCCCGTGCCTGAAGCGGTTCAGGGCACTTCATTACTTCAGTTGGCGCGCGGCAAAACGAAAGAAATTCACAATGCAATTTTTGCGGAGGTCTCTTACCACGTGCATTACACACCCATGCGCACAATCCGCACGAAAGAGTGGAAATATATCGAAAACCTGAACGATACTCCGACCGGGCTCGACCAGAATAAGTTCGACTGGTCAAGGCGACTGGCAAAAGTGCCTGGGCAACGCTGCTGTGTGCCCCGGCCCCCGGAGGAGCTTTTCAACATAGTCAGAGACCCGAACGAGCGAAATAATCTGGCGCAGAACCCGGCATTCTCGAAAGTCAAATCGGAACTGAAAAAAAAGCTGCGCCAATGGAGAAAAGACACTAACGACCCTTATCCGAATTTTTAGGAAAACGACAGATCATATACTTAAGGTTTGAAAAACCGATAAAAAGGCGGAAAGCCGCCTCATTTGGAATAATGCCGGGGCGCCACGGGCGAACTGAAGCGAATTGTAGCGTAGCGGAAACCTGCATGGGGCGTAAGTCCGTATGGAGCAAGTCTCCGCAGCTTGACCGTATGACGGGCTACTCGAAACTTCCTTCCGGCAGCAGCCTCAGTTTTAGAAGCCCTTCGTTTTGTTCGATCACTTCGTTTATGTTCATGATCGCCCTGAAATATTCGCCGCGATACCACATTTCGGCGCCGTCTTTATAGTGCGGGTTTCTCCACTGGCCGCTTTCTCCGCCATCGATCACCCATAAACTTCCATCCACGTCCGCCATGTCTATGACGTGCCTCAGGCACGGTCCACCCAGAGTCGGGAAATCGGTTGGCCGGTGCCAGGCGTTGCGGACTGTGCCGACCCCTCCCTGATGCGGCAAGGGACCGTAATTCAAATACCTGTCCAGCGGCCATATGCCCAGCGGATGAGCAAAGGTTATAGTGTGCACCCGGCCCCACTGCCATTTCGTAATGTTTTTTCCAAGCCTTTTTTTCAAGTTGCTCACCGCCGTCCTGAAGGTCGCGCGGAAAACGTCCTTTCGAGTTTCGATTTGTTTGGTGTTTTTATTGTCGAACAAAGGGCTGCCTTGCATTATCATGTCGTCTACGGCAACGAACGATGCCGACTCGTGAAAATAGGCCGGGAAGAGCTCGCCCAGATCATCCTCAAGTATCAGGTTTGGTATAATGCGGCGCCATTCGCTGAAGATGGTGCATGCTATGCTGTCCGTGGTGGCGAAATAGTCCCAATTTTCCAGTGCCTTTCGAGCTTTTTGTTCGAGTGGGGTCATATCGGACATGCCGTCCAGTGCTTGCAAAAGGAGCGGAACCATGTATCGCGCGGCGACCATTTTGGTATCGTTTTGTATGCGCGCCATGTCGGCGGCGGTGAGCTTCTTCTTCTCTCTCAATAATTCCTCGATCCGCGTCGCGCGCCAGCCCGTTGAGTATAAGTAGCTGAAAACGTAGGGGTAATCTTCGGAAGGCACTACCTCGTTGTTGGCGGTGGTTATGTATCCCCGCTCGGGATCGAATACCTGTGGTATATGTTCGGGCGGTATGAAGCCCACCCACTCGTAATCGCCTTCCCATCCCGGTACCGGCATGTTACCGTCTCCCATCGTGCGGATGGGCACGCGCCCCCCGGCCATATAGCCGAAATGCCCCCGATCGTCCACGGCCACCCAGTTCTGGTCGGGTAGAGCGTGCATTGCCATAGCTTTCTTGAAATCTTCGATACTCGAAGCTTTCATCAACGTAACCATTACGTCAGCCTCGTTGGCAACGTTTTCGGGCCTTATTTTCCGAGCGCGCTCCATAAATTCCTCGACGTTTGAAGACGTCATAAGCGCCCTGGACAACTCCTGATCGGTGGTGTAGTCATATCCCGTCCACCTCAGCGCCATGGGGGGAGCGCCTTCGAGGGTTTCGGGCGCAAGGTCGTTAATGATGGGGCCGTGCCGCGTCAAGCGTACTTCAATGTGTCCGGCGTCTTTGACCGGACCGGTCAGTCCCCTGCGGCACTTGAGGAATTCCTTACGGCGTACCACCGGTTCCCATTCGCCCTCGAAAAGGTATCGCTCGCCGCTGGAATCAAACTTCTCGACGTATACGTCCTGGACGTCGGCTATTGACGTTGTGCAGCCCCATGCGATGTGGCGATTATGGCCGAGTACGATGAAAGGAACGCCGGGGAATGTAACGCCGTATGCATCGTACCCCGCGCCGATAATATGCACCGTCCAGAAAGTCGCCGGCATCATATGCGAAAGGTGAGGATCGTTGGCCAATATCGGTTTGCCGCTTGCCGACAGCTTCGGCCCGATGACCCAGTTGTTGCTTGCATGGCCCGACTGTAACAACCCGTCGTACAGGCGCGTGGCGGTGATAGCTTCGGATAACCCGGCGAGCGCCTTGGGCGAAGCGGACGGAGGGGCGTTGCGACCGAACAATAACTTCGGATATATGGGTTTTACCTTGCGATAGTCTACGAGATCGCGCGGTATGATCGTCGGTATTTCCGGCACGGGTTTACGATACCGGGGGAGCAGCTCCCATGCGAGCTTTTCTCCCAGATTGTTCGCCACCGCCCATCTGAGTATTTCCGCGTTCAGGTTTGACGACAGCGACCAGCCCACGAAACGCGCGAGGCTTATCGTATCGGCGACGCGCCACGGCTCGGGCTTATAATCGAGCATCCGAAACTCCATCGGGAGGGTTTTATCGCCGCAGTCCGCGATGTAGGCGTTCACACCCGCAGCGAAGCTTTCCATCAACCTGTAAGCCTCCGGATGATATTCCTTGAGCAACGCTTCACCCGCTTCGCCGAGGTACTTGTACCCGATTATCCGGTGAATCTTGTCCTGGGTAAGCGTAGTAACTGCGCCGGTGCGCAACTCTATTTCACCAATCCGCCGGTCGCCGATAATCTCTGCAAGCCGGCCTTCAACCAGGCGCCGGAACAGGTCCATCTGGAAAAGTCTGTCCTGGGCCTGCGCATAGCCGACGGCGAAATAAAGGTCGGATTCGTTATCCGCCCGTACATGCGCAATGCCCCATTTATCTCTGTAAATCCGCGCTTCTCCGTTGAGCTCTTTATGGAGTTTCATTCCGTATGCGGGGCTGAGTTTCGGCTTGACGGCATAGCCCAGAAAGCTCGTGACCATGCAGCCGGCCACTCCTGCAAGAAATACTGAAACAGCTATAATTTTTACCCGACGGATATTCATGTTTTTTCCTCGCTTTTTCTCTATATTCCTTTCGGTCGATGATGAACTCGAGTGATTTTGGGATCGGCAGGGAAAGACGGCGTGAGCCGTTCGGCGCCGTTTTCGGTAATAAGAATCCCGTCTTCGAGCCGAATTCCGCCTTTGTATTTCGGCACTCCGCTCGATCCGCCCAATGTTATTCCCCATATTCCGGCGTCGAGCGCGAACACCATTCCCGGCTCGAGCACCAGGTCGGTGAACGGCCCGACCGGCTGGCAATGCGGCCCTTCGCAATGCTCGACTCCGACGGAGTGCGCGATTTGATACACCATTCCCGTAGGGAAGTGCCTTTCGACTATTTTGCGAGCCACCTTATCCACGTCCGCGCCGTGGGTGCCCGGCCCCATCGCGCAGAAGGCGGCGTCGAAAGCTTCATAGGCCACCTCCAGAGCGTCCCGGCTTTTGAGATCGCGCTTTGAACCCGCTATAAAGGTCCGGGCAGTGTCGGAATAGTAACCGTGCAGTACGCCGCCGATGTCCACTATGACGTACTCGCCCGATTTTATACGCCGCGCGGAGGGGCGGTTCAGGCACGGCTCCGTTTCCGGGCCGGAGTTTGCCATGAATATCTCGCTAAGCATCTGCACGCCTTCCGAATAGAACACCTCGGCCATGGATTGAGCCACCTCGAACCCCAGCACGCCGGGTTGCGCAGCATTGTATCCCGCCACCAGCGCCTTTCCGGCTATGCGGTAGCTTTCACGCATGATGGCTATCTCTTCGGGGCTTTTAACCCTGCGAAGTTCCATCAGCAGATCGGATTCGTCGCTGAATTTGCCCAGGGCTTCCTTAAGCGAAAAGTACATGTCGGCGGGTAATCCGCCCGCATCCACAACTCCCCATCGCATCCGGCGATACTTTTTGAGTATGTTCTTCAGCGGCTTCATTTGGTCCAGTACGTAAGGATACCCTTCGCCCGATATCATGGTATCGCTGGTCATCAGTATGTTTTTTTTGGGGATGCCTTTCGCTTCCACCAGCGCCAAGGTGCGGCATTCCGGGCCGGGGAACAGAAACTTGTCGCCCTCTGCTGTTTGAACGTAAGCGACGTCCTCCAGTAACGGGTTGTAACCGCTCATATAGCGCGCGTTATATCCCAGCATGAATATCGCATCGAGTTTTTCACGCTCCATGAGTTTTCCGAGCCGTTTTTGTCTGCTCAAATATTCCCTGTTGGACAAGGGTTTCACTTTCAAAGCGCCCGGTTTTCGGTTCATCGCCGCTCCTCCTGTTTTAAGTTGTCTTTATCGATACGCTCGACAATATCCCAATAAGGGGCGTAGTTCAAAGCCGGTCTTGGATCGATATCGAGATACAATTCGATAGCGGCGCCGGCTCGAAGCCTTTGCTTGCGCCGTTGTACGAGGTTTTCGATAATCGACGCCTGGGATTCGTACCTGCGCAATCCGGCTTCCATGACGGTTTCGACGCTTGCGTCGGCCCGAACGGTGCGGTTGGCCCTGATGGGACCGGCTCCGTTGAGCAAAGCCTCCTCCGGCGAAAAGTCCCCCCAGACGGCATATTGCAATACCGTCTTAATCCCGAGTGACGATCCCCACTCGGCCACTATCGGATCGCCCACCTGCGGGGCGTCGTAACAGCCGACCTTACCGGTGGCTTCGTGATCGATGTGTTCCCTGTAGTGGTTTGGGATGACCAGCCTTGTGGCGCCCCATTTGCGAAGGGCGGGTATCGTACGGGCGAAAGTTCCCTCATCACCTCCGGGCAACTCCCAACCTATCCTCGACATGAGGCTGAAATCGGGGAAATCGAACCGGGTAATAGCGTCCGAATCCAGGCCGATCTCGCGGTATGCGTCTTTTGTTTCGGCCTTGCGGCGCTCGATTATCCCATCTTTTTCTTCCGGGTTGGAGTATCCCGCACGACCATCGCAAAAGATGTATAAATGGATCGGCACGCTTGCTTCGATGCAGGCTCTCATGAGATAGCCCGCGCCGAGAATACCGTCGTCGTCGTGAGGAGAGAAAAAAGCCACCCGCTCCCCACCCGCTTCCCATCCGGGGAAAATTATATCAAAACTATCGCCTCGGGTTCTCTTGCGAAGGTCATAAAAGAAAAACCGGCTCATCGTTCACGATCATATAACATGGGTGTGGATGTCGCAATAAAACCCCGATAAAGTATAAGGAATTTCAGCATTTCGTAAACGTATCGGTTATATTGTGGTTTATTCGGTTTCCGGCGCAGAACAGGGGAGTACGATCTTGAATGTGGAACCGCCACCTTCAGCGCTCTCGACGACAATTTCCCCTCCCAACCCTTGAATGAGGCTGTAACAAACCGACAACCCCAATCCGACGCTTTGTCCTCCCCCGGCGGCCAAAGGGCCCTTGGTGGTGTAAAACGGATCGAAAATCTTCGGTAAATCTTCGGCCGGAATTCCCTTACCCTCGTCTTCCACCTCGATGGAATGCGTATTTTCATCGCTTGCGTAACGTATCCTGATCGTTCCACCTTCGACCATAGCTTCGCGTGCGTTGGAGATAAGGTTAAGCAGTACTTGCTGCAACTTGGAAGCATCAGTGACAATTTCGACATTCTGTGGAATATGTGTCTCAACGCGTATTCCCGCTTGCTCGAAATCCTTACGCATAAGCATTGCTATTCCATCGACCAATTCCGCGAGTTTGACCCAATGAATATCGGGTTCGAATTTTTCGGAAAAATTAAGCAACCCTTCCGTAACGTTTTGAGCGCGATCCACCAGGTCTATAGCGACGTCGGGTAATTCCCGCAGCCGATTTTCCTTGCCGGGTATCTGCGCCAGTTGAGCGTAAGCCCGCAATCCCGCCAGGATGTTATTATACTCGTGAGCGATGCCCAGAATCAGTCGGCCTAGACTGGCCATTTTATCATGCATCACCAGCTTCTCATGAAGGGCGCTTCTTTCCCGCTCGGCACGCAACCGGTCAGACACATCCCGGCATATTCCCAGGAGACCTACCGATTGGTCATTCTCCTCAATCGGTATCATATGCAATTCGATGGGAAACCTCTCCCCGTCGGATTTTATGAATTCGAATTCACGAATGCTGGGCCGCATTGTGCGAATGTCTTTTCTGAAGTTCCGGTTTCCTTCCTCGAGCCTGTCAGGCGGTACAATATCCGCTCCCGTTTTGCCGACCAGGTCGTTTTCCGATTGGTAACCCAACGCCTTGCACGCCGTGTGGTTTGCCATCGTGATGCGCCCTTTTGGATCCCAGACGATTATCGGGTCCGGCGCGCTGTCCACCAGGTTGCGGTACCTGTGCAAGGTGCTTTCCACCTGGTGGCGCCGGTGCAGGAAAGCTTGAGAGACAAGGTTGGCGAATATCGCCGCAAGGGCTATAAAGCCGTTGCCGACGAAAAACCCCAGCATCAGGGCTTCACGCTCAGTGTAAAAGACAGGGGACGGTATCCAACCCACGATTTGCCCTATGATGGTGAATGAATAACCCGCAATGGCGAAAATCGCAGCTCTCAGCACTCCTCCCGGCGAAAGGAACAAGATGCTTATGAAAACAACTATCGGGATCATCCCCGCGTACAGGCTCATAGGCCCGCCGCGGACGGCAACAAGCACCGTATTGAGCGATAAAATCACGAAGGTGATAAATTCCATCGTTCGTTGCCGCGGCCATAGTTTTAGCAGGGCCAATAGTGGCAGCACGGCGATTCCAATTGCCGCCGCCGGCCAGATGTAATGCCAGGAAAGACGCTCGACGCCACGGACCATAACCCCAAGGATAGAAAGGAAAAACAATCCCATGAGAATAGCCCGGAGGTTGAAAACTCGACGCTCCTCGACATCCAGGTTCTCGGGCCTGATGATGAAGTAATTTCGCAGGAACTTTATCGGGCTTATCGACATAATCTGAAACGCCCCTCTTACACCTGAATTTACACAATCGACGCCATAGCTAAAACGGCCTTGCCACCCTTGATTTCAATTCGTTGCGCAGAGCTTGGAACAACGACTTGATCGTTGTCAAAGGCGGCTCGCGCGCTCCGTGCCACATATACGCTTCATATCGGATGGAAATATTCCCAAAATGCTGTACGGATATTGCTTTTCATAAGGAGATAAATCCCCGATAATTTCAATTTTTTGAATGGCGACACGTGTACTTTCTCCGCTTTTTATTACCATAATTTGGAAGTTAACATAAAGTATACCCTGAATTCAAGCGAGAATTGCTATCCCTGATTCCCGGTTAATGGCATGGTAATGTTTTTTCGGAAGGATATTGATGAGATTTAGCCTTTTACGGATACGAGATTTTTGTCTTTCGGGGGATTGAGGGGGTTGGTGGTTTGCGTGG
>Ga0180432_10002657_pt1 | contig 26653 bp, 24 predicted proteins | sample SS_ome_10_FD_132414 | JGI IMG/M metagenome (GOLD analysis project Ga0180432, IMG submission 132414) | Hypersaline lake sediment archaeal communities from the Salton Sea, California, USA - SS_1_MS_2 metaG | ecosystem: Environmental > Aquatic > Non-marine Saline and Alkaline > Hypersaline >... | reverse complement strand
GGACAGCGTCCCACTTTTGGCTCAAAATTGACGTGTTTGTGGGAATATCTCACCAAAAAACCTGGTTTTTGGGCATTTTATCCCCACCGACGAACAAACCAACACCTTTTTTCAGGAAAGTCAGTCGTAGAATTCATTCGATGGCCATCGCCCGCACCAAGAGCCTCGCCAGGTCCTCCAGCTTTACGCCAATCTCGTCGCCAGCATCCTTCAGGGCGCAGCTCAGGTGAATGCGGCACTTGGGGCAGGCGGTGATCATCCGATCTGCGCCTGTGTCCTGGGCCTGGCGCAGGCGGGTCATCTGAATCCCCTTGGCGCACTGCCCGCAGTTGACCCAGCCGGTGGAGCCGCAACAGAGAGCCTGAGCGCGGTTCTTGCGCATCTCCACCAACCCTGCGCCGGTGGCCTGGATGAGCTCTCGCGGCTCGTCGTATAGTCCCTGGTAGCGACCCAACCGGCAGGGGTCGTGGTAGGTCACGCTCTCCGCCAACTCGCCCAGCTCGAGATCGTCCAGATGCTCGGCCAAGAGTTCGGTGAGATGGATTGTCTCGAAAGGGAGCGGGCCGACGTAGCGGGGATAGTCACTGCGGAAGGCGTTGTACCCCTCCGGGCAGGCAAAGATCACCCGCTTGGCCCCGCTTTCAGCAATGACCTGCACGTTGATCTCGGCCAGCCTGCGGAACCCATCCTCGTCGCCGTTGAGGAGCAGGTCGGCCCCGCAGCAGCGCTCGTCGTCGCTGACCACCGGCGTGATGCCGATCCTGTTCATCAGCCGCACCGCGTCGCGGGCCACGTCGGTGGAGACGACGCCCAGGTCGGCAAAGATGACGTCAAAGTAGGGCGCGCAGCCGACGAAATAGAAATCCTCTCCCTGCGTCGCCGTCTGCAGATCGTCCGTCACCCAGCCGGTGCGCTTCTGCTTCACCGATTGTCCCATGATGGACATCAACTGCTGCATCACCGCGTTGTGGGCGTAGGTGCCTTCCTGGCTCGCCTGGCGCGCCTCAATGCGGGCGGCGACGACGAAGGCGGGATAGTCCACGTCCGACGGGCAGCGGGTGGTGCACAGGCCGCAGGTCAGACACGACCAGAGGTGACGGTTGTCCATCAAATCCTCCGGGCGACCCGCCAGCACCCGCTCGATGGTGGAGCGCGGCGAGTAGGTGACGTCCACCCGGCTCACGGGGCAACTGCCGGTGCATTTGCCGCAGTCGAGGCAGTACGTGGCCCTAGTCTGGCGGAGGGTTTCTTTGAAGATCATAAATGTTTCCTATGAAGCGTAAAGCGTGAAACGTGAAACGTAAAAGCGATCTGGGTAGCGACTGATTACGTTTTATGCATTACGTTTGCGTCCGCCAATGAAACCTCTTCGTGGTGTGAGTTGTCCAGAGGGCTTGGCCCCAGGTCTCGGATTTGCCCGGTGAACTCGGTCATGATGCGGGCAAACCTTGCCCCCTCGGCGGCCGAGATCCACTCCAACCGCAGCCGTTCGGTCTCGATGCCCAGCAGTTGCAGCAGTTTCTCCGTCTTTTCCACGGTGACGACGGCGTTCTCGTTGCCAGAGATATAGTGGCAGTCGCCAGGATGGCAGCCGGTGACGAGCACGCCGTCGGCCCCCAAATTGAACGCCTCCAGGATAAATCCGGGCTGTACGCGGCCGGAGCACATCAGGCGGATGACGCGCGTCGTGGGCGGGTATTGCATGCGACTGACACCCGCCAGATCAGCCCCGGCGTAGGAGCACCAGTTACAGGCGAAAACGACGATTCGTGGCTGGAATTCGGTCATAGGCGGTCTCGACGCCCTCTAGTTCTCTGTTGGATGAACGGACAAGCAAATAAGTGGACAAGAAACGAGAAGTGCTTTTCCGCTTTTTTCCCTGCATCCTTGTCTCCTCGTTCTCTTGTTCTTCCCTCTTCTCTCTGTCCCTACGTATCATAGTACATTCTCCTCCACCACCAGAGCAGCTCGCACCATCGCCGTGACCTGCTCGTCGGTAAAGTGGCACGCCTGCATCGCTCCCGTCGGACAGACCGAGGCGCAGGCCCCGCACCCTTTGCACATCACCGGGTTGACGCGGGCTATCTCTACCCCCGGCGCCATCTCCACCAGCGACGGCGCACCGAACTCGCAGATCTCCACGCAGCGGCCACACCCTCGGCATAGGGCCTCGTTCACCTGCGCCACGACGCCCGATGACACAACCTCGTCCTTGGAGAGGATCGTCGCCGCCCGCGCCGCCGCGCCATAAGCCTGAGTGATCGTCTCTTCCAGGTGAGCGGGCCAGCGGGCCGCCCCGGCCACGTAGACACCGTCAGTGGCGAAATCGAGCGGCCGCAGCTTGACGTGCGCCTCCAGGAAAAAGCCATGCTCGTCCACCGGCACCTTGAGCATCTGGGCCAATTGGTGCGCCCCATCGCGGGCCACCAGCGGCGTGGAGAGCACTACCAGGTCGTAGGGGATGGACAGCCTGGCTCCCAGCAACTCGTCGTAGACCAACACCCGCTCTGCGGAAACCTCTGGTGGGTGGCGCAAGCTGTAGCGGATGAACTGGATGCCCGCCTCGCGGGCGCGGGTGTAGTACGCCTCGTAGCGCGTCCCTTGAGTCTCGGTGTCTCGGTAAAGGATGTAGACCTCGGCGTCGGGACGGCGGGCTTTGATCTCCAGCCCGTTCTTGATCGCCGTGGTGCAACAGATGCGGGAGCAGTAGGGCCGCTCTGGTATGCGTGCTCCCACACACTGGATCATCACCACCCGGTCGGCGTTCACCTCTTCCTCTTTCAACCGTTCCTCCAACTCGAACTGGGTGATGACCCGCTTTCCGTCGTAGCCGTACATTCCCTCCGGCTCGAACACCTGCGCGCCGGTGGCGACGATGATGGCCCCGATCTTGAAACTGGACTGCCGTCCCTCTCGATCGCGGACGATCACCTCATAGTTGCCGACGAACCCTTTTACTTCGTGCAGCGCTGCCGAGGTAAAGACTTCGATGCGCGAATGGTTCTGCACCTCGGCGACGCGGGTCGCTACCTGCGGCAGCGCGTCTTCCTGGGTGGGGTACAATTTATCCAGTTGCAGGAGCAGGCCGCCCAGCTCTGGCTCCTGCTCCACCAGCTTGACCTCAAAGCCCCGGTTCGCCAGGTTGAGTGCGGCGATCATACCGATCATGCCTCCACCGATGATGAGGGCTGAAGGCTCGACCGGGACCTCCTGTTCCTCCAACGGTTCCAGCAGGCGGGCTTTGGATACGCCCATGCGCACCAGGTCTTTGGCCTTCTCCGTAGCCAGTTCCGGCTCGCGCATGTGCACCCAGGAGCACTGGTCGCGGATGTTGACGAACTCGAACAGGTAGGGGTTCAACCCCGCTTCCCGGCAGGTCTCGCGGAACAGCGGCTCGTGGGTGCGGGGCGTGCAGGCGGCGACCACCACCCGGTCCAGACCCTCGTTCGCGATGGCGGTTTTGATCTCGGTCAGCCCGGCGTCGGAGCAGGTGTACATATTCTCCTGGACAAAGACGACGTCCGGCAGCGTCCGCGCGTACTCGGCCACCGCGCCCACGTCCAGGTGGCCGGCAATGTTGCTGCCGCAGTGGCAGACAAAGACGCCGATCCGAATTTCTTTTCCTTGTGCTTGTGGCGATGTCCCTGCCAACTCTTGTCCTCCAATCAGTAAGCCGGTATCCAGTAGTCAGAAGTCAGTAGTCAGAAGTCAGTAGTCAGATGAGGCTTCGCGAGAGTCCAACAGTCATCGCTGCGATCTCATCGGCCTTCCCAAGCAGTTCCCGTGTCTTCTCAGGAGAACAGTATCCCAGCCGCTGGGCGATTTCCAGGGCTGTCATCACTTCGTAGGTCGAACGTAAGGCGTAGCTCAGGAATCGGCGAAACTCAGCATTGGAGCCTGCGCCTGCCCCTTCAGCAATGTTGAGTGGAATACTGGTCGCAGCACGTCGGATCTGGCTCGTCAGTCCAAGCCTCTCGGAGGAGGGGAATCTGGCACTGACTCTGTAGATTTCGGTCACGAAATCCATTGCTCGTTGCCAGACCTTCAGCTCACGAAACTTGTGCATCTTTCACTCCTGCTAACAGCATTGAGTCGCGCCGAGCTTGCAAAACCGCAGTTTCCTGCCTCGTCATTGTCGTAGGGTTTGCCGTGAACGCCGAGTTTGAAGTTAGTCTGAAGCCAACTCAGAAACCCTTCTACGGCTTTAGAATCGTGATTGCACTTGCACCCCTGTCTTCTCCAAACCAACTCTTTGTGCTTGGGTGGGATTTCCGGTGCTTTATCGCCAAAATAGTAGAAATGCTCTGCTATAAAGACGTATGGGTGCTTCAAGTCTTGCTTCACTATTTTGGGATCGCGGTGATATAGGGAACGATGCTGTTTCCATTCTCCTGTTTCGTCTTTGTGGTACATATTATCACCACAACGCTGACGCCACGAGCCTTTCACAACAGGCTTTTTCTTCTCAAATCTTGGGTCGTCGTAATAATGCTCAAAAGGCAGCACCTCAGAAACTCGCATCGCATAAACAAGTTTGCTACCTCTGGCAGCGGGCGTCGTGCCAATGAACCAATCTCCCTCCTGAACTTTGATGCCTATGTGGTTGGGAGTACAGGCGGCAAGGGTGCAATAGCCCCAAAAGGGATTGGGAGCAAGCCCTTTGTCATTCTTGACTACGTAGGAACACAAACGCATCTGGCTACTCACATCTGACTACTGACTACTAACTACTGACTACTGACTACTGACTACTAACTACTGACTACTGACATCTGATCACTGCCCGCGCCGCCGCCGCGCTGGCCTGCATCACCGACTCTGGAATATCAGACGGCCCCCGGCAGCACCCGGCGGCAAAGACGCCAGACCGGGTCGTGTCCACCGGTGACATCGGATCCGTCTTCACAAAGCCATAGGAATCCAACTCTATGCCCAACACCTGCGCCAACTCGGCCGCATCTGGCCGGGGAATCAGGCTGGTCGCCAGCACAGCCAGATCCACCGCCATGCGGGCCGGGCGGGAGGTCTCCACGTCCTCGTAGTGGATGACCGGGTTCTCGTCCTCGCCCTCGGTGATGCGCGCCACCCGGCTGCGGACGTAATGCACGCCGTACTCCCGCTCCGCGCGGGCTACGTACTCGCGAAAGCCCTTGCCGGAGGCGCGAAAGTCGGTGTAAAAGATGTAGGACTCGACGTCCGGTTCGTGCTCGGCGGCCAACACCGCCTGTTTGCTAGAGTGCATACAGCAAACCGAGGAGCAGTAACGCTGGCGCCGCACGTCCCGTGAGCCGACGCATTGGATAAAGCCGATGCGCTTGGCCGGCTCTCCGTCGGAGGGACGCAGCAGATGGCCCTCCGTCGGGCCGGAGGCGCTGATGAGCCGCTCGTATTCCAGCGCCGTGATGACGTTGGCGCACTGCTCGTAGCCGAACTGGGTCAGCCCGCGAGGGTCAAAGAACTCGTAGCCGGTGGCGGCGACGACCGCGCCCACGTCGAGCGTGATCTCTTGTGCTGTCTGCTCAAAGTCAATCGCCTCCGCCTGGCAGACCTTGGCGCACGCGCCGCACTTGCCCCGCTCCAGGTAGATGCAGTGGTCGGGGTCAATCGTCATCACCTGAGGAACGGCCTGGGGGAAGTAGAGGTAGATGGCTTTCCGCTCGCGCAATTCCATGTCGAACGTATCGGGTACTTTGGCGGGGCATTTCTGGACGCACTCGCCGCATCCCGTGCATTTGGTCGCGTCCACGTAGCGGGGATGCTTGATGAGCGTGGCGGTGAAATCTCCGGACGCGCCTTCGAGCGCCGTGACCTCGGTGTAGGTATGCAGCGTGATGTTGGGATGGCGGGCGCAGTCGTTCATCTTGGGGGAGAGGATACAGGTGGAGCAGTCGTTGGTGGGAAAGGTCTTGTCCAACTGCGCCATACGTCCGCCGATCGAGGGCAAGCGCTCCACCAGGTGGACCTGGACGCCCATATCGGCCAGGTCGAGCGCGGCCTGGATGCCGGCGATGCCGCCTCCGATGACGAGGGCGGCGCGTGACATCAAGCCATCTGCTGAAAGGTCGCGCAATTGCTCGTCCACTGTCACCTCCCGTACTATCACTGCAGGATACGTAAACCTCGCCTATCTATGGCCTGATGCTTCCAGGTGAAAAGGTGAAAGGATGTGTTCGACAGGTTGTTTCCGCGAACTCATCTGTTGTCTTTTGCTTCTTCTCTCCGCTGAGCCAATCGCTCGTCTATCTTGAGCAATCGCTCCAGTGTCAATAGTAACCCGACCAGCAAGGCCGAAGTCACTCCCAGCAAGTACAATCCCGACCCTATGGCCAGTCCAATACCCCCGACTGCCCAGATCCCTGCCGCAGTCGTTAACCCATGAACTTCTCTACCCTGCTCCTTCATAATCATCCCCGCCCCCAGGAATCCCAGACCTGTCACCACTCCTGCGGCCACTCGGGCCGAGTCAGAACCGGGGAACGCCATGATCGAGATCAGGGCGAACGTCGCTGCTCCCAGCGAAGCCAGCGCATGGGTGCGCTCTCCCGCTGGCTGCCCTGCCAGTTCTCTCTCCAGTCCAATCAGGAAACCTAGAAACACGGCCAGGATCAAGCGTCCAACCAACTCCAATGGCGGAACAATGATCATTTTTTCCCACCTTCCTTGGAAATATCCTCGAGGCCACTCTGCGTCGTCGCCCGGGCTTGAATTGCTCACTCGACCGAGGCCCTGGCTAGATCGCCTCCATCTCCATCACGTACTGCGCCGCCCGCGCCGCCGCGCCGCTGGCCTGGGCCACCGATTGCGGAATATCGGCCGGGCCGCGGCAGCAACCACAGGTGAACACTCCCTCCCGCGTCGTGTCGGTCGGCGAGAAGGGATTGGTGCGGAAGAAGCCGTATTCGTCCAGCTCCAGATCGAGAACCTGAGATAAAGTAGCTACGCCAGGGCCGGGGACGAGGCTGGTGGCCAGCACTGCCAGATCTACCTTCATCTGCTGCGGGCGGGAGGTCTCTGCGTCCTCGTAGTGAAATATCAATCGCCCGTCATCGTCCTCCTCAATCTGGGCCACGCGGCTGCGGACGTATTCCACGCCGTACTCCCGCTCCGCGCGGGCCACGTACTCGCGGAAGCCCTTGCCGGATGCGCGCAGGTCGGTGTAAAAGATGTGCGACTGGACGTCGGGGATGTGCTCGCGGGCCAGGATGGCCTCTTTGGTAGCGTGCATGCAGCAGACCGAGGAGCAAAAGCGCTGGTACTTGAGGTTGCGCGAGCCGACGCACTGGATAAAGCCGATCACCTTTGGCTCCTCCCGGTCGGTGAGGCGGATGAGACGCCCGCCGGAGGGGCCGCTGGCGCAGATCAGCCGCTCGAACTCTAGCCCGGTGATGACGTTTTCGTAGCGCGTGTAGCCATACTCGGTCAGCGCCACCGGATCAAAGGTCTCCATACCGACCGCCAGGACAACCGCGCCCACCGACAGCTCGATCACTTCGTCCTGCATATCAAAGTCAATACACCCCTTGGAGCAGGCCTCGATACAGCGCCCGCAAGCGATGGGTGAGTCGCCCAGACAATCCTCGCGGTTTCTTATGTACGCCTGGGGGACGGCCTGGGCGAAGGGGATGTAGATCGCCCGGCGGGTGGAGAGACCCATCTGGAACTCGTCCCGCTTGATGATGGGGCAGACCTGGGCACAGTCGCCGCAAGCGGTACACTCGTGCTCGTCCACGTAGCGCGCCTTTTTGAACACTTGGGCGGTGAAATCGCCCGCCTCGCCGCTCACGGCCTGCACCTCAGCCAGGGTGTAAATAGTAATATTGGGATGGCGAGCGCATTCCACCATCTTGGGCGAGAGGATGCAGGTGGAACAATCGTTAGTGGGAAAGGTCTTGTCCAATTGGGCCATGCGCCCGCCGATGCTGGGGCTCTTTTCCACCAGATGGACACGCACCCCCATCTCTGCCAGGTCCAAAGAGGCCTGGATGCCGGCAATGCCGCCGCCGATGACCAATACGTCTTTCATACACCGCTTTCCTTGAGTGAAACGTCAGGAGGTCTCACGTTTGACGTTCTCTTTTGTCCGTACTCAAACCCGGTGTCGAACGCCTGCGTGTTCAGTTCCTCCGTCCCCTTGGGCACCGAATCGAGCACCGCCTGCTTTATCGCTTCCGGCGAGGCGATGTCGGTCGTGGCGGCCACAAAGCCCAGCATGACCACGTTGGCCACGATGCGGCGGCCCAGCTTCTCGGCCATACGGGTGGCTGGCACCTTGAGCACTTGCACGCCTTCGGCCGCTTCGTCCAGCTCTGCCAAGTCCTCGTCCACGATGAGCAAACCGTCACGACGGAAACCGGGCACGTACTTGTTGTAGGCTCCCTGCGACATGATGATCAGGACCGAGGGATCTATGACGTGTGGGTAACTCAATTCCAGTGGGTCGTCGGAGATGGCCACCTGGGCCGCGCAGGCTCCGCCCCGCGATTCCGGGCCATAGCTCTGGGTGAAGGTAGCGTACCGTCCATCGTAGAGGACGGCCGCCTTGCCGATGATCTCCCCGCTACGAATGATGCCCTGCCCACCGAATCCAGAAAGTCGTACTTCCAGTCTGTCCACCCTTTGCCTCCTCGCGGTATGGAAACCGCGCCTACTCTCGCTTGCCCAGCACTTGCTCCAGCCGACGAGCGCGCTGCTCCAAAAAAGTCGGTTTATCAACATCCACAAACTTGCCCTCGATTATCACCCCGCCCAGTCCGATGTCTGTCTCGCGCGGGTCGGCGCCGTGGCGGATGACGCCGTGCTCGTGATAGTAGCGCATCGTATCTAGCCCCTCGCGTTGCTTGTGACGACGCCCGAATCCGGTAGGGCAAGGGGAGATCACCTCCACCAGACTGAAACCTGGTTTGAGCAATGCCTCGGTCATCGCCCGCTCCAGCCGACGGGCGTGGAGCACCGTCCAGCGCGCCACGTAGACGGCCCCGCTGGCCGCCGCCAGCGCCGAGATGTTGAAAGGATACTCGTAACCTCCATAAGGCGAGGTGGTGGTAATACCGCCAATGGGGGTCGTCGCCCCGGCCTGCCCACCCGTCATACCATAGTTAAAGTTGTTGACGCAGATGACGGTCATATCCATGTTGCGCCGGGCGGCGTGGATAAAGTGATTGCCGCCGATAGTCACCAGGTCGCCGTCGCCGGAAAAGACGACCACTTTCAGTTCCGAATTGCCCAGTTTGAGGCCGGTGGCAAAGGGGATAGCTCGCCCGTGCGTGGTGTGGAACGAATCCAGCCGCACGTAACCCGCCACCCGTCCGGTACAGCCGATACCAGAGATCACGGCCACCTTGTCCGGATCCAATCCCGACCTGCGTAACGCACTGATAAAGCAGGTCAGAGCCGTACCTAGCCCGCAGCCGGGGCACCAGATGTGGGGCAGCCGTTCAGTGCGCAGCAGGTCATCCATCGGATGACGTCCGTGGATCTCTTCGACCAGTCCTTCGCCCTCCGCGTGTGTCTCCAATGATTTGTCCAGGCGGTAACCTTCCATCTGAAGTACCATCGTTATCCCTCCACCTTAGCCTGTTTTTCGCACCTTATGATAGCAAATGTTCGTAGTAAGCGCGGATGCAGACATCCGTCCGGAACGAAGTGAAGTGCCGTCGGACGCCACTCCGCTGCGCTTCGTGGCCGACTACGAACCCCGCCCGCACGAGAGATCTCAAAGTGCGAAATGTAGGCTTAGCATTAAGGATGGCAAAGCTACACCTTACGGCCTGCCGCCTCGCGAATACTGTCGAGCACCTTTTGCGGGTCGTGGATGTCGCCTCCCGGATGCGGCACCAAGAGCACCTCTGCCTGGCCCGCCGCGCAGCGTTCCACCTCACGGACGATCTGCCCCATGTTGATCTCTGGCACTACTATGCCATCCACCTGGCCGGCCAGCTCCCGAATTTGCTCGTCGGGGAAGGGCCACACCGTCACCAGTCGCAGCAGGCCGACTTTTATGCCCTCGTCGCGCGCCATCTGGATCGGCCACAGGGCAGTGCGGGCCGCCATGCCGTAGGAGATGACGGCAACTTTAGCGTCGTCCAAGCCGTCTCTTTCCAACACGATGATGTCGTCCCTGTTCTTTTCGATCTTGTCAATGAGCCGCTGCACCAATGGCCACTGGGCGCTGTCGTCGGTGGTGGCCGGATAGCCGCGCTCGTCGTGGGTCAGTCCAGTGGTATGGATGCGATAACCGTCCCCGGCGACCGCCATCGGGGATACCCACTCGCCGGGCGCTACGCGGTAGGGCAGGTACTCCTCCGGTGGGACTGTGGGCTTGCGCCGAGGCACAATCTCGATTTCCTCTTGCGGTGGAATGACGACCTTTTCGGTCATATGTCCCACTTCGGCGTCGGTCATCACCAGCACGGGGGTGCGGTAGATTTCGGCCAGGTTGAAGGCGTGGATGGTGAGATCGAACAATTCTTGTGGCGAAGATGGTGCCAGGGCGATGATGGAGTAGTCGCCGTGGGATCCCCACTTCGCCTGCATCATGTCGCTCTGGCTCCCCAGCGTCGGCAGGCCGGTGGAAGGGCCACCCCGCTGCACGTTGACCAGCACACAGGGAGTCTCCATCATAATACCCAGCCCCAGATTTTCCATCATCAACGAGAAACCCGGCCCACTGGTGGCCGTCATCGCCTTTTGCCCGGCCCATGACGCGCCTAGGACGGCGTTCATAGAAGCCAACTCGTCCTCCATCTGAATATACATCCCATCTACGAGAGGTAACCGCTCACTCATGCGCTGCGCCACCTCCGTGGCCGGCGTGATGGGATAGCCGCCGAAGAAGCGGCAGCCAGCGCAAATGGCCCCTTCGGCGCAGGCAATGTCTCCCTGCATAAAGAACTCGCCGCTCAACACCCCATTCTCGCTCCCTTTCATAGCAGCGTCGCCTCCCCTTCCGTCTCCACCACATAGATAGCGAACTCGGGGCACAAAAGCTCGCACAAGCCACAACTGACGCACGCCTCTGACTTGATTGCCTTGGGCGGATGATAGCCTTTGGTGTTGATCTCATCCGAGACTTCCAGTACGCCGCGCCGGCAAAACTCGATGCACCAGCCACAGCCCTTGCACCGCTCGGTCAGCACGTGGACCTCGCCGTGCGGCACACGGATGTCCTTTAGGTCCAGCGGCTCTCTCCAGTATTTCACGTTGGTCTCTCCAATCCTTATGTAGGGCGGTACTGCTAACCGCCAACCAACCGCTCCAACGCTGCCTGTGACACCGCTTCCACCTCAGCGTGGATGCTTTGCCCATGGGCATCCATAGTCACCACCACCGGGAAGCGCTCGACGCGGATGATCCAGAACGCCTCCGGTACACCAAACTCGTCCTTCTTGTAGACGGCTACTACCTCTTTGACGGCGTCGGCGATGAGGGAAGCCGCGCCACCCACGGCGTGAAAGTAGACCGCGCCGTGTTCGCGGCAGGCGATGAGTGTGTTTGGCCCCATGCCGCCCTTACCGATGACGCCCCGCATACCAAAGTGAGCGATGACGTCGGCCTCGTAAGGCTCCTCGCGGATGGAGGTGGTCGGCCCAGCGGCAACAAAGTGCCACTTGCCATCCTCGTCCTGCCGCACGACCGGCCCGCAATGATAGATGACGCCTCCCTTGAGCAACCGTTGCAGTTCCTCGTATAGCGCCTCTTCGCTCGCGGGGACCTTGTCGGCGCGGATAAAATTTTCGATCAGGTACTTGTGCGCCGCATCCCGGCCGGTGGTCATCACGCCGGAGAGGTAGACCGTGTCGCCGACGTGGAGGGCGCGGATGTCTTGTTCAGAAATCGGAATTGTCAGGTCATAAGTTGCCATTATGCGTACTCCACCTTTCCATCTTGCACCGTCATCTGCGCCCGCCGGCAGGCCCAGCAGTTGTAGGCAATGCTGACAAAGTAACATGCCGGGAGGCGGTGATAGGCCCCGATCTTGACGCCAAAGACAGTAGTCTTCCCTCCAAAGCCCATCGGCCCGATGTCCAGTTCGTTGCAATCGTGCATCAAACGCTCTTCTAACGCTGCCAGCTCCGGTGCCGGATTCACATCGTCCAGCGGGCGGAAGAGTTGTTCCTTGGCGTGGACGTAGCCGTAGCCTCGGTCGCTGCCCAGGGCAATCCCCAGCACGCCCGGCGCGCATCCTTTCCCTTGCGCCTGGTAGACCGCGTCCAGGATCACCCGGCGCACGCCTTCCAGGTCGCGCCCGGCCTCCAGTGGGCTGTATGGGAGTTTGTACTGCGCGCCCACGTTCTCGCTCCCGCCGCCCTTGAGAAGCAGATCCACCCGTAAATGGTCCTCTTCCCATTCCTCGAAATGAAAAGTTGGGTATCCTGTCCCCAGGTTGTTCCCACTGTTGCGGCCGGTGAGCGAGTCCACGGCGTTGGGTCGCAGGTAGGCGCGAGCGGTGGCCTCGGCCACGGCTGCCTCAATCTGCGCCCGCAACTCACGTGTACTCGCTTCCTGGGGGTGAGACACGTAGAAAATGGGCGTGCCTGTATCCTGGCAGACGGGGGTGGAGTTGGCCCGCGCCAACGCCACGTTCTCCAAAATAGCTCCCAGCGCGCCGGCCGCCGCAGAGCCAGGCTCCTCACGGGCCTGGGCCGCCCGCAGCGCAGCCTCCACGTCCGCCGGCAGGTCGGTTGACGCCCGGCGCACCAGTTCGACGAAAGACTCGGTTAGATCGTTCATATCATTCCTCCCTGATTTTCACTCTGGGCCGACTGGCCATCGGCCATCAACGACAAAAAGCTCTTGTCCGCCCATCTCTATTGTCTGCCACCTCGGTCGGCTCGATGGGCCTGTCACCGTCACTGCCTGGCGGCCCAATTGATCCCAGGCGGGGACAAACGCTTCGTAGGAAAAGTGCTTGGTCACGCCATCGTAGGCGTCCACCAGGTAAACGCCACCCCCGTCAGGGGCATCATCATAGCCGACGGCGATGAAGGTATGCTGCCACTGCACGACGACAGAGGTCGCACCATCTGACGACGTCCAGGTCTCCGCGCCCGGTAATTGCATGTCGTAGGTCGCCCACAGGATGGCTGCCCGTCCGGCTGCCAGTTCCGCCTTCAAGTCTTCCAGGTTCCACTCCTGCCGGGCTTGCGCGTCCAGCCCAAAACTGCGCAGATTGGCCGCGACTGGGCCGGCGTAGACGCCGTAACCGGCGGGCGGCATGCTTCCCGGCGGCAGGTCTACGTCGCCCAAAAAGCCCCGGTAGGGATTGTCGGACTTGGGCAGGCGACGGAAAAAGTCGTCCTCGGAAAACAGCACTCCCCAAAAAGCGGACAGGTCCGTCGCCGAGCGGGATTCGCAGCTGAGGTTGTGTTCCTGAGGATGGCCGACGACGCCTTCCACGAACGCCGCCGGAGGTATGTCATCGGCGTAGGCTGTAAGGATCAGCAGTGCATTGACGACGCAGGCGAGCGCTATTGCCGCCAGTTGCCTCACCGGATCATTCACAGCGTCTCCAACGCCGCCACTATTTTACGCGCTTCCTCGACCGCCTGGGGAACGGCGTCGAAAACGCCGTTTCCTCGCATATCCGCCTCGGTCAGTTCCGGGTTGGCGGAGAGATAGCCGAGCACGGGCACGGGGCTTTCAGCCTGGAGGAAATCCCAATCACTTTCCCCTCGCACCTTGTTGCCCACCGCGTAGACCCGGTCAATGCCAATGTCACCGGCCAACTGGCGCACGCGCCTGGCTGTATCCAGGCTGCGCCGCCCCGGCTCCAATATGACCAGGAAAGCGTCCACTGCTTGAGCCGTCGCCCGGCCCAGGTGCTCGACGCCGGCCTCCATATCTAGGATCAGCATCTCGTCCCGGTAGAGGATCAAGTGAGTGATCAACGCTTTGAGCAGCGCGCTCTCGGGGCAAATGCAGCCGCTGCCGCCGGCCTCGATGGAGCCTAGCCGCAGGAAGCGAATCCCCCGGTGTGAGACGCTGAAGCGGTCGGGGATGTCGTCCACGCGAGGGTTGATGGTGAAAAAGCCGCCAGAGGCGCCGGGCTTGGCCCCCGTGCGCTCATAGATCAGATCCTCCATCTCGGCCACCGGCGTGACCCGAGCGACCATCTCGGGCGGAAAGCCCAGCGCCTCGGCCAACCCTCCGGCCGGGTCCGCGTCAATAGCGATCACGTTGCGCCCTTGTTGGGCGTAGATGTGGGCCAGCAGGGCCGAGAGGGTGGTCTTGCCCACGCCCCCTTTGCCGCTGACGGCGATCTTGTTCAATTGAGTCACTGTATCTCCTCCCCGCGTAAGCAGGTCGTTACTTGTGAACGCAGCTCATATCAGTGCAGTGATGCTTCTCAAGATTTGGCGCTGACAATCCCTCGTTCCCCGAGTACCGGATGGGGATCCACCATATTCTTGTTCAGTTCGGCTTTCTTTTCCTCCATGCCAAAGGCCAGCGTCATCAGTTGGGTGATATACAGCACCGGCAGTTCGAACCCCAGGTCCATCTGCACCTGGCGGCTTTCCACGTTCACCTGGCACAGCGGGCAGGCGGTGATCATGATATCGGCGCCGCAGGCGTGAGCGTTCTCGAGTATCTTGGCGGAGAGTTCCAGCGCCACAGGGGTCCGCGAGATCCCCAGGCTGCCCCCGCAGCAGTCGGTCTTGTACGACCACTCCACCGGTTCCCCTCCCAGAGCGCGCACGACGTCGTCCATACAGGTGGGGTTCTCGGGGTTTGCGGAACCGGTGTACTTGGGGGGCCGGGTCGTGGCGCAGCCATAGTAGGAGGCCACTTTCAACCCCTTTAGCGGTTTTTTCACCTGGTCGCGGATGCCGTCCAACCCGACGCGCTCTAGCAAGGCCTCCACAGAGTGCAACGCCTCGACGGTGCCCTGGTACTCGTACCCTATCTTGGCTCTCACTTTCTGAACCACCTTTGCGGCCAGTTCGGGATCCCGTTCCATCTCGTGGGCGCCGGCCCGAAAGCGCTGATAGCAACCCAGGCAGGGAGCGACCATCTGATCCAGTCCCATTCGCTCGGCGAGGGAGAGGTTGACGATCGCATAGTAGCCCGCCAACACAGGGTCGGTGGTGTGAGCGGGGGTGGAGCCGCAGCAGACCCAGCCGGGCGGCTCGACCAACTTTAGATCCAGCGCCTCGCACACGTGCCGGAAGGTATGGTCGAATTCGGTGGCGGTGGATTCCAGCGAGCAGCCCGGGTAGTAGGCGATGGCATTCGCCGCCTCACTGACACTGGCCTCAATCGGTTTCACTCGTTTGGAAGGACGGATGAACTCGGGTAGGAGCCGGATCTTGTGCTTGAGGATCATTGGCACACCCAGATCCATGTCCTTGAACGGCTGAAGCGTCAGCACGTTCATCGCCGCCATCATCCCGGCCTCGTAGAGGCGGCCGAGGGCGCCGATGATGCGCAAAAAGACCTGGGTGAACAGTTCCACCTCCGACACGGGCGGTTTGATCTTGCGCCGGCGCGTTTCGATGCGCAGTACGTCCATCACACCGGCGATGTCCAGCCCTTGCGGGCAGTGGGTGGTGCAGGTCTGGCAGGCGGCGCAGATCCAGGGGGTCTTGGCCTCCAGGACGCTTTCGTCGTCGAATTGGATGGCGCGCATCACCTGGTTGGGCATCAGATCCATATGCTCCACCACCGGACACCCGCTCGAACAGCGGATGCACTGGTAGCAGAGGTAGACGTTCGAGCCATTCTCGCGCTCGACGATCTCTGCCAGGGTTTTCGTGGCCACAGGTTCTCTAGTTGCCATTATCGTCTCCTACGGATGTTCTTTATCCGCTACCTGTGGGCGGGGCAGCAGACCGGCCCCTTCGACGATGGGGCGCACTGCCGCTTCCCACTCGACGGCCATAATGTGCACGCCGGCCACTCCCTCGATCTCGCGGATCTCTTGAATTTGCTCGATGCAAATCTCGATTCCTGTCTTTTGCAAGGCTTCCCGCCGGGCTTTTTTCTCTTCCTTGGGGATACCCTTGATCGCTGCCGCCATGCGGTCCACGTACTGATCCTGAACGATCATACCCGGCACTTTGTCTCGCATGTAGCGGGCCATCCCCGCCGACTTGAGGGGCCCGACGCCGGCCAGGATGTAGACCTTTTCGTGCAGCCCCATCTCGACCACTTTTTTCATAAACTCGCGGAAGCGGGGAATGTCATAGATCAATTGGGTCTGGATAAAGTCCACGCCAGCGGCGACCTTTTTGGCCAGGCGGTAAGGGCGGAACTCGAAGGGGTCGGCAAAGGGGTTGATGGCCGCGCCGATGAAGAAACGCGGCGCCCCGGCCTTGATCTCTTCCCCACACTGGAAAATGTTCTCGTCCCGCATATCCTTGACCATGCGGATCAACTGCACCGAGTCCAGGTCGTGCACGTTCTTGGCCGTGGGGTGGTTGCCAAAGACCTGATGGTCGCCGGTCAGGCACAGCAGGTTGCGCGCTCCCAGGCCATAGGCTCCCAAAAGGTCGGACTGAATCGCCAGCCGGTTGCGGTCGCGGCACGTCATCTGCACCGTCGGTTCCAGCCCCGCGCGCATCGCCAACACTCCTGAGGCAATGCTGGACATACGGACGACGGCGGTCTGGTTGTCGGTGATGTTGACCGCGTCCACCGCCCCTTCCAGCAGACGCGCCTTGTGGAGAATTTCCTCCGGGTCGGCCCCCTGTGGCGGCCCCAGTTCGCCAGTCGCCGCAAAGTGACCCGCCCGCAGGACTTTTTCCAGGTTACTGCCCGATTTGTATCCGTTTTTTCGTTCCTCTGTCATCACTCTATCTCCTCTTCGGCGAGTCGCAGGTCGTCGCGCACGATCTTGCGGGGACCGCCATCGCGACTGGTTGACCAGTTCTTGGGAGGTTGAATCTTGAGCAAGTCGTCCATTCTGTCAAACTTGATCGCTCGCTCCCAAATCAGTTGCCAGGCGCAGGGTATGTCCGGGTCCACCTCGCACACTCCATTCTGGGAGCCGCCGCACGGCCCGTTGAGCAATTGTTTGGAGCAGCGGGCAATGGGGCAGATGCCAAGGGTAAGGCCCAGGATGCAGTCACCGCAGGCCTGGCAGCGCTCCTCCCACACCCCCTGCTCCACCGGCAGGCTCAGGGACGTGGTATTGATCCCAGGCAATGTGACGACGTCGGGGAAGCGCTCGTTCATCGCCTGCACGCCGATGCCGCAGGCCAGGCTGAGGACCACGTCGTACTCTTTCAATTGCTCTTCCAGCGCGTCCAGATATTCCCACTCGCACTGGCGCTGCACCGTGACCTCGTCCACCTCTATCGGGTGGCCGTCCAGCTTGCTCTTCATCCGCAGTTCGGAGGCCAGGATGCCGACCTCCTTCTCACCACCGGCGAAGCAGACGGTCACGCAGGTACCGCAGCCCGCAACCAGCACCTTTTTCGCGTCAGCCGCCTTGCTTCCTGCACCCAACAGTTCCATGATCTCTGCGAGTGGCTTTTGTTCACCAACTATCATTGCGACCTCCTAAGTTCATAGATTCGTAAATTCATCATTGCTCGTTCCTCAGCGGGTTAGGGCCTAGTTCCCGCACTTTTTGCGTTTTCTCTGTCACCATCTCGGCAAACTGCGCCCCCATCGCCGAGGACAGATTCACCATCGAGACGCGCTCCCCGCCCAGCCCGATCTGGTCGAGCAGGTCGGCGACGTACTTGACTCTCCGTTTGGCGTTGAGATTACCTTCCAGGTAATGGCAATCCCCCTCCAGTCAGCCGGCCACCATCACGCCGTCCACGCCGCGCTCAAAAGCGTGGAGGATCTCTGTCACCTCCACCCGGCCCGAACAGGGCACCTCGACGATGCGTATGTTGGACGGGTACTGGATGCGCATACCGCCCGCCAGGTCGGCGGCGGCGTAGGCGCAGTGGCGGCAGCAGAAGGCCAGGATTATTGGCTCAAAGTGCGTATCGCTCATTTCATACTCCCACCGGCTGCGGCTCCAACAGCGCCGCGATCTCGGCTTCCACCTGCACGTCCCGGTAGCGGAGCAGTTGAATCGCTTTGGCAGGGCACTCGGCGACGCAACTGCCGCAGCCGTGGCATTGGGCCGGCTCGATGTAGGCCGCGCCGGCGATGCCGCCCACCCCATCGAACCTGGCCTGCACCTGGGGCACGTCGTAGGGGCAGATGCGCACGCACGTCAGGCAGGCGACGCACTTTTCCGCGTCCACCTGGGCCACGATGCCGCCAACCTGCAACACATCCTGCCCCAGAATTGTCGTCGCGCGGGCGGCGGCGGCCTGCGCCTGTACTATCGCCTCGTCCATGAATTTCGGATAGTGCGCCGTCCCGGCCAGGAACAGACCGTCGCTGGCAAAGTCTACGGGGCGCAATTTAACGTGCGCTTCCAGGAAAAACCCGTCCAGGTCTAGCGGCACTTTAAGCCGCGTCGCCAGCCTGTCCGCTCCATCCGACGGCACCACTGGCATACTCAAGACCAGCAGGTCTGGGTTCAGCACCAATTCTTGCCCCAGAGAGGACTCCCACACCGCGATCTCCAATCCCGAATCCCCAATCTCTACTGTTGGCTTGCGGTCAAAGTCATAATGCACAAAGATCACGCCCTGTCGCCGTGCCTCTTTGTACAGCCGTTCCTTGAAGCCGTAAGTGCGGATATCGTTGTACAGCACGGTTATCTGGGCCTGGGGATTGGCACGTTTGAGCACCAGCGCGTTCTTGATGGCCGTCGTGCAGCAGATGCGGGAGCAATACCACTCCGCCGGCCCAACGCACAGGATCATCGTCACCGAATCCGGCAAATCCTCCCCTCGTCTCTCACCGCCCCCCTGATTCGCTGACTCGCTGACTCGCTGACTCGCCAACAGCGCCTCGAACTCTTGCTGCGTCACGATGCGCGGGTCTGTGCCGTAGCCGTACTCTGACCCTTTGTACTCGACGCCTCCCGTCGCCACGACTGTGGCTCCGTGCCGCACGGCGACCGTAGTGGTCGCTTGGCTTTCCCCGTCGGGGGTGCGCAGCCGCGAGGTAAAGTTGCCGGCAAAGCCGCTGCTCTCCAGGTACTCGCTCTCCAGATGTAGTGTGATCTGAGAATGGCTCTTCACCCGCTCGATCAATCCCTGCAAGAAGACCTGAGGGTCGCGCCACACCAGCTTGCCTTGGCCGTTCCCCGGCTCGCTCCCGTAATCCACAATGTGGTGCACGTTTTGCAGTTGGCCGCCCAGCCGCTCCGTCCGTTCGACCAGGTGCACCGGGAAGCCCTGCTCGGCCAGCGCCAGCGCCGCCGTCATCCCGGCTACCCCACCGCCGATGACGAGGGCTGTCTTCTGCACCGGCACCTCGGTTTTGCGGAGCGGCTCCAGCCGCAGCGCCTTGGCCACCGCCATCCGCACCAGGTCCTTCGATTTCTCCGTTGCCTCGTCCCACTGGTCGGGGTGCACCCAGGAGCATTGATTGCGAATGTTGGCCATCTGGAACATGCCGGGGTTCAGCCCCGCCTGGCGGATAGAGTCCTGGAACAGCGGCTCGTGGGTCAGCGGAGTGCAGGAGGCGACCACGACCCGGTTGAGGCCCAGCGCTTTCGTCTGCTCCGTGATGTGTTGGATCGAATCTTGCGAGCAGGTATACAAATTGTGCTCGGCGTGCACTACCCCCGGCAGGCTCGCCGCATACTCCGCTACCTCAGGCACGTCGAGATAGCCGCCAATGTTCGACCCGCAGTGACAGACGAATACCCCGACGCGGGGTTCCTCTGCGGTCACGTCTCGCTCTGGAGGATACACTATCTCCTCCGTGCAAGTCCAGCGGGCCGAGGACAGAACCTTGCCCGCCGCCGCCGCCGCTCCGCTGGCCTCGACCACCGATTCGGGAATGTCCTTCGGCTCGCGGAACGGCCCCACGGCAAAGATGCCCGGCTTGCTCGTCTGGAGCGGCTCGAAAGGCTGCGTGCGACAGAACCCGTACTCGTCCACCTCCACGCCCAGCCGCCGCCCTAGCTCGCGCGTGCGCTCCGGTATTTCCACCCCCACCGAGAGCACCACCAGGTCGAACTCTTCCTCACGAATTGGCGAATGGCGAATGGCGAATGGCGAATGACTCTCCTGCTCCTCCGCTCCCTTGTTCCCTTGTTCTGCCACGTATCTCAAGACGAGGTCGTGCGTTTGGGGGTTTTCCTTCACAGACGAGATGCGGCAGCGCACGTAGCGGATGCCGTACCGCTCCTGAGCGCGCCGGTAATATTCCAGGTAGCCCTTGCTAAAGGCTCGCATGTCCATCATAAAGATGGTGACCTCGGTATCCGGCTCGTGCTCGATTGACATGATGCCCTCTTTGGTGGCGTACATGCAACAGAACGACGAGCAGTAATCGTGGGTCTGATCGCGGGAGCCCACACACTGGATGAAGGCGATGCGCCGCGGTGTCTTCCCATCCGAGGGGCGCTGGACGTGGCCGTGAGTGGGGCCGGAGGCGTTCAGCAGCCGCTCGAATTGGAGCGCGGTGACCACGTTGGGGTAACGGCCCCAGCCGTACTCGCCCGACTGCTCGGCCTGATAACCCTCGTAACCGGGGGCCAGCACAACTGCTCCCACCGACAAGTCTCCCACCTGCTCCACCATATCGTGATTGATGGCGTCGGCCTGGCACTCGTAGACGCAGCTCAAACATTCAGAGCAGATGCCGCAGGCCAGGCAGCGGGCCGCCTCCGCCTGAGCTTGCTCGTCGGTGTATCCCGCTACTACCTCCTCGAAGGTGGAGGTTCTTTCCTCGGCCGGCAACTCGTCCATCGGCACGCGGGGTTGCACGTGCACCTGGCCCAGTTCTACTCGCTTCCCAATCTCTGCCTGCGTCAGCTCGACCACCGGCAGTTCGGGCTTGGGCGGCGGCTCCAGTTCTTCCCCTTGCAGATAGCGATGGATGGAATCGGCGGCCCGATGTCCGGCTTCCACTGCCTCGATGACGAACGACGTCCCGGTGGTGGCGTCGCCCGCCGCAAATACTCCCGGTCGCGTCGCGGCCAGAGTGTTGGGATTGATGGCGATGGTCGCCTGGTCGGTGACGCCGACGCCCGCGCTTTCCGGGATAAAGGCCAGGCCGGCTCGCTGTCCCACGGAAAAGATGACGTTATCGCAGGGCACGAAATGCTCCGAGCCGGGGACCCGAACGGGCCGGCGGCGGCCGGTCTCGTCGGGCAACCCCTGCTCGGTGCGCACGCATTTCAGGCCGCTCATACGTCCGTTCCCACCGATGACTTCGACCGGGTTGACCTGCCAGTGAAAGACGACGCCCTCCTCCTCGGCGTGGCGCATCTCTTCCTCGCCGGCCGTTGCTTCCTCGCGGGTGCGGCGGTAGTAGACGTGCACCTCTGATCCCATACGTATCGCCGTGCGCGCCACGTCCATCGCCACGTCCCCGGCCCCGATGACGGCCACCCGATCACCCAGCTCAGGTGGGTTGTCCAGCCGCACGTCGCGCAGGAACGTGGTGTTGATCAGCACCCCTTCCATATCCGCGCCGGGGATGGGCAGGCGGATGCCCTCGTGCGCTCCGACGGCGATGAGCACGGCCTCGAACCCCTCGGCAAAGACGTCGTCCAGGTTGTCCACCGTCGTGCTGAGGCGTAGCTCGACCCCCAGATCCACAATGTCCTGCACCTCGCGGTCCACGATCTCGGAGGGCAAGCGATATTCAGGAACTCCCACCCGCAACATCCCGCCGCCCACGGGCAGCGCCTCGAACGCGGTGACGCCGTACCCCAGCTTGCACAAATCCTGAGCGGCGGTCAGCCCGCAAGGGCCGGCTCCGATGACGGCCACGCGCTGCTCGTACTTGCGCTGGGCCGGCTCCGGCGACACCCGGGGTTGGGCGTAGACCTTGTCGGTTACGAACCGCTTCAGCGCGCGGATGTTCACGGCCTCGTCCAGCTTGCCCCGGTTGCAGGCGGTCTCGCAGCGATGGTTGCAGATGCGGCCACAGATACCGGGGAAGGGATTATCCTCCTTGATGACGCGCAGCGCGTCCTCGTAGCGGCCCTCGCGGATGAGGGCGATGTAGCCCTGGGCGCGCTGACCGGCTGGACAGGCGTCGCGGCAGGGAGCGATGCCCAGCTTTTCGATGGCAAAGGCGTTGGGCACCGCCTGGGGGTACAGCTTGTAGGCCGCCCGCTGCTCCGCCAAACCCTCGTCGAAATGGGGGCCTATTCCGATAGGCACGATGACCGGGCAAACGGTGGCGCAGTCGCCGCAGCCGGTGCATTTGTCCAGATCAATGTAGCGGGGATGGATCCGTACCCGGGCGGTGAAATCCCCGGCCTCTCCTTGTATACCGACCACCTCGCTATCGGTCAGCAGTTCGATGTTGTGGTGGCGACCGCAGTCCACCAGCTTGGGGCTGACGATGCACATGGCGCAGTCGTTGGTGGGGAAGGTTTTGTCCAGTTGTGCCATGTGCCCGCCGATGGCCGATTTGTTCTCGACCAGGTAGACCTTGTAGCCGGCCTCAGCCAGATCCAGCGACGACTGAATGCCGGCGATCCCCCCGCCGACAACCATCACCGCGCCGGTGGGATGTTTTGGCTTGACGCTGTGCTCATCCATGCGTCTCCCTTCCCCTCATCAAACCGCCTTGGTCAAAGCTCACTTTTCAAGGGATTTGGCCCCAATTCCTGCACTCGCTCCGTCATCTCGCGCATTGCGTTGGCAAACGTGTCTCCCATCCCGCCGGAGACGAAATACATCTCCAGCCTATCGCCTCCCAGCCCGATCTCGTCGAGCAATTTTTTCGTGTACTTGACCCGCGCCAGGCCTCTCTCGTTCCCGTGTACATGGTGGCAGTTGCCGATGGGGCAACCCACGATACACACCCCATCGGCTCCCTGCTCGAACGCCTCCAGCAGGTAGCGCGTATCCGTCTTGCCCGTGCACGGTAATTTTATCAATTTGACGTTGGCCGGGTATTTGATGCGCAGTGCACCGGCCGTATCAATGGCCATGTAAGCGCAGTAAATGCAGGTAAAGACGGTGATCTCTGGCTCAAAACCGTTATTGCTTTGTTCAGTCATTAACACCTCTTTGTGAAACGTAAACCGTGAAACACAGACGCTCACTCGCTGATTCGCTGATTCGCCGATTCGCTCCCTCGCTCCCTCGCCCACGCACCCAGCGGCAGCCCCAGGATCTGCTCATCCCGATAGGCGACCAACTGGATCGCGCCGGCCGGGCACTCGGCCGCGCAGGTGCCGCACCCCGTGCACATCGCCGGGTCAATATAGGCCGCTCCCTTGATTTCCCCCACTCCCGTATCCGAATACCGCACTTTGGGGATCGTAAAGGGACAGATTCGCACACAGGTGAGGCAGCCCACACACTTGCTCTGATCCACCACCGAGATGACCCCGCCGATGTACATTTGCGGCGTAGAGAGAATTGTGATGGCCCGCCCCGCCGCTGCTTGCGCGTTGGTGATACATTCTTCGATGAATTTGGGATAGTGGGCCATGCCGCAGACAAAGATACCCTCTCTCGCCATATCCATCGGTCGCATTTTGAGATGGGCTTCCATAAAGAAGCCCTCGCTTGAGAGCGGCACGTCCAGGATGCGGGCCAGTTTCTCCGTCCCCGCAGATGGCTCGATTGCCATGCTCAACGACAGCAGATCAGGGTGCAGCGTGATCTCTTGCTCCAGATTGGGTTCCCACACCGTGATCTCTAATTCACCCCGGTCGCTCGTCCGCACCTGCGGCATGTGAGATTCGTCGTAGCGCACAAAGATGACGCCGCGCTGCCGCGCCTCGGTGTAGAACTCTTCCCGGAAGCCGTAGGTGATAATGTCCTCGTATAGCACGACGATCTTGCACCTGGGATTGATCACCTTGATGCGGATAGCGTTCTTCATCGTGTTCGTGCAACACGTCCGGCTACAGTATTCGACCTCGCCCGGCCGGCGCACACATTGGATAAAGACGACTTCCTTCAGGTCTGCGATCTTTTCCGGCCGGTGGGTGATTATCTCTTCCAAATCGAGCGAGGTGACCACCCGTTCGTCCTGGCCGTGTAGATATACGTCGCCCCGCCATTCCTGCCCCCCGGTGGCTATGATGGTCGTCCCGTGCTCGACCTCTACCTCGCCGGCCGGGGTGCGCACCAGGGAACGGAATGCGCCCACGCTGCCCTCGTGCGTGATGATCTCCGAGTCAGTGAGTATGTCAATTCTCCGGTGGCCCAGCACGCGATTGACCAGGTCGCGCAACAGCCGCTGGGGATCGTCCCCCTCGGCCACGTAGTAGATGTGCTGCAAGTTGCCGCCCAGTCCCGACTCTCGCTCCACCAGGGTGACGTCGTATCCCGCGTCGGCGACGTTAAGCGCCGCCGTCATGCCAGAGGCGCCGCCTCCGATCACCAGCGCCCGCCGGATGGGTTCGATGGCTTGCTTGTGCACCTGCTCGGCCAGCCGCGCTCGCGCCACTGCCAGGCGCGTCAACTCTTTCGCCGCCCGTGTAGCCCCTGCCGGATCGTCCGCGTGCGGCCAGGCGCAGTGCTCGCGGATGTTTGCCATTTCCAGCAAATAGGGATTCAGCCCGGCCTGGCGGACGATGCGTTGGAACAGCGACTCGTGGGTGCGGTGACTGCAAGCCGCCAAGACCACCCGGTTAAGATCGTGCTCCTCGATCACTCGCCGGATCTGCTCCTGCCCCTCTTCCAGGCAGGCATAGTCTATCGTCTCTACGTGTGTCACGTCGGGCAAGCCGGCGGCGAAACCGACCACTGCGTCTGTATCAACAATTCCCGCGATGCTCGGATAGCAGCGACATACAAATACGCCGATGCGCGGTTTCTCTCCGGTCACGTCCCGCTCCGGTGGAAAAGCGTCCGGATCGTAAAGGAACGGATATTCGTGGCCGTATGCCCGGCCACCGCCAACCTCATCGGAGAGCAGTTGCATCACGTCTCCGGCCGCGCCGGCCGCGTCCAGGATTGTCTCCGCGATCTCTTTGGGCGATGAGAACGTCCCGCAGACATAGATGCCGGGCCTGCTCGTGCTTAGTGGGGCGAACTTGTCCGTCCGGCAAAAGCCATAAGGGTTCAGCTCGATTCCCAGCATGTTCGCCAGATCGCGGGAGCCCCGGGGCGGCAGCGCCCCTACGGAGAGCACCACCATATCAAATCTGCTCTCGACGATTCCGCCGTCCGCGCCGGGATAGCGCAGGATCAGATCGCGCGTCTCGGGGTCCTCTTTGACCAGCGAGATGCGGCAGCGGGTATACTCTACTCCATACTTTTTCTGCGCCTGCTCATAGTAGGCGTTAAATTCCTTGTTAAAGGCCCGCTCGTCCATCATAAAGATCTCGCAGTGGATGTCCTCAATGCGCTGCTTGGCCAGCATGGCCTCCTTGGTGGCGTACATGCAGCAGATGGACGAGCAGTAGGGATGCTTCTGATCCCGCGAGCCGACGCATTGGAGCCAGGCGATGCGTTCAGGCCGTTTCCCATCGGAGGGGCGCATAACGATACCCTCCGTTGGCCCGGAGCGGCTGGCCAGCCGCTCGTACTGCATCGAGTGGATGACGTTAGGAAAGCGACCAAATCCCAGTTCCTGGTACTCGGTCGGATCAGAGAGCGCGTAACCCAGCGAGAGGATGATGGCGCTGACACGCACGTCGTATTCGGTCTCCTGCTCGTCCAGGTTCACCGCGCCGGTGGGGCAGACCGCTTCGCAGCGGCGACAGGTGTCGCAGCGCGGCACCTTGTCCACGACGTAGGCATCGGGCAATGCGCGCGGCGCCATTTTATAGATCGCTTTACGGGCCCTTAGTTCTTCCTCGAACGGGCTGGGCAGGCTCACCGGGCAGACACTGTCGCACAACCCGCAGTTGATGCACCGCTCAACGTCCACGTGGGTGGGACGGTGGCGCAGCGTGGCTGTGAAATCGCCGGCATATCCCGTTAGATTGATCAAATCGGTATTGGTGAGGACCTCGATGTTGGGGTGCAAGTTGTTGTCCAAAAAAGCTGGCGATATGGCCGGTCGCGTGCAGCCATAACCGTGGTCAGAGGTGCCCCGGCAGAGGACGCAGTCGTGGGTGGGAAACATGTAGCCGAGTTGCGCCACCCGGCCACCCAGCCAGGGCATATTCTCCACCAGGTAGACCTTGAGGCCAGCTTCGGCCAGGTCAACTGCGGCGCGCATACCGCCCACGCCGCCGCCTACGACCAGTACAGCACCAACAAGCTCTTTACGCATCAAAGTATTTCTCCTTAGCAGTATACAGACTCGGTAGATGGAAATTTGCTCCCGCCGAGCAGAATTCGATCCACTGAAGACTCACACAGATTAAAAGTCGGTGCGCCCAGGTATGGTCATTGGCGCACAGGCGCACATCGCTCCAAGTTCTCGTTTCAGGCTATAGACCTCGGAGGTCTGGGTCGGGCCGAGCAGTTACCGTTCATCAAATAAACGAGCACGTCCCGTGCGAGCAGGTCCCGCAAAAGCCTTTCTACATCCGCCACCTCACTCCTCACGATGAGTGAGTGAGACGCGCCATTGTCAGACTCAGTAGATCCAAAATTGCTCCCAAACGTGTCAGTTGACCTGTGAACTTACAGGTTTGCCAAATCCTGGTAAGATTGTAGTTGCAAGAAACAACAATCCAAGGAGGCAAACCTGTGGC
>Ga0180432_10002656_pt1 | contig 26656 bp, 22 predicted proteins | sample SS_ome_10_FD_132414 | JGI IMG/M metagenome (GOLD analysis project Ga0180432, IMG submission 132414) | Hypersaline lake sediment archaeal communities from the Salton Sea, California, USA - SS_1_MS_2 metaG | ecosystem: Environmental > Aquatic > Non-marine Saline and Alkaline > Hypersaline >... | reverse complement strand
GCGCGATGCCTCCTTGCGCGCCTCTCTGATGGTCTTGGAGCCTTCCCGAGCGATAACGGTGGCGAACTCTTCGAGTCGGCTCGAGATGATGTCGGCCGTTTTGCGCAAGACGGTGGCTCGCTCGAACACCGGCATCTTCCGGGTGACTTCGAAACCTTTCACGGCGCTCGCGAGCGCCAACTCCGCATCTTCCGGCGAAGCGCTCGGTACGTGATCTATTATCGAATCATCAAAGGGATCCCTCACCGGGATTTTCTTCTCTCTGTCGACCCACTCGGAGTCGAGGAACATCTTCATGCGTTTCCTCCAGCGGATGGGACGTTGAATATAGCTTGGCGGTGAGCCACGCCTGGGGCGAGCAGTATGGTGTGTTGTACCGGGGAACGCAACGACCGCCGGAGCAAACCGCGGCATAGACGGCATGGCTGGAAAAGGATGAAGAAGCGTAGGAGGAGGGAGAGGGTAGGGCGGCATAGGGAGGACGAGGTAGGTTTGAGCACCCCCCTAGACACCGTCTTCTCCTAACGACATACTCGAAGTGACTCAAGAAAGTCCGATTCCCGATTCACCAGAAACGGATCTTTGACAGGGGGCATCATGAGCACCGTCTTTCCAATAGTCAATTCAAAGCGTGACCACCGAATAGGAGTGGCCTTTCTTATTGCCGTAGCATGTGCTGCGGTGAGTTTTCCGAGAACAATAAGTGCGCAAGAAGATCCTTCCTTCTTCCAAGACATGCACTACCGACAGGTCGGACCGTCGCGCGGCGGCGCGGTGACTGCAGTGGCCGGGCATCCCGCCCGCCCCTACACCTTCTACATGGGTGTTCGAGGCGGAGGTGGCGTGTGGAAGACTGACAATTATGGGCAGAACTGGTATCCGGTCACAGACGGGTTCATTCGTACGTCGTCCACGATTGGCGCCGTTCGCGTTGCCCCATCCAATCCCGACGTGGTCTATGCTGGCACCGGCACGGATGGCATCCGCAGCAACATCATCGGCGGGCGGGGGATCTACAAGACCACCGACGCAGGTGATACCTGGGAGTTCATTGGCCTCGAGAATACCGGCCAGATTGGCGCTGTTGAGGTGCACCCGGACGACGAGAACCGGTTGTTCGTGGCGGCACTGGGTTCTCCATTCGGTCCTAATGACGACCGAGGCATTTACCGGTCGAGCGATGGCGGCAGGTCTTGGGATCACGTTCTATTCCTGAACGACTCTGTTGGGGGTATCGACCTCGAAATTCACCCCACGAATCCAGACATCATCTACGCAGCGATGTACCGGGGCGACAGAAAGCCGTGGACGATCATCAGTGGCTGCGGGCCCGGTTGTGGTGATGGAATTTGGAAGAGTTCCGATGGAGGAGAGAACTGGCGCCAGGTGACCGAAGGTCTGCCACAAGGCCTAGTGGGGAAAATAGACCTGGCGGTGTCTGCGGCGGCCCCGAACCGGGTTTACGCTCTCGTGGAAGCTCCGGAACCTGAGGAAGGTCTGTACCGCTCCGACGACAGCGGCGAAACATGGCGTTTCATGAGCGGCGGCCGGTTCCCGAAAGGCAATCCATATGGCACCTTGGAGCTGATGGAGCGGCCGTTCTACTATACTAACGTAGACGCCGACCCGACGAATGCCGACATCGTGTGGGTCAACAACGAGCGGTTCTTCAAGTCTGTTGATGGTGGCCTCACTTGGACGATTGAACCCACTCCTCACGGGGACAACCACGACATGTGGATCAACCCCGAGAACCCGGACATCATGGTTCAATCGAACGATGGTGGGGCGAACGTCACTCTGGACGGCGGCAGGACCTGGTCGACGCAGCACAACCAACCGACCGCCGAGCTCTACCAGGTGGACGTCGACGACCGGTTCCCGTATTGGCTCTATGCCGGTCAGCAAGACAACACCACGATCGCAGTGCCTAGCCTGCCTCCAGCACAGCCTGCACCGTCGGGGCCGACCGCGTATTGGAAAGCGATAGGTGGGTGCGAGACTGGCCCTGCAGTGCCCAAGCCTGGCTCCGACATCGTGTACGCACCGTGCAAGGGAACATTCGATCGCTTCAGCTTCACTACCGGCCAAGCAATCGGCCGCTACGTTGGAGCCCAGCACCTCTACGGCGTGAACCCGGCGAGGCTCAAATATCGTTTCCAGCGTACCACTCCGGTCGAGGTTTCACCACACAATCCCGACATCGTCTATCACGGATCCCAGTACGTGCACCGGAGCTATGACGGCGGAATCACCTGGGATGAGATTTCACCGGATCTGACTGCCAACTCGCCGAACCGTCAAATCCGCTCGGGAGAACCCATCACCAATGACATCACCGGTGAGGAACACTTCAGCGTCATCTACGTCATAGAGGAATCGCCGGTGGAGGCGGGAGTGATATGGGCAGGCAGCAATGACGGCCCCGTGCACGTTACACGTGACCACGGAGTACACTGGATGGACGTCACCCCGCCCATGTGGCCGCCCGAGGGACGCATCAATGCCATCGAACCTTCGCCGCACGCCAGGGGAACGGCATATGTTACGGGTTACCGCTTCCGGTTGAACGACTTCCACCCCTATGTTTTCAAGACCACGGATTACGGTGCGAATTGGACACTTCTCACGGACGGTACCAACGGTATTCCCGCGGACTTCCCTGTGCGCGTCGTGCGTGAGGACAAACGCCGACCTGGACTGCTTTACGCCGGCACCGAATACGGCATGTTCGTATCCTTTGACGATGGTGCCAACTGGCAGTCTCTGCAGCTGGACATGCCCCGCACACCAATCACCGACATCGAGTGGATCCGCGACGACCTAGCGATGTCCACGATGGGAAGAGGTTTCTGGATTCTGGACAACGTGAAGCCGCTCCAGGAGTTGAGTGATGAGGTAAGAAACTCAGATGTTCATCTCTTCACTCCGCGAGAAGCGTATCGGATGCGCTATCGCGGGACCATGCTGAGAGGTGGAGTGCGCTCGCACGATCCCGAGTACCCCGACCCCGGGGCGATGATCGATTATTACTTGGCTTCGGACGCGCGCGGAGAAGTGACACTGGAATTCCTCGACGCTTCTGGTAACGTAATTCGCGGCTTCTCTAGTTCGTCCGACGGCTACTCATATGAAGAACGCCAGGAGATGCGTGCACCATACGTTGCACGAACTGGCGATCCCGCGCTCGAGACCGGAGCAGGCCACCATCGATTCACCTGGGATCTGCGACACCCCGGTGCTGCCGCTCCGGCCTTCACCACCGGCCTGTACGGGCGCCCAGGCGCCAATGGGCCAATGGTCGCTCCGGGTCACTATCAGGTCCGGCTGACTGCTGGCGGTGTAACCCAGACGCGAGACCTGGAAGTACGCATTGACCCACGAGTCTACGCAGATGGAATCTCCCCTGCGGACCTCCAGGCACAGGAGGCCCTCTCACTTCAGATTCGCGATGCCGTCGCCGAAGGCGCTCAGGCAGCCTTCGAGCTGAACCAGCTTCGCGAACAGGTGAGAGCAGGAAGCTCGGACGCAGAACGAGTAGAGGAACTCTGGAATCAGCTGGTCACCCGCCGGACCGGCAGCTACCCGCCGCCGATGCTGCTCGACCAGCTCGACTACCTGCACGGCATGGTCACTAAGGCTGACAGTCGGCCGAGCCGCGACGCTTACACACGTTATGCGGAGCTCAAGGTTACGCTCGACGAGTTGGTCGAGCAGGTACGCCAGCTGAGGAGAGGGGTAGCGTAGATAAAACGATTGCAGAGTGCAGAATGCTGATTGGTGGATTGTGGCTGTGGATGGGTTTACACATGGAGAAGAGTGAGGTTCGTATGCAGAGGCGCTTGAGTGGGACGGCGGTGCTTTCGGCACTGATTTTTGCTGTTGGATTGTTAGCTGGTGGAAGTGCGTACGCGCAGCAACCTCTAAGGGTCTTCATTTCCGTAGACATGGAAGGCATAAGCGGTATCGGGACGCCGAAGATGGTAAGTGGGTCCGGTAAGGATTACGCGACAGGCCGTCAGCTGACGACCGCAGACGTCAACACGGTCGTCGACGCGATCTTCGAGCACGGGCCCGCGGAGATCCTGGTCAACGACTCACACGGCGACATGCAAAACGTGCTGCACACCGAACTCGACGAACGCGTCCAGTACATTCAGGGCCACATCAAACCGCTGGGAATGGTCGAGGGCCTGGACGAGTCCTTCGACGCTGTGATTCTGCTCGGTCACCACGCGCGCGCCGGAACCGAGGGGGGATTCATCGCGCACACGGGTTCCGGTTCAGTGAAGGGCCTGTGGTTGAACGGAGTCGAAGTCGGCGAGGCTGGACTCAACGCGTACTATGCCGGAGCACTCGGCGTGCCGGTCATCTTGGCGCAGGGAGACTCGACGTTTGCCGAGCAGATCTCTCAGCTTTTCGACGTACACACGGTCGTCACGAAATACGCAATCGGTTCATCGGTCGCGCGACTGGTACACCCTGAGGTAGCACGTGCGCGGCTTCGTACCACTACGCTCGAGGCTTTGGCGGATCTCAGTTCTGCAACTCCGATTCCGGTACAGGTGCCAATGACCGTTAGGATGCGCTTCGCCTCCACGACGCGAGCGGATATTCTCCAGGCGATTCCAGGAATGCGACGCATAGACGGCTGGACAGTCGAATACACCGCCGACACGATGGTGGATGCCTACAAGATGGTTCGGTTGATGTACAAATACATAAGTTGGTGAGTTGCGGCATTGAACGACCTCTGCGAAACGAAACAACCACCATCTGGGCGGGGGCAGGTTTGCCGATAACGATACACAAGACCGATCAGGAGCTGTTTGAGGCCATCAGTCAGATTTACTGTGAGAAGGTACCATTCAACACCGTAATTGGCCTACGAGTGGAATCGCTGCACTACGATCACGTGGCCATCCGGTTCGACATGCGGAACGATCTGATCGGTAATTTCCTGCGCGGCAATCTACATGGCGGCGTGATCTCAACCGCGATCGATGTGACAGGCAGCCTTTCCGCATTCATGGGTCTTCAGAAAAAACTGGCCGGTAAGACTCTCGAGCAGAAGATGGCGCACATTGAGAAACTCGGAACCATTGACCTGCGCGTTGACTATCTTCGTCCCGGCATGGGGGATTGGTTCATCTGCACGGCACACACTCTGCGCACCGGAAACAAGGTGGCGGTTGCTCGCGTCGAACTTCGCAACGATTCGGATGATTTAATCGCGGTGGGTACGGGGTCCTACGTCATTTCCTAGCGAATCGCAGAACGACCGACAACCATGCTCCACGAGGTTCTTTGATCATGCACCTTTCCCATGTCCTGAGAATCGCACCATCCGCTGCAGTGTGCTTTCTCATTTGCTCCGGTTGTACGCCAGAGGAAAGCCGGTCCGCAGACCCACGGACGGAGATTCTCGTCAGTGTAGAGTGGCTCGCGGAGCACCTCGACGATCCCGATTTGGTCATCCTCCATGTAGGAGACAGTGCGGACTACGCGGCCGAGCACATCCCTGGAGCCCACCACATCACGCGCGAACAGCTGTCGCGACCACGTTCCGACGATGCGGACGGCCTGGTCCTGGAGATGCCCGAACCGGAAGACTTGGAACAGTCGTTGGAGAACATTGGCATCTCCGACGACTCGAGAATTTTGGTCTACTGGGGCAGCGAGTGGGTGACCCCAGCAACCAGAATTGTGCTCACGCTCGACTGGGCTGGCCTCGGCGATCGAACGGTACTGCTGGACGGAGGCATCGAAGCTTGGAAGAGAGCGGAATACTCTGTCACGGACGTTGTGCCGGCAACCACACAAAGACGCCTAACGATCAACCCGCGATCCGCATTGATTGTGGATGTTGAGTTCGTCGCTGAGTACTCCGATCGGCCCGGTTATGCCCTGATTGATGCCCGAAGCCACGAATACTTCAGTGGAGCACGCGAGGGCCGGGGGAAAACCGGTCACATTCCTGGCGCCGGCAGCGCACACTGGATGGAGATGGTGGACGACTCGCTGATGTTCACAAGCGCAGAAGAATTAGAGCGGGTTTTTAGAGCCGCAGGAGCCGAACCCGGAGATACGGTCATCGCCTACTGCCACATTGGACAGTACGCGACAGCGACGCTCTTTGCAGCCCGAACGCTCGGCCATGAGGTGCGGCTTTACGACGGATCATTCCAAGACTGGGCTGCGCGAGACCTACCCGTTCTTGCCGACAGCGCCGCTAGCAATATGTAAACCGGCACCAAGCACCTGTGGCGTAGCACCGCAGGCCTCCCGTAACGCGCATTAGTGAGCGGCGAACTTACTTTGGATCTGTCGGCTGGCTTGCGATCGTCGTTCTTGGAATCAGGCAGCTTCCGAAGCGCCATCTTCGGTCACTCCCCGCCACAGCGCATTAGCCACTGGCCCGCCAAGCGCGACGAGTGCCAGCACCACCACGAATGGATTCATTTCGGCCACCGGAATGATGAATAGCAGCCGTTCGATGAAGACTCCGATAAACACGAGTGATGCTATGACGGTCATCACCGCGTTGCTGGCCTTGGCTGCTCTCGAGAGAAGCGTGCTGAAGGGAATCACAAACAGGAACAGCGGAACGCAAATCGCCAATTGACGAAGTGGAGCATCCACAATCCGACGCACGAGGAAGAGCTGCTCCTCAGGTATGTTGCCGTACCAGATGACCAGGAATTGCGCGAAGAGCTGGCCCGCCCATAGCAGTGACCAACCGAAAATGAAAGTCGACACATCCATGAAGGTCTTGCCACGCTCGGCCTTCCCTAGAGTAATCAGCTTCTGAGCCATGAACGAGAGCGCCGCCAATCCCAGGAACATGGCCTCGATGAAGAAGTAGCCACCAAAGAGCGTGCTGATCCACGGGTAGTCGAAGGTCATTACCCAGTCGAAGGCGATGAACGACTGATTGAACACGAAGGCAAATGCGTAGAGTACGGCTAACACCCCCGCCTTCTCGGAGCCGGCTAATGCAGCGCGGGAAAAGCTGAAGGCCAGAGCCCAAGTTATCAGCAACATGACCACGTTGCGGGCGATGAAGAACGGCGTGCTCAACCAGAATGTCTGGTGCTCGGTCCAACCATAGATCGAAATGTTCGATGAGTACGCCAGGAATGCGATCGGGAGCCATAGGAGCAGGGGGTGAAGGCTCAGGATCGTGTTACGCGCTGGCAGGATCCACTTGCCCTCCGCGAGGTGCGCCGCTGCGGCCAACGCATAAAGTCCCTGCAAAACTGCGGCAACCATCAGCAGTGCGGGAAGCACAGATGCGTCGGATGTGAAGAACGCCAAGAGCACGAACAGAACGCCGCCCGCGATCGCCGGGATATTTGTCGAGCGCGTCATTGCGCAGCCTCGCCCTCGAGCAGGATGATGAACATGTTGTCATGCTCGATCGGTTCCTGAATCTTCTTGATGGACGGCATCCTACCCAGAATCAGGAACCCCGCAAATGACGCGAGGGAACCCAAAAGAATCGTCAGCGCGAATGCGATCACGATGAAGGGCGGCAGTGAGATCAGAGGTTTGCCCCCAGTGATGAGCGGCCAATCGAACACCGTGAAGATCGTGAAGGCGAAGCCAAGACTCAGACCGGAGAGTGCACCCGCCAGTGTGAAGAAACGCAGCGGGCTCCGTTTCATCTTGAGGATCTCTTCAGTCGCGGGTACGGGGACCGGCGTAATGACATCGAGGAGGTCTGTTGGCGTACCCTGATCTACCAACGCCTTCAGCTTCTCGAGGAACTCGTGTTCGTCCTCGAACTCCCACCTGCGGTCTACTCTGCGTTCGGTGTCGTTCATAGGGCCGTCTCCTTGACCTCGGTGATAGCCAACACCGGAAGCATCTTGGTGAAGATGAGGAACAGAGTGAAGAACAGCCCGAAGCTCCCAACCGTGATTCCAACTTCGACCATACTCGGCACGTATGTGCCCCACGAGTAAGGGTCATACTCTTTCGCCAGAGACGTCACAATTATCACGAAGCGCTCCAGCCACATGCCTATGTTCACGAAGATCGACATGACGAACAGGAACGTGAGGCTTCTGCGCAGACTCCTTGCGAAAAGAGTCAGCGGCAGCAGCACGTTACAAAAGACCATCAATGCGTAGAGATACCAATAGTCTCCTAAAAGACGATACGTGAAGTGTGCGATCTCAAATGTATGACCGCTGTAGAAAGCCAGAGCGAACTCAATCACGTACGCGTACGAAACGATCAGCGACGTAAACAGGAGGATTTTCGCGATGCTCTCGAAGTGTGAGATGCTGATGTGATCCTCCAGCTTCAGGATCTTGCGCATCGGTATCATCAGCGTCAGCACCATTGCGCAGCCGGAGAAAATTGCACCGGCAACGAAATACGGTGCGAAAATCGTCGTGTGCCAGCCAGGCACGATGCTCATGGCAAAGTCCCAAGAGACAACCGAGTGCACCGAGATAACCAGCGGTGTCGCGAGTGCGGCCAGAAAGATGTAGAGCTGGTTGTAGTGGACCCACTGTTTCGCGCTTCCAACCCAGCCGAGCGAGAATGCCGCATAGAGTTTCTTCCGTATGCCTACCGCACGGGCGCGCACAACGGCGAGGTCCGGCACGAGACCCACGAAGAAAAACACTGCACTCACCGTGAGGTACGTGCTCACCGCGAATACGTCCCACACGAGTGGCGAACGGAAATTCACCCAGAGTTCGCGCTGATTGGGATACGGGAATAACCAATAGGCGAACCAGGACCGGCCCAGGTGAATCAGCGGGAACAGTCCAGCCGTCATGACCGCGAAGATCGTCATCGCTTCCGCGGAACGATTGAACCTGCTCCTGAATTTGGCCCGGAAAAGGAAGAGCACGGCCGAGATCAGGGTGCCGGAATGCGCAATTCCGACCCAGAAAACGAAGTCGGTGATGTAAACTCCCCACCCAACGGGATGACGAATTCCGGCCACGCCCATTCCAAACAGCATCTGGTAGCCCCAGAGCCCCAAGCCCACGACAAAGCAGGTTGCCGATATTGCCAGTGCCACGAGGAACCCGAGGCTCGGTTTTCCCATCGCGGCGAGGACATCGACCTCAAGCTTCTCGAAACAGGCTCTCGGACTAGCCATGCGCAACTTCCCCACCATTGCCCTTGCGGATGTAGTACACCGCGGGTTCCGTTCCCAACCCCTCTAGAATTCGGTAGGCGTGTCCTGAGTGCGCCCACCTATATACCTCGGAACCCTCGTCGAGCAAGTTGCCGAACACTATGGCGCCAGAGGGACACGATTGTGCGCAAGCGGTGGTGAACTCACCGTCACGCACGAGTCGGCCTTCGTCCTTCGCGTGGTCTTTGGCTTCGCGAATTCGCTGCACGCAGAACGTGCACTTCTCCATGACGCCCTTGGGACGCACAGATACATCCGGGTTCACGAGCAGATCGAGCGGTTCCGGACGCTCGCCGGCGAACCAGTTGAACCGCCGTGCCTTGTAAGGACAGTTGTTTGCGCAGTACCTCGTTCCCACACACCGGTTGTAGACCTGAGCGTTCAGCCCTTCGGGATTGTGGTAAGTCGCGTATACCGGACAAACCGTCTCACATGGCGCGTTTCCGCACTGCTGGCACATCACCGGTAAGAACTCGATGGGGCGATCACCTTCGAGATATGGCTCGATACGAATCCACGACATCTCACGGCCTTTGCGATGTTCCTCCGGCCCGGCGATAGTGATGTTGTTCTCCACATAGCAGGCGGCTACACACGCCGAGCACCCAGTGCACTTGTCTAGATCGATCGCCATTGCCCAGCGATAAGTTTCATGTTCCGGCGTTGGGTAGAGCCGCTCCGGCTCGTGCCCTGGCTCGTGTGCCTCGACCCCTGGAGGATGATGCACGTCGTTCGGTAAGATCCCACGGCCTGACGCGACCATCGAACCTGAAAGGACGGTCATGACCGCATCCTCACGCACGCGATTCAGTTGGATGCCGCCAATACAGCGAATCGCCTCACCAGTGTTTCCATCGATCGGCAAGGTCATGTTCGCCGCATGCTCCATTGCAATTGACAGTGCGGCCAAGTCACAAGCCGGATGGATGCGCACAGGGAAGATGCCTGCGCTGTCGATGCCGGTGATCTCCACCGCGTCACCCTCGTCGACGCGCTGCATTCGGGCATCGTCCTCTGAAATGCTCACTGCACCGCCGTAGCTCACCGCGGAGAGCGGATCCGGGATTTCGTTGAGCAACGAGATTACCTGGCTGCGACCGTCGAAGAAGCGCACAGAAGGAGACAAGAGTAGTACGGGCTCCTCGAGATCTTCCAAAGTCCAGGATTCAGCAATACGCTCCGCGGTCGGTGTTGCCCTCAGTCGCGTGCTGACAGGTCGAGTCGGACTCTCTAAGAACGGTAGATCCTCTATATCGGCTGCCGCGGCCCGCCACTGACTTGCAACATACTCTCTCCACGCGCCTGTTGAGCCCATCAGTTCGAGCAGAATGTCCCCCTCTGCGCGCGAATCGAACAGTGCTTGGAAGGCAGGTTTGATTGCACTGGTGAATCCGCGGCGCAACTGCACGTCACCCCAGGTTTCGAGACTGTGCGATACCGGCAATACAAGATCGCAGAATTCGAACGGCGGATACAGGAAGTCCGTCAAGCCAACAGCGAGTGCACTAGATGCGACCACCTCTTCCAGACCGGGCACCGGAGACAGAGTATGGAGCCTCGACAAAAAGGACACACCCACGTCGGCGCCGGCTAGGTCCACAACTCTGGCTACCAACTCTCCAGGTGTACCGACAGTTTCAAAATTCTCGGCCTCGCTGAAAGAGACCAGGTTACCGATCGCGTCGGCGGACTCTTGCAGGAGCCCCGCCAACAATGCAGTCGACAATCCACCAGCATGGGCCGTCGAAACTCCACCCGCGATTACCAATGGATGTTCTGCCTCATCCCACGCTGCCACCAGGTCTTGCATCTGCTCGGGTAGGATGCCTGTCCTTTCATATGCCTGTTCAATAGGCACGTTGGGCACAGCATCCAACACGCCTGCCGGCAAAGGTGAGCGAGCCCTGGTCGATTTCAGCAAAAAAGCTAGCAGCCACTGTTCAGAACCCGGGCGCACATGAATACGATGGCCTGCATTGGTTCCGGTCATCGTGAGCTGAGGTTCGACGTGATACCACTCCAGGTGGTGCTCGACACCTTCGGCAACCTGGCGAGCGAATCCAACCGGGTTGATGAAGTTCTCGAACAAGTCGGCCCCAACGGTAACAAGCAGATCGGCGTCCTCTACGTGGTACGCAGGCACCTCTCTACGACCATACAGTACATCGTACGCTTCGCGCAGCGCTCCATAGTTGAACAACTCCAGATCAGGGAGTCGTTCGACACTCAGAGTTGCTGAGAATTCATCGACCAGGCGTGCAAGAGAGCCAGTGGTTCTGCCTGACAGATAAACGTTGCGTTGGCCACTCGGAGACTCCACCAGCGCGTCCCGTATTCTACCGAGTGCCGCATCCCAGGAAATCGGCTCCCAGTTTCCATTCGCTCCTCGTAGCTGCGGTTCTCTGAGCCTCTCGGGATGGTAGAGCCGGCCGAGTGATGCCTGACCGCGCATGCACAGGCCGCCGCGGCTGATGGGGTGGTCAGGATCGCCCTCGAGCTTCACAGGACGCCCTTCGCGCCCCTTCACCAACATTCCACAGCCGGCGGGGCACTCAGTGCACGTGGTTTGGTGCACCACCCACATATCTGCCGGATCCTGCTGCTCCGGGCGCAGGAGATTCTCGAAGAGGCGTTCCTGCGCGTCCGCCATGCTGCCCGCACCAGCCAGCGCACCGGGGGTCACACCTAGGAACTTTACAAAGTCTCTTCGCTTCATCCGATCTCCATCATCACTTGTGACATGTCCAGCAGTCGGTTGGTGCACCGTACGATCGGTGACAATTCACACACATTCCCATGTCGAAGGAACGCACCTGGCGGACAGGCAACTGCACCGTGATATCTCCATGGCATGCAGTACAGTCGATACCGTAACGAACATGGCGTTTGTGTGTGAAGTGCACGTGCCACGGCACAGAGTGAACCTTGATCCACTCGACTGGAACACCTTCGTTGTGAATTCGGGTCAGTTTCTGGATGTCGGGTCGGTCAGTCGCAGTGAACTCATGACAAACCATGCAGACGTCTGTAGACGGAATGCCAGGGTACCGCGAGTCTTCAACCGTCTGATGACAATGAGTGCAATCCAGTGCAAGATCGCGCGCGTGGATCTCATGGCTGAAGGCGATTGGCTGCACCGGCCCGACGCCCCCATCCGAGCGAAGTGCGAGCAGCACCGTGAGGCCCACTGCCGCAGCAGCGACATAGCCGAAGAGAACGGTGTAAGGGACCAACCGCAGAAACTTGTTCATGGGTTCCCCTCCCCGCCCCCTTCTGCAGCACCTCCCGCTTCCGTCCCCACCGGCTCACCTGTGAATCGTAACAAGAGATACGAAGCCACCGCTCTCGCCTCCGCCCGCCTCAATCCTTGATTGGGCATCGCCGGATAATCCGTGTTGACCCGATAGGGATTCAGAACGAACTCGGTCATCCCCTCCAGGTCATCGACATACTTCGGTAGCACGTCATTGTAGGGTGGCCCCACCAATCTTGTGTTGAAATCGTGGCATGCAGAGCAAACGCGATTGAACAGCTGCTCTCCTGCATCCGCAGGAAGTTCGGCCGCCGATGCATAGAGTTCCAAGCGCTCCGCGACCAACGCCGCACGGATCTCCTCCACGCGCCTGTGAGTGACGCGCTCGTACTCCTGATTTCCGATTGTAATCTGCTTCTGCTGCCTGCCGGCAAATAGACCAAGGAACACCAGAGAACACACGAATACGGGCCACGCATACCTCGTATGCTGCTTCATCACCATGCCTATCACCAAAACGCCCGTCACCAGCAGCACGGCCAGCATCCAGAACGCCAGTGCGAACACGTCCGATCTCATAGTGAAGAACTGAGCGGTTGCGAGATCCACTATAAGCAGCGCCGGAATTGGAATGATCCCGAAGATCAAAAGCCCGTACGCCAAACGCGTGACTAACCCAAGATCGTCACTTGGTGTGAGCACTTCTCGTTCACGCCAGTGAAAGAACGCCACGAGCGTGGAAGCACCTGTGAACAGCAACGAGCCGGCGAGGAAAATCTTGAAGTGTACAATGGGCTGGTACGAGTGGAAAAACGGCAGCGGAAGTTCAACTAGCTCCCATCGTTCCGGGACCGCCAGCAAAGACACGGTGGCGAGGAAATGAAACATCCCCCCCATCAGCAGCAAAACGGCCAGGCCGCCTGCAGCGACCATCATCGTCTTGCGATATACGAAGAGCAAGCCGATACCAACTAGAACGAGCGCCGTAATCCGCAGGAGATAGTCCGCGATGGGTATCGGCTGTTCGAACAGGTACTGACCGTAGAGGAACAACATGGAGACCAGCGGCAGCACTCCGAATACGAACCATGCGGCGGGGTTCCTCAGCCCCAGATCGATCAGATCTTTGCATAGCCCCTCAGATTTTCCAGCTAGGCGGAAGGCAACCGACGCAGCCGAGGACACGATCAGCAGACCCATGAACGGCATGAAGAACACCTGCATGAGCAGGATCAGTGGCTTGATCAGTGGCCACTGTTCGGCCGTCGGAAGATGGATCAGCGATTCAATAATGCCCATGAAGCTCTACAGTCCACTCTCAACAATCAGGAGGATCATTATCACGAGTACGAACAGGTTGACGCTGGCGAAGCTCAACCGGTAGCGTCCCGTGTCCAGTACCGAACTGCGCACGGCTCTGACCAATGCCGCCCCAAGTAACACGGTTGCGAAGCACAGAATCAGATACAGCGCTCCACTGCTCAGCAAGCCAAACAGAGGCAAACACAACGTTGCCAGTACGGTGCACGCTATCCAAACCAATCCGATGCGGTACAGACGGTCACCACCAAACACTGCTACCGGACTTGGGTATCCCGCAGCACCATAATCCGTTGGATATTTCAGATTCAACAACCAGAAGTGCGGTACCTGCCAGAGGAAGAACACCATCGAGATCGCAAGCAACGTTGGCGACTGCGGCACACCACCACCTGCCACCCACCCAATCGCCGGACCCAACGCTCCGATCAAGGCCCCCGGCACAGCCGCGAACGCTGTCCACCTCTTCATCCAAGTGTAAACCCCGTTGTACATCACAACCGCACTTGCGCCAAACGCTGTGGCCCAAGCCCCGCAAGAGACTGCGAGCACCACAATCGCAGTTCCTGTCAAACCCAGGCCGATCACTAGCGCATGAACTGGAGCAATCTTCCCGGTTGGTATCGGCCTTTTCCTGGTTCGGCTCATTCGGCTGTCTCGTCGCCATTCCTGCCACTGATTGAGTGTGGATGCGCCGGCAGCAAGCAACGCACACGCTAGAGACGGCAGCAGAATCGCCGAAGTTAGCCTGAAGGTGGCGGCCGCGTTACCGGCTGCCGCAGATAACGCAACGAAGAGACTGAGCCGTATCCGGAACAATCGTGCGAGGTCTGGCGCGAAACGTATGAGGTTCAACGGAACTCTGCTCCCGCTTCAGTTCCTTGCCCTGCCTCCTCTGCTCCTTCCGCCAAGCCTTTTATGTACTCGATGATCAGCTGAACCTCATCGTCAGACAGTCCCACTGGCGGCGGCATGTTCGGTGGAAAATCGACAACGTGATCCGCATGAGGATCCAAAATCGCACGTCGCAAGTATTCCTCATCGGCTACGACTTCGCGGCGGCTTCCATCGCGCATGACCGTGCGCATCGACCCAAACAGGCCCTTGAACGAAGGTCCTGTGTCGTAGGTACCGTCGAGACTGTGGCATGAAAGGCAACCCAGTTGATCCATCAATACGACTGCACCAGGCCCTGCTTCCTCTTCATCGTCCTGTGCTAGCCAAACTCGGAATTCCTCGTCTTCCATGACGACCACTTGGCTCATCATATAGGAGTGACTCTGGCCACAGTATTCGGCGCAGAATATGTTCGCCGACCCGGTGCTACGTGGTTTGAACCAAAGGTAGTTTTCGCGCCCGGGAATTACGTCTTCTTTGACCCGGAACGCGGGAATGAAGAAGCTGTGGTTCACATCAACTGAATGGAGGACCAGCTTGACCGCCTGATGAACGGGAACGTAAAGCTTGTCGGTCTCCTTACCATTCTCGTATCGGAACGACCAATCCCACATGCGTCCGGTCACTTGGACGACCATCGCGTCTTCCGGAACGGCACGCAGTGCCCTGAACCCCTCGAAGCCAAACCAGAACATCGGAATGACCAACAACACCGGCACAACCGTCCAAATCACTTCTAATATGACCGACCCCTCTATCTGCACTGCTTCCGGGTGCTTCGAGCGTCTGTACTTGACGGCGAAGTAGATCATGAGGCCAGTGATCAGGACGAGGAAGAACACCGAGACCGCAAGAAAGAAGAGGAAGATGTTGTCGACGGTTCCGGACAGCGTGGATGAAGTTCCGTACATCAGATCACCTCAGCGGAACGAGACATCTGCGAAGGTAAGCGCCATTATCACAGCCAGCGTCAACATGGCCACCGTGAGAGCCATCTTAAACATGCCACTCTCGTATCGAAGGTGCATGAAGTAAAAGAGCACGAGCGTACCTTTGACGGCGGCTATGAATATGGCGGCGAACACACTCCATCCACCAACCTGTAAGCCGGCAACCATGATGGTCACCCCCGTGAACAAGACCAGGGCGAACCAGACCATCAGATACCTGGAATATGGAATGCGCGTGTGTTCTTCCATGCCCATGTCTCCCTATGTGATCAGGTAGAGGAACGGAAAGAGGAAGATCCAGATCACATCCACCATGTGCCAATACAGGCCGGCGTTCTCCAGCTTCGTAACCTCCTTGTCCGTCAGTTCTTCGTTCTTCGCATAAACCAACGTGATTTCGACGCCGTCGACGTCGTCATCGGCGTTGTCGTCCCAGAGCCTGCGACCGTCGTCAGAAGCCAGCGACAGAGCCACGTTGCCCGGCGCAGGAATGCGAACGGTCGTGCGCGGCTTTCTCGCCACCCTGACAAGCATCACGGCCAGCACTCCCAGTCCTACGATTACATGGAGGGCGTGCAGGCCAGTCATCCCGAAATACAGGCCGTAAAACATGTTCTCGCCGGCGGTGTGTTCCATCAGTTCTTCTGAACCCGGGAATAGACCATGCCCAATCTTGTCGCCCCACTCGAATATCTTCACCACCAGGAACGAAAGTCCAAGCGCGATCGTGGCGCCGAGCATCACCGCCGCACCCCTGCGGTCACCGCGAACCAGCTGCGCGATTGAGAGCACCATCGTGAGGCTGCTCGTCAGCAGAATGATTGTATTGATGGCACCGACCATCGTGTGCAGAGTGGTTGCACCGTAGTGAAAATCTTCGGGGAACTGATATCGGTAGACCGCGTATAACAGGAAGATCCCAGCGAACAACAAGATCTCGGTCAGAAGAAAAAGCCACATTCCAAACCGGGAACCCTCGGGATCGTGGTGTTCTTCGAGGTGAGGAACTGCAACGGCCGTCACGGTGTGACGCCTCCCGGACGATGGTACGGTCCTGCATCAATCACAGGCAGCTCAACGAAATTCTCGTGCGGCGGTGGCGACGGAATCTTCCACTCCAGAGTAGTGCCACCCCAAGGATCTGCCGGTGCCGGTTCACCTTTGCGTATCGCCTTTAGGACTGTATGCGCAACGATCAGGATCCCGGTAACCAATATCCACGAGCCAACCGTCGCGTGGACGTGTCCAACCGTGAACTCGGGCACGTAGTCGTAGTATCGCCGCGGCATTCCTTGCCAGCCGAGAACGAGCATGGTGAAATACAACAGATTGAACCCGAAGAACATGAAGCCGAATCCCACGTATAGTGGTTTCTTGGGGATCATCTTGCCGAACATTTTCGGAAACCAGTAGAGCACCGCTGCGAATAATCCGAATCCGGTACCGCCAAACATCACATAGTGGAAGTGCCCAACGATGAAGTAGGTGTCGTGCACGTGTACGTTGACAGCCAACGCCGACTGCATCATCCCGGTGAGACCGCCAATCGAGAACAGAAAGATGAAGCCGAACACAAACAACAGCGCCGGCTCCATTTGCACAGATCCCTTGTAGAGGGTCGCAACCCAGTTGAACACCTTGATCGCACTGGGGATCGCCACGAAGAACGTCAGGAGTGAGAATACCCAGCGAGACGTGTCACCCATCCCGCTGGTGAACATATGATGTCCCCATACCAGATAACCTAGAAACGCAATGGCGAGGCTCGACATGGCGATCGCTCTGTATCCGAAAATCATCTTGCCCGAAAAAGTCGGGATGATCTCAGACACCACTCCCATTGCCGGCAGGATCATGATGTAAACCGCCGGATGGGAGTAGATCCAGAACAGATGCTGGTAGAGAATCGGATCTCCACCGCGGGCCGGATCGAACAAGCCCAGATTGAACATACGTTCCAGCATCACCAGGAGAAGCGTTACCGCAACTACCGGTGTGGCCAACAGCTGAATCCATGCGGTCGCGTAGAGCGACCAGACGTTTAGCGGCATCCTGAACCAGGTCATCCCCGTGGTACGCATTCTGTGCACCGTTGTCACGAAGTTCAGGCCGGTGAGTATCGAGGAGAACCCGAGGACGAAGGCCGCGAATACGGCGAGTGTCACGTTCGTGCCCGTGCGCACGGCGTAGGGTACGTAAAAAGTCCAACCGGTGTCAGGAGCACCACCGCCAGTGAACAGTGCGGTCACTGCGAGCAGCGCTCCAGCCACGTAGCAGTACCACGACAGCAGGTTCAAACGCGGGAAGAACACGTCGCGTGCACCTATCTGAATCGGCAAGAAGAAGTTGCCGAATATTGCCGGGAGGCCGGGGATGATGAAAAGGAAAATCATGATCACCCCGTGCACTGTGAACAGAGCGTTGTACGTGTCGGGGCCGATGATCGTTTTGCCTGGAGCAATCAGTTCCAGACGCATGGTGAGCCCAAGCAATATCCCAATTGCGAAGAAGCTCATGATTGTCACGAGGTACAGAACGCCGATTCGTTTGTGGTCGACCGTGAAAATCCAAGACTTTAGCCAGGGCCAAAACCCAGCTCCTCTCCCGGCTTCCAGATAGCTTATCACTGCTCCGGACGTTCGACGGCTCATGTGACTTCCTGCATCTTCCTGCTTCTTCGGTTCGATATGACCAGCCACATTACGAGTATCAGGGCAAAGAACATGATTACGGTGCCCACAACTCTCAGGAAGTTGAAGACGTATGTCTGACCTTCCGCGTCATAGCTGAAGCAGTACAGCAGTACACGGTTGATGGTGGGCCCGACCCTTCCTGCGGCCGCTTCCACGAGCGCCATCTTGAGATCAAACGGGAGGAATGTGATGCCGTACAGATAGCGAGCCACCTGTCCTTCCGGCGAAAGTACCGTGATGGCACCTGCGTGATTGTACTGATCCTCACCGACCTTCGCGTATCTGAAACCCACCGCATCCGTGACGGCAGCAGCAGTGGCCGAATCGGCTGTCGTGAACGCCCAGGCACCACCGGGCCATTCTCCGTGATGCATATCCTGCAGATGCATCATCGAATGGTGTGCGTCTTCCGGACCTTCATCGGGACTGAAAGATACCGTCAGAATCTTGTAATCCTCTCCCGGTTCGAGGTCCATCTTGCTGATCGCGTCAGATAGCCCCATCAGCAACGGCGAGCAGATATCCGGGCATCGGTAATAGACCAGAGCGAGAACGGTCGGTCTGTCGACGAAGTCCGCCAGCTGTATTGAGTGGCCTTCGTGGTCGACTACAGTGAGGTCGAGGGGGATGACATCCCCCAGCTTCTCGTCGATACCTACTTCCATTGCACCAGTTTGCGGGGTCGCCATGCTCGGCAGCGCGAGGAAGGCGAGACTCAGTAACTGCGACGTACGATGGTGCAGTAGCATTCTATTTGCGGTCAAGGCGTGGGCTCCTCATGCTTCGGAATCTGATAAGCTGTTGAGGGATCAATGAAAATGGAGATGGATCACATATCCTGTCAAATAGTGGATCTGGAATTCTGCGTTCGGCCATGTAGTTGTCAGACGTAATCGGTATTTCGGACGAAAATACCGATTAGTCTCCCGAAGCGATCGAGCTAAGTGCGGCGTGTTCAACCATTCGGCAGCTGAGCTTATCTAAAGAGACAAATCACTCCCCTATGAGGAACTGTTGAATGGCCCGCTTGGTTCTGGTTGGGTTGGCTGGTTTGTGTCTCCTACTCGTCGCTGTGGCGTGCACGGGCGGAGGTCGTGATTGCGTGGACGGTGAATGGGAGACCGCCATCGATACCGTTGGCGATACCGTGGTGGTTAGAACGACATCTGGGTCGGTGTGGGGTGACACCGCCTTCCTCGAGGCCGAGATCTCGATCGGGATGCTAGAGGGACCCGATGAATACCTGATCGGCGAGCCACGCTCCTTCGCGATTAGCTCTCACGGTTTCGTCTACCTACTGGATCGACAAGTACCGGTGATCCGCATGTACGCTCCAGACGGCACTTTCATCCGTGACATTGGCCGTGAGGGTGGCGGGCCGGGCGAATACAAGGCGCCTGGCGCCATAGCGATCCTGCCCGATGACCGGCTGATGCTACGCGACCCGGCGAACGGGCGAGTCACTCTCTACAGTACAGATGGCGAATATTTGGAGCAGCTATGGTTCCCGGGTGGCTTCAATACCTCAAGGCGGCTCTATGTGGATACTAGCGGCTACGCGTATTCATTGGTGCTGCTCAATTACGGCACAGCACCCTGGGAGTGGGAATTCGGCCTGGCCCGAATCGATCCCGCCTCAGGAATCTTGGATACAATTCCCGCTCCAAAATGGGACTACCAACCTCCCCAGATCACCGCAAGCCGCGAAAACAGCAGCTCCTCCGATGACGTTCCGTTCAGCCCCGATGAGTGTTGGTCGTTCAGCCCTCTGGGCTATATGATCGGCGGCGTGAGCACAGATTACCGGATCGACCTTTATCGAACGGAGGAACCGGTACTCAGAATCGAACGGGCCTGGACGCCCGTCACCGTGAAGCCAGAAGAAGCCGAGGAGCGCCGCAGAGAACGCACAGCAAGATTCCAACGCCAATATCCTGGCTGGAAATGGAACGGCCCGGGGCTACCCGACACGAAACCTCCGTTCACGGGATTGTTTGCATCCGAAGAGGGAAACATCTGGGTTCAGCTTTCGGAGGAAGGTTACTCAACCATGACCGAAGCTGAAGCGCTCGCTGAAGAGCGACGCACCGATCGTCCTCAGATACGTTTCACCGAACCTGCGGCGTTCGACGTATTTCTGCCGGACGGCACCTTCCTCGGTCATGTCACGACGCCTAGATCATTCAGAACACGTCCCGAGCCCGTCGTGAGGGGCGACAAAGTTTGGGCCGTCACCAGAGACGAGTTGGATGTAGCCCGAGTTGTGAGGTTCAGGATAGCGAAGCCGTAATTAGCAAAACGCCAGGGGAAATCTCCCTGGCGCTTGGATGCTTACTCGAGCCGGAACTTCGCCTTACTTCCGGCCGACGATCTCCGTGCATAATCCAGAACGGGATACCTTTCCCATGCCCCTCATAACCCCTCGATGATCTCGTTCAGCGTTCCACTCGGGCACATGGCCTTGGTGGCTCGTTCCCGATCGGGTTTGTAGTACCCACCGATGTCCTGGGCAGGTCCCTGGGTGTCGTTGATCTCCGCGAGGATCGCCTGCTCTTGCTCCTCCAATGCAGTCGCCACCGGCTCGAACCGCCCTGCGAGAGCCGAGTCCCTATCCTGGTCCGCAATGGCTCGAGCCCAATACTGGGTCAAGTAGAAAGTGCTCCCCCGGTTATCCAGTTCGTGGACCTTCCTGCCCGGCGACCGTGCGTTCATGAGGTAACTGGCGGTGGCCGCATCCAGGGTCTCACCCAGAACCAACGCGCCGGGATTGTTGAACTGCTCGCCCAGGTGTTGGAGGGACGCGCCCAGGGCCATGTACTCGCCCAGCGAATCCCATCGCAAGTGGCCCTCTTTCTCGAACTGTTGCACGTGTTTCGGCGCCGAACCGCCGGCTCCGGTTTCGAAGAGGCCTCCCCCATTCAGGAGGGGTACGATCGAGAGCATCCTGGCACTGGTGCCGATCTCGAGGATAGGGAAAAGGTCCGTGAGGAAGTCCCTGAGAACGTTCCCGGTCACCGAAATCGTGTCCTCGCCTCGGCGTATCCGTTCCAGGGAGAACTTCATTGCCTCCACGGGAGCCATAATCTCGATCTGAAGGCCGTCGGTGTCGAACTCCGGCAGGTAGGCTTCGACCTTCTTGATCAACTCGGCATCGTGGGCCCTGTTCTTGTCCAGCCAGAAGACGGCCGGATCCCCCGTGGCTCGAGCCCGCCGCACGGCCAGCTTCACCCAGTCTTTTATGGGGGCGTCCTTGGCCTGACACGCCCGCCACACGTCACCCTCCTCCACGGCATGTTCAACGAGAACCTTTCCGTCCCCGTCCACCACCCGCATTGTCCCGTCGGCCGGGACCTCGAATGTCTTGTCATGGGAGCCGTATTCTTCGGCCTTCTGAGCCATGAGACCCACGTTGGGAACACTGCCCATTGTGGTGCGATCGAACTGACCGTGGGCCTGAACATCCCGGACCATAGCGTCGTACATGACAGCATAGCTGGAATCGGGAATGACGGCTTTGCAGTCCTGAAGTTCCCCATCGGCGTTCCACATGCGCCCGGAATCGCGGATCATGGGGGGCATGGAGGCGTCGATGATGATGTCGCTGGGAACGTGGAGGTTCGTGATGCCTTTGTCCGAATCTACCATTGCAATGCCTGGCCCATTGTCGAATGCCGCCTGAATGTCGGCTTCGATGGCCATACGCTGCTCCTCCGGGAGGCTCGCGATCTTGTCAAGCACATCGCCGAACCCATTGTTGGCGTCGATCCCGAGGTCGGCAAAGAGGTCGGCATGTTTGGAGAATACGTCCTCGAAGAACACCTTGACGCAGTGCCCGAAGATGATGGGGTCCGAGACTTTCATCATTGTGGCCTTCATGTGAAGCGAGAAGAGGACACCCTTATCCTTTGCGTCCTTCACCTGCTCCTTGAGAAACTCCACCAGCGCCTTCTTGCTCATGAAAGTCCCGTCCAATACTTCTCCAGCGAGGAGAGGCAGGGATTTCTTCAATACCGTTACTGTCCCATCCTCCGACACGTGCTCAATCCGAGCCTCTGTCGCCTTTCCCAACGTTACCGCCTTCTCGTTGTTCCGGAAGTCGCCGGCGGTCATGTGCGACACATGAGTTTTCGAGTCCTCGGGCCAGGGCTTGAGTAGCGGCCGAGGTGGGTTCGCCTTTGCGAAATTCTTCACCGAACTGGGGGCGCGTCTGTCCGAATTCCCCTGGCGAAGGACCGGGTTCACAGCGCTTCCTTTAACCGTATCATAGCGCTCCTTGATGGCCCGCTCTTCGTCATTGACCGGCTCCTCGGGGTAGTCCGGAAGCCCATATCCCAATGCCTGAAGCTCTGCAATGCATTCCTTTATTTGGGGAATAGAAGCACTGATGTTCGGTAACTTGATGACGTTGGCTTCCGGTTCCTCCACCAAATGTCCCAGCTCGGCAAGGTCGTCGGAGACCTTCTGCTCTTCGGTGAGCACATCAGGGAACACGGCGAGGATTCGCCCCGCCAGAGATATATCGCGTGTCTCCACCGGAACTCCGGTGGCGCCGGCGAAGGCGCGGATCACCGGTAGAAACGCATAGGTCGCCAGAGCAGGAGCTTCGTCGGTCCAGGTGTAGATGATAGAAGGTGACTTGTTCATGGTATCGCTTTTCTCGGAAGAAGGGTGACTATCCGTTCAAAAACCAAAACCGACCGGACTCCTCGGTCGGCCACTTCCCAATCCGGCCAAGTCCTCAGCCGTGTTGGTCCAATCCCACGCCAGACAATATAGCGGAAGGGAAGTGTGACCGGGCGAATCAATGGTTTCAACATTCGCGCAAAGTTGTCCGACGGTCACGAGTTGGAAACGCAAAAAGCCGCCAATGGCGCGACGGCTCTTGGCGCTCTATTCGACTAACCAATTGTGTCTCAACAGTTGGCGCGTGCATAAAGCTGCGTTCCCCACGCCTGGAGAAAGCTACCTGGTCGTTACAGGCAGCTTCCTTTGAGTCAAAGGCGGCTTTCTCACATGCGGAGGAAAGCGGGTCCCCGTTTCCGGAAACGTTAGTTCTTGGCTTCAGGAAGCTTACCTATTGTTCGAGGAGGCTTCCTCGAGGCAGCTATCGTTCGGGAATCATGCCGTGAATTGAGTGGATTGGTTTTCCTAACCAATGGATATACGTTTCGTACCCCTCTTCGCGCAGCGAGGGGGGTATTGCCGCAATCGGAGCCTGCGAAGACACCGGATTGAGCGGCATTCATTACAGAACGTGCATGCCAACACAACAGAGGAAGTACGATGAGTATCAGCCTGATAGGTAAGTCGATAGGGGAATCGGCCACTCTGAAGCTCAATGAGACGGCCGCGATCCTGCGAGCGAAGGGTGAGCCAGTCATCCACCTTGGTGGCGGCGAGCCCAAGACCAAAACGCCGATCGACGCGCTCGTTGCGGCCTCCGCGTTGCTCAACTCCGGGGAGATCCGCTACACCCCGGCAGACGGGATTCCCGCATTGAAGAAAGCGATAATCCGCTACACAGACGAGTTCTATGATCGCAAGGTGGAGCCCGAGAACGTGATGGCATCGGGAGGAGCCAAGCAGGCGATAATGGTCTGCCTGCAGGCGATCTTAAACCCTCAGGATGAAGTGATTTTCCCGAGTCCATATTGGGTCAGCTACCCTGAGATGGTGAAACTGTGTGGAGCCATTCCGGTCCCAGTAGTCCCTGAAGATGGCACGTTCTACCCCCGGCTTCAGGACATCGAACAAGTCGTTACCTCATATACAAAGGCTGTTATGATCAACAGCCCGAACAACCCGTCGGGCGCCATGTATTCAGAGGATTTCATCGCGGACATCGTGCAGTTCTGCGAGAAGAAGGGCCTCTATCTGATCATGGACGACATCTACCACAGACTGATCTTCGACGGGAAGCAGCCAATCAACTGCTACAAGTACGCCAAGAAGTCCGGTGAAAACTCGAAGCTCGTGGTCATAAACGGCGTGTCGAAACAGTACGCGATGACTGGATTCAGGATTGGCTGGGCTGTAGCGAACAAGAAGCTCATCGAGGTGATGACCAACATTCAGGGCCATCAGACGTCTGGGCCGTCAGCGCTGCTACAACATGCCGCGGTGGCCGCAATAAACGGAATCCAGTCGTGCGTCGACAGCTTGCGTCTGACGTTAGAGAACAATCGTGACATCATGATGGCCAGGCTCCATTCATTTGATGGGGTGAACTGTCAGAAGCCAGATGGCACGTTCTACTGCTTCGCCGACTTCAGCAACTATGAGAAGGATTCGACCAAGCTCGCGACGATGCTCGTCGAAAAGGTACGCGTCGTTACCGTGCCGGGCGTCGAGTTCGGAATGGAGGGCTTCCTGAGGCTTTCCACCTGTGGCTCCGTCAAAGACATCATCGACGGCATCGAACGAATGAAGTGGGCAATCGATCCAAACTCGCCTAATGAGCTGTTCATTGGCGACCGGAAGCTTGTGCGGGACTGGATGTAGAAGAGCTTTCAGCTTGGTGCTGAGAGCTGAGAGCTCACACAGAGACAAGGATAAGTCAAAATGGCGAAGTATCTGAAAATCAACACGCCGGCAGCCAAAACAGCGGGTGATCTTGCCAGTGACTACAAATTGAGCAACCACGGGCTGACCCATCTGGAGCGGGTGTATTGGAACCTCCCGGAAGCAAGCCTCTATGAAGAAGCCATCTTCCGCGGCGAGGGCCATATGACTGCTGGCGGACCGCTGTTGGTGAACACAGGGGTGCACACTTCACGAGCAGCGGCTGATAAGTTCATCGTGAGAGAGTCATCTACTGAAGAAGACATTTCGTGGGGTGAGTACAACCGTCCGTGTGATCCGAAAAAATACACGGGTCTCATGACTAGGTTGCAGGCGTTCTTGCAGGGAGAAGAACTCTTCGTACAAGACTGTTACGTCGGGGCCGATCCAGAGTATCGCATGCCCATTAGGCTGATAACCGATTCCGCGTGGCAGAGCCTCTTCGCGCGCAACATGTTCATCAACATCGACAACCTCGACGAATACAAGAAGCATGTACCCGAATTCACCTTGATCGCCGCACCTTCGTTTAAGACAGACCCTCGGATTGACGGAACGCGCACGCAAACAGCCATGATGATCAATTTTGCCGATCGAATGGCGGTCGTCTGCAACTCGAGCTACGGCGGTGAGATCAAGAAGACAGTATTCACCATCATGAATTTCCTACTCCCGCTCCAAGGTGTGCTGGCCATGCATTGCTCCGCTAACGTTGGCAAGAAGGGAGATGTGGCTCTCTTCTTCGGTTTGAGCGGAACAGGCAAGACCACACTCTCAGCCGATCCCAAGCGTGCTCTGATCGGAGATGACGAACACGGCTGGAGCGACAATGGGGTATTCAACTTCGAGGGCGGCTGCTACGCGAAGGTGATTTTCCTGTCAGCCGAACATGAGCCGCAGATCTACGCCTGCACCGAACGATTCGGCACGATTCTCGAAAACGTCGTGTACGATCCCGCGTCGCGTCACATTGACCTCGACGACGACGAGTTCACCGAGAACACTCGGGCGTCGTACCCGTTGGAGTACATACCGAACGTGGTACCCGACCGTTATGTGAGAACGCATCCGAAGAATGTGGTCTTCTTGACGTGCGACGCATCGGGCGTACTGCCCCCGATCGCTCGCCTCTCGCCGGAGCAATCGATGTACCACTTCATCAGCGGGTACACGGCGAAGGTTGCGGGGACTGAAGCGGGTCTCGGCATCGAACCGGTGATTACGTTCAGCGCATGCTTTGGCGCCCCCTTCATGGTTCACCATCCATTCAAGTATGCGAACATGCTCGCACAGAAGATGGAAAAGCATGGCGCTCAGTGTTGGTTGGTCAACACCGGTTGGACTGGTGGGAAATTCGGGATTGGGAAGCGGATGAGTATTCACCACACGCGTGCGCTGCTTAATGCAGCCCTCGACGGAGAGCTGGACAAAGGCAAGTTCCGCAAAGACAAACTGTTCGGGTTCGACGTCCCGATGAGCTGTCCGGGCGTTCCGGAGGAAGTGCTGGACCCGGCGAACACTTGGGGCAACAAAGACGACTACTGGAAGACGTACGACGGCCTCGCCGCTCGTTACATAGATAATTTCAAGCTGTACGAAGACGGTTGCCCGCCTGAGGTGGTCGCTGCGGGGCCTAAGCGGCTCTCGCAGGTCTGAGCAAGTAACGTGTTTGGGGGGAGGCAACTGCCTCCCCCCTCTCGTGTTTGGCTTTTAACTAGATAGCATCTCGTTTTTTTCTCTCTCCGGTCAAGAAACCCCCTTTACTTCTTGCGCATTGGTGACTAGTTATACACATAGTTACCACCAGAGGAGCACCTAT
>Ga0180432_10002655_pt1 | contig 26662 bp, 52 predicted proteins | sample SS_ome_10_FD_132414 | JGI IMG/M metagenome (GOLD analysis project Ga0180432, IMG submission 132414) | Hypersaline lake sediment archaeal communities from the Salton Sea, California, USA - SS_1_MS_2 metaG | ecosystem: Environmental > Aquatic > Non-marine Saline and Alkaline > Hypersaline >... | reverse complement strand
GAGGGAATCGAACCCACTCGGGACTTTAAGCCACCGGTTTTACAGACCGGGCCGCCTTCCTTAACGGTCTACACACCCTTTTGATATATGTTACCTTAACCTAAGAAATTTTCTAAGACGAGTTCTTTAACGCCTTTATTCTATCATCGACCTTTTTCTTATCGAGTTGAAGGTTTCTATAAATTTCTCTTTGCTCTGGAGTCATTTGAGCTGGTTGACCATATCGATCCTCTAATTTCCACATTCTATTCTGTAGGTTATTGGATTGATCTTCTAGAATCTTTTGGTCTAGCCGCTTACTAATTTTAGAAGCAGCTACTGTAAGTTCCTCAATTTTTTCTCCATTAGCTTTAACATCCTGCGCATAAGCAGAAATACACGATTCCTCATTCCATCTTTCATCAAGTTGAAAAATTGCTGTAATTACTACAATTCCTCCACCGATTATAGATAACCAAGTTACAACTTTCTTAGTGAATATGCCTTTCACTGTCATCCGATTGCTCCTTCCGCAATCTACATTCAGGGCATCTCTCAAGTAGATCCCTGAGAGATTGCTTATCGTCTATTTTCCAATACTGGTATTCGTTTGGAAGATGACATACATCACATTCCTCTTCAGTAATTGGACTTTGGTGGTTATAACCACGTCTTTCCATTTCACAAACCAACGCGTCATGTCTTTCAAATAATGACCTTGGTTGAAAGCAATTATTCTTTATGTAGCCGTCTACTCTTTTCCCTTTCTTAAGAGTTCCAATGAACATATGATGTTCTACGTGTTCGCCTAGAAGATGTTTCCTACACATAATTTTTGGGTCAACCATCCACATTCGCATATACTCTATTCTCCTTTCAAGATAGAATGGTAGGGCGACGGGGAATCGAACCCCGAACTTGTGGTCGAAAGCCACAGATTTTACCACTAAACTATCGCCCCATTTGTGGTGGCTCGTATGGGAATCGAACCCACGTAACCAAGGATATGAGCCCTAGCTGTATGCCAACATACCCGAGCCATTTGGTAGCGGCGGGGAGAATCGAACTCCCAATTACGAGGATATGAACCTCGCCTGTTACCATTACATGCACGCCGCGTTAATTACCAACTCTTTTTCGCTTTTCTTTTCTTTATTTCAGCTGATAGCTGAGTTCTTAATTTTACTATACAAGGTGGTTTAATCTTTCCGGTTCTAAACCCTGTTCCTGTAGCATAATTCATTACGATTCTTATTTTATCGTTACTCGTCTTATTTATCGTACCTAGATATTTTCGGAGTTGTGCGCAACACCAGTCAGGCCGCTTACTCCATTGACCCAGAAGACTTTTCCTGACTTTTTGCCACTCCGGGTCTTTAACTATATCAGAAATTTTTGGCATATTAACTCCGTGGCGGCGAGGACAGGATTCGAACCTGCACAGGGGTGAACCTGGATGGTGTAGCAAACCATTGAGATACCATTACTCCACCTCGCCATAGTTATTATCACAATAATTTTTAGAGAGAACTTCCCGACATTCTTCCCTAGTTAGATTCAAACTTCGATGATTGAAATTATTACCAATAAAATTATATATGGTTTTTTCGTAAAGACAAGTTATTTTCAGCGCGTTCTCCCTACTTAATCCAATGTCAATAAGTCGGCAATAAACATGCAGCGGGTTAATATAGTGCTGCATCCATAGGGGAATGCTCATCACTACAATCCTTTTTGATAATGGCGGCCTGTACCGGACTCGAACCGGCAGTAACGCCGTGACAGGGCGTCGTGTTCTACCTATTAACACTAACAGGCCGTTTTGGATTTATTACTACAGAGGGGAGTTTTAAACTTCCCTCTTGCTCAAGAAGGAAGTCTATGTGAATTACAAAAGAGATCCTTCTTGGCGTGATGGTTCCATAATATCCGGTTCAGTTGGATAACCGGAGGAACTAGGGGCGAAGTTATAATGCTCAAAATGAAAAAATACAGAATTCATTTTTACCCCCAAAAGAATTATTTATAATATGTTCTAGACTTTTATGAAACTAGAAGTCGGTTTGTATCGTGAATTTGGGACTCGCAGTCGAACTATTAATGGTTATTATTTAATGTCAATTTTAACGGAGTCTGGTTTCTCAGGAACATTTTCCTTCCCGAGATCCACCTTCAATACGCCATTTTCAAACGTCGAAGAAATCTTATTGACGTCTACAGGACTAGCAAATTGAATTCCCCTACTTGCTGTCCGATGGGAGATTTCTCTAATGGCGTACTTCTTGCCTTTCTCTTCTTTATCTTGTTTCTTAGAAACTTTGATATAAAGAGAATTGTCTTTGAATTCGAGTTCGACGTCATCTTTGTCAAACCCCGCCAGAGCAGCCTCTATATGATATGCTCCATCTTCTTCCCAAGCATTGATCTTTGGGAATGAGGCCTTTGGTTGTCCAACAGAAGTTGGAAAGTTAGTAAAAAAGTTCTCCGTGAAGTTGTCTGCGAATCGGTCGAAGAATTTATCGAAACGATCCCAGTCTGGAAAACCACCCTTCAACGAGTCGGTCATCTTAACTAGATCTTTCATTTAAGTACCTCCTAGTACTAAAATTAATCGACCGCGAGTCCCAAAAATTATAAACCCTTATCTACTTTTTTCCACTCAGACCCAAGTTTTGTTTGAAGAAATTTAACTTTGTCTTCAACATCATCTGATGGACTAATGACGAATTTGTCCTGAACGGTTAAAAGTCCTTCGTTTACATTTTGTACAATTGCACGTACCTCAAATCCGTAACCATCAAAGTCAAGGATCATGTGCATAACTGGTTCAATAACAAGTAAAGTATGTCTCTCAAAGCTACAAATATATTCTTCATAACCCGGACCCATACTATCACCTTCATAAACATTTAACACAACATTCACTCTTGTCATTTTATTCACCTGTACACTTTTCTTTACGTTTTGTACTGATACTTCAACGCCTGCCACAAGCGCCATATAAAACATGAGGCCAGCAATGAGAGCGCCAGCAACACCAAGACCAAATAGTGCTCTAATTTTATTTTTTTCTTTCACGCCAGTCTCTTTTCATATACGGGATTCCTACAAAGATTACCCAACCAACAGACAAAAAAATTCCACAAGCTTGGTTCCAATCAATCGACATTTTTTGCTACCTCTCTTATTCGATCAACGAGTTTCTTGAGTTCTTTTGATGCCCATCCTTTTAAACCTTCGGAGGCAAATCTTTCCAATTCAAAAGCTATATCATACAACTCGTCTTTCTTATCCATAATGAATAAACCGTAGCTTTCCATTGATAAATGTAGTAGTTTTTACATTATCAACTATAACAGCAACATGAAACCATTCTTTTTGCCACTTCTTCCATCTCGATATCGTAAACATAATTCACCCTGTGGCGGCGGGAGCCGGAATCGAACCGACTACGCTGTCTACACGCCCGAGTTTTCGAGGCTCGTTACCACCATTGGTGTCCCCGCCTATTTCTTATTGAATAAATTTTGGAGTTTATCTTTCACATCGTCATCGAATTCATCTACTTCTTGTTTTACCTTTTCCCACATTGCTTCTGGAACATCAATGAATTGAGCGAGTTTATTTCTATTGTTTCTCAAAACGAAATACCAAATAACCGATGCTGCTACAATACCTGCACCAAGTCCAAACAAAAAATTTATCATGTTGTCCTCCCGAAGTGGTGGCTAAGGTGGGAGTCGAACCCACATGCTCCCAATGAGCACTAGTTTTTGAAACTAGCGTGTATGCCAATTCCACCACTTAGCCTTTACTTTGTAAATATTCCTCTGTACATGATGGACAGAGATTATGAATCCATCCTTTAGTAGATTTTACGTCTTTGGTTGTTCCGCAGTTCTCACATATCTTTCGTGATAAACTTTGAGCGAACCAAATCATTCCTCGTATAAGTTCATCACCACCAATACTATAAAAACTAAGACTTCCAAATTTTTCTTTGACTTGAGTTGCTTCTAGTTGAAGTGCTTTGTTATGGTCGATATGAAATTGAATACTGTCACACAAATTATCAATTAACCAATACCACCCATTTCCGCACTCAATACCCCAGCACATTGCGGTTCGTTGCATTGACTCATCTTTTTGAGCAAAGATTTTTGGGTATTTTTCAAATAACTTCTTTTCTAATTCAAGGTCCATAACTACCCCTTAAAAATATTCAACTTTTATGAACTCTGGTCTCATCCAGTTATCTACTTTCTCTTGAATTTTATCCAATTCTAATGAGACACCAGATGCTTTTATTTTCGCCCATTGTATGAACTTTGGATGGTTTGCTAAACGTAAAAATGCAGCTCTTTTATTTTGTGTAAGACTTTTGTGATCACACCCAGTGACCATTACCCCTGATTCTGGGTGTCTCATCCTTACTCAGTTTTTGTGCCTATTACGATGCTGACCACCAGCACCTCTACCTGAGTAATATGTAATTTCAATATCTTTCTTTGTAACAGAAAAAAGATGTTCTTTTTTCATATACACTCCTTTCGTAATGGGGAGTATAACACCCCTTAACTCGGTTAATGGGGAGTATATACCCCATTATAGATAAAATCATAGGTTAATGGTGAATAAAACACCCATTATAAAATTGGTACCCGAGGAGGGTGTCGAACCCCCATGACCTTACGGTCACTAGATCCTAAGTCTAGCGCGTCTACCAGTTCCGCCACTCGGGCATTATTTTGGTGGGCAAGAGGGGAGTCGAACCCCCATGAGCTTAAGCTCGCGGGATTTTAAGTCCCGTGCGTCTACCTAGATTTCGCCACTCGCCCTAATTGTTGTTATCTAACCAATCCATTACTTCTTGCTTAATCATTTCAATTAGTCCAAGAATATAAATTGTTGATTTATCCCCAAACCAATGAGTGTCAATACCACTTGCGTAGCTCTCTACTCGTTCATCATCTTCTTTGAATTCGTAATCATAAATACAAATAAAGTTTTTCAGTCTGTTTTCGTCGTAAGTGTCTCTGAGCATATCCAAAAATTGATGGAATTCTTGCTCATCTCTTGGGAATAATTCGATTACTTTTCTTCCTTTGCGTAACCGTCCCATAGGTCTTCTATTCCTCAATTTGTTTGAGTAAATTTTCAACCTCTCTTTCTCTTGAAATAATATCCAGTTCTACAGTTCCTAAGAGTTCTGGAAGAGAAGAAGGTTCCCGTCTCCGCATACTATGTCGACCAATCACACTGATAAAATCTATCAATGAAGCTCTAAAATTTTTTACAACATCAAGATTTTGTTTTGCTGTTGCAGCCATTGCTTCATAATCAGGTTTACAAGGTTTCATACTTTCACCCATTGGTCTATCACTCATTCCATCTGTGTCATACATTTCACATATTCTCCTATTCTATTTTGGTGGTTGAGGTGGGAGTCGAACCCACATGAGCTTAGCTCACAACGCCCTCAACGTTGCGCGTATACCTATTCCGCCACTCAACCAATTAAGTCTAATCTCTTCTTCAACCCTGGTAATGAAGTAGGTTGAAGATCTAGTTTTTCAGCTGCTTCTTTATCACTACTCGAGACGTCAAGAGCATATTTCACATACTCCTTTTTCATTTCATTTAAAAACTCTCGCATAGTTGTTCCATCATTAAAGAATCCTGATACAATATCTTTGATTGGGTCTTTATGTTCAATTTGTTTTGGAGTAATGTCAATTACATCATCTCCATTATGTCGAGCAATCTGTTGTTCGAGAGTTTCAATTTGTTGTTTTAGATCTTTTTCAATGCTAGGTTTGAGACGTCTAGTTCCGGTCATCAAAGTTGATTGAAGTCGATCTGTTATCTTCAGGGCTTCTACTACATTTGTTGTAATCCGGTTGTCAACATTTTGCAACTGGATAATATTCACACCATCTCTTTTGATTGCCGGTGATAAAGCAACGTCCATTTTTTGACCGATCTTTACATCCCTCTCGTCATTTGGGTCTACGGTCAACATTTGATACAACGTTTCTTTTAACTCTTCAACTTCATCCGGTACATTCGCGTGTGGCATTTTTCAAACAACACTTACCCTTCCTACTATAATTTTTGTACAAAAAATCAGTCGCACGACTGATTTAAAATGGTGGAGGTGGCGGGAGTCGAACCCGCGTCCGACGATGCTAAATGTCAGCATCTACGATCATATCTGCGCTACTATTACAACTTTGGGGGCGTGGCGCAGAACTCCCAAAGAGGTTGTTTAGCTGATCTTAGACTAGGTGGCGCCAAACACCGATCCTAGTAGCATCTCTCTAGTCGACGCCCAGATCCTGTTAGAGAGAATTCACAGGGTGGACGAACCCGCTTTAAGCAGCGAGTCTAACTTCAGTGTAGTAATCATCTGCAGTTATATTTAAGGTAGTCAATTTTTAACGTAGCCATTTGACCAACTACGGATCGCAACTTCCACGTCGTCATCCCCGTCGATACCAGATTCACCCCCATTATTTATTGATTAATCTACTAATAACAAAATCCCAACCCCAAGTAAAAGCAAATTGTATTCTCTCGGGAAAAGTTGGTTGTCTGGATGCAATACCTTCAAGAGCATAACTCAAGAAAAATCCTGCAGCCAAGTATAGGACTACAAAAGCAATTGCTAAACCTATAAACAATCTCATGTGAACTCCTAGACATCAGTTGGATCCGTTTTTTCATCGGTAGGATCTTTTACCTCGTCATTTGGATCATCAAATAAAGCGTCTAATGCTTTACCACATCTCTTTACAGCACTTCTCCCAAAGTCCATTGTTTCTTTTCTCAGCGTTGGAGAAATCGCGAGAAAACCAGCACTTGTTAAAATCATTGCAGGGATTAAAGGTAACATAATACCCTCCTTTCAAGTTTAAGGTTTGCATTATGTTCTTATGTTTGAAAAAGGTTTCCTTTATCCATAAGCGCCTCTAGTATGATCCCAGACATCAAATACATCTACCTGCCCAAAACTCTTTCCCTTCATAACCTTCTTTAAAAGTTCAGCCTCGGATTCAGATACTTCAACTGGAGATAAGCTGTGCATAATATCTTGTTCGCTCTCAAAGAGTAATGCTTCGTTGGTCCCAAAATAACATTCAATTGGATACCCATCATACTTGTTAATATCTTCTTGAAATTGTTTCCAATCTTTCTCAGAAATAACAGAAAGACTTTTTACGTCAAATTCATCCGCCCAATCTTTTTCGAGTTTCACAAAATAGTACTTCACTTAAAAATTCTCCTTTCCCCTGGTGGTCTTTTAGCAGCTAAAGTCATTGCTGCTTCAATAATGTCAAAATTCTCACCTGTTGCTCGAACAACGTTTGGGTGATCAAAATGTCTATTATGAACAGTATCTGGCATCACAACTAATCCACGAGGACGCCACTTTAACCATCTCTCAATGTAGGCGGGATAATCATCCACTAAGACTTTTCCGTACACGAGACCTTTATCCTGAGTAATTGTGACAGGAGTATCTCCAAGATGTTCTTTACACCACTCAATTTTTTCGGTCCATACATGTGGTTTTGTTGACGGACCTTTTGTTAGAATATGAATTTCAAATCCCATTGCGGAAGCAATTTCCATGATTTGAAAACCTATTCGTTTTCTTGGAAGATTTCTCCACCATCCAACTTGGCGCATAATTGAATGTTTTCTTGCTCTGATGTGTAGTGGGTCATCTTTACTGTAATGGGAGTGCCCACAAAATTCTCCTGGTGCTGCCATCTTTTGCAATTCTCGAAGCATTCCAATGTCAAAATCAACAATGGTATCATCCATATCAAATAGAGCTATATTATCAAGCTGCATTTTCTTTCTTCTTTCTTGGAGAACCATCAACATTTAAACTATCCAAGAAGGTTCGCCCACATTCTTCACAGTAACATTTAATTTCTCCATCATTTGTTTCACCTAACCACTCCGGTATTCGATTTCCACAAAATGGACATGAACCATCCTTTGTATATGTCAATAATTTTCTCCTTTCTAAGATGGCGGTGAGGACAGGATTTGAACCTGCGCTGCTTTTACACAGTCTGCCTTTCCAGGACAGTGCCATCAACCAGACTCGGCCACCTCACCGTTATAATGTTACGTTCTCCATTCGTTCTTCTCTGGTTACCTTTCCATCCATGACCTCAATTGAATATTCGTCCCATACAAGTATTCTTATAGGATCTTTACTTGTCGCACTAAAGATTAATCGATCAGTGTCAGGATCAAAGGTCTTCACTTTTCCAGTTTTCACATTAGTCAATTTAACCTTCATTATTCACCTATGAATAAAAATGGCGGCGGGACAGGGACTCGAACCCCGATCGGCTTTGACACCTACGCCTGATTTCAAATCAGGTTGCTTAGCCAGTTAGCATACCCCGCCGCTTTAGTTGTCATCCTCTTCTGGATCAGCTAGGTCTGCTAGGTAAATACCATGAATTGCAGCAAATGTATACGCACCTTGCGACCATTTGAATTTATGAAATGTGATCTCGCTATCACCTTCGGTCCATGTTTTTATAAGACCAACATTCTTTGCGATATCTCGCAGTTCGCAAAACCTATCAAATTTGGTATCGTCCCAATTTTTTCCACCCTCTCGTACAAGGTCGCTAAACTCTTGAAGGTCTTTGATTTTCATTGCATCACCATAGCAACTTCAGGGGGAAGAATACTCCACCAAAGCGCTCCTTCATACGTTGTGGGTTTTTCCAACTTGAAACAAGATTTGCAAGTAGAGAAATATTGAATGCCTGTTCCCCTCACTTTGATCCTCTGACCTTCGACTGACCACGTGTCATACGTTCCAGAAGATTGAGATTGAAGGACGTGTATTAATTGTTAGTATATAAACACGTTTCTTACGAGGTTCTTTCATTCCTGTTTTTGGATCAATAGCTTCGGGATTGACACCTAACGTTTCTGGAGTTGATTTCTCCGGAGCGTAATAATTCCCTTGCGGTGCATTAGAAGTCTGATATTGAGCGACTCTTGTACCCTTCTTTAAGGTTATGACCCTTACAGGATCACTGAAGTTGATCGCCATCAAATACTTATCATAATCTTCAACACCTTCTTTTTCAAAGAATTCAATGGCGATCCTACCTCGATCTTTCATTTCACTGATTTGAAATTGACGTATAAACACCAATGACAAAATCAGTCCAATTACCACCAACCATGTACCCTTGTTTTTCACCTGTTCTCCTCCTTTCAAAAAGTCCTTGTTGTATATTTATATATATACAAACCGTAACTTTTAATAGATACCAAGTTCTTTTAGAAGGGAGTCAATGCCCAACTTTCTCATACGAAGTTTTAGAAACTCCATAATGGTTGGTTGCACAGGATGTTTCCTGAGTGGCATCTTTGCTTCTCGTGGAGTTCTATTACCTTTTGTATTATTACAAGGTTTACAGGAAGCAACACAATTTTCGAAGGTAGATTTACCACCTTTGGATTTTGGTATCACGTGGTCGATGGTTAATTTACCTCGTGTTTTTCCACAATATTGACAAGTGAACTCGTCTCGATATAGTACATTCTTTTTGCTAAATGGTACTCGAGAACGATATATTGTACGTACCAATTTGATCAATCTAATTACCTGAGGTACTACACATTTCCAAGCATTCTCAACACTTTGGACTATTTTATTCGAGGCTTTGACAACCTCGACTTTTCCTTTTGCCATGAGACACATAGCCTTTTGCCAACTGATAGTGTTGAGGAAACTGTAGTCACTATTGAGTAAAATGACCCGGTCCATGGCTACCTCCTTTCAGGTCACTGGCTATCTTGCTGGTTATCGTCTCCATCATAAAATGACGTTAGTGATTTCTTTCCAACTCTTCGGGAAGCATAAAATGCGGACATTCCTTTGAGAATATCTGCTGATCCTGTTTTCATTCCTGCTTTTGTACCAGCAAATGATTTTACATTTCCCTTAGCGATTTTTAAGCTGGAAGCTAATCTTGAGAGATCTTGGTTCGCTCCAAGATAGGTTACAGTCCATCTATTCGTCTTTTGTACATCTTGTAGTAGTTCTGCTACGTCATGCCAATCATATTGCTTTGAGTTATTTTCTTGCCCGTCACTAATGACAATAAGAAGAAAAGATGTATCCTCATCATCTACATCAGGAACCTTTTTCAATTCCAAAACAGTCATAGCAACTGCGTCTAACATAGAGGTCATGCCATCTGGACGATATGTATCCGTAGTCAGCTTATCCAGTTTATCAGGATCATTGTTCCAGAACTCCGGTGTTACAAAACTTCCAAATGTGACAAATGAGACAAGAGTTTCCATGTCATGCGACTCTTCTCGAATCTTATCAACCTGTTCGTTGAATGCATCAATTGCTTCCTGTTGCATCGTCCCCATCGAACCACTACGATCAAGAACAATCGCAACGTAATTTTTTAGTTTTTTCGCAAGCTTCGCATCCTTATTCTCCGATACACTTAAATCAGCCATTCTCAATTTCCTCCTTTAGGGTTTTTTAAATTGGGGATAGTGGGAGCCCCTGCAAATTCATGGGTGAATATTTAACGGCTCTGCCAGCAGTTACTCCACTACCCATTCAACTGATGTCCGAAGACATACACTATCCCCAAAAAATGGAAGGCCCGGTAGGAATCGAACCTACGTAACAGGGGCCAAAACCCTGTGCTCTACCATTGAGCTACGAGCCTAATATAACATTTTAGTTTTTGAAAGACCTATACATTCAGGTAGACATATACCAGCTTCAACACATTCATTATAGTCATATCTTTCAACTATTTCTCGTTCAGGAAACATGATGATGGAATTTTGGAAAGCAGCAATGCGTTTACAACCATCAAAACAATCAGGAAATTCTTCTTTGTGTTTACCACATTCCTTACAGGGACTTGTCATAATACCTCCAGATTTGAGTTGGCTCCAGGAGGAGGACTCGAACCTCCATTAAGTGGTTAACAGCCACCCGTTCTGCCTTTGAACTACCCTGGAATATTTAGGTTAACGTCTCTCAAATCCGTTAAGGTATTTTAGAATTTCTTTTTCCTCCCTGTATTGCATACCTGTACTATCAAAATCATGATGTCGAAAAGGACTCTTTTCTATTTCCATAAGTGGTCTCACAGTCCCGAAGTGATCGCTTAAATCCCAGTGAATCTCTTCGAATAAAAAATTTGTATTCATTTTCACTCTAGAAATAATAAAATGACCATGCTCGGCGATCCATATTCCATACGATGCATTTCTAGCTCTGATCTTATAGAGATATCCGTCTTTTAGTTGATCGACTTTAAGATACGGAAAGTCTTTCGCTCGTATTCTTTTTGATCTCGCTATAGCATCTTTAAGTCGGTCACTTTCTTGAGTATTCATGATCGACTCCTTGTGGTAGTCCTGGAAGGAGTCGAACCTTCGTCTGACGGTTATAAGCCATCTGCTCTGACCGTTGAGCTACAGGACCGTAATGGCAGGGCGACGAGGAATCGAACCCACGCTAAAGAGTTTTGGAGACTCCTTTGATCCCAGATCTCACCCCATTTTGTTTGACAGGTTTGTATTCACCAACTCTCTCTTCAAGTCGTTGAATAACAGAGTTGATTACTCCCTTTGCTGTTTGATGATTGTACATCATATGACACCACTCAAGAAGAGCATCTGCCATTTGAATTCCCGCTTGCTGTCGTCGGGTCATTATGTTCTTCTTCTTTTTACAGATCGCCATTCTCCTCAATCTTCTCGTCTTCGTAAGGTGCTACTTTTCTCCTATACAACTCGAGTTTAGCACCTTCTAAAGCTGAGATACATGTTGCGTAATTTGTATATGATTCACCAAACATCTCAATAAAATGTTTACAAAGCATTGAAAAGCAGTAATTTAAGTCTCCGCTAGTTTCAACAAATGTTGCTGCATTATTAATGGGAACGTCGAACCTTCCTCTTCTCTCGTATGGAATATAAGGCATTTTAATCTCCGATATTCACTCCACATTCTTTACACTGATCCCACAAAAGACTCATAAACATTCCAAGTTCATGAGCACTTTTACACTCAGAATCAGCTACTGTTCTACCGTCTCTGTAGGCAGTCTTCCACTTTTTCTCATCGTTCAATTCCCAATCACCTTTTTCGATATAGGAGCAATATCCATTCTCCATCTCATGTTGATCAGGATTGGTGCTCCAGTAAGGACATATACCATTATTACCATAACAGTAGTCGCCTTTTGGAATAACACTTTTGTCTTTGTCTGTCATATCTGTGTCATCATTCGAAGAGCCGCAGTATACTCAGATCTGCATTGAGCGTGATTCATAAAGTCTCCGCTAAGACTCTGGATATATGCTTTATCGACGTATAGAGTTACCGCAATTCCTTCAACACAATTCTTTTTCTTTGCGTCGTAATATTGTGAGAGAGTCTCAGAAATAATTCCGGTGAGATTTCTCATAGCTTGAAGGTCATTGGTAATCAATCCAGCTTCTGCATAAGCATCCAATGCGCCATTTACAACATGGTCAATGTCACTAACATCCTCATCGCATATCATTGAGATATACATCGGCCAATTTGTAACAGCCGTTGCATTGAACTTGCGGATAAACATTGGACTATAATTTTTGGAGATAAGATTTGTATTACAATTGTCGTCGAGCATTCCCATTCGATTACCCTCTAATTGGCGTTGCCCAATCAACTTCTCAGCAATCATTTTAGCATCCGGTATCAACAAATCTTCTACTACTCCATTCATATCAGTTACTACCACTTCAGGTTCATTTGACCCACATTCACATTTACAGTCTTCTGGACCAGACATTCTATTCTCCTTTTCACTATTCATTGTATCAAACCATAACATTAAACCAGCTGATGGTGGGGTACACCATTTATAATATGTTCCATTAGGGTCCATAAATTTCACTACTTTCGACTATGAAATCAAAGCAATCTTCGATACTATCAAATGCTCTTGTAACATGGGAATCAATCCATACATCCTCTCGGAAGTTTCCAGTTGGATCTATTAGATAAATAGTTTTCTGACAATTCCATGCATGAAGGATTTCCATCATTGTTCCCGCCGAATACTTTCTTACATATGCTACAAGAATATCACAGGTGTCAATGCACAATTTATCCTGTTCTACAATTCGATCTTTTTCTTCCTTGCTAAGTTTACGCTTTTTCATTATAACATCTGCGAGATCAGATTTTATAATTACAGCTTCAACTTCTACAAGGGGATCTACAATAGTCATTAGGTTTGAATATTTGTCTGTTGTCGCCGTCCTATAACCAGTTTCTTCAATCGCCCCAGCGAGATATACCCTAACCATCGCCTTGCTCCTTTCTTCGAATCTTGGTAGCAGTTTACGTATTGTCCTCCTAACGCCATACCCATCAATATAAGTTTGACGTCCTACGACCATTTATTATTCCTTTTCTTTTAGAAAATTAACCAGTCTTTGTGCACTCTCTTTTATGTTAGCAAGTCGTTCTGGAGTAAGGTCCAGATCAGGATCAAACCTAATCTCTGGACCAACGGCTTCAACCACTTTGGCATGTTCGACCACCAAATCTTTTACTCTGTCATCTTTGTCAGGATGGGTTTTTTCATAATTCATTAGTGAAAAACAATACCAAGCAGTCATCGCCAAATGGTGACAACCACTCTCTTCGTCAAGTTTTTCACCTCTCCACCAAGCCCAAGCATGTCGCATCATTGCCCCAAAGCAACGACCCCACGACATACCCTTTCGCCAATTATTATCAGCGTATTTACTTGCACCATAAGTATATACGTGAGCTAATTGGTCTAATGAGTCTCCGGGAATTAAATCATACCGTTCTTTACCATAATCAAATTTCAAACCAGGTTCATTTTTACTTGTTCTTGTTTCCATAATTCACCCTACCAAAAATTTGTCCAAAGGCCTTTCATAATAAATAGAAGTAAACTCCCAAAAATAGTTCCAATAATTCCCCATAAAAAAATTAAACCAACAAAATCAGCAGGTTTATTAAGAGCATACTTCTTAACTTTTTCATGTGTTCCAATTAGAACATCGCCCCAGCCTAAGTCATTCTCTTTTTGCGCTAGTTCCATCTTTCGGTCTCCTTTCCCATTCTTGACCAAATACTCTATACCCTAATTCACTTTCCTTCAATAGGTATTCTGCTGACCTATCATAGTACTCTACTTTTGTCACAACAATTGCTATGACACCCGCGTTAATAATTTCTGTTAGACATGGACTACAAGGAACTCCGCAATCCATGTATAAGGTTGTTCCCTTAGTTTTGATGCCATGTCTAGCAGCATTGATCAATGTATTTCTTTCAGCATGTCCAGCAACACAAAGATCCAATCCTTCTCCTGATTTAAATCCAAGTATTTGTCTTGGACATTTCTCTAGATACATTGCTTCTTCAGGATGGATCTTTTTGTCAGTTAATAAGTCGGCTAATACACTATCATTGACACAGCGTCTATTACAGGGCATTACCCCTCTAGGCGGACCATTATATCCTGTTGAAATAATACTCTTGTCCCTGACGAGTATAGCGCCAATTTGTCGCGAAAAACATTTAGTATTCTTACCAACCGACACACACACTTCATGAAAGTATTCGTCCCACTTATTCATTTTTAAGTTTACCCCATTCCCGTTCAAGACGCAAGTCGATACTTTTCAATACATCACGAATATCAACTAAAGCTTCAATTAGTTTGCGCTCTTTTCTATCAAATTGTTCATCGAGACTTTTTAACATCTCTTCTTTTGATTTCATATTTTTTACTAGATCTCGTATTTCAAGTAAGGTTTCAGCTATTAATATTTCGACTTTTAATTCGTTCGACATGTCAGCATCCGATTCAATTTTGTCTCGGTGCTCAGTCATAGGCTCACCCTTTGGGGGAATTAATCGCCATCTCAATTATCGCCCAAGAAAAAACTCCCCAGAAATAAAAGTCGCTTGGTTCTGTAAGATATCTTCTGTTATCTCTACACCAGTGCATAACTTTTACAGAGATAATACAAAGAAATACCCATCCCCACTCCTGAAAGAAAATATGTATTGAATCAAACATCGTCTTCCTCTTCCTCCTCAGCATCAAATACAACTGAGGTTTCGATCATTTCACCATTCGCATCTACATGTTCAGGTGGCCAACCATGAGCCCAAATTGTTACACTTCTCAACAATTGAGAAAAGAATTCAAATAAAGAGTTAACCGAGCTTACAAACATCCAAGCTACAAATGGTATTACTCCAACAAAAAATAGGAACGAAATAAAATCGTGTTTATCAAGGTACTGGAATAGATCCATTTATCTATTATCTCCGTCACCCTTGATTACGCCCCTTTCTATTCTGCTTTTTAGTTTTTTAATATTTACTAATGCAACATCTCCAAGTTCGAGGCGTAACTCTGTACATAACATTGCTACATACCACAAAACGTCCCCGATTTCTTTCTTCAATTCTTCTTTACGTTCGGGTGTGACTTTACCATCACTGTCCCGAATCACCTTTTTGATTTTTTCAGCTACCTCTCCGGTTTCGCCACACATACCTAGGGTTGGATATGTGAAGTTAGCACCGATGCCCGGGTATTTAGCCGTTGTTATACATTCACGTTGGTAATCACTGAATGTAAACTCCTTAATCGCATGTAACCTATCAGTAATATCTTGCGCTACTTGTTTTCTTACTTTACCTGGAAAGCTAGGTATTCCATTCATTATAGGTCTCCATATCCGGAGAAGATTTCTTCCTCCTTGACGCCAAACGATTCCAAAAGTTTGAGAATACTTTCTTTGGTCATTCCCGATACGGGCGCCTCTAATTTGATTGGGTTAGGACCATTGATTTCCAAAACCTTATTCATCCTACCGAACCACTCCTGCTTACAATCAGGAAACTCGTTCAAGTAGTCACTCCAATCAGCCCCGTACCATACAGTGTCAATACCCTTACTTTCAGCTACAGATGTTGCAATACCAACAAACATCATATTTCTTGCAGGTACGTGCATCTCATGTACATCTTCGTACATTCCTTTTTCACCTGAACCTGTAAGTCCACTATTGACTCCAAGGTTTTGAATTGAGGTAACTTGGTATGGAATTCCCTGATTCTCTAATTGCTTAGCAGCTAGTTCCAATTCTTGCGCATGTAATTGTCCATAATTTACTAGGACACAGTACGGCGTTTTACCTTGCTTTTTTGCAAGTTCAATCATCAACCGAGAATCTGCGCCACCACTAAACAGAATTACCAAATCTTCTTTCATTCAGATATACTCCTTTCTATTTGTACTCCGTTTATATTTTGTTCCAATGTTATAAGAAATATTCTATTATTTTCGCCATAGGTCAATGTTTCTAGAGCAAATCCGATCCATTGAAATATGTTCCAAATCTTCTTTAGCTTTTCTCTTATATACTTTAAAATTATCAATTGCGTCTTTTACCCGACTTTCTACATTCTGATCATTGAAGTTTAATACCTGTTTAGTTTGTCTATAATAATCTAACAATCTAGTTGTATTTCTAGTAAGTAATGGAGTACCTGCTGCCAATACCTCTGTCACCACTCTTGGACATCCATCTGTCCTATTTGAACAACATAGTCCGACTTTACTTTGATTTAGGATTTTGTTAAATTGAGGTCTTTCTTTCCAACCTACAAATTCAATATTTGTAACTCCATGTTTCCTTGCTAGTTTCCTCCCAACTCCAGGTTTATTTCCTAAATGGATAATTCTTAAATTCTTTAGATATTTTGATTTTGCTACTTTACTTATAAAGAAGTCTTGACCTTTATAGGTGGCTTGAGTAAAGTTTGCTGGCCAACATATATCATATTTGATTTTAGCTTCAATTGGATGGAAAATACTAGGAGTAGCAGTTTTATAGAATGGAATAACATCTTTATATTTGTCAAGATCTTGTTGATCTTCAACTAACACTTTATCATAAATTCCCCCATATTGTGGCGCGACTCTTTTTCCTGTTCCACAATATAATTTAATTCCAAACTTTTTTGGTATCTTTTGAGTCACCCTACAATACTCTTTGAATCCTCCACGAAAGAATGAGATTTCTGGAGAAGGATATAAAGCGCATATTTCAAAGTTGGGAACAAATCGTTGGATAAATTTCTTTCCATTTGACGTTAACATTTCAACATCAGTCTTCTTATCCGGTGGTTCTAATCTCCAAATTGTAACTTCATCGAAAACATCTTTTTCTAAATAATGAAACCCCATCATGAGATAAAAATCATGACAATGTTCCTTCATTTCATGACCAAATTTGTACTTGTGGTAATACTCTAATTGTCTGATGTCACTTCGAAATACCCACAGTCGTCTCATGTAATTCTCCCATTTTTGTAATCCATTATATGTTTTTGTTCTATATATATTTATACCCGACTGGAGAAGATTGTTTTATATTATTAACCCTAATTCGGAGGCGATCATGAAGGGATCAACACGACCAGCACTGCACCACACTATGGTGACTTACTGGGGCGAAACTGGTTCTTCCTGCACGTATCCCGATTGTCCATTTCAAACTAAGGAGGGAGATCGATGCAGGTTAACCACTGTCCCGAGGCGAGAGGAAGACAATTTCTGTATGATTGGTGTTACAATGATGGATCAACCACAAGCCTTATTGGAGCAGTAGCTCGCCAAAGAAAAAGACGTTGCAAATACTGGACGTCTTTTTTTGTTTAAATTGTCATTTGGTATGGTTGAAATGATCTTAGTTTATGTGGAGGGATTTCTGTACATCGTAATCCCAGAAGGCTTAAAGAGTGTAATGTTGTGTATGCGCCTCGAAATTTATTAGGACTCAAATCAAGATTTGGAATACCTTTTGTCCTCTTGTAAGCTATTGTATATTTCGCTGCTAAATCACTATTCTGAAGGAATGTTTCAAAAATTCTTCTGATTCTATCAATTTGGGATTTTCTCATTAATGTACAAATGATATGAAATGATGTCTTGCCTGTAAATCGTATGGTAGTTTCTCTGACCAAATCAAAGGACTTCATAACATTCGAAACATCTAAAGCTGCTTGTTTTGCTTGATTTAGATTATCACTATCAATATCGATAATCGCAAATTCTTCATATGAATGCATCGTTGAGTATATTGTAATGCTTCTTCCTGTAATCATTTCTTCATAATTCGAATTGTTCAATCTTAAAAACTTATTGTCTCGTCCTCGTCGTCTTATGATTGGTTTGTTCACATCAGTCATAATCGCAAACATCAATTCTCTTCCTCTCACTTCATTTAAGATGGGTCCTCTCCATTTCATATAGTGATCGTACACCTGTCCTTCAGTCAATCCCCTTTTGTAGAATTGATTTTTTAAGATGATTGTGTTCGGATTTTCCGGTCGTGACATGTCATAAATTCCTTTAGATATAGTTCTCGAAACTAAATATATTAATTAATGGAACCTGTGAAAGGGTTCTGCAAGTTTTTGTACTCCGTTTATTTTTTGTTCAAAAAGTCACAAAAAATATCATCCATTATAAAACAAAATTCTATATATATTATAGAATGGATTTAATGGAAAGGGATTCTTAGGTTTTATAATTATTAAAAAGACGGTATAAAATCTACCGCAAAAGGAGGCTGTGATGAACAGACCTGTCTATTGTGTAGTGCCGCCCCGCAGGTTGGAATACCTGAACCATACACCATTGTATAGATACTATAATGGTGATTATCAGTTGTATTCCTATAGCGACAGGCCGCTACAACCAAGGCTATCAGAACCGATGCGTCCTCCAAAACTCTTTTACAAGAAGGAGGACGAGGAAGTAATGTTCGAGGAGTTGAAGGAAAGTTGGACTTCGGCTCTGAAGGAACACATGGCTTCCGGTAATATCAGGGAGACCAGAACACTCATCAAGGATATTGCTGAGGATACTATCTTCAGTGATCCCAATGAAATCGTCGGCGCTAAAATAGAGGCTATTAAAGCTCTAGTAGACGAGCTGATTGATGGGAGTAGCATCAAGATGTTGAAGGCGGTCCTTGCTATTAGTGATAAGGACTACACAACCCTGGTTCATAGTGTTAGGGTCATGAGTCTTGGTATTAGTTTCGCCATGTATATGAAATGGTCGAAGAGAAAGACTCGGATCTTTGCATTGGCGTGTTTAACCCATGACATCGGGAAAACTCAGATTCCCGATGAGATTCTGAAGTCTGATAGGAAACTTTCAGACGAGGAATATACCGCAATGCGCGCCCATACGGTTATTGGCGCTGTCCTTCTCGAAAGAGTTGATTTTGGAGACTCTAAGATTAACTCTGCGGTTAGGGATGTAGCTATGTACCATCATGAGAAATTGGATGGTTCTGGCTACCATGGCAAGTCCGGTGATGACATTAGTGAGTTCTGTAGGATAGTCGCAATTATAGACTGTCACGAAGCACTCACATCGGACACGCGAAAGTATCGCGATCCTCTCACAAGTTATCAAGCATGTGAATACCTTGTGAAGGAAGTCAACGCTGGCAAGTATGATAAAGATTGGTTTGAAAAGTACGTCAAACATTTGAATCCGAAGCGTAATGCTTAGGAAGGAGGTATCACAATGAACTTAAACAATCTTCAAATGGAAAACTCGACTATCACCCCTAAGGCTGTGATATCTCACAACCTAGGCATTGAAATTAATTATGATCCTTCAAAAAAGGAACCTGGTTGGTGTCCGGAATGTCATAAGGCTACTGAGTTTCATCCTGCCTACGCTGACAAGAAAGCAGCTTTCGTCCAAGTCTGGGTATGCAAACGGTGTGTAAAACCCCAACCCATACCAATTTCACTGGACGAAATAACCAGGTATCAACAGCTCAGCGAGTTATATCCTGAGGCGTGGACCGAATCTCAAGCTCGTCACTAAGAGGGGAGAAAGAATATGAATTGTCCTTTTAAAGAAAAATGTCAGCGACCGAAAGGATCATGTGAAACATGTGACCCGTTCACAATGGAAGTGGACCTTCGAGTTGCTCAAGAGAACGCAATTGTATTTACAAATCGTTGGGGAAACCGACCCGGCGAGAACCCGCCCTTAGATGAAATATGGGCGGCTCATGAAGCTTTCAAAGCACTGAAGCGTGCAAACCATGAGGTGGCTATGCACCTCGGACTTCTGAACTAGGAGGTGATCGACACAACTTGGCTAGGGACCCGCAGTAGCGGTACGTTGACGGAATGGTACGTTTAGGGGTACTGGATTTTCCTTACCCCGATTACAAAAACTGCAATTATTAAAAGGAGTACATACAATGAAAAAACTTATCAGCATTCTCGTATTGGCAAGCGCCCTGTTTTGGTTTAACCCTTGGACTCTTGACACTGATTGGGCTTACGCCGGTGGTCTTGGAAAAGACTACATCTGCAATGGCGACACATACGTAACGGTGGAACGCGGCCACAAAGGTTGCTACAGCTTTGGTTATGTTGACCCTGTATCTGGTGATGACTTGATCGTCGGTAACACCTGTGATACAGCAACCCTGTATGTCGGCAACTTTGATGCCGAGGCCGTGAAGTTCTGGGCCGACGGAAAAAACAAACGGTACTATACCGGTCACAGCAACAAGGACGCCTTCGATAACAGGTTCGTGATCAACGGGAACCAGTTCATCTTGACGATGGACGATGTTGTTGACGAAGCCCCTGCTGACGACCCGGTGGATGAAGAACCCGTGGACGAGGAAACTCCGGTTGAAGAGCCTGAAGTTGAACCTCTTCCTGAGATCGCCCCTGAGCCTTTTATAGCGGCTACAAGGGTTGCTCCTTTGGATACCGCCGATGAGACCGATTGTTCAGATCTTTCCATTGACTATGACCCGATGAGCATCTCCACCCTGTACGCCCTGAGGGGTAGAACCGGAATCGAAACTTTTCGAATGATTGCTTCTGGTGGGACGATTGACTGGACGCTGTTCAAGAACGGTAAAGTCAAGGCCATCGTGACTATTAACGATGAGTGCGCCGGTACCTTCAACCTGACGGATGATATTGAGTACTTCAATCTTCCGGACAAGGACTTTGAAGGTTATCGCCTGGACGCCTATGATTATCCGGACAGCGGTAGTTATATTGCCAAGCTTCGGGTAACCAAGGAACGCGGTGTCAACAAGCATTATATCTACATCAATAATGTAGACATCGTTGACTTGGCTGGTCAGGTTGTGAGCGTGAAGGTTGCTCTGTACCAGGATGACGAATTGGTTCAGGCTTACGCCGGTTCCAAAACTTTGAAACGAATTGTGAAGTAAACGGTGCCAGACACCATAACTGGACCCCCTCTATCTACACACAGAGGGGGTCCATTTTTTTAGGAGTGATATTATGAAACGAATAGTTAAGTGGTTCGAGAGGTGTTTAGATCGAATCGACGAAATCGCAAATCGTCGTCCGTAGGTTTGGAGCCCTGCTTTGGTTTATGTGGGGCTCGTTTTTTTTGTTTGAAAAACCAATCTATAGTTTTCCACAAACCAGTTTCTAAATCTACTTCTGGTTTCCAATTGATTGCTTTTCTTAATTTACTGCTGTCTGCCCAGTTAGTTTTCATATCACCTAGTTGTTCTGAGATATGTTCCAATTGAATATCTTCGATGCCTTTTTCTTTTAACATCCTTACTAATTCACTAACAACTTTATTAACAGAAGTTTCAATTCCTGTAGAAAGTTGAAATATTCCGTATTGTGGTAGAATGGATAGTTTAATAATTGCGCTTACTAAATCATCTACATAGATAAAATCTCTTGTTTGATTACCACTGCCATAAATCTGAAGTATTTGCCCATTTATGGCTCTTCTAATAAACTTCGCAACCAGACTAGTCTTATGTGCTGAGTATGGTCCATATACATTGCTAAATCTTAATGAAGAAATACTCATTTTATACGAGTGATGATATGCATGACATAATGCTTCACCACAAGTTTTCGTAGCGCCATAAGGTGAAATTGGTTCTTGATATTTAGTTTCATTGACTGGTGGTTTACATTCTCCGACTGCTGCAGCACTTGACGCAAAAATTACATTGGTAATCTCGTTAACTCTAGCAGCTTCTAGAATATTAAAAGTACCAATGACATTGTTATTAAAATACTGTTGTGGTTCTTGGACTGACTCTCTGACCCCAGGCAAAGCTGCTAGATGAACTATTACGTCTGATCCCCTAGCTGCTTCAACTACAGTTTTTTGACCTCGAATATCCCCATCAACTAATTCTACATCTGTAAAACATGATGAGAACTCTGTGGTTGAATATGGAGTGATATTTTTAAATGACCCAACCTTTAGATTGTCAAGAACTCTAATTCTATTCTTTTCATCTTTTCTTAATCTACTTACTAAATTAGCCCCAATAAAACCACAACCTCCTGTAATTAACCATTTCACTTTCCTTTTTCCTTTCCTTGTGTGTCTATTGGTATGTCTTTCCTCCATACCGAGGTACAAAATATTTCATCTTTATTACATCTGTCTTTATATTTTTTCGCTATTTCATTCACTTCCATCATTAGACCATCACTTAAAAGAATTGGATCCCAACCTAAGCTCTTAAATCCTTGATTCTCAGCCTCTAATGTATTTTGGATATCCTCTTTTCTTGGATTAGTATAGTATCGAATTTCTGCTCCAGTTAGTTCTTGCACTTTTAAAGCTAAATCATTCACATTCAAACATTCAGCTACCTGGTTGAATATCTTAACTCTGTCACCTTTTTTAGGTGGATTTTCAATAGCCATTTGAACACATTTTACTGTGTCTTGAATGTGAATAAAAGCTCTGGTTTGTCCTCCGGTTCCATGTACAGTTAGTGGATGCTCAATAGCTGCTTGCATTAAGAATCGATTCAAGACAGTACCCAGGTTACCATCGTAATAAAACTTGTTAATTAAATTAGGATGGAGTTTAGTCTCTTCTGTTTGTGTACCCCACACAATCCCTTGGTGTAAATCTGTTATTCGCAAGTCGTTATTTTTATTGTAGAAATAGAAGAAAAGAGCATCCTGACATTTTGTCATATGATAAATACTACCAGGATTTGGCGGATACATAATTTCTGCGCATACACTCTCACTATGGTCTATTTCAATATTAACTTCAAGGTATCCTTCTGGAATTTTTATACCTGCGGTTCCATAGCCATATACACCCATTGTTCCAATATGAACTAAATGAATATCTAAATCCGACTCAACAATAGCGCATAAGATATTATTTGTTGCATTTAGATTTTTATTAACAGTGTATCTATTATATTTTGGATTCCTCATTGAGAGTGCTGCCGATGGTTGTTCTGCTAAATGCACTACTGCTATAGGTTGAAACTTTTCAAGTAGTATTTGAAAGTTCATATAGTCTACGGAGAGATCTAACATATGAAACGGGATGTTTTTACCTGTTATATTCAACCATGTATCTACACGTTGTTTTGGAGAAGCAATTGGAGTTAAAGATTCTACATTAAGATGTAACTCAATATCTTGTTTTGACAAATCATCTACAATAAGAACATCATATCCTTGTTGAGATAATCTAAGACTTACAGCCCAACCTAGAAAACCATCACCGCCACATACAATTATTCTATCTTTCATTCTTTAACCTTTTAAAGTCTTTCCTACATATTTGTAGATTCTCAGTTTTACCTTTTGTTGTATTCGCGCTCCATATTATATCGTTAGGACGCATATGCGGAGATACAAATTTTTGAGGTATATCACCCCATTTGAATTTATTTTTTAAATCTCGGTAAGCATAATAACAAGATGTTTGACCGTAACCCAAAGGTCTGTTTGGTGGTTTAACATCATCAATATACTTAATCCAACGATCTAGAAATAGTATAGATTTTTTGATATGAAGTCCTTCAACTCCAATCATAATCTTTCGATTTTCTTTTGAATTCAATCTGAATCTGAATGATATGTCATTAGATCTTACGAGATTCATTAACTCTGTTATATCTGATCTAAAGTAAAGATCAATATCACAATGAAGTATGTAGGTATGTTTACTATCCTTATATCTATGAAGGGCTTCTCTAATCGACTTAACTCGATCGTCAGCAGCGATCATTAGTTTCCAAATTTTGCTTTTATCAGTGACATGCACTTTTTCTATTTGCTTCTTATGTACTTGGAGCTCATTAACACTGATTCCTGCTCTTTTTGCTAGCCATTCTTTGTCTAATGGATGGTTGTAGATTATAAGGTTCTTATGAAGTGACGTTAATTCATCCATTTGCTCTTCTGTTAAATCACGGCTCTCCAATCGAATTTGTATATCTTCCCCATTTGTGTACTTAAAAGATTCAACAAATATTTTCGCCCAACCATAAAACCCATTCGTAAAATATGCGTGTACTATCAACGTGTCCACTCCTCAATTCTATAACCTAGGAAGTCAAATAAGTCTTGGTTAAATGGTTTATAATAATTCAAAATTTGATGTCGAAGATTTCCATTCAAACGTTTAGTAAATTTCGACCAAACTCTATAGAACTCCTCTTGTCGATTTTTCTTTATATCTTGTTGTCGACTATGATTTTTTAACAACTCGCCGCCAATTTCTTTTGCAGGAAATCCTAAATCGGGTACTCCAAGAAACTTAAAAACCTTTTTCATTTCTGTGGTTGGGTCTCTCTTCATCCATTCCATAACACAAATATGAACCTGGTTCCTATCGAAAAACTTCAATATTTTATTTTTAATCTGATTGAAGTATTTACCACCCTTTGCATAACGCTGGGTAAATAGTCCGTAAGTAAATTTCTGGTTAATTTTTCCAGCTCGCTGATTCATTTGATAATTAGAAAAAGCTCTATCAACGGGATGTCTTAAACATATCAAGAGCTTAACATTCGGTATGTTATTCTTGATAGCTCTCATTGAATCTTTATTGAAGAAGTAACTTATACTCTTTTCTCCATTTAATTTCTTACCTTTGAATTGTTTTTTGTACCAATCTTTTCCTTTGTTCCAACACCTTGATCTCCAGAAGTTCATTTCTACACTTGTTCCATTCTTCACCGCCATATCAATAAAAGGATGTTTGTCAAGATTATACCATAGCGCAGTAGTACCACATTTAGCAGACCCAGTTATGATGAAGTCCGGAAAACTCATTTTTTAATTCCTATAAGAAATACTCCTTTTGGTCCAGTGTCGTGTGGATACTCGACGATGTCAAATTCTTTGATTGTAAAATATTTTTCAACCTTCGGTAATAAATACTTTTTATCTATTGATCTCACATGAATTTTACTTGTTTGACCTTTAAATGGACATGTTATTATGATAGTTCCTCCAGGTACCAAAACTCTAGATGCTTCTGATAGAGTTTTATCCACATCATATACATGCTCTAATGTTTCGGTAAGTACAACCGTATTAAAATAGTTGTCTGAAAACTTCAGTTCTTCAGCAAAACCTTGATGGAACGAGACCTTATCGTTTGGTACATTTTTTCTTGCAACAAGGATTACTTCTTTTCTAACATCAATTCCATGCAGCTCTTTAAGATCTTCTCGCTGACAAGCAAGAAAACATGTAAGACCTGCACCACACCCTACGTCCAAAACTTTAGGACCTACAATCTTACTAACAACATGGGGAAACCTTGAATGATATCTTTTGTATCTTGGATGACTTGGATCATGAAATCTATTAAACGTTGGGTCTTGTACTTGACCTGGTTTATTTACAGTTTTGAAGTGTACATCCTTATCAATAACTACCTCTTTCATATCTTCCCCGCTAGGTTAGGTTGATAAATTGTATCCCACTGAATTCCTTTATGTTTTGGTAATTTGACTATGTCGATTGTTTTTTGATCATATAAGTCAATGACAGCCATTTTACAAGAACTATTTTCACCATAAGCATAACTAGCAAATATAAAGGCTTTATCATCATGGATTACCATTCCACGCCACCAACCAGGTTTTCCAATGTTAATTTTCTTATCAATTTTTACAGGCCACTTTTGATCTAACATCTCATAAATGACATATATCTGATGTTCGCGTGTACCTGATAAATAAAAGTCACCTCTATAGAAGTTTCCATCATGACAATTATGTTTATCAAGAACTACTTGTCTCGTTTTTAACTCTACAATTTTTCCTGTTTTCTTACCCCTTGTCTCATTTTCAAAACATGTTACAAATTGTAAACCTTTTTTGATAGTGATACAATTTGGATGACACACATGTTTTGTTTTATATTTCTCATTCCACTTTTTCGATAAATCAATTTTTCTCTTTTTTATTCCAGGTATTAGATCACATATAAAAACAATCTTGTCATCTTTAAATTGAAGAGGATCCTTAATTATTTCTATTGCGTCAATTCCTGTATTAACAACGAAAAGTCGATCATTATGAATAGCAAGATAATGAAGATCATTAAAAGTATTTTTAGTAAAAGAGGCTTCATATTCCCATTTCTCCAGATTGAAGTAATGGAGTTCTTGCCAGTCGGTTGCGATTAAATAATTCTTGTAAATTATTCCACTTCTCCATCCTGACCTCTTCCATTTTTTAGTATGGACATATT
>Ga0180432_10002654_pt1 | contig 26677 bp, 17 predicted proteins | sample SS_ome_10_FD_132414 | JGI IMG/M metagenome (GOLD analysis project Ga0180432, IMG submission 132414) | Hypersaline lake sediment archaeal communities from the Salton Sea, California, USA - SS_1_MS_2 metaG | ecosystem: Environmental > Aquatic > Non-marine Saline and Alkaline > Hypersaline >... | reverse complement strand
TGGCTATTTTAACTTTTTTTCCTTTCTTAACAATTTCAACGCCCCGGCCCATTTCCGTTTTAAAGGATGAAATCCCTTGTGCATCAATATCGGTAGTTACAGGTTGATTTGAAGGATTCAGGGCAATCAGGAATTTTTCTTTGCCATGGCGTCGCAAATAAATAAGTGGGTATTTTTCAGGCTCGGCAAACAGGAGTGCCAATTTGCCTTTTGACGCTAATGCCGGTGAGTTTTTCCTCAGATGAATCAGTTGTCGAACGTGATTCGAAAGCGAATTCGAACGCAATTGTGCGGCCTTAACATTCGGCCGGTTTTTTCGCGGATCGATCGGCAAATATAGTTTAGCGGCCGGGGCTTTGGAGAATCCGGCGTTTTTGCCTGCATCCCACTGCATCGGCGTTCGTGAGCCGGTGCGTCCATAACCGCCTTCTTTCGACGGGAGGCCGTTGATGTATCTCATGCCTATTTCGTCGCCGTAATAAATGAAAGGCACTCCGGGCCACGTTAACAGAAAAGCGAAAATAATTTCGAGGTCGCGGTTGGTTCTAGCCTGATTGGGCCGCCCCATGTCATGGTTGCTGCTTGGGATCGATATATATCCACGTCCGGTTTTTTTTAAGTGTTGTAAGTATTCATCAAGAAAGGTCTTGATATTTCCTCCGCCGCGCGAGTCGAAAAAACAATGCCGGTCATTTTTTTTAAAAAACAGCGAAGGATATGCGGGCGATGCGAAATGCAGCATAAAATCAATATGAAAGCCGGCGGAAATTGCTTCCGTGGGATTGCTCCACTCGGAGATAAGAGCCGCTTCGGGATATTTTTTATCCAGCCATTGTCGTATTCCCCGCCAAAGTTTGATATTGTGTTTATTCCCTGGATCGTTTTTTACCAGTGATGCCGCCATATCGACTCTGAAACCGTCCGCACCTTTATCGAGCCAGAAATCCATGATCTTTTTCAATTCCGTCCGGTTGGCCTTCGGGCCGGGAGCGTCAAACGGTTGCTGCCATGGAAGAAATGCATTTGGTTCCGCAAATCCGTAATTGAGGGCCGGTTGACTATAGAAAAAATTGATGGCGAAAGCGCCATTGCGTTCCCCGTATCCATTGATAAAACGTAACGGTGGACTCCCGAAATCCCAGGCGAATTTAGTCCAGATATATCTGTCTGAATATTTATTATGTTTATGCTTGCAGGATTCCCTGAACCATGGGTGATCTAACGATGTGTGGCCGGGTACGAGATCGAGACAGATTTTGATTCCGCGTTTGTGAGCTTTTTTGAACAGACGTACGAGATCGGCGTTCGTGCCATATCGCGGCGCCACTTTATAATAGTCCGCGACATCATAACCGGCATCCTGAAATGGGGAAACGAAACATGGATTCATCCAGACCGCGTTTACGCCCAGCCATTCAAGATAATCCAGCTTCTCGATTATCCCGGGAATATCACCGATACCGTCCCCGTTCGAGTCGTAAAAACTCTGGGGATATATTTGATAAAAAACTGCGTCTTCCAGCCATTCCGGATTTTTTATGACACTGCTCACTCTATGAAGCCCTTCCTGAGAAAAATTATATTTCCGAATTATATCAGTTATACGTCAACCCGACAATTGAGTAATGGAGTGATTTTAACTTTTCAAGTACTTACAAGCCACAAAATTCAACCCTCTGAATTTTTGCGGATTGTAAGTACTTCACTACTGTTCCAACGTTAATCGAATAAATTCAATTGGTTACAAGCCGACCCCTGTTGATTTGTGTATTCCGTGCTCGTTAGAGCTTGTAAAATGGGGATTTTCTCGAAAAAGGTGACGCTCAAAATCTGTAGAATTGTGTAGATGCTCAAGTCGAGGTTCAGACGCTTCTTGACTATTGCTACGAGCACGTAAACGGTAATCGCAATCCGGATTTGCGTTTTTACCGCGTTCTAGGAGGTGCCGTAAAATGCTTTTATTCGCAAGTGCTGTTTGACTCATTTGAAGAACAATTCCACCTGCCGGCGGCATCGATAAAGTTCCGCGATTGTTATAACGGGGAGAGTAAAATTGTTCGTCAAAAATATAAACCCGAATTTTGCATTTGGATAGAGTTGTTCTGATGGGCCATTAAAATGAGGGTCTTGAGAGGGTTTGTTTTTTATGGATCAGTGCTTACAGGGTTTCCCGAACAGTCGAATCAGATAAGAAATAGAGTTTTCAGTATAGATTTAGCCCTGTGCTTGCGTCATAAGTGGTGAACTGCAATGCAGTTGAACGAAAACGGCATCCGATCTATTTGTTTTATGATCCAGGTTATTTTCGAACGCAGTTTCCGGCCTGTCACCGAAAGTCGCAGGATTTTTTTTCGACCGTTTGCCCCCAATTGAGCGCCGGTGACGAAATATTTCTAGCACAATGTTTGAAGTGTTTGAGAGATTCCGTTTTTGTATCTATAGCTGCCTTTTCTAATGCAAAAAATGGGTTAAACAACAAAAAAGCATGTTATGTTGTCTGCGTATTGGAAATTTCCCCGTGACGTTGATTCAGTCGCTCAATGACCCCTTTCCTTATGAGCATATACGCGTACCCCACCTTGACCAAGAAAGTCAAGGTGGGGTACGGAATCCACAGGACGATTTTTCCGGAAATTTGCGATTGGCCCTCTCTACTTTCGGCGCTCTGCCGGCGCTTCGCGCGAACCCAACCGCTATTCCGACCTCGGTGTTGTTACAATGCTGAGAATCTACCGGTTCGCTCGTTCCATTTCACGAAGATGTACCAGAGAAGAATGATCACCAGGAATATCACCAGTGCGGCAGTGTAACCGACGTACTTAGGCAGATAAACCTGTGCCTTCATGCTTGCGGGCAACGCCTTATAAAAAGGCGCGGCGATAAACTTCGCCGTAAGTGGCATGGCGATTGTCATGCCGATCACTGAAGCCCAAAGCTTGACCTGGCCTTCGCCCGCGCGCCAGATCGAACCAACGGTACACCCGCCGGCCAGTGTCATGCCGAGCCCAAAAACCGTACCACCGATGATCGCAGGCAGGAAAAAGTGCGGCCAGACCCAGCTCATTTCCTTATCGGGATTCATAAACTTGATGATGGCGAAGCCCATCATACCGACCACGATGCCTGCCATCGCGCCGACGGGGGCACTGGACTCTCCGGTCATGAACGGCTCGCGAAGCGCTCTCACCAGGCAAAAACGCGATCGCTGGCACACGGCGCCGAAGAAAAATCCAAACAACACATAAGCAGCCAGAACTTTCTTATCATAACCAATGGCAATCATTATCGCCACGATCAAGGCGATAGCGCCTATCAGTGGCTGTAGCGACGCTCTTTCCGTGGAGGCCGCAAGGAATGACCCCGATTTCCCGCTGCTTATGCCAGGCCAATTCTCCATCTCAAACAGCAGGTATTTGAGAGCGACGTACACGCCGATTACCAGGCCTATTGTGAATACAAGCGCACCTATCGAAAGCGCCGGAATGCCACTGAAAAATCCACCGATGGTGCAGGATTTGCCTACGATGGCGCCTATCCCCATCAGGATTCCGCCGATGAGTCCCTTGATTATTTCCCCGATGGGAGGAATCCGAACGGCGAACTCTTTTGCCAGCAACGCCGCTGAGAACGCGCCGAGCAGCATGAGAAGACACAGAACCGAGTATGGAAATGCGCTGACCCCCGCCAACGGCTTTGCTTCACTGCCGAATTTAACTATACCCAACGCGTTGTAAATGTTCTGGCCCCAGTTATTTATGCCGCCGCTGGCGCCCCACGGCTTCAAAACGACGAACAGGCAAATGTTGCCTACCGCGAGCAAGATACCTCCTACCCACACAGGCCACGTTTTTCCGAAAAATATGTCGTACAGTTCCCTTAAAATTCCTTTTTCAGTGCCCGCTTCTTCCATAACACCCTCCTTATGCATTTAGATGTGACGGTTTTTACACCAAGCGCCCGAATCGGAATCGGACTTCGTTAGTTACAGGTTGAAGTTCCAACCATCCATTGTGAGAAAGGGTTTAGGGATTCAGTCGTAAATTGCAAATTAAAAATTCCTTACTTGTGACGGATGAAAAACTTGTAAACTCCTCCCTCCTCCACAGTTTCCAGTATCTCATGTCCCATTTTAGTGCACCACGCAGGCACGTCTGTTTTTGATCCGGGATCGGTGGCCTGCAACTCGAGTACCTTACCACTCTCCATCTTCTTCATCGCCTTGGAGAGCTTGAGAACCGGCATCGGACACGAGAGCCCCTGACAGTCTAAAACCTCATCTGCTTGAATCGACATTGTTTCTCCTTTCTTGTTAATGGTTTCTACGGCAAACCGTTTTCAAAAAAAGTACCAACCAAACCTTTGCTTACTTCCTCTTTCGGCTTTGAGCTGTTTCGGCGGAAACCGCACGTCTGCCACATTGTGGAGACAATTTGAGTTTTTTTCCAAAGTTCTTTAATACCAAATAAGCTATCTTGTCAAGTCCCTCCCCGCTTTACAATGTGTTGTTTAACCAAACCCGTATTCGCGCGTTTTTATGTGGCGGTTGCGGGCAGGTTATCCCAATTTGCAGTTGCATTATTTGTGCCAAAAATTCGCTTCCTGATATTATCCTTCATTTACGGATAGTTAGAGTATCCACCGATACGTTTTTGAGTATCGTTGCAGAGACAGATTGTCCCAATTAGTGACATATTTTCACAAGCATGAGAGTGTAACAAAAACGGACGGGCAACCGCCCCTTGGGCATGAAAGCACAATGACGCTCTTACCCGCGCCACAGATCCGTACGGGCGTTTGATTTTCTGTTCAGTCATTTTAAGCTTCTCACCGATTGTGGGTTCAGACTCCTTTTTCTTATTTGCTCAATTCTCCTTTTATGTAAAAATCGTGTCCCACTTTGTGGAGGAATTTTGGATTTTTCCTCCAAGGGAACGGGGATACTACCCATTCTAAGCAACCTTGTCAAGCCCGCCTCCCACGAGGGCTGGTGGGTGGTTTAATTAAGCCCATTTGAGCGCGTTTGTTAGCGACGATCGCGGGTAGGTAGGTTGCGCCGACAGTTGATGCGACGCACTGACATCGGGCCGCAGACGAACGGGCCAAAAAGAAGTTTCTGTCCGGTGTTTTGCTTTTTCTATCCTTATATCTGACAGGTGGGAAAGAGTGCGAAAGGGGGAACTCGAAAGTGAATCCGCCCAAAACGCAATTCCGGACAAATCAGGACAAAGTGATCAGTTCTCAGATCACGAAATTCTAAAACCCTGACAAATAAAGGACGGCGTTGATGTGACCCATGTCAAGTTGGGGGCAGCTACAGTACAATCAGAACCGCCTTTAGTACCTTCGGAGATCCCAAAATCACCCCCACCCCAACACTCCCACCACAAGCCCCTAACAGAAAATTCCACCACCGTCGAAAATATCGCACGATCTCCAGACTGTCATTAACGCGTGGTCAGACCTTCCGAAAGAAGTCAAGAATATTCTTAAATTTGAAAAAGATTCTTTTTGGATTTATCATTTTATAAAGGGGAAAGATCATATCCTGGAGGAAAAATTTATGGAAGAGGGAGAATTCACGGTTATTGATGCGAAAGGTTTTAATAAAGAAGCGCTTAAGGACGTAACTGTCCTCATAATCGACGACGAGAAAAACCTGGTTAAAAGTATCCAGCGCCAGATGCGCCGTTATAAGGTTGAAAGCCTCGCCGCCTATTCCGGTGAGGAGGGGATAAAAATTCTGGAAGACAATTCTGTCGATGTGGTGCTTTGCGATATAAAGATGCCAGGAATCAATGGCATCGAAACGCTTAAGATAATCAAGGAACGCTGGCCAAACATTCCTGTTATAATGATGACGGCATTTGCCACCATCGAGTTAGCCGTCGAGGCGATGAAAAAAGGAGCAATGGATTTCATCTCGAAGCCTTTCGAACATAATGAAATAGTTCCGGTAATGTTAAGCAAGGCCATCGAGCAGAACCGCCTATTATGGAAATATGAACACCTTCAACGAGAGGTGGAGAATCGCTACCGGTTCGAGAACATCGTCGGTCAATCCCCTGATCTGAAGAAAATATTTCGCACCATTGATCGGCTGGCCAATAATGAAAGCATCGTGCTTATCAGCGGAGAATCGGGCACCGGCAAGGAATTGATCGCGCGCGCCATTCACTATAACAGCTCCAGGTGCAAAATGCCCTTCGTGGCTATCGACCTAGGGGCGTTGACCGAAAACGTTATTGAAAGCGAGCTTTTCGGGCATGTTAAAGGCTCCTTCACCGGCGCCATCAGCGATCACAAGGGGTTATTTCGCATTGCGGACGGAGGCACAGTATTTTTAGACGAAATCGGCGAAATCCCCCTTCACACTCAGGCACGTCTGCTCAGAGTGCTGCAAGAAAAAGAAGTCAAACCGGTCGGTAGCGATAAAAGCGTAAAAGTGAATGTCCGAGTATTAGCCGCTACTAACAAAGACCTGAAGAATATGGTGCAAAAAGGCACATTCCGGGAAGATTTATATTATCGCCTCAATGTCGTTCCCATCGTGGTACAACCACTCAGAAAAAGGAAAGAAGATGTTCCACTTTTGTTGCAACACTTTATCAAAAAACATGCCCCAGAGAAAGAAATTTCACTTTCATTCACAGCGAAAGCTATGGATACGCTTTGCGCTTATTCTTGGCCCGGCAACGTCAGGGAACTTGAAAACGTTATCCAAAGGTTGTTAGCGGTTGGAGATCTCTCTAAACCGGTTGAAGTATCCGATCTGCCGGAAGAGATCCGTACCCTTGATTATGAAAAGCCTGACTTAAACCTCAACTCCTACGAGAAGCTCGCTCTTCAGCGGGCACTTGATGAAACCGACGATGATATAGATAAAGCTGCAGAGATTTTATGTGTAGGGAAAAGCACTTTTTATAGAAAAATGAAACTCCACGGTATAAAAACACCTAAGAAAAAAAGTAGACCGGTTTCGTTAACATAATTTAAATTTACACAAGAAGCCATGCCTTATAATTCTGCCGGCCTCGCCGGATAATGTTTCAATCACTTTTCGTTGGCCCGGGTGGCGCTGTCGAATCGAAATATATTCTTCTCATTCCCAGTAAGAAACAATCCCCGAATTGAGAATTTTTCCCGCGAGGTATTTATCATTTTTTCCAATCACTGATTGTAACACTTTGATATTTAACGTTTATATTTTACTCCGGCTTATGGCACGATATTTGAAGTAATTCGGAATAAGCCCATGCTACCCGTGTGGAGAAAGTTAATTTGCAAAGAGCACTAAGGGAGAAATGTTGTCAGATAGAACACTTCTTATTGTTGATGACGAAAAGAGCATCCGAAAGTCTCTTCGTAGACTCTTGGAAAGGGAGAAATACACAATCTTTGAGACGGCTAATGGCCGAGAAGCGTGTCGGGTGCTCAGGGAGAAAAACATTTCCGTTGCAATCGTCGATCAGATGATGCCGGGGATGAAAGGAACCGAGCTTCTTGAGTGGATGAAGAATAACCGGTCTTTGACAGTGCGAATTATGTTGACGGCCAGCACGACCAGTAACGTCGCTTTGGAGGCTATTAACAAAGGAGAGGTCTTCAGATTCCTGAATAAACCGTGGAAAAAACAGGAACTGATTGAAGTAGTAAGGGAATGCCTCGATCAACATCGCTGTATGGTGCAATTGAGAGACGAGGCGAAGTCGGCCAAGGTCTCCGAAAAGGCTTGCAAACTGATGGAAACTCGTGTTAAGGAAACAATAACGAAGTTCGAAGTTCAGAGTGAATATTTTAAGGCCCATAAAATAGCGGCATTGGCCTCGCTGGCGGAAACGGTGGACGCGCGTGATCCCCACACACATGGTCATCAGTCCCGTGTAGCCAAAATAGCTTTTGCATTGGCGAAAAGATTGGGGCTTAGCGTTTCTGAACAGGAAACTATATATATGGCCGGCCTGGTCCATGATATCGGTAAAATCGGTGTTCCGGACGAGATACTTTTCAGCAAAGGGGCGCTAACTCCGGAAATGTGGAACACAATGAAACTCCATCCCGAAATGGGCGCAAAGATAATCGATCCCGTGGATTACGAATGGAAAATCAAAGACATCATTGTTCAACATCACGAGCGATTTGATGGCAAGGGATATCCATATGGGCTGAAAGGAGATCGGATTGAATTTGCCGCGAGAATTTTGAGCGTCGCAGACTCTTTCGATGCGATGTCTTCAGACAGACCATACAGAAAGGCGATGTCGCTGCCTGTAATCATCGCGGAAATCGAGCGAAATAAAGGGAAACAGTTCGACCCGGAAGTGGCGGATGCGATGATCGCCAATGTTGAAGAAGGGATTACGATTAAAAAGACCTTCAGTCATGTCGACGCCGGATTGGCTCATGGATGACAGGTAACAATGCTGATCGTGGGCCAAAAGTTATAGCAAAACTTAAAGTCAGTAAGAAAGGAAAACACCTATGAATAACGAAAATGAAAATAACTGGTGGGAAAAGCAGCCTTCAATATTGTTTGTGGATGACGAGAAAAGCATCCTGAAGAGTCTCGGACGAGTCTTCAGATCTGCCAATTACGAGTTGCACTTCGCCGAAAGTGGCAAGAAAGCCCTCGATATACTTAAAAAGATTCCCATAGATGTGGTTGTTTCCGACCAGCGCATGCCCGGCATGACAGGCACTGATCTTCTAAAGGTCGTTAATGAGCGCTGGCCCCATATCATGCGAGTGGTGCTTTCGGGTTATACCGATGTGGACTCGCTTCTTTCCGCTATAAACGAAGGTGAGGTTTACCGTTTCGTCACCAAACCTTGGAACGACAAAGCGTTAGAGAGGTTGGTAGCCAAGTGTATCGAAGAAGGTAAGATACTCAAAGGCTTTATAAAACTTGTTGGAAAACTTAGCAAGGTAGCTCCAAACCACCGGATAGAAGCGGTGGCTGAAATCGAAAAAGGAAGGCTGAACGCCTCGCTGCATGACCATGGAAAGAAGTTGTCGCGAGAGCAAATGGCGCTCCTGATACCGGTCCTGCTTGATAATATCAATGAGCAGTTTGGAAGGGTTGATACTGAAAAACTCGGTGGACTCATTGCAAAGCGCATGGGCAAAATCAATTTCAGCGCAGAGGTGGGTGCTGGAATAAAGCTAAGCGTCGATATACCCGTCGCCGAAGGCACGGAAGAGGAAACGCCATAAAAAAAGGGCTCACCGTCAATGAATGTGATCGGCACGATAATCAGCCATGTCAAGCGTAAAGGTGGCAAAGGTATCGCAGAACAAAAGCGGGCGGAGGATGCCCTGCGGGAGAGTGAGGAAAGGTTCCGCGTTATCAGCGCCTCGGCGCTTGATGCGGTAATCCTGATAAATGACGACGGAAATGTCGTGTACTGGAACCCGGCGGCGGAACGTATTTTCGAATACGCCAGTGAAGAAATCATGGGTCAGAACGTCCACGATGCTCTTATGCCTGAACGATACCGTGCCCAGTTCAAGAAAGGGTTCAAGGAATTCAAGGAGACGGGAGAAGGCAATGCCGTCGGCAAGGTGGTTGAACTGACCGCGAAGCGCAAGGGCGGCGATGAGTTTCCGATGGAAATAGCCGTTTCCCCGATTCGCATAAAAGAAAAATACTGGGCATCGGCAATCATACGCGACATCACCGAGCGCAAGCAGCATGAAGAGCAACTGAAGAAATTTCAATTTATGGTGGAATCTGCGCATGACGCCATCTTTTTTAAAGACCTGCAAAGTCGTTATGTTATGGCAAACAATAAAACCATAGAAGCTTTCGGACTGTCTCGTGATGAAGTTATTGGAAAGAATGATTTGGAAATAATGTCTGAAGGAGAGGAAGCGAAAATAAATATTGAAGCTGACAAATTTGTATTCAAGACGGGCGAAACCAAGAAGATCACCAAGCACATGACCGGGGCGGATGGAAAGGAATATTGGTTTCAGGCAATAAAAACTCCGCATTTTGACAACAATGGGAATATCGTTGGTCTTGTCGGCATTGCTCGAGACATCACCGAGCTTAAGCAGTCGGAGAAATTGAAAGAGCGGCTTATTCAATCCGACAGGCTTGCGGCCATCGGCCAGCTTGCCGCCGGTGTGGCGCATGAGCTTAATAATCCGCTGGGATATGTATACTCGAACCTTAATTCCCTGCGGGAGTATATAAAAGACCTGAAAAAATATTACCAGGCTGTCCATGAGTTTATCGAGGAAACGGATCAGAGTTCAGCTAAACCTATCAGGCGAAAGGCGAAGCGCATCGTGGAGTTGGGTGAGAATTTGGGAATCGTTGAAATAATGGAAGATATTGAATCTTTATCTATAGAAAGTATAAATGGCGCAAAACGGGCCAAGGACATAGTGATAAATCTAAAGAATTTCAGCCGCCCCGGGGAAACTAAACCGTCGATGGCCGATATAAACGAAGGCATCGAAAGCACTATAGCGATAGTTTGGAACGAGATCAGGTATCACATAAAAATTAACAAGGAACTCGGTGACCTGCCCTTAATATCTTGCCGTTCACAGGAACTCAACCAGGTGGTGCTCAATCTGCTTTTGAACGCCGCTCAGGCCATGAAAGAGCCGGGCAACATCTGGATTCGCAGCCGATCCAAAAACGGTTTTGTCGAAATCGAAGTGGAAGATGAGGGAGAAGGAATCCCGCCTGAAAATATATCTAAAATTTTCGATCCTTTCTTCACCACCAAGCCTGTCGGTAAAGGTACCGGCCTGGGATTGTCAATTTCTTACGGTATCGTTCAGCGACACAACGGTGAGATGCTTGTAGATAGCACGCCGGGGAAGGGATCGAAATTCACGGTGCGTATTCCGAATGAAGGGATCATTGAGGAAAATGAACGTAGGGAGAATGCAGAATGATACAGGCAACCATACTTTTGATTGATGATGAAGAACATATTCTAAAGTCGCTTCGCAGGTTATTCCGAAAAGAAGGTTACGAATTGCTGGCTTCGAATGACCCACTAGAGGCGTTGGAGTTGATGAAAAAACAAGGTGTGGATGTCATCATCTGCGACCAGCGTATGCCCGAAATGACGGGGTCGGAACTGTTGGCCGCGGCACGGGAAATAAGGCCCGACGCGATTCGCATAATGCTTACCGGTTACACCGATCTCCAGAGCGCCGAGGACGCCATTAACAAGGGAGAAGTTTGGCGATTTCTGCTCAAGCCATGGAACGATCAGGACCTTCGGAACACCGTCAGGCAAGCGGTTATGCTTGTGGAGATGAAACGCGCCCAGAGACGTATGGTTGCGCAGATACGTGCTCAAAATATTGAGCTGGCCCGCCTTAGTGAACAGTTGCAAAAAAAGCTCAAAAGCAGCGAGCAAAAGTTGGAGCACTATGACACTCATATTGCACGAACGGAAAAGCTCGCGAGTCTGGGGCTCATGGCCGGGGGAATAGCACATGAATTAAACAATCCCCTAGGCGGAATTCTGACCATGACCCAGCTTTTACTGGAAGACACATCGGAGGATTCGCCTACCCATGCTGATTTGAAGGAGATTGAACGAGCCACTTTGCATTCCCGTAACGTTATTTCCAATTTGTTGAGTTTCGCGCGACAGGGTCGAGAGCCCAAACTCGAAGAATTGCGCCCAAAGGATGTTATCGATGGTGTTCTGGCCCTGGTGGGGCATTCACTGGAAATAAAGGACATAATTGTGGAGGTGGATGTGCCGGGTGATCTCCCTGCTATTTGGGGCGATCAAAATCGGCTGCATCAGGTATTTATCAACCTTCTTACAAATGCAGCACAGGCTATGCAGAGAGGCGGCACGGTTCATATAAAAGGCCGCTCCGTGGAAGAAGGGAAAACTATAGCAATTGATGTTATCGATAGTGGAATTGGAATATCTTCCCGCTATCTTGATAAGATATTCGATCCTTTCTTTACTACCAAGGATGAAGGTCAAGGCACGGGCCTCGGCTTGAGTGTGAGCTACGGATTGATCAAGGATCACCACGGTGAAATCCTGGTAGCCAGCGAGCCCGACAAAGGCGCAAAGTTTACCGTCCTATTACCTGCTAACAATGCAAGAGTCAATGGAAAAGAACTCAGAGAACGGGAATCGTCCGTCTCACAGGACGCGCTTGAAAGCGTTTCGGGCAATGAATAATAAAACTTTAAAAAACGGTAAAAACACCATGAATGAGTGTGGGATTATATTGATAGCTGACGACACGCCGGTAATGCGCAAGGCGTGCCGGCGAGCACTCGAACGTTCAGGACATTCCGTAATAATGGCCAAGGACGGGGACGAGGCACTGGAAATAGTCCGAACGGAGGATTTCGACGTGGCGCTGCTCGATATAAAAATGCCGGGCCCCGGCGGCATCAAGGTGCTCGAGACGATAAAGGCGGAGAAGCCGCTCGTGGAAGTCATCATGATGACGGCTCACGCCACTGAAGGCATCGCGGAGGAAACGGCGAAGATCGGCGCAGTGGGTTTCCTCACAAAACCATTCAGCGATGTGAAAATTCTGGTGGATACCATAAACCAAGCGGTGCAACGGAAACGTTTAAAGGAAAACGCTCAAAATGGGAAACCACCTGATGTTGAACTCTTTCTCGTTGAGGAAGGATTTATTGACGAATCGCAACTGAAACGAGCGCGCGATCTTGCGGATGAGTGGAAAACAACTCTGCCAAAAGCCTTGATTATGATGGGGGCACTGACCGAAACTGATCTGGATTTGGTGCTTGCAAAGGCCTTGAATATGGTATTTGTTCGTTTGAGCGCAGACGAGATCGACCTCAAAGCAGTCAGGATGGCTCCGGCCTGGCTGGCTCGCAAACACAGATTGGTGCCTTTCTTGATAGAGGGCCGAACACTCCATGTGGCGGTGGATGATCCATTCGATCATAAAGGTACGGATATCCTTCAAGGAATCACCGGTTATACGGTTGTGCCGGCCAAAGGAAATGAGAAAGAAATCGAAGAGGTGATCCAAGTTTTTTACTCTTCAAACCTTTATTCCATGGAAGAGTTAATAAGCAATACGCGGAACGGAGATGGTGATCAGGCGGTTGCCTTTTTTGAAATAATCGAGAGGGCGAAAATGCACTCGATAAATACTGTCGAATTCGAGCGCTGCGAGCGCGGATGGAAATTTACCGTTGAAGGAATAATTGAAGATCCCGGCAAGGAGGCAAAACATGCAACAAAAACCAATGAGGGGATCCCAAATCGAGAGCGGCAAGAGCAATAGGCCCAAATACCGTATAATGGTTGTCGAAGATGAGGATATACTTCGGGAAACCATAACCAGATACTTAAAAAAACAGGGTTATCAGGTCTGGAATGTGGCCAACGGTTTCGAGGCTTTGCTTCTATTGCAATATCACAAACCCCATCTTATTATCACCGATATTCGCATGCCCAAGCTGGGGGGACTGACGATGGCCGAAGGGCTTCATAACAGACTGGAGACGAAGAATATCCCCGTCATCCTGATCACCGCTTATCGCGAAGAAAACTATTTTGAACGCGCCCAGGAAGTAGGAGCTATTTATTTTTTATTAAAACCCTTTACTCTTTCCGAACTTCACGAAAAAATAAAATCAGCCATTAAACGGCAGGAAGAGAAAAATAATGAAATTGATGAGCTTGAAAAAAATCCCCAATCCCTTGATGCTTTTTGATATATGGAAAAAGAAAAAAAATACCTGTGCCTGCTAACCGATTCTGGAGAAGAATCCCTGACGGAACATCATGGGACTTATGGATATGGAAGGAAATCTACTAAAGTCCAGTGAGGAATCTGTTCTAAATGGTGAAAATGATGGAACACGACCGGCAGCGTGTGCATAATCTCGAAAAGGTTCTAGAGGCATCCGAGGAACTTGGCCGCGCCCGGAGTTGCGACGAGATAGCCGAAATATTGGCGGCCAGGTATGTTGATATAATAAAAGCTACTTACTCCTCTGTTGCACTGCTCACCGATTATGGCAAGTCACTGCAGCTTCGGGCAATGAGTTCCATACGTCCTCTAAAGGAAAAAAAACGGCTGGGATTGGAATTACCTTTAGATGATATGCCGCTTTTGAAAAGTATAATAAATAGGAGAGATGACATTTTAGTAGAAACCGGCAATCCCCATTCCGAATTAAATGATAAAGAAAGAGAATTACTTCTTACTTCTTCAACGAAAAGCGCGTTATTCCCCCCTCTATTGGCAGGTGATAAACCAATTGGGATAATAGCAATTGGGGAAGAAAGGCGTCAGGAAAGGGAATCATTTAATAAAAACAAAATTAAAGTAGCGCATGTCCTGGCTCGACAGGCAGGTATAGCCATCGAGAATATCAATGCTTATATGGATCTTCAGGATACTATGGATAAACTTCAGAAGGCATACTTGGCAATGATCCAACAGGATAAAATGCTTGCCATAGGCCGGCTCGCTGCGGGAATGGCTCACGAAATAAACAACCCAAACGCTTATGTCCTCAGCAATTTGTCCACTCTCCAGGAATATGCCGCGGATTTGTTTCGTGCTTACGATAACGCACGTCGTCTGGCTGATAAATACGCCTCTTCCGAAGAGATCAAGTGTTTGGAGCAAATAGAAAGAGAATTGGGCATAGAAGAAATGCGGGATGATTACACGGAACTAATGGCTGAGGTCAGTGAGGGCGCCAAGAGAATCGCACAAATTATCAATGATCTGAGATATTTTTCAGGTGAAGGAGAAAAGCAAGAGCAACTTTTGGATGTAAGTGAAATCGTTATGAATTCCGTAAATGTGATAAGGAGCCATTTGAAACACAAAGCATCCATTGAAACGGATATTCCCCCCCTACCTCCTATTAAGGGCAATCGGGCGCTTTTGGGGCAGGTGTTTTTCAACATCCTGTTGAATGCCGGTGATTTCCTCGATTCCGAAAAATTCCCGCACAACAAGCTTAATATTAAGGGTTTGGAAGAAGCGGAATATGTAGTGGTAATGATAGAGGACAACGGACCCGGCATTGATTCCGACATTATAGGGCGTATATTTGAACCATTCTTCACAACCAAGGATGTTGGAAAGGGTACCGGGATGGGCTTGGCCGTTGCTCATGATATTGTGAGAAAACACGATGGAATGATAAAGGTTAAAAGCAAACCCAACGAGGGTACACAATTCATATTACGGTTTCCCAAAGCCTCGGAGAAAAAGGATAACCAAGCCTAGGGAAAACCGTTAAAGCGTTAAGTATGAATGGACTTGCCACCGTCCCTTGGCTTTTTGATCCCTCGAATCTTTGCGCAAGGGGATTTTCTCTGATTTAAGAATCAACATTTCATTATCAAAAAAACCAACAATAAACGATTCCCAAAATCCAATAAAATTAAGGGGTTATGGCCCATTCAATTAAGGGCACATAAATTGCTTACCAGGGAACCAGTACGATTTTTTAAGCATAGGAAAAATTATCCGGCTGTGCCCGAAAGGATACGAAGCTGAATGCTTGAGTTTGATGAAAATGCGGGAGTAATGGTATGGAAGATAGTGTACTACGGCCCGGCTTTATCAGGGAAGACCACCAACCTGCTTTGCCTTCATGACAAGATCGCAGCGGCCAAAAGAAACCAGATGATGCAGCTTGATACCAAAGAGGACCGAACGCTGTTTTTCGATCTCCTGCCCCTGGCTTATCGCACTAAAAGCGGCGCCATGCTGAAGATCAAAGTGTTTACCGTGCCCGGCCAGGTGCAGTACAATACAACGAGAAAATCCGTACTGATGAGGGCGGACGGCGTCGTTTTCGTGGCGGATTCTCAATGTTCTCGATCTTTGCATAATTCGGAAAGCTTCCGGAACCTGGAAGAAAACGCGCGTCAGGTAGGACTCCCTTTCGATGCCTTGCCTCTTATGATCCAATTCAATAAGCGGGATTTGCCGAAAGATATGGTCGTAAGTGAGGAAGAAGTGCTTTTCAAATGGAAAGAGACGGGGGTCCCGGTGTTTTTCGCTTCCGCACTGTACGGACCGGGCGTAACGGAAACCTTCGAGGCGATTGTTCGCGCAGTTGTGAATCGGATGAATGAAAGGTATCAAGTGGAAAGAAAGTTCGGAATTGTCGAAGAGGATTTACTCGCTTATTTAAAAGAGAGAGAACAAAGACTCCAGGGAATTGGGCTGTAAGTAATGCAGGTGACTGAGTATGAGACCGACGGAATCGAATGATAAACTTGAGTTGATCGATATGGATGAAATTGAGCAATGCGGCCAAGGCACCTTTGACCGTGATGTGACTTTTAACGAGATTTTTATGAGCCCACAAGGTTCGGAGTTCACTACATGGCTATCCGCGCTTCTGGCGCGCGAGATTCTGGTAGTGGGTCGTAATGGAGAATCAGTGCCGATTCCCACCGGTGCGAAGAAGGCAATCAACCTGCCCAGACCTCCGAAAGGCGCGCTTCCGACAAAGCCCGCTCGCATCAAAGGAACAAATGGAATCTCATCAATTGGAATACCTGTTTATCATGAAGGCGATACTTTTGCCCTTTTGATCGCCGATGGGGAAATGTTTGAAGATAAGGGGCAATTAAGGAAACTAAAAACTGCCGCTGACATGATCGAGTGGTACATCCATGTTATGTACCAGCAGCGAATGATTTCAGAACTCCACAATCATACCCAGAAATCCAGCTACGAGGAACTGGTAGCTGAACATGAGCGGGTGCTGGAATCGGAAAAGAAATACCGGGAACTGGCGGAAACCCTCGAGCAAAGAGTTCAGAAACGGAAAAAAGAACTGGAAAGGGCGCAACGCCAACTCGTACAACAGGAGAAGATGGCCAGTATAGGTCAGCTTTCGGCAGGGGTTGCACACGAAATAAACAATCCCACCGGTTTTGTACATTCGAATTTGCATACACTGAAAAAATATCACCAAAAGATAATCGAGGTGTTGAAAATTAGCCGGAGCCTTTTTGAGTCCGGCAAGAAATCGAAAGATAATGAATTTCTCGACCTTTGGGAACAACACGACCTGGATTATGTGCTTGAAGATTTGCCCGTATTGGTAAATGAGTCTTACAAAGGAACAGAACGAATCATCCGAATTGTTCGCAGTCTTTCACGCTTCTCCCATGTGGATGAGGATGAGATGGAATGGATAAACGTCAACGAATTGTTGGATTCGGCAGTTGAGCTGCTCTGGAATGAAATTAAGCATAAGGCCGAACTCATAAAAGATTACGGCAATTTGCCCCAAATCAAAGGCAATCCCAACCAATTAAGCCAGGTCTTCGTTAATTTGATCATAAATGCCCTTCAATCCATGGATAATGAAGGAAAGCTTACCCTTGTAACAAAACCTGTGGATTTCGGCGTTGAGATCCAGGTCGAGGACAACGGCAAGGGCATGTCGTCTGAAAACCTTTCCCAAATTTTTAACCCATTTTTTACCACTAAACCTGTGGGGCAAGGCACCGGCCTCGGGCTCTCTATTTCATATGAAATCATTACAACGCATGAGGGTGATATAAGGGTGGAAAGCGAGCTCTGGAAAGGTACAACATTTTATGTCCGGCTTCCTGTTGAGCCGGGGAGAGAGGAATGAAGTATGAGATCAAGACTGCCAAATCTTTTTCTGGACGGGGATAAAAAACCGGATAATGAGGCAATACCGCAGGAAAACATAGTTTATACTCTTCTCCTGATAGACGATGAGGAAAGTGTCATCAGCTCGCTGAAAAGGATTTTTTATGATGAGGATTACAGAATACTGTCAGCGACCTCTGCCGAGGAAGCGCTCAAGATTCTGGAAAAAGAGGAAGTCCAGGTAATCCTGTCGGACCATCGTATGCCCGGCATGTCCGGCGCCGAGTTTTTGGGAATCGTAAAGGAGAAATATCCCACCACCATCCGTATTATGTTAACCGGTTATGCGGATATATCCGCCGTCATGGGCGCTATCAACACCGGCGCCGTATATAAGTTCATCACCAAACCGTGGAACGACGAGGACTTGCGGATTACTGTCAGCCTGGCTTTCGAACAGTTCTCACTCTTGCGCGAAAACATCGAGTTAAGAAAACAGGCTCAGAAGCGACAGAAAGAGATAAAGAAACTCGCCCGCTACGTTGAGTTAAACAGAAGCCAACTTCTTCATGTACTTCATCAGAACGGACTGCTAAACCAGGAACAGGAGGAAAAGGTTCGGAAGGCTTATTCGCGTACCAAAAAGCCGTACCCGGTGCTGGTTGAAGATATGGGTTATGCTTCTTTCAGCAAGATAGCGAGCCTGTTAAAATCCAAGCTCAATATCGAAACTGTAGCGCCCAAGGAATACGCCCCTCCGCGGGCACTCATTGATCTCTTTCCGGAAGAGTTTTGCCGGCGTAACAGGTTGATGCCTCTTAAAAGGATGGATCAGCGTAAGGTGCTTTTAGGTATGGCCGATCCGGCGGATTACGCCCTGATCGAGGACATACGTTTCTCGACCGGTTTTGAGATTATTCCGGCTTTGTCGCCGGTCAAAGAGCTTGAGGATGCTCTTAACCGCTTCTTTGAAAAACAACCCGGTGTCATTAGTCCCAATACCTCCTCCGAAGATATAATTATCGACAACGCCCTGATGCAAGCAGCCGATTACGATCCCTACGAATCCATAGAGGTGGTGCTGGAAAAAGATGAGGTCGAATCCCTGGACGCTATCCTCAAGGATTCTGTTACTCCTCCCGCAATACGGTTGGTAAACTTAATTTTCTGGGAGGCACTCAAGGCCCGTGCCTCCGACATACATATCGAGAAAAGGATTCAATACTCGCTCGTCCGTTTTCGTATAGATGGTCTATTGGAAGATCGAATCCAGATTCCGGAGCACATGCACCAGACCGTCATCTCCCGAATTAAAATCATGGCGGAGATGGATATATCGGAGCGTAGGAAGCCTCAGGACGGAAGAATTACGGTAAAAGCCGGAACTAAAACCGTGGATGTCAGAATTTCATCTCTTCCCACCATCTCCGGCGAAAAGGTGGTTATGAGGATACTTGACCGTAATGCCAGCTTGATGAATCTTCATGAGTTAGGCACGGACGCACGTGATATTGCTCATCTCGAAGCACTCATACACAAACCGCAGGGTATGATACTTACAACCGGCCCCACCGGTTCCGGAAAAACATCCACGCTCTATGCGCTTCTCCATGCTCATGCGAACCCCAATGTAAACTACGTGACAATCGAGGATCCCGTTGAATATTATCTCGAACACGCCGGCCAGGTGCTTATTAAGGATAAGATCGGCCTTAATTTTGCCAACATTCTCCGGGCTATACTTCGTCAGGACCCGAACGTCATTCTGCTGGGCGAAATTCGAGATTTTGAAACAGCGGAAGTAGCCTTCCATGCCGCCCTCACGGGGCATCTTGTCCTTTCTACCCTGCACACAAACGGCACCGTCGCGACTATCTCGCGGCTGCTCGATCTTGGGGTCAAGCCGTACATCATCTCATCGGGAATAGATGGAATAGTCTCGCAAAGGTTGGTACGAAAGCTTTGCCCGCAGTGTAGAGAGGAAGTCAAACCCGACCCCGATATCCTCCACTACCTCGGAAACCCGAAGGTTAAGCGCGCATTCGCCCCGAAGGGATGTTCGCATTGCAAAAATACCGGCTACATCGGAAGAATTGGAATGTTCGAAGTCCTGGTCCCCACCCAGGAAATGAAAAGGCTGATCGCGGGAGATTACGCTGAAAACGAACTTATGCGAATGGCCAAACTGAACGGTATGCAAACTCTGCTCGAAAGCGGCATCTCAAAGGTTAATGAAGGCATAACTTCACTCGAAGAAGTTCTAAGGGTTTTGGGAACTCAAGAGCTTGTGAAAATATTTTGTCCAAATTGCCAAAACCCTGTGCATGATTGGATGCTATTCTGCACCGCCTGTGGCGCAAAAGTGAGAAATAATTGCGCTAACTGCGGAACATGGATCGAGCCGGAATGGAAATACTGCCCTCGATGTGACCAGTTGCTCGCATCAAACACTCAAAAGGCCTCACTTCATCTGGAAGAATAAGATGACGCTTTAACGAATATCCTGTGAAATTAAGGGTGTAAATTTCGAGAAATATGGGCTCAGCGGGAGAGTCGAAAAACCCTCTGAAGCAAACCAATTAAGCAGTGAATTAACTAAAATAATCGCAGAAAAGTAAAAGAAACTCTAGCCGGATAATTGAAATTCCGACGTTTTTTCGTCCTACAATGTTCCGAATCTTCTTTAAAGCGCCAAATCACACCGATTTTTTGAAGTTTTCAAGCTAAATAAGGAAAAAACCATCACCAGCCGCCTTATAACAGGCTGCAGATGAATTTAGGGGGAAATTTGTCCAGGGGATTGACAGCAATTGTTTAAGTTGCTATTCTTAACTCAACTTAACTCAACTTAACTCAACTTAAGACATCCGTTTTTGATGCGGATTTTGTTTAATGTTGATAGAAGTGCTTAACGACTAGACAATATTTTTTCAGGAGAAGAAACAGCTTTGTCGCGAGTGTTTAAAACGAAGGAAGCAGCGGAATACTTGGGCGTGCATATAGAGACGGTTCGGCGTTTGGCGCGGCGCGGGGACATTCCGTCTTTCAAAGTCGGCAAGGATTGGCGCTTCAGGGAGAGCGAGTTAAAGCGTTGGGCCGACACATACCATATGCGTTCCGGCATTTCGCACATTCTGGTGGTGGATGACGAAGAGAATATGCTTAAAGCCATTCGGCGCATCCTTCGCAATGAGCCTTACCGAATCTCTACGGTAACCGATGGTGCTCAGGCTCTGGAACTCATCCGGCGCGACACACCCGATGTTGTTCTGCTGGACCTCAAGATGCCCGGAATGGACGGCCCGACAACCTTGAAGCATATCCGCGCAATAGATAAAGGCATGCCGGTAATCATCATCACCGGCTATCTCGATAGCGATCTCATGATGAAGGCGCTTGACTATTCACCCATTATGGTTTTGCCGAAACCGGTCGAAAATAAACAGGTGATCGAGGCGATTGAGCTGGCACTGAACGGGTCCAAGTCAAAGCGTGCATTTTCAGAGAGGTCTTAATTATGAGGGATGAAAGAAAGACCAAAAATGAACTCATCAAAGAACTGGCTCAACTGCGCCGGCGGATTGCTAAGTTAGAAAAATCAGATGCCGAGCGCAAGCGGGCGGAACAGCTAGTTCAGGACGCCCGGGCTTATGCTGAGAGCATTGTGGCTACGGTTCGCGAACCCCTGTTGGTACTGGATGCTGACCTGAAGGTAATTTCGGTCAGCCGCTCCTTCTACCAGACCTTCAAGGTGACGCCTGAGGAGACCGAGGGCCACAATATCTATGACTTGGGCAATCGGCAGTGGGACATCCCGAAGCTGCGAGAGCTATTGGAAAACGTTCCGTCCAAGAACACTTTCTTCGACGACTACGAGATGGAGCACGACTTTGAGACCCTAGGACAAAAGACAATGCTCCTTAACGCCCGCAGGATTTACCGGGAGACCAATAAGACCCGGTTGATACTCCTTGCCATCGAGGACATCACCGAGCGCAAGCGGGCGGAACAGGACATTAAAAAATATGCCTCTCAGCTTGAAGAGGCCAATAAGGAGCTTGAGGCATTTGCTTATTCAGTGTCTCACGATTTGAGGGCGCCGCTCCGGGGCATCGACGGCTTCAGCCGGGCGCTCCTGGAGAATTACCACGACAAGTTGAACGACCGGGGCAAAGACTACATCCACCGTGTGACCGGCGCCACACGGCGCATGGGCCGGCTTATTGACGACCTTTTAAAGCTGTCGCGTATTACCAGAAGCGAGATGAAGCGCGAGAGCGTGGACATAAGCCAATTGGCGCGGAGTATCGCAACAGATATTAAAAAGGAGCAGCCGGAGCGCCAGGCGGATTTCATCATTGCAGAAGGTCTTATTGTGAACGGCGATGCGCGGTTGCTTCAGGTGGCCATGGAGAACCTGCTGGGCAACGCATGGAAGTTCACGGGAAAGATACAAACGGCAAGTATAGAGTTCGGCATTACCGAGCATGAGGGAGAAAAAGCTTACTTCGTGCGAGACAATGGCGTGGGCTTTAACATGGCCTACGCGGACAAGCTGTTCGGTGCTTTTCAGCGGCTGCACTCGACACATGAATTTCCGGGCACGGGTATCGGTCTGGCGACGGTGGCCCGCATCATACGCCGCCACGGAGGTCGCGTATGGGCCAAAGGCGAGGTGGGAAAGGGAGCGACGTTCTATTTCACGCTTTGAGATTTAAACACAAAAACATAAAAAAACTTAGTGTACTTTGTGTCTTTGTGGTTAAAAAAGGAGAAGAAGATGGAGGATAAAGTAATCCTGCTGGTCGAGGATAATCCCGATGACGTGGACCTTACTTTGCGGGCGCTTGAGAAGAACAACATCGTTAACAACGTAGTGGTAACAAATGACGGGGCAGAAGCATTGGATTACCTGTTTGCAACCGGTGAATACGAAGGCCGGGATGTAACCGATTTACCGGAAGTAGTTCTGCTGAACTTGAAACTGCCAAAGATTGACGGCCTGGAGGTGCTGCGTCGCATCCGCGCGGACGAGCGCACGGAACTCCTTCCCGTAGTCATTCTCACCTCCTCGGACGAAGAGAAAGACATGATCAACGGATATAAATTAGGCGCCAACAGCTATGTCCGCAAGCCGGTGGATTTTAACCTGTTCAGCGAGGCAGTGAGTCAACTGGGGCTTTATTGGCTTTTATTAAACGAGCCGCCGCCGAAGAAATGATAAGAGGATTTAAACCACAAAGACACGAAGAACACAAAGAAGAATTTTTTTCTTTTTACTTTGTGCTTTTGTGGTTGTTAAAAAATGGAGGGTAATCTGATGGGTGTACCTATTCGCGTGCTGGTCCTCGAAGATTCCGATGACGATTATAAGCTTCTGCTTCGCGAACTGCATCGCGGCGGCTATGAAATTGAGTCTACACGAGTGGATACCGCTGCGGATATGAAAACCGCCCTCGACAGTAAATCATGGGACATCATAATCTCCGATTACTCAATGCCTCAGTTCAACGCACTCGATGGATTGGTAGTCTTAAAAGAAACGGGACTCGATATTCCTTTCATTATAGTCTCCGGCACTATCGGCGAGGATGTCGCCGTGCAGGCAATGAAGGCGGGCGCTCATGATTACCTGATGAAGGATAATTTAGCGCGAATGGTACCCGCCGTAGAACGGGAGCTGCGCGAGGCAGAGGTACGAAGACTGCGGAAGCGGGCGGAGGAGCGGGCCGAACATTTAAACCTTGTGCTCCGGGCCGTCCGCAACGTCAACCAGCTCATCACCAAGGAAAAGGACCGAGACAGGCTGCTCAAGGGCGCGTGCGAAAATCTCATCGAGACCAGGGGCTATAATAACGTCTGGATTGCATTGTTGGATGAGTCGGGAAAGCTGGATACAGCCGCCGAGGCAGGTTTGAGTGATGATTTCCAGCCCATGATCGACAGGCTTAAACGCGGCGAGTTGACTCATTGCGGCAGCAAGGCGCTGGAACAATCGGAAATTCTGGTAATCGAGGACCCGCTTTCCACCTGTGGCGATTGTCCCCTGGTAGGTAAACACCATGGCCGGGCAGGAGCGACTATCAGGCTGGAATATGAAGGAAGGATCTACGGCCTGATGTCCGTGTCCATACCGGCCCACGTTGCCGGGGACAAGGAAGAACGGTCTCTTTTCAAAGAAGTTGCCGACGATATTGCTTTCGCCCTGCACGCTATAGAAGTAGAAGAAGCCCGCAAGCGAGCCGAGGAGGAAACAAAGACTAAAAGCAAGTATTTCCGAGCGCTTATTGAAAACTCATTCGATACAATCATGGTCCTTGATAAAAATGGCTCTATTCGTTATATCAGCCCTTCCGTAGAGAGGGTCCTCGGTTATAAGAGAGATGAGAAGGTTTTCGACGCTTCATTTGATTTTATTCGCCCTGAAGATCGAGAATACGTCATTAAGCAATTTAATGAGGCGATACGAAATCCCGGCGTTGCTTCGACGATCCAGTTACGTGTAAGACATAAAGACGGCTCGTGGCGTTTTATAGAAGGAACGGGGATGAGCCTTTTTCACGAACCGTCGGTAGAAGGTTTTGTTATTAATTTCCAGGACATTACCGAGCGCAAGCGGGCGGAGGAAAAAATTAAAGCTGAAAAGGAGAAATTCGAAACTTATATCGAGAGTATGGTGGATGGGCTTTGTGTTAACGATATCAACGGAATTATTGTACAAGTTAATAAAGCATTTGCTAAAATGTCTGGTTACAAGTCACCAGAAGAACTGGTTGGAAAGACGATTTTTCACAATATTGCCAGCGCAGAGATTCCAAGAATAACAAAAAAATTTATGCAATCCGTGAAGAATAAAGAGCCCGGGATAATGGATTTTGAAGTAATTTGTTTAAGACAGGACGGTTCAGAGTTTCCTGTATCGTTTAACATACGAAATTTACGGGAGAAGGATGAATATGTTGGCAGCATATCCGTTGCTCGCGACATCACCGACCGCAAGCGGGCGGAGGCGGCGCTGGCGGATGAAGCGATACGGCGGCGTATCCTGATCGAGCATTCCGGGGACGGAATCGTGGTACTCGACCGGAACGGAAAAGTCTACGAGGCAAACCGACGGTATGCGGAAATGCTAGGCTACACTCGCGAGGAAGTGCAGCAGCTCCATGTGTGGGACTGGGACTTCCAGTGGACGCGCGAACAGTTGCTGGAGATGATCCGGCTTGTCGACGAAACCGGAGATCACTTCGAGACGCGCCACCGGCGCAAGGATGGCAGCTTGCTCGACGTTGAAATCAGCACCAACGGGGCCGTGTGCAGTGGACAGAAGCTGGTGTTCTGCGTATGCCGCGATATCTCCGATCGTAAGCGGGCGGAGAAAGCGCTTAAGGAGAGCGAGGAAAGGTATCGCGATCTTTTCAACCTGATTTCCGACGCTGTTTATGTAATTGATAAGGAAACCGGACGAATAGTGGATGTAAATGAAACTGCGTGCAAGATGTACGGTTACAGCCGTGAAGAATGGCTTAAAATGAAAAACACCGATGTATCAGCGGAGCCGGATGAAACCCGAAAAGCCACAAAAGAGACTCCGGAAACAATTTCAGTTCGTTATCACAAGAAAAAAGACGGGACTGTATTTCCTCTTGAGATGACTTTAAATACTTCCGATCTGAAAGGGCGAAAAGTGATCATATGTACCGCAAGGGACATCACCGAACGGAAAAAACTTGAAGGGCAGTTCCACCAGGCAATGAAGATGGAAACTGTCGGAAGGTTAGCGGGCGGTATAGCACACGACTTTAACAACATTCTCGCAGTGATACTCAGCTATTCGGGATTTATTATCGAGGATCTTAAAGAGGACGACCCAATGCGGGAAGATGCACAGGAAATCAAAGATGCCGGCAATCGTGCCGCCGCACTGACAAGGCAATTGTTGGCATTCAGCCGCAAGGAAACTACACAGCCAAAAATTCTTAACCTCAACAATATTGTCCAAAATTTAGATAAAATGCTCCGCCGGATAATTGGAGAGGACATTGAATTTGCAACAATTCCGGCTGAAGATTTGAGTGATGTTAAAGCGGATCCCGGACAGATCGAACAAGTGCTTGCCAACCTTGCTGTGAATGCCAGGGACGCCATGCCGGATGGAGGCAAGCTGACAATCGAAACTCAAAACGTATATTTGGATCAAGAGTATGCTGACAACCATTTAACTGTAATGCCGGGTTCTTATGTAATGCTTGCAGTGAGCGACACCGGATGCGGAATGGATGCGGAAACGCTGTCCAATATATTCGAACCGTTCTTCACCACCAAGGAGATTGGAAAGGGAACCGGCCTGGGATTGTCCACGGTTTACGGGATAGTCAAGCAGAATAACGGGTATATTCTGGCATATAGCGAGCCGGGAGAGGGCACTACTTTCAAAATCTACCTGCCGCGTATAGAAGACGCGGTTAAGACCGTTGAACGTGACGAGATTCCCGTTGAATCTCTCCAAGGCTCCGAGACCATCTTGCTGGTCGAGGATGATGAGCCCGTACGTAGAATAACGCGTCGCGTACTTGAGAGGCAAGGCTATAAAATAATCGAGGCATCCGACGGAGTTGAAGCGTTATTCGAGTGCGAGCGCCATGAGGGCGAGATACATCTGTTGTTGACCGATGTTATTATGCCGAAAATGTCGGGCAGGGAACTTGCGAAAAATTTACAAAAGTCTCACCCGGATATCAAAGTGCTTTACATGTCCGGTTACACCGATAACGCCATCGCCCACCATGGAATACTGGACGAAGGTGTGATTTTTATCCAAAAACCTTTCACAAAAAACGACCTGCTCCAAAAAGTACGCGAAGCTTTGAGCGTTCCATCTAAATAGTCTTCTTGTCCTTTGGCCGGTGTTGTCTAACGTTATTTCACCTGCTCTTATCTCTTCAATTATTTCGTTTCTTGTCATTGCCATACTCATTTCTCCTTATATCAAAAATTATCCCGGATTTTGCAGTTGGAGATAGAAACAATGTAAATATCGAATCAGACAAGGGATTTAAATCCCTTGTCCGGGGCACTAAACAGT
>Ga0180432_10002653_pt1 | contig 26686 bp, 18 predicted proteins | sample SS_ome_10_FD_132414 | JGI IMG/M metagenome (GOLD analysis project Ga0180432, IMG submission 132414) | Hypersaline lake sediment archaeal communities from the Salton Sea, California, USA - SS_1_MS_2 metaG | ecosystem: Environmental > Aquatic > Non-marine Saline and Alkaline > Hypersaline >... | reverse complement strand
GTTATGCAGAATTCGCAGCCCGGTCTTCTCTATTAAGTAGCACATCATTCGGGCACCCTGAGGGTTACGGTGGTGCCGCTGCCCATATCCGACTGGACGATCAGTGTGCCGCCGACCAGTCGTGCCCTTTCCCTCATGCCTATTATACCCAGCTTTCCGTATAGAACCAGATCGCTTGTCCTTTGCGGCACATAGAATCCCTGACCGTTGTCAGTGATTATGAGGGTCAATGCGTCTTCACCAAAATCCATGGTCATCTCAACAGTTGATGCCTGGGAATGTTTTTTTACATTGCTGAGTATTTCCTGAGCGATGCGGAAGATAGCGAGCTCGCTTTCCGGCTGAAGACGGCGCTGATTGCCGGTAATACTGACCTCTGACTTTATGCCGTACTCCTTTTCGAGATCAGAGGCAAGCCACTCCAGCGCTGGCACTAAACCCAGGTCATCAAGAATCGATGGCCTCAGGTCCTGGCTGAAACGGCGTATACCTTCTAACACGGAATCGGTTGTCTCATATAACTTTTGCAGACGTTTAATCGCTGCCTTGGGTAGTTTTAATTCATCGGACATAAGCGCGTCCAGATCGCGCGAGAGGCTTATCAGGACCTGAGCTGTATCGTCGTGAAGCTCCCGGGAGATTCGCAGACGTTCGTCTTCCTGGACCCTGGTTATCTGCGTGATGTAATACTGCATATTCTGGCGCAGTCGCCTTTCTTCGGTGATATCCCTGACGATAGCCTGCAGGCCCATTGACTCATCAGCTCTCTGCAAGGGACTGACTTTAAGTTCAACATAAGCCTCGGTTCTGTCCTTCTTGATAAGACATAACTCTGTATCTTCGCGTTGTGTTTCTTCTTTTTGTGCCCCTGAGAATAGCTGTTTGACCTCATTCAGTCCTTCTGCACAGAAAAGGTTATATATAGTGGTGTTCAACAGCTCTTGATTGGAGTAGCCGGTGAGTTGTTCACAAGCTCTATTGACTGAGATAATGCGGCCAATGGAGGAGCAGATAAAAATGGCCTCACTTGCATTTTCAAACAGACCCCGGTAGAGCTCCTCGGATAGCTGCAGCTGCTGGGTGATAACCTTTTGCTCAAGGGCGAGGAGGGCATGTCCGATAGCGATTCCGATTGCCTCGCCGGAAGCAGTGAGCAAGTCCAGCTTTGAGCTGGTGTCGTCATGCTGGTTCCCCATCGCTATACCTAATGTCCCTCTTATGGCTATTCTCGAACGTAAAGGCACGATTATTATCGCTCCCGTATCTTCCCTCCCGGGTAACCTCAGGTTAAAATCGTGAGACGCTTTGTCCACGACCTTGGGCTTCCCGAACTGAGCTACTTGCCCGTCGAGGTTTTGTCCGCGCTTGACCCGGCTGGCCGCATTGACGAATTCCGGAGATAGTCCCTGATGGGCACTTAGAACAAGGTCTCCGGTCTCGTTGTCCTCCACATAAATCCAGCCGACCTCAGCCCCGGTAACATTCAAGACCTCTTTTAACGCATTCTTTGCGATTTCGCCTATATCCAGGGTCCGATAAATAATAGTGGAAATGGTGTAGAGCGAGAATAGCTGTTGCTGTTGCTGTTTGATGGTCTGGAGCGAACCCCTGAGCTCCTCCTGGGTAACCTCCAGCCGGTAAACGGTCTTCAGTTGCCTGTCGATTAACCAGCTTACAAGCAATCCGATGAACAGGAAGGCGATTATCTCCGCTATCGCTTCTCCCTGTTCACTGGCGGTAATCACTAAAGCACGGGGCAGTAGAGCCAGGCTGATCACGATGGCGGCGGTTGTGCCGCCCCTGAAGCCGAAGACCAGAGCGGCGTAGGCGACCGGAATTATTGAAAGGATACGATGGGTCGAGTAGCGAGTCAGTCCAATGGGAGCCCTGTCAACAACATCCCTGATCATAGGGATCTGGTCTGCGTAATAGAAGACTGCCCCGCCGGTCATAATAGCCAATATAATCCAGAGATGAGGGTTCTTGAGTATCTGTTTCATGAACGGCTTCCCCGTCGATGTGCTCTAGACTATATCGTCCAGTGTAAACCAGCCCCTCTTTAGAGCCTCCAGTATGGCTTCGGTCCTGGAGCCCACGTCCATCTTGCGGAAGATGTTGCCCAGGTGAGCCTGAACCGTACGCCTGCTTAAGTGAAGTTGCTCTGCAATATCTGGATTACTCATGCTGGCCGCCGCAAGTCTGAGTATCTCCATCTCCCGCTCACTCAGTTCTTGCGGCAGGACTGTCTCTCCCGCCTGCTCTGCAGTGTTCGCATAGCGGGCAAAGACCTTTCGTGCAATGGCAGGGTGAAGGACAGCTTCGCCTGCTCGTACGGCACGAATGGCATTAACCAAATCGTTTTTCCCGACATTCTTCAACAGGTAGCCTGCGGCACCTGCGTCTAAAAGTGCCAGGATGTACTGGTCATTGTCATAGGCGGTAAGTATCAGAACTGCTGTAGCCGGGTAGTCAGCCTTAATACGCCTTGTGGCTTCGATACCGTTAACATTGGGCATGGCTATATCGATCAATGCGACGTCGGGGTGGACTTGTGAGACGAGTTGGACTGCCTCTTCCCCGTCGCTCGCTTCACCGACCACTTCTATGTCCGGCTCTGTCTCCAGAAGACTACGGGTGCCCTGGCGTACCAAAACGTGATCGTCAGCGATAATCACCCTTGTCTTATCCATCTTCTTACTGCCTCAATGGTTTCAGGCCTCTACTCCATTTCCAATTATAGCCTTTCGAAGGGAATAGTCAAAGGGGCTTGAACCTTTTTAAATCCGCTACTGTGAATTAATAGTGCAGCTGGTTATCAGATGTACACATGGCCTAGACGAGAAATAGGCCATGTCGCTAATGTAGAAAAGGCCAGGTGACGGATGAAAACGCGGGTAGCAGATGCTAACCTGTTAAATGGAGGGAATTGAAAGGGTGGAAAAAGACATGGATAACACAGTTTCCGCAATACTTAGAGAGTTGGAGAGGGACCTGACAGCCGAGGTAGGTAATTTGCCCGGGAAAGAATCAGTCTCAGGCAAAGAAGCTATTCTCGCGGTGCTGGGTAAAGCGGCCGATGACCACAAGTTCCTCGCCAGACTTGCGGAGGATCCGACTCCGGTGCTCGAAGAATACGATTTGACTAAGGAGCAAAAGGCAGCCCTGGCTTCAGGCGACCTGCGCCGGATAGAGTCGTGGGTTGGTAAGCTGGACAAGCGGTTGAGCACCTGGGTCTGGTGCCGTCTCCAGCAGGAAAAGTGGTAGTCCTTAACTGGCACTGGAAAAGATGCTGAACTTTCCTACCATCGGGTTCAAGTTAAACTTAAAGCTGTGTCTTTTAATAGAAGTCAGTACCGGGAGGTGAAATGGAGGCTACGCAGGAAAAAGCAAAGACCGTAGAAAGCAGTGTATCTGAAATTTTAGAGTCATATAAAGGTGAACCAGGCGAGTTAATACCGATACTTCAAAGGGTTCAAAGGGAGCTGGGTTATTTGCCCGAGCAGGCGATGAGGCAAATAGCTAGATTTTTACATTTAGAGGAGAGCACTGTCTTCGGCGTTGCGACCTTTTACGCCCAGTTCAAGCTTGTTCCGGGGGGACGGAACATCGTCAGGGTATGTCGGGGAACAGCTTGCCATGTAAAGGGAGGAGCGCGAATCCTCAGGGAGGGGGAGAAGCAGCTGGGCATAAAGCCCGGGGAATGTACCCCGGACCTTGAATATGGCTTGGAGACGGTGGCCTGTATCGGCGCCTGCGCTCTGGCACCTACGATGGTGGTAAATAAGCAGACCTACGGTCGGATGACGACCAAGAAGGGGGCTGAACTCTTCAAGCACGGACATTCAGGAGAGGAGAAATGAGTGCGAAGGGAAATGGCAACGGTACGTCCGATGGGCAGCGCACTGTCCTGATCTGTCAGGGCACAGGCTGCACCTCATCCAATTCTGAGCAGATCAGGGTTGCGCTGGAGGCGGAGGTGGAGCGGGCAGGGTTAGCAGATGTCAAGGTCGATTTCACAGGCTGCCATGGGTTCTGTCAGCAGGGGCCCATAGTGGTTGTCGAACCTGAAGGCACCTTCTACACTCATGTGCAGCTGGAGGATGCTGAGGAGATCGTTCGTTCTCACCTGGTGGAAGGCAAGCCCGTTGAGCGTCTGTTCTACCGCGATCCTGTTACCGATGAAGCGATAGCCAGATACAGTGACGTTGTCTTTTACAAGAAGCAGAAACGTCTGATCCTGCGCAACTGCGGCCACATAAATCCGGAGAATATAGATAGCTATATCTCGGTGGGCGGCTACGAAGCATTGAACAAGGTGCTTTCTTCAATGTCTCCGGAGCAGGTCATAGATGAGGTCAAGAAGTCGGGGCTGCGGGGTCGCGGCGGGGCTGGCTTCTCCACGGGGCAGAAATGGGAGTTTTGCTACAGGGCGCCCGGTAACGAGAAGTATATGATTTGCAATGCCGACGAGGGCGACCCCGGTGCTTTCATGGACCGCAGCATAATGGAGGGTGACCCTAACACAGTCCTCGAAGGGATGATAATCGCTGCTTATGCCATCGGAGCCAGTGAGGGCTATATATATTGCAGGGCTGAATATCCACTGGCCATCAAACGCCTGTATATTGCCATTGAGCAGGCAGAAGAGCGTGGATTTCTGGGCAAGGATATCCTGGGCTCGGGCTTTAATTTCGCGGTGCACGTTAAGGAAGGTGCGGGCGCCTTCGTCTGTGGCGAGGAGACGGCTTTAATGGCGTCAATCGAAGGCAAGAGGGGCATGCCTCGCCCTCGTCCTCCGTTCCCGGCGCAGTCAGGTCTATGGGAGAAGCCAACAAACATCAATAATGTAAAAACCCTTGCGAGCATCCCGGTGATTATCGGCCAGGGGGCGGAGTGGTATTCGAGCATAGGCACGGATAAGAGCAAGGGCACTGCCGTGTTTGCCCTGACGGGCAAGGTCGCTAACTCGGGCCTGGTAGAGGTGCCGATGGGTATGCCCCTGCGGGAGATCATCTTTGATATCGGCGGGGGAATCCCCGACGGCAAGCGTTTTAAGGCAGTACAGACCGGCGGCCCATCCGGTGGTTGTTTGCCCGCCAGCTTTCTGGATTCACCGGTCGAATATGAGTCGCTGGCGGCTGCGGGCTCTATCATGGGGTCGGGGGGCATGGTGGTGCTGGATGAGGATACCTGCATGGTGGATGTGGCAAAATACTTCCTCTCATTCACACAGCTCGAATCCTGTGGCAAGTGTATACCTTGCCGCTGGGGCACCAAGCAGATGCTGGACATCCTGGAAGATATTGCCAATGGTAAAGGGCAGATCGAGGATATCGATTTACTTATCGAGCTGGGAGAGGCTGTGAAGGCCGGTTCGCTCTGCGGCCTGGGACAGACCGCACCCAACCCGGTACTGTCCACAATTCGTTATTTCCGTGATGAATATGAGTCCCATATAAAGTGGTTGCACTGCCCCGCTGCTGTATGTAAAGGGTTGGTTAAAGCGCCTTGCAGCCATACCTGCCCTGCCGGAGTGGACGTCCCGCGCTATATTCGGCTCATTGCTGAAAAGAGGTACGACGAGGCGGTGGCTGTGATTCGAGAGAGGATTCCTTTCCCCTCGGTTTGCGGGTATGTCTGCTTCCATCCCTGCGAGACCAAATGCCGCAGGGGCCAGATCGATGAGCCAATCGCGATAAGGGCACTCAAGCGTTTCGCTGCCGACCATGCCAGGACAGATGGTCTTGGTGAACTCCGGGTCGCGCCGCCCTCCGGTAAGCGCGCAGCCATTATCGGGTCGGGACCGGCCGGGCTGACGGCAGCGTACTATTTGGCCAAGATTGGCGGCCATGAGGTGACAGTTTTTGAGGCATTGCCTGAAGAGGGAGGGATGTTAAGAGCGGGCATCCCCAGGTATCGGTTGCCCGAAGAGGTGCTGGACGCGGAGATAGATGTTATCAGAAAGGTTGGGGTTGAGATAAGGACGAATACCAGAGTAGAGTCCCTTGATATGCTTCGCGAGCAGGGATATGACGCGATATTCCTCGCCGTTGGGGCACATGCCGGGGTCAAGATGGGCGTTGCCGGAGAAGAGATTTCCGAGGTGGTAGACTGTGTCTCCTTGCTTCGGGATGTCAGCTTAGGTAAGAAAGTTAAACTCGGGGAGAAGGTAGCTGTGGTCGGTGGTGGCAATGCGGCGATTGATGCATCCCGCACAGCCCGTCGCCTTGGAGCTAAAGAGGTTACCATCCTCTATCGCCGCAGCCGGGATGAGATGCCAGCTGCCAAAGAGGAGGTTGAGGAAGCGATGGAGGAAGGCGTGGACATGCAGTTTCTCGTCGCTCCCAAGAGGATATGGCGGCAAAACGGACATGTCCGGATGGAGTGTATTCGTATGGAGCTTGGGAAGACCGATTCCAGCGGAAGGAGACGTCCTGAGCCGGTGGCTGACAGTGAATTCGATAGAGCGTTCGATACGATAATAGCGGCCGTTGGTCAGGCGCCGCAGATTCCGGGCGAGATGGGACTGGCAATCGATAAACGGGGCACCCTGCATGTTGACCTGGATACACTCGCAACGGATGTGGAAGGTGTTTTCGCGGGTGGTGATGTGGTAAGCGGCCCGGCTTCGGTAATCGAGGCTATCGCGGCGGGGAGACAGGCTGCCATCTCTATAGATAAGTACCTCGGGGGTAGCGGAGTAATCGACGAAGTGCTGGCACAGCCGGAAGAACCCCAGGCACCGCCTGAGATGGAAGAGGAGGAGGAAAGGGGCCGCCCGGAGATGCAGTCCTTGCCGCCCGGCGAGCGAACAAAGGACTTCTCTGTAGTCGAGTGCGGCTTCACAGAAGCTGAAGCAATTGAGGAAGCCAGGCGATGCTTAAAATGCGACCTGGAGGAGGAGTAGGGCAGTATGTCCGGTGGTGAAACGAACGGGGTTCGCGGTTTCATTTATCTGGGAGGAGAAAAATGGTCACAAAGGAACCAACTGTTTTAGAGGAAAAGAAGCTGGATACCGTTACCCTGACCATTGATGGCAAAAAGGTTGAAGCTGCCAATGGCGCTACGGTGCTGGAAGCGGCGCTGGATGCTGGCATCTATATTCCGACTCTCTGCTATGCGCCTGATCTGAAACCCTACGGCGCTTGCCGCCTCTGCATCGTTGAGATTGAGGGCATGCGCGGCCTGGTCACTTCATGTACTACCAGGGCAACAGATGGGATGGTGGTGCATACGGAGACGCCCAGGGTGAGCCAGTCGCGCCGCACTACTATGGAGCTGATTATGGCCAACCATCAGGGTGATTGCCTGACGTGTGCCAAAAACCAGCAGTGCGAGCTCCAGAAGATTGCGCGATATCTGGGAATAGAACAGGAGCACTTCGATCGGCTGCGCAAGAGCACGCGCGTGCTTCCCATTGACACGAGCCATCCCGCTTTTAACCGTGATCCCAACAAATGTATACTCTGCGCCAAATGTGTACGCGCCTGCCACGAGATAGCTTGTGTTGGCGCTATAGACCTGGCCTTCCGGGGCTACGACGCTAAGGTCAGCACTTTCGGCGACAAGCCTATTCTTGAATCCATTTGCGAGTCCTGCGGAGAGTGCATCGAGCACTGCCCCACGGGGGCCCTTGTGCCCAAGAAGGTCAAGCAGGCAGCCAGTGAAGTCAAGACGGTCTGCCCTTACTGCGGCGTCGGCTGTTCCATATACCTGGGTACTCGCGGCAATAAGATCGTCAGTGTACGGGGCGACAAGGAAAGCCCTGTTAATAAGGGAGGCCTTTGTGTCAAGGGACGCTTTGGTTTTGACTTCGTTGAACATCCGGATAGGCTGACCATGCCTCTGGTAAGGAAAGACGGGCGTGCCAAGGATGTGAAGGTTAATGGCAACCTGCGCGATGTATTCCGCGAAGCCAGCTGGGATGAGGCCCTGGACCTGGTCGCTGAGAAGCTCTCAGCGATAAAAGAAGAGCACGGTCCGGACAGCATCGGGGTGCTCAGTTCGGCCAAGTTCACCAATGAAGAGAACTATCTGGTGCAGAAGTTCGCGCGCGCGGTTCTGGGCACCAACAATGTCGATCACTGTGCCCGTCTGTGCCATGCTTCCACAGTGGTTGCCGCCCTGGCCGCATTCGGTGACGGGGCCATGAGTAACTCCATCGCCGACTTTGCCAAGGCCGACCTCCTGCTGGTGATCGGCTCCAATACGACCGAGTGTCATCCCATCATCGGCAGGACTGTTCGTCAGTCCGTGAAATTTAATGGCGCGAAGCTTATTGTCGCTGATCCCCGCTCTACCGAACTCTCTAAACTGGCGGATGTTCATCTGCGCCACAGGCCGGGAACGGACGTGGCCCTGCTCAATGCAATAATGCACGTGATTATTGATGAGGAGCTGCACGAAAAGAGATTTATCGAGGAGCGCACGGAAGGCTTTCAGGAGCTTGCGGCCACCGTCAGGCGTTACACTCCGGAGATGGCCGAGGAGATAACGGGCGTAAGCAAGTCAGATATAGTGCAGGCTGCTCGCCTTTTTGCCGGTGCCGGGAAGGCTGCCATTCTCTATGGCATGGGTATAACCCAGCACACAACGGGTACCGATAACGTTAAAAGTGTAGCCAACCTGTTGATGCTCACCGGCAACATGGGGCGCGAGGGGACCGGGTTCAGTCCCCTGAGGGGTCAGAACAATGTTCAGGGTGCATGTGACATGGGCGCGTTGCCCAATGTCTTCCCGGGCTACCAGAGAGTGGATAATCCTGACGCCAGGCTCAAGTTTGAGTCGGCCTGGGGATGCTCTTTGTACGACAAGCCCGGACTGCCCGTCACTGAAATGATGGGGGCTGTTTCCCAGGGTAAGATGAAGGCTATGTACGTGGTAGGCGAAAATCCCATGATGAGCGAACCCTACCTCGCCCACGTTAAAAAGGCAATGAGTAAACTGGAGTTCCTGGTAGTTCAGGACGTTTTCCCCACAGAGACGGCTGTGCTGGCTGACGTTATCCTGCCCGCGGCTGCCTTTGCTGAAAAGAACGGCACCTTTACCAATACAGAGAGGCGTATACAGAAGCTTAACAAGGCCGTTGAACCGCCCGGCGAGGCCAGACCTGACTGGCGGATCGTATCTGACCTCGCGAATAAGATGGGGCATCCTTTCGACTATGAAAGTGCGCAAGATGTTATGGAGGAGATCGCATCTCTCACCCCCATCTATGGCGGGATTCACTATGACCGGCTGGATAATTACGGGCTGCAGTGGCCCTGTGTGGACAGACTTGATCCCGGGACCCCGATTCTTCATGAGGGTAAATTCACGCGCGGCCTGGGCAAGTTCCATGCTGTGGAGTATCAGCCTCCGGCGGAGTCGGTCTCCGAGGATTATCCGCTTATCCTTACCACAGGCCGGGTATTGGAGCACTGGCATACGGGCAGCATGAGCCGTAGGTCCGAGGTGCTGAATACGCTGAACCCCGGTGGGTCGGTTGATATTCATCCCAATGACGCGCTGAAGATGGGCATAGTGGACGGCGACCTGCTGTCCATAGCATCTGAGCGTGGAAAGATAGAGACCCCCGTCCGGATTACGGACGAGACCGCTCCCGGTCTTGCCTTCATGGCTTTCCACTGGCGCGAGTCACCGGTAAATGCGCTGACTAATGATGCATTGGACCCGGCGGCCAAGATACCGGAGTTTAAGGTCACCGCGGTCAAGGCGGTGCTGGCGGTTCTGGACCGGGCTGCTCAGGATAATGAGTTCTTCGCGCGGCTGGCGGCGAATCCTGTCGAGGCGCTGAAGGAGTATGATCTGACCGCTGAGGAAAAGGCAGCCATTTTGAGCGGCGACGTACGCAGGATAGAGAAGTGGGCTGGCAAGCTGGACGAGCGGTTGAAGACATGGCTTGTCGCCCGGTTACAGCAGGAAAGCTGGTAGGGCAACCTGCCGAGGTTTGGGATAACCAGGCTCAGCACAGGGTCTAAGCACGCGTGCTGTCAGTAACGGGTGGGTTGGAGTATCCGCTCCAACCCACCCCTGCGTATCTATAACGTGCACAATGTAGCGGGCACGGTCACCGTGCCCCTACGGTATTATTTCACCCTAATCCTTCGACAAGCTTAGGGCGAACGGTTTATATCCTATTTTCGTGGCGATGATATAAGAAGGGCGCTCGTGGTGACAGCATGGGTAGCCTGGAGCATCTGCTCCAGGCGTTTGTTGGAGCGGATGCTCCGACTGTTTTATTTCACCCTCATCCTTAGGCAAGCTCAGGACAGGCTCTAACCTCTCCCGTCAAGGGAGAGGTAACTATTATTCACCCTTTTCCTGGGCCTGTCGAAGGACAAGGCAATTTTTATCCGCCCTCCCCTTGCGGGAGGGAGTTAGAGGGAGGGGTGGCTTCGCCGCGCCCGCAGTGATATATAGGTAGTGGGCTGTGATATAAGGGTCTTGAGGATTGGCCACTACTGACCGAACCGGCCCGGCATCTGTAAATAGGCCCGTAGCCCTTACAGCTCCCTGAGATAGGCATCCATGGAAGCGGCGGCTCTCTTGGCCGCGCCCATGGCGCTGATCACCGTGGCAGAGCCGGTAACTACGTCTCCCCCGGCCCATACACCTGGTTTGGATGTTTTGCCTGTTTCTTCGTCGGCAACAACCGTGCCCTTCTTTGTGGTTTCCAGCTCTTTGGTGGTAGTCGGCACCAGGGGGTTGGGTGTGGTGCCCAGCGCTACGACCACGATATCGAAATCTATGGTAAATTCACTGCCCTTCTTGGGAATAGGGCGTCGCCGACCACTTTCATCGGGCTCTCCAAGCTCCATCTCAATGCATTCCATACTGGTGACCCAGCCCTGTTCGTTGCCCAGGAACCTCACCGGGTTAGTGAGCAGCTTGAAAACAACGCCTTCCTCCTCAGCGTTCTCGACCTCTTCCCGCCTTGCCGGAAGCTCCTCCCGGGAGCGACGATATACGATATTGACCTCGGAGAAGCCGAGCCTGAGGGCGCACCTGGCAGCGTCCATAGCCACGTTGCCACCGCCTATCACGGCGATTTTCCTGCCTATCTTTATCGGGGTGTCGTATTCGGGGAAGAGGTAAGCCTTCATCAGGTTGGTCCGGGTGAGGAATTCGTTGGCAGAGTAGATGCCGTTGAGGTTCTCACCGGGGATATTGAGGAACATGGGCAGGCCGGCCCCTGTACCCAGAAATACTGCGTCGTAGCCTTCTTCCAGGAGTTCATCGACTGTCGATATCTTACCGATCACCGAGTCCAGCTTGACCTCCACCCCCAGCGACTTCACATAATCTACCTCAACCTGGACGATATCCTTGGGCATCCTGAACTCAGGGATACCGTACATCAATACTCCGCCGGCGATATGCAGTGCCTCCAATATGGTGACCTTGTGTCCCCGTTTCGCCAGATCGGCGGCTACAGTGAGCCCTGCCGGCCCGGAACCGACTACTGCCACCCTCCTGCCGGTAGCCGGGGCGATCTCCGGGGTCGAGTCAGGCTGATGTTTAAGTTCCCAGTCGGCCACATAACGTTCCAGACGACCTATCGCTATGGGGGCACCTTTCTTACCCAGGGCGCATACTTGCTCGCACTGTGTTTCCTGGGGACAAACCCGGCCGCATATACCTGGCAGGGCGTTCTTGCTTTTTAAGATTTTTACGGCCTCGGGCATATTGCCCTCGCGGACTGCTGCAATGAATTCCGGGATGTCAACTCCCACGGGGCAGCCCTCGACGCAGGAACGCTTTTTGCACTGAATGCAACGGTTGGCCTCAGCCAGGGCGTTGGCATCACTATATCCCAACGCCACCTCGTTAAAATTCTTGGTTCGTGCCCTGGGTTTCTGCTTGGGCATAGACACACGGTTCAGATCCAGTTTGTCAGCCATTGATTAATTTACCTCCTGCCGCAGCTGTGCTGCCACAGCTCTAGCGATCGCTTCTCTTCATCGAGATAGATACGTTGCCGGGCCATAAGTTCGTCCCAATTGACCTGGTGGCCGTCGAAATCGGGGCCATCGACGCAGGTGAACTTGGTGACATCGCCAACCGACACCCGGCAAACGCCGCACATGCCGGTGCCGTCTACCATGATCGGGTTAAGGCTGACTATGGTCTTGACTCCAAATGGCTTGGTGGTCAGCGAGCTGAACTTCATCATGACAGTGGGGCCGATGGCGATAACACGGTCGATTTTTTCCTTCCCCTCAAGCATGTCCTTAAGGGGTATGGTAACCACCCCTTTAAGTCCGTATGAGCCGTCATCGGTAGTCACAATCAACTCGTCGCTGACATTGCGGAGCTGCTTCTCCCAGAATACCAGGTCTTTGGTGCGAAAACCCATTATCGAGATAACCTTATTACCCGCTGCTTTCATCGCCCGGGCGATGGGAACGATAGTAGCGATGGCGAAGCCGCCGGCGACGCAGACCACCGTGCCAAACTTATCAATGTGAGTTGGCAAACCCAGGGGGCCAGCGAAGTTGGCAACAGATTCACCCGCTTTTAAAGTTGCCAGCTTGCGGGTCGTCTTGCCTACCTCCATGAAAACCACGGTGACCGTGCCTTTCTCGGTATTCCAGTCGGCTATGGTCAGAGGGATGCGCTCCCCTTTTTCATCAGCCCTGATGATAATGAACTGCCCCGCCTGTGCCTTTTTAGCAACCTCCGGGGCAGCTATCTCGAAAAGGTGTATCTCGGGTGTCAGGTCTTCCCTGTTTACGATTTGGTACATATTCCCTCCATGTGTCAGAATCATTAATCAGGCACGGCTTCAGTAGAGAGTCTCTCAACCTTGACCGCGCATACCTTTAGCTCAGGGATTTTAGATACCGGGTCCAGAGCGGGATTGGTGAGCAGGTTGGTGCGGGTTTCAGCGAAATGGAAGGTCATGAAGACCACTCCTTTCGGCAAGTCATCCGTGACCTTCGCTTTTACCGTTAATTCGCCCCTTCTGGAAGAAACCTGCACTTTATCGCCGCTGACGATACCCAGGGCCTGGGCATCTTCAGGGTTGATATTGACTTCCTCCTCGCTCTTCAGTTCATTAAAGCCTTTCGCCTTCCGGGTCATGGTGCCGGTGTGGAAGTGATACAGGCTGCGACCTGTAGTCAGTATTAAGGGATAGTCATCATCACTCTCCTCACGGGGTGGCTTATACTCCAGGGGCATGAATTTGCCTTTGCCCCTGACGAAGATATCGGCGTGCAGGTATTGGGTCCCCGGATGGTCCTCAAAGGGGCAAGGCCATTGTAAACCTTCCTTTTCCAGCCTTTGGTAGCTGATGCCGCCGTATGCGGGGGTCAGGTCGGCTATCTCCTCCATAATCTGCGAAGGATTGCTAAAGGCGAAGCCCTGGGCGCCCATTCGCCTGGCGATATCGCAAATTATCTGCCAGTCGGGCTTGGAATCGCCTACGGGGTTCAGTGCCCTGCGCAGCAATTGGACGCGGCGTTCAGTATTTGTGTAGGTACCTTCCTTCTCGGCAAAGCTTGCCGCGGGCAACACTACATCGGCTAATCGTGCTGTCTCCGTTAAAAACATATCCTGGACTATAAAGAACTCCAATTTGCTCAGTGATTGCTCGACATGATTGGCGTCGGGGTCGCTAATTACGGGGTTTTCACCCATAAGATATATGGCCTTTATCTTACCCTCGTTGATAGCATGGAACATCTCGGTAAGCACTATTCCGGGCTCCGCGGGCAGGGAGCAGCCCCACGCGGACTCGAATTTCTCCCTCAGAAAGGGTGCGGCTACCGACTGGTAGCCAGTATATACATTGGGCAAAGCACCTATATCACAGGCACCCTGGACGTTGTTCTGTCCGCGCAGCGGGTTCACACCTGAGGAGGGCTTGCCTACGTTGCCTGTAAGCATAGCGAGGTTGGCTGTGGCCAGAACATTATCGGTACCGTGGGAATGCTGTGTTATTCCCATGGCGTATAGAATAGACGACGGGCCGTGGGTGGCATATACGCGTGCTGCTTCCGCTATTCGGGCTGCCGGCACACCGGTTATCTCTGATACACGGTCGAGATCAAAGGATTTTAGCGCTTCTTCGAACTCCTCGAAGTTCTCGCAGCGCTCTTCAATGAACGCTTTGTCCAGTAGTCCTTCGTCGACTATTACTCGTGCCATGCCCATGAGCAAAGCTATATCTGTCCCCGGGCGATGACGCAACCAGATATAGGCTATATTGCACAAACCTATCCGGCGAGGGTCGGCGACGATAAGCTTGGCCCCCTTATCCACCGCCTTCTTTATCTGCAGGGCGATTACCGGGTGGTCTTCAGTGGTGTTAGTTCCGACAACAAGTATGCAGCCTGCGTCGGCTATCTCTTCTATGGAATTGGTCATGGAGCCGCTTCCGAAGCTTGTGACTAGACCAGCCACTGTAGGCGCATGTCAGAGACGGGCACAGTGGTCGATGTTGTTTGTGCCCATCACCGCCCTGGTGAACTTCTGAAAAACATAGTTGTCTTCGTTCGTACATTTGGCCGAAGATATGGCAGCGAATTGGTCTCCTTTATAGTTGGCTAGTTTGGCTCTGATTAAGTCGTATGCCTCGCCCCAGCTCGCCTCCACGAGTTCGCCGTATTTCTTGATAAGAGGCGTGGTCAGACGACTGGAATCCCTGACGAAATCCAATCCGAATTTGCCCTTAACACAGTCTTGCCCTTTATTCGCTGGTCCTTCGGGGTCCGGGACCACACGGGTGATTTTATCGTCCTTGACTTCCAGTTTTAGCTGGCAGCCAACACCGCAGTATGGGCATATGGTTGTAACTACCCGGTCCGGTGATTCGACGCCGACTGCGCTCCGCTCTATGAGCGCGGTGACGGGGCAGGCATCCACGCAGGCACCACAGAACTGGCAATTGGCTTCCTTCAATGTCTGTTCGTCCGGAGGAGCGATGACGTTGCACTGGAGACAGCGTTGCGCTTCAGCCACCGCAACATCCCAATCCACCTCCGTTTCAACTTCCTCGAAGCTCTTAATCCTTGTTTCCGGTGAAAGGTGGGAGAAGACAGCCAGTTTCTCCGCTGGAGAGTCCTCTTCAGAGAAGTGCGCAGCTTCCCCGGCTGCAACCAGTGATTCGTAAATGTCGCCGTTGCCGCCCAGATAGCGGTCGATTGCCTCTGCGGCCTTTCTGCCTGCCGCTATGGCTTCGATGACTGTGGCTGGCCCGCTGACGCAGTCTCCGCCGCTGAAGACTCCCTCTCGACTGGTTTGCATATTATCATCTATTTTCACCGTATTCCCTCGCCCCAGATCGACCTTGAAACCTTGAGGAACTTCAGTGCGCTGTCCTATAGCTGCTATCAGGGTGTCGAGTTCAATCACGAACTGACTCCCCTCTATGGGAACGGGACGGCGTCTGCCACTGTCGTCGGGCTCGCCCAATTCCATGCGGATAGACTCCAGCTTAAGCTTTCCGTTCTCACGCGTTACCTTCGAGGGGGCGGCCAAATAGACGATTTCTATGCCTTCCTCCAGCGCTGCGTCGATCTCTTCCGGGTTTGCCGGCATCTCAGCCCGTGTACGGCGATAGAGGATCGTTACCTTCTCAGTTCCCAGACGCAGGGAAACACGGGCCGCATCGATGGCTACGTTACCCCCGCCCACGACGACCACCGTTCCACCCAGGTCTATTCTTTCTCCGAGGTTGATGCGGCGGAGGAACTCTGCCGACTCGATAACACCCGGCGATTCCTCCCCCTCCACACCTAAACGCATTCCCTGATGAGCGCCGAGGCCGAGGAAGATCGCATCGTATCCCTGCTCGAAGAGCGTATCCAAAGACTCAACTTTGGTGTTCAGTTTGATCTCTACGCCGAAGCTCTCGATATCCTCGATCTCTCGCCGAAGTATATCGCGGGGCAGACGATACTCCGGAATGCCCATCCGTGTCATGCCACCGGCTTCGGGGAGTGCTTCGAAGACGGTGACTCTGTGTCCCTGCTTGACCAGATAGTAGGCGGCGGTAAGGCCCGCAGGCCCTGCTCCCGCAACTGCCACTCTCTTGCCGGTAGGCGGAAGCCTCTTTGCCAGCTCCTTCCACGAGTTATCGCTGTTATCGGCAGCGAACCGTTTCAACATCCTTATATTCAGAGGTTTGTCCACCTCACGTCCGCGCTGGCAGGCTGTCTCACAGGGATGTACGCACACTCTACCCAGCGAACCGGGGAAAGGGACCCTCTCCCGAATGACTGCCAGGGCAGCACCGGGCCGCCCGCGGGCAATCAGTCGTAGGTATCGAGGGATATCTATTCCTGCCGGACAGGCTCTTTGGCAGGGGTGGGCGAACTCGATTGCCTTCACGCCTCTTATGTCTTCACAGACTCTGACGCAGCGTTCGCACAATATGCAGAGGTTGTTATCACGGATGAAGAAAGGACTGTCTTCCTGAACAGGGAGTTTCTTTGGTATATAAGTCGGAGCTTCGTCCCAACCGATGTAGTCGATTACTCTTTGCAGGTCACCGTTGCCATTGGGGCAGAGGTCAGCCGGTAAACGATGCTCTCCTCCATCACTGACGGAGCTGGTGCAGGGGTATCTTGAAAGGATTGATTTCAGGCTGTAAAGCCGTAGTTTCTGGAGATGGTATGTGTTGGTCTGCACTACCATCCGGTCAGACGCAGGGGTGATACATGCTAATTGTGGAGCGGTGACTCCTTCCACTTTAACAACGCAAAGGCGGCAGGCTCTATCGGGCTTTGACTCTGCCAGTGGCTTCAGACCGGGGTAGTAGCAGAGGGTGGGGATATAGATGCCAGCTTTCTCGGCTGCGTCGAGTATAGTCATCCCCTCTTCGATCGTTATCTCTCTGCCATCAATTTTGAGAGTGATCTCCTTCACTTTGCACCCCGGATAAACGGATTGGCGTTCATCTTAATATAAATTTAGTGACGCCAGTTCGTCCTTTTATCATGTGAATTCAGGATGCGAATCAGCGCCACTAGCTTCTCTCTATGTGTGCCGCTACGTAAACTGCCTTTACTATAGGCACTCACCGGCGTTTGCAATTTCATTGACAACCGTAGTTCAGTATATCTGGAAAAGGCGTATTTTTCAAGTTTGCGTATTCGCTCCGCGTTGCGCTGGTCCAGCGGAACCAGAAGGGAAGGGAGGCTGAGATGGAGGCTCGTAGAATCAAGTGCGATAATGAACCCGGCAGAAAAACCGCGCTCCCAAGAGCGGACTCCGGTTCGATGGGCGCAGCCATAGCTATCTTATTTATAGTGGTAACTGAACTTACGGAGTTACAGGGTTATAGCAAATGCTCAAGGTTCCGGTTGAGCTACCATGCGGCCGACCTTGAATCTCAAGTCGCAGCACATGCAACGCATGGCTTCCTCTGATCCGGCATCATCCCCGAAACCCTGCTCAACCTGAGCAAAGCTCCTTTTACGCTCTTCCACCGGCAGACAGGGTATTTCGCTGCGCTTCCTCTGGGCGAAATTCGCGATCCTGCCTACCTTCGGTACTCCCTCAACGACAGGCGCCAGGATCTCGTCGATATCACCGGTTCCACCGAGGTACCGGTCGATAGAAATCGCTGCCTGTCGTCCCGCTGCCACTGCTTTAATGAAGGACCCGATCTCTACCGCATCACCGCCGGCGAAGACGCCCTTCCTGCCGGTACTGAGGTCATCAGGATTGACCTGGACTCTCAGCGTGTCACCGAGTCCCAGACCGAACTGATCGGGTAGGTCCACTACCCGACCGGCGGCGACAATAACATTATCGACATCGATGGCAAAGCCACTGCCGTTTGCTCCAGACTTCTCCCGTCCTGAAGGGGCGCATTCCAGCCTTAGCCTGCCATCCGTCCTCACTATTTTAACCGGTGAAGTCTTCGGCTTGATATCTACCCCCTCGGCCAGTGTATCCCTCAACTCATCGTCAGACACGTTCAGTGCAGCCTGGGGCGAAATAACGGTCGCCGACTGCGCGCCCAAACGGAGAGCGACCCGCGCCGCCGTAGTAGCGCCGTAACCACTGCCAATGACTGCTACCTTCTCTCCTATAGCCACCTTTTGACCCGAATTCACCTGCACGAGTAATGGCACCGCGCCAACAACTCCCTGCTCCTCTTGACCCTCGATGCCGAGTTTGACTCCCTTGTGAGCGCCGACAGCCAGGAACACGGCATCGTAGCCTTCCTCGAAAAGCTTGTCCAGCGATTCCACTCTGGTCCCCGTCCTGATTTCGACGTTCAGCTTCTTCAGCTTCTCGATCTCACTGTCGAGAACTTTCCGGGGCAGTCTGTACTCTGGAATTGCTTTTCGCAGCATGCCGCCGGCCTGGGGGAGAGCCTCGAATATTGTTACCGAATGTCCCGCTTTCTTGACCAGGTAGTAGGCTGCGGTGAGCCCTGCCGGGCCTGAGCCGACAACAGCCACCTTCTTTCCTGAAGGCGCAGCCGCCTGGCCTTCTATCATGTCGGCACTGCCGGCATGCTCTACTGCAAATCTCTCCAGGCTCCTGATTGCAACCGGCTGATCGAGATCACCCCGGCGGCAATCGCTTTCGCAGAGATGCGAACAAATGAGGCAGCCGATGCCGACAAACGGGACCTTCTCCTGTATAACCGCCTTGGCCTCGGCATACTTGCCCTCTCTAATAAACCGTATAAATCGGGGTGCATCTACCCCCGCGGGGCAGGCGTTTTTGCATCGGATAGTGGCCGCTTCACGGTCAGGCCAGCGTTCCCATTCGTCACCGACATCCTTCAGCGCGCCGGTGGGGCAGACCTCAATGCACGAACCGCAAAATGTGCAGCCGGACTCCGAAAGAGGTTTACCGAAAGCCCCTCCGATATATGTATCCTTCCCACGGAGGTTGAACGAAATGGCCTCGATTCCCAGCACTTCTCCACACACCCTGACGCAACGCCCGCAGAGTATGCACAGGTTGTTATTTCGGACGACAAACGGGTTCTCCTTTTCGATGGGAAACCCCTTGGATTTGTAGGGATAGGGCTGTTCCTCGATGCCTATGAAATCGACCGCCCTCTGTAGCTCGCAGCGTCCGTTATTGGGGCAGAGGATGCACTGCTCTTCGGTCACACTCACCAATCGCAGGCATATGTCGCCCGGCTTACAGCGAGCCCTGCGGTGGCAGGTAAGGCAAACGCTGGGATGCCTGGCCAGCAGAATCTGCAGTATCTGGCGCCGCAGTTCGTTAATCTCAGGCGTGTTGCTGTGAACAACCATACCGTCGGCCGCCGGCTCGCTGCATGAGGTGATGGTGCCACGCCTTCCCTCGATCTGGACCTGGCACAGTCGGCATGCCCCGGTGGGGAGCTTGATGTCTCGCAGTGCGCAGAGGTTAGGAATATAGATACCGTTGTCCAGTGCTGCTTCCAGAATTCTTTTACCCTTGGTTGTCTTGACCTCGACGCCATCTATGGTTATGGTGATGGTGTCAGTCTCAGTTTTAGTTAGTGTAGTAGTGTCCACTTGCATTGCACCTCACTCAACCAGGAATCATGCCGGGCTCACTTCATGTTTGGCATCCGCACTCGGTCGGGATCAAACATCCTCTACAGTTTCAACCCTGCAATCTTGACAGAGCTCGAAATGGTCTTCCGGCAGATCAAGCGTTCTCCTCAGGTAGTCCAATTGTGCCTCAGGGGCAAAATATCTACCACAGGACTTACATTGCTTAAGCTTGAACTCCACTTTCCAGTTGTGTATTATTCTCTTATCCCCCACATCCTCCAGCTTGACGGCTCCCGTAGGGCACAAGAATGCACAGGAGCCACAGCCAATACAAACGTTTGAGGTCTCCTCAAAAGGAGTAGCTATTTTCCTATGGGTACCCCTGCTGACGAGACTGATGGCGCTGACTCCTACTATATCCCGGCACACACGCGCGCACAGGCCGCAAACGATACATTCCTCATCCGCGTTTTCGGCCTCAAACGGAGGCTTTGTGATGCCCATTGACGCTGCCAAATCCTGTAAAACTTTCACATTCGGGCATCTTGAAAGCAGCAACTCCAGCACACCTTTGCGAACATTGAGCACCTTCTCCGAGCCGGTCTTAACCTCTAGCCCTTCCTCAGCGGGGTAGAGGCATGACGTTACCAGCCTTGAGCGGCCGTTCTTGATTATCTCCACCATACACAATCGGCAGGCACCATAAGGAGTGACTGCATCGTGATGGCACAGGGCAGGGATCTCTATACCCAACTCACTCGCTGCCTGGATAACCGTTGTTCCCTCCTCCACCGTCACTTCTACCCCGTCTATCGTCATGGTAACCTGTTTCACTGCTCACTCCTCTTCTCGCGAACAATTTCCCTCTCCGATGGTGGAGGCGGGACAGGCTCGCCCGAGAGTTTTGTCACCGCAGCAAAGCGGGTGGGACAGAGATCGAGGCAAGTGCCACACTTGGTGCACTTGTCCTGATCGATCACGTGGATTAGTCCCTTGCCACCGGAAATAGCGTCCACCGGGCAGTTTCTCAGGCAGATCATACAAGCCTGGCACTTGTCCGGCTCGATATAGAAAGAGATAAGTTCCTTACAAGCCTTGGCAGGGCATCTTTTTTCCTTGATGTGTGCTTCGTACTCATCTCTGAAGTAGCGGATCGTGCTCAGGACCGGGTTGGGAGCAGTCTGGCCCAGGGCGCACAGCGCACCGTCTTTCATCACGGAGGCCAGGTGCTCAAGCGTTGCGATATCTTCGTCCCGGCCTCTTCCCTCGGTGATGCCAGCCAGTATCTCCCTCATGCGCTTCAGTCCCTCACGGCAGGGGACGCACTTGCCGCACGATTCTTCCTCCAGGAATGTGGTAAAATACTTCGCTATATCGACCATGCAAGTGGTCTCATCCATCACGATCATCCCGCCTGACCCCATCATGGAACCGACTTTGGTCAGCGCGTCAAAATCTATCGGGAGATCGAGCTGGCTCTCGGGAATCACGCCACCGGACGGGCCGCCGGTCTGCACCGCCTTGTAACCTTTTCCTTCTCTTATCCCTCCGCCGATATCGTAGATAATCTCTCTTAGCGTGGTGCCCATCGGGACCTCCACGAGGCCGGTGTTATTCACCTTGCCCACGAGGGAGAATATCTTCGTTCCCTTACTCCCTTCGGTGCCGACTTGCTCATACTGACTGGCTCCGTCGTTAATTATCAGGGGAACGTTTGCGAACGTCTCGACATTGTTTAAGTTAGAAGGCTTCCCCCACAGACCGCTCTCCGCTGTATGGATATACTTGGCTCTGGGCTCGCCGACCTCTCCCTCGAGGGAGGCCATAAGAGCAGTCGATTCTCCGCAGACAAATGCCCCTCCACCCCTGTTTATCTCAACCTTGAAGTTGAAACCGGACCCCAGTATGTCCTTGCCGAGGAACCCGTAGTCCTCGGCCTGCTGGATTGCTATTCGTACGTTCTCTACAGCCAGGGGGTATTCATTGCGAATATAGATAGACCCTTCATGGGAGCCAATTGCGTAAGCCCCGATTACGAGTCCTTCAAGAACGGAATGAGGGTTTCCCTCCATGATGCTTCTGTCCATGTAAGCACCCGGGTCTCCCTCATCACAGTTGACGATGATGTATTTCGGTTCACTGGGAGTATTCCGCACGGTCTCCCACTTTCTGCCTGTGGGGAATCCGCCTCCCCCCCTACCCCTCAGATTGGACTTCTTAACCTCTTCCAATACCTGTACAGGGCTCATTTGATAAAGGGCTTTAGCAAGGGCGCTATAGCCGCCCAGTGCCAGGTAGTCCTCTATGTTTTTCGGGTCGATTCGCCTGTTGTTGCCGAAGACAGTCCTCTCCTGGTGCTTGTAGAAAGGTATATCCGACTCGCGTGTTATCGTGTCCCCTGTGACGGGGTCAACGTAGAGCAAGCGCTCAACTATCTTCCCGTCTTTTACACTCGAGACGATCTCAGGGACATCTTCAGGTTGCACCTGAACATAGCAAATCTCATCGGGATAGATAACCACCAGGACGCCTCTTTCACAAAACCCGTGACAACCCGTTCTTCTGAGGTCTATCTGTCCATCTAATCCCTGTTCCTTGATCAGTGTTTGGAAGTTCGTAAAGACCTTTTCACTGCCATAGGCAGAGCAACCTGTCCCGGAGCACATCGTAATGCAAGGCCTATTCGAATCCCTCTTGGCCAGTATGTCTTGCCTTACTTTTTCCAACTCCGAAGGAGCTTTCAATTGTCCCATGGTAGGTCTCTCCTATTCACAACCTTTCAAGATCTCAACTACCTTGGCGGTAGAGAGCTTTCCATGATACTCTCCATCAACCACCATTACTGGCCCCAAAGCACAACACCCCAGGCAATTAACTGCCTCGAGACTGAACTTCAAATCCGCATCCGTTTCGCCGGGCTCGATATTGATCTCGCGTTCGATACTATCCAGGACCCTCGTCGCGCCTCTGACATGGCAGGCCGTTCCCACGCAGACATTGACCAGGTGCCTTCCTCTCGGTTTCAGGCTGAAAGCCTTGAAGAAAGTAGCTACACTGAAAATCTGACTCAGGGGAAGATTCAGGGCTTCGCTGACATCAACGAGTATTTCCTGGGGCAGGTAATAGTATTCTCTCTGGATATCCTGCAATACTGATACCAGGAATCTCTTGTTGTGGTCGTACTTCCCCAGAATAGCCTCTACTTTTTCATCCATGTACGGTTACCTCCTCAAGGGCTTGAGGTTCGTCTGATGTTGCTATTCCCTTGCCGGTGTATTTGGCTATGGGGCTTACCCTGGCCGGACATACGGTAACGCATGTACCACACCTGGTGCATCTGGCCTGGTTAATAACAGGTGCTTCCAGAGAATGACCGGTAATTGCCTTTGTGGGACAGGACCAGAGGCAGCGGTGGCAGGCGACACATCTTTTCGACAGAATCTCGTAATGGAATAGGTCCTTGCATACCATCGCCGGACAGCGTTTGTCACGGATGTGGGCTTCCCATTCCTCGCGGAAGTAGCGGATGCTTGAGAGTACGGGATTGGGAGCTGATGTACCGAGGCCGCAGAGTGCGCCGCCGATGATTGTCTTACCCATCTGTTGCAGCCGCTCAATATCATCCGGTTGTCCGTTGCCCTGTGATATTCTCTCCAGTATGTCGAGCATCAAAGGCAGGCCCTCACGGCAGGGCACACACTTGCCGCAGGACTCCTCTACGCAGAAGGCGAGGAAATACCGGGCGACATCTATCATGCAGGTATCGGTATCCATGATAACCATGCCGCCCGAACCCATGATAGAGCCGGCCTTGGTCAGGGTCTCGTAGTCAACCGGCGTATCCAGTAAATCGGCCGGCAGGCAGCCTCCGGACGGGCCACCGGTTTGCACTGCCTTGAATGGCTTATCCTCCGGAATTCCGCCGCCGATATCATAGACAATTTCGCGCAGGGTGATACCCATCGGGACTTCGATCAACCCCGGGCGGTTTATCTTGCCGGTCAGGGCGAAGGTCTTTGTGCCTTTGCCGGTCTCGGTACCATAACCCGCGAACCAGTCTCCGCCCTTGACGATTATGCTGGGTACGTTGGCGAAGGTTTCGACATTGTTCAGAGAAGTTGGCAACCCCCACAGGCCCGATTCCACCGAACGCGGCGGCCTCACACGTGGCATACCCCGCTTGCCCTCGATGGAATACATAAGGGCGCTGCCCTCACCGCACACGAAAGCCCCCGCTCCCTGCATTATCTGGACGTCGAAGCTGAAATCGCTGCCTTGAATGTTCTCTCCCAGCAGGTTCAGCTCCTTCGCCTGCTGTATAGCTATGTTAAGCCGCTTCACGGCCAGGGGATATTCTGCCCTGCAGTATATATAGCCGTTGGGCGTACCTATGGAGTAGCCTGCAAGCGCCATCCCCTCAAGAACGGCATGGGGGTCTCCCTCGAGAACGGAGCGGTCCATAAAAGCTCCGGGGTCGCCCTCGTCCGCATTACAGACCACGAACTTGGGTGTAGCCTTACTGCGGTTTGCTTCCTTCCATTTTCTCCAGGTGGGGAAGCCGGCTCCTCCCCGGCCCCGCAGCCCCGATTTCTCTACCTCACCGATGACGTCTTCCTGCGACATCCCCAGTGCCCTGGTCAGCCCGCTATAGCCACCCTGTGCGATGTAGTGATAGATATTCTCCGGGTCTATCATTCCGCAGTTACGCAGAGCTATGCGAACCTGCGGCTTGAGCATGGGCAGTTCCCAGAACTTAGGTATACCCTCAACGCTGTCCTCACCTATAGTGCCGACCGCAAGGTCCGGACGGGGGTTATCATTCACAAGGTAGTCCTCGATGAGTTCGGGCACCTTCTCCCTGGTGATGTGGCTGTAGCTGATTCGAGGGCGTCCCGGCTTCACTATGTCAACCAGCGGCTCCAGGTAGCACATGCCGACGCATCCCACCGAAATTACGTTAGCCTCGATGCCACGTTGAGCAAGCTCATCCTTGATAGCCGCCATGGTCGCGTTTCCGCCCGCCGCCCTGCCGCAGGTCGCCAGGCCAACCATGATAAGCGGCTTATCGCTCTCCCAGAGGCCTTTCCAATCCGCGTTTGCTTTACTCTGTATTTCCGGGAAATTCATAGGCGTCCCCTTTGCCGTAGCTACTGGTACTTCTTAAGGATATCGAGGGCCTTGGGCCCTGTGACCTGTCCGTATACTTCATCGTCAACAACCATGACAGGAGCCAGGGCGCAGGAGCCGAAGCAACGGACTGATTCTAAACTGAACTTCTCGTCCTCTGTAGTTTCGCCTTCCTTTATATTGAGTTCACGTTCCAGCGCGTCGACAATGCGTGAAGACCCGCACACATGGCAGGCAGTGCCCAGGCATACCTTGACCATGTGTTCCCCGGGCTTGACGAAGCGAAACTGGGCGTAGAAGCTGGCCACACCGTACGCAGTGTTTGCCGAAACGTTCGCCAGTTCTCCTATCTCTTCGAATGCCTCGGTAGGCAAGTAGCCAAACTTCTCCTGTACCGCCTGCAGGGCTGGTATCAGGACAATCTGCCGGCCCCGCAGGGGCTCAATAGTCTCGCGGATTTCGTCTCTTAGCTCAACCGCTGTATTCACTGGGCTCCTCCGGTATCTTTCACTCAGGTCCGTATTTTGACAAAATAAAACCTGGTCTCGACGGCCAGGTTAGTTAAGTGGTCTGCAATAATTCTATCTTATCGGTTTCGGCGAGCTTGACGGTTTGCATAAACAGAACTATGAAGCTAATCATGCTGGCACTTCGGTGAAATAAAGACAGCACACTTGATTATAGTTTACATGATTCGCCAAGTCAAGATTCAGTTACCGGCCGGCTGCATCGGGTGCACGTGTTCATTTTGATTTAGATTCCTTGAGGCGCGGAAAGGCTGGCGGGTTGTATAAAGAGGCAGTGGGGTCTGCCATGTCCAAATAAGGGATGGTGGGTTTACTGCGTTATATCAAACCCGATACGGCTGGAACAGCCTGCCAGCAGCCCTGCTGGTATTAAGTTACGTATGTCATCGTAATAGCCTGGATTGCTCGACACACTAAGAATGCCAATCATCTACCGTGTCGCCATCCAGTAGAAAGGTACCCCATTCGGTGATTGGTTACTGCATACCGAGGGACTCTGGTGAGCTGCTGATTATGCATCAGAACAATATCTCACCCGTTGAACACGTTCTAACCCTCACTCTCCGGTCGCGGGTGTGCAGGCCATGTGCTAACGAAGCCAGGCCTTACCGATTGGGAGCTCTATTCCTAATGGCAGGAGAATGACGTGAGCCATAAGATACCAGGCACTGATAGCACATATAGTAAGGTCGGCTGCGGCTACTTTCGTAAAAACTTCAGGCCCTCCCAGATGGCTTACGTCTAACAGAATAAAACCGATTAAGAGAGTAAGGAACAAAATAGAAAGTGCCCCACTTTGTTTCATAGCGCCAATGAAGAAGATAGCAGTAAGAATTGTAAATATCACCAGGAACCAGCCTATATCGGTGGTATCGATGCCGAACATCCCGTAGTTTGCCCCGGCAAGAATACCGGCCAGCGCCATCCAAAATGCTCCATAACTGCAGAAAGCGGCAAACCCAAAATTATTACCGGTATTAAATTCCTTGAAGCCAGCAATGAATTGCATAAGGCCGCCGAAAAAGACGGCACACCAGAATACCGGGCCAGCGCCGCAAAGGTCGAAGTTATGAAATTGCAGCAATAAAGTAGTACCCCCAAATCCTGCCAGCCCAACAACTGCTGGATTCGCTAAAGATTTCGCATCCGTCGACATTTAACCGGAGTCCTTTCCTTGTTACTTTAATACTGTGCGAGTGATTTTTAACCATCAGGTATCTTATGTGCTGGATACACAGTATCTGATTTTAGGCATAAATATAGATAAGCAGATAACATTGTGATTTCAACGCGAGGAGTTGTTGTTTTGTAGCTAGCCAAGGTTTATAAAACAGGACAGGAAAACCATAGTTTTTCTGCTTCTTACTCAAATCAGATTATTAACGACCTTTTTGTCCCTAACTAGAGTCATTAACCACCTACTTAGAAAGGGTAAACGAGTTGCTGGGGTCATGTCAATATTTCTGCTGAAATTGAAGGTAAAGGATGACACCCATTTCTATCAATACCATTAGTCACTCCATAGAAGATTCTGTTGGCACTTCCTTCCGTGGGGAAGAACCCCATTGG
>Ga0180432_10002652_pt1 | contig 26707 bp, 11 predicted proteins | sample SS_ome_10_FD_132414 | JGI IMG/M metagenome (GOLD analysis project Ga0180432, IMG submission 132414) | Hypersaline lake sediment archaeal communities from the Salton Sea, California, USA - SS_1_MS_2 metaG | ecosystem: Environmental > Aquatic > Non-marine Saline and Alkaline > Hypersaline >... | reverse complement strand
GGCCTTCGAAATACTAGTTCAAAGTTGGCCTAGCTATTATTTGCCCGCATGCTATAGGTAATAAGGCGAATGTCGCCTATTACCAATCTCTTTTCGGATAGAGATTGGGAAGTGCACGATCCTGAGGAACATCGAACGGCAAAGTAGGCGATAATTTTTCATATTTCTTATAAAGATCCGGAAAGAATTCTGGTCCCCGGGCTATTTGATCCGCGATCCTAAGATCGTGGTACGATGTACCAGGGCCAGCAGGCAATCCATCCCATCTAAGTCCGTAACTCATGATTTTTACCTCCAAATTTCTACGTTCATATTGCAAAAGCTCTATCGACACACTGACACTAGATGTACGTACATCCTTTTTACTTTGAATACCATATACTACCGTGTTGACATTTGACTCTTTCATATTATCTATAGGATATGTAGTACCAGGAAATGAGGTCATGTTCCGCTTCGCTGAAGTTTTTTTCGATCCAGACGTAAAAAATAATCAGCAATACGGCAGACCGGCACTCAGGAGTTAGCGTTGTAGGAAGAACTCGATATCAGCTTCACAAGCTGTTTAACCTCTTTTTTTTCCGCTTGGACTAATCGGATGCAAGATGAAAAAGGGACGGCTCCTCCTACTTGGCCTAATGTAAGATCAGCAGATATCTCAATTGGTCGTTATGGAAAGAAGTAGCAATGAAAAGCCAGATCACCAGATGGGGCGTCTTCCGGTAGCCCTTGATGCATCGTTGTGACCAGCTTGATACATGGGATCTGATGTCATCGAATCCGGTTCCAGATTAATGAAGATGCTGTGCTCGGGAAGATCACGATGTCCATATAAACCATCAAACCAACCGGTTCGGTACTTGGGATTAGTCATTGGGGCCGACCTGTCATACATAATTATTGCCTTCTGAACACAGTTCGTTAATTTCAAATACCTCAAATATTTGCATGAAACTGTCTGTTCCATTCTCACCTTATATGTAGTGGTCCGAAAATGGCGGTGGGATTAACAGAACAAGACAAGAAATACTTCACATATACTGGAGGACATGGATTAATTGGTTCTTCACGTGTGAAGATGCAAAAAGATATTCTCGCCTGGTTGGACAAATATTTGGGAACCGTTGATTGAAGTCTGTCATTAAATCTGTGTAGGAAACAGGTTCGTTACTCGGTTTCGCATGAAGATGTTATCAGCAGCACGTGATCACTCATTTTCGTCTCTTCATTACAGTCAATTATTGGACCGATCTTGCCAGTAATGTCACTAAGTGCGTGCCAAAGTGCGTGCCAAAGATGTACGTCTGGTCTTCGGCTGACCTTCGGCTGATCTACGCTTGATTTCATAAGTCTTTTATTGACAACTATAAGCGCTTTTAACTCAAATACTTACAAGTCCCCACTTCCGGTCTACGGAACCGAAGGTTGGGGGTCCGAATCCCTCCAGGCGTATTCATTTTCACAGCCTAAAGGGCTTTCGTGCTGATGTTGCTTGCAATCGCCCATTTCTTGAGAATTCTGGCCGTCTTGATTTGGGGCACAAAATACTTACCCGGCCCCTGAAAGTAAGACGGGATCTTTCACAGGGCGTTCCTCTTGGTATTTCAGCGATCCAAGCTCCTCACCAATGACAAAACTGACCGGTACCAGAATCAGCACCACCAAAGATGACGCCAGGGTTCCCACGCCCAGTGAAATCGCCATAGGGACCAGAAAGAGGGCCTGTTCGTTCGTTTCAAAGATCATGGGCCCCAGTCCCAGAAACGTAGTTATGGCCGTCAAGAAGATGGGGCGGAAACGACGCTCAGCCGCTCGGATGGTCGCTTCTTTGAGAGGAATTCCCCGAGCCAAATAACGACGGCGGGTCATAGCCAAAACAAAGCCGCCATTAACGACCATTCCACACAGGGCGATCATGCCCAATACGCTGAAAATGCTGAGCTCAAAACCCAACACAATATGGCCCAGGACCGCCCCGGCCAATCCCCAGGGAATGGTGAGCAGCACGATAATCGATTGGATATAACTTCTCAGAAACGACGCCATGATAGCGAAAATGGCGAACAAGGAGGCGGTGAGACCGATGCTCAAATTCTTCGTGGCTTCACGCTGCTCTCGCTGTGATCCTTCAAAGGAGTAACGCAGGCCGGGAAAACGTTTCAACAGATCTGGCAACTCTTTTCTTTCCAGGGCGGCCAACACTTTGTTTTCATTGGTCATGTTACGGAGCACGTTGGCGGTGACATTCAAGACCCGACCCCCGTCCACGCGGTCGATACGCACCGGTGCGGTCGTTTCGATGATTTCCGCGGCCTGATTAATTGGAATCTCGGCGCCGTTGGGGGCTTTGATCAAAAGCCCTTCCAACCCGCTTAAGGACTTTCGGTCCGCTTCCGGCAGCCGGACCATCACCCGCAGCTCCTCACGATCTCGCGGTTGTCGCAGGGCTTCGGCGCCATAAAACGCGTGGCGGATTTGTTGACCCAGATCGCGAGCGGTGATCCCCAGCGCTTGTCCGGCCGGCTTGATCTCAAAACTGATTTGCGGCATTTCCTTGCCGAAACCTTTACGGATATCGGTCACGCCGGGATAACGTGCCACCATATCGCCGAGCTCTTCAGCCGCATGACGCAAGGTATCGACTTCCGTATGGGCCAGTTGAATATTAATCGCCGCTTCGCCGCCGGGCCCGACGAGGTAATCGTAAAAGAGGGATTCGATGTCGGGGATGTCCGGCACTTCCTTTCGCCACAGTTCAACAAAACCGGAGCCGGTGACTTTGCGTTGGCTTTGCGGCACTAATTTGCAGGATACGCTCGCTCGATTGCTGCTGCGGGACGCGACCGAAATCGTGATCCCGCGCACAATACCCTCCTCGCCGTTTTTCGCTATCGCCCTCTTCACGGCGGCCTCGATCTGAAAGGCAACGTCCCGCGTTCGCGCCACCGGCGTGCCGGTCGGCATTTCGATCTCCGCCTGAATGTAGTCGTTTTCAATGGCGGGGCTAAAGGTAAAATCGACCCGGCCGCTGAACAGATATGCGACGACGATGGCAAATGAAGACACGAAAACCACCAGGGTGATATAACGAAATCGAAGGGCCGCCGCCAGAATCGGATGGTAGAACCGCTCCATCGCCGCATCGATTCTAAGACGAACTTTAGTCTGGGCCCTGTCGAATTGGGAAAAGATCGAGTCCAGATGAGGGTTCTTCCGCGAGTACGCCAGGTGCGAAGGCAAAATAAGAAGCGCTTCGACCAGGGAGACGGTAAAGACCGCGATAATCACAGAAGGAAGAATGTTAAAAAAGCGGCCGCTCTCCCCCGGCACGAAGAGCAATGGTAAAAAGGCAATGATATTCGTACTGACCGCAAAAATCACCGGTATGGACATTTCCCTCACGCCGGCTACAGCGGCGTCCAGACGTGACATGCCTTCTGAAATCTTGTGGAAGATATCCTCTCCGACGACCACCGCGTCGTCAACAACGATGCCGAGAGTGACAATAAAACCGAATAGAGAGATCATGTTGACGCTGGCGTCCATGACGGGCAGCAGGATGAGCGAGCCGAGAATCGAGACCGGAATACCGACGGCGACCCAAAAGGCAACGCGCAATTCCAAAAACAATCCCAGCGCGACAAGCACCAGGGTCAAACCGACCACCCCGTTAAACCTGAGTAGATTGATGCGCTCCATGTAATCTTCCGTCCGGTCATAGGACACCTTCACCTCAATCGAGGGCGGCAACGTCTTATTGATTTGTTTGACATACCGGTGTACCGCTGCCGCCACCTTCAAAGGCGGCTGGGACTCGGAAGCGTACGTTCCAATCCAAACCGCGGGCTTGCCGTTATAATACGACTCCCGCTCGGTTTCCTCGAAACCATCCTCGATCGTGGCTATATCTCCCAACTTGATTTCAGCGCCGGTATTGCTGCTCTTGATCGGCACCTCAAAAAACTCACTCCCGAAATAGCGACGCTCGGTGGTCTTTAACAGAATGTCTCCGCCCTTCGTTTTCATGGTACCGGCGGGTACATCCAGGGCGGCGCGGTCGATGGCATCGGCGATTTCCCCGAGCGTTAGATTAAGAGCGCGGAGTTGCGTCTGAGGCACCTCCACCAGAATTTCGGGACGACGCACGCCGCGTAAAGCCACGAGGGAAATATCCGGCTGAGCCAACAGGCCGTCTTCCACCTGGTGGGCAAATTGGATCAGCGTACGTTGATCCAGATCGCCGAACACCGACACATAAACCACACCTCTCCGGCGACCCGTTCCCAGAGAAATCACCGGCGGCTCGATCTCGTCCGGAAACATGCTGATGCGTTGCACGGCCGCCGTCACTTCCTGCAGCGCCCGGTTGCGATCAAAGCCCGGCATGATTTCGACCGTTACCGAGGCTCGCCCTTCAGAGGCGGTTGATTCGATCCGCCGGGTGAGTTCCAGACCGCGAACCTCCGCCTCAATAGGGAACAGGATCGATTGTTCCACTTCTTCCGGGCTGGCGCCGCGATATTGCATATCGATCTCGATCGTATCCAGCTCGTAAACCGGATAGATTTCCTGACGAATATTGAGGGCGACGACCACACCCACCACGATCACAGCCAACATCAACAAATTCGCTGCGACATGGTTGCGGGCAAACCAGGCCAACAGCCCGGTCGCGGAAGATGTATCATCAAACGGATTACGTTCCATTTCGATTCTCCCGTGCTGTGTCTGCTACCGGTTCCGTAAACGTCGTCGCGGGTTGAGGGTCCACTTCCATTCCCGGAAGCGCCACCTGCAAATCGCTCACGATAAGTTGATCTCCTTCTGCTACGTTGTTGGAAATGAGCACCGTTTCCTTCTCGGGCCAGAGGACGGTGGCCGGGAGAATTTTTAACGAATGATCGTCACCGACCACCCAAATCTGGTTGCCTTCTCTTAGCGCCGCTCGAGGAATCCTCAGGGTATCCTCCAACTGGCCGGCATCGATTCTCGCTTCGACATAACTACCCAGAAGCAGGGGGAATGAACTGCCGGTCTTTTGAGAAAGATTTAACGGATCTGTTACCGACACCACCAGTCTTGCCATCCGGCCGAGCGGGTCCAGGTCGCCCAAGAGGCGTAAGACGCTGCCCTTCCACATCGCGGATGCTCCGTTTCCCGTATCTAAGATCACCTGCGCTTCCGCTCCAAGCTGGCCATTTTCGGGGAAACGCACCCATTTAAGCTGAGCAAAAGGAATCGTCACCTGAATCCAGAATTCATCCGTCCCCACCAGTTCACAAATGTCCGAACCGGGATTGAGCAATTGTCCCACCTCAACCGACTCTTCGATCACCATGGCATTAAAGGGCGCCGTGATAACCGTGCGGGAGCGTTGCAACTCGGCGATTTTAATATCATTTTGGGCTTTTTCCACGAGCGCCTCGGCGCGCCTGAGATGGGGCTTGCGTAACACCAGCGACTTATTGACCTCTTCTACGTCGAGATCCGGCTGAAGCTCATTCCATTCGCGTTCGGCAATGACCTGACGTCCGCTTTCCACTTCCCGCTCGAAGCGGGCCTGCTCGAAATTGGATTGTACTTCGGCCAGCGCCAATTCATAATCATTCGGGTCGATACGGATAAGCGCGTCGCCCTCCTTCACGTGCCCTCCGATGGTAATCGATTCGCTTTGCCAAATCACCTGCCCCGTCACCTGGGGTTTAATGACGACCTTTCTCGCCGGGATGACGCTGCCGAAAGCGCTCACCGTGATCGAGCGTGTTTGCGGTGCCAGCGGAATCGTTTGCACAATCTTGGCCGAGCTGATCTTGTCCTCAGGGGTTGTTTCAGGTCCCGTCCATATCAGCAGGAGACTCACGCAACCGCTAAAGGCGAGGATCATTAAAATAACAATAAACGTGCCAAATAAAGATTTTTTGTTCATTTTAAAGAAGACAACATAACAGGAGAATCAGGGTTAATTATAGGGCCGCCAAGCGCCCGATGCAAGCCGACACGTGCGCTTAATACGGTTCTTCGGGAACTGACGACGGAGCGCTCCAGGTTTTGCACGATCGCCAGAGAAGTCACCACAGGTAAGTAATCCGTCAGCCCCTGGCTGAAACGGTTTCGGGCCTCCGTGAGAAGTCTTTGGGCGGTCACCAGTTGTTGCTCCACCAACACGAGCTGCTCGGCGCTTTTTCGCTCTTCAAGCAGAGCGGCCTCCACCTCGAATAACGCTGAGAGGTATCGATCCGAGTAACCGGCAAGGGCTTCTTCCAGGCGGGCTTTACGAAAGGCCACTTCACTTCGGCGTTCACCCGCATCGAACACCGGTCCGGCCAATCCGGCGAAGATTGTCGTGACGGCATCCCCGAAACCGGGATCGCCTGCCCAGTCAACGGATCCTCCCAGCGTCAAAGTAGGTAACTGCTCCGCCACGGCTACGCCCACGTCATAATCGAATGCCAACACTCGCTTCTGCGCCGCTCTCAGGTCGGGCCGGCGGGTCAGCAACAACGCCGGGATGCCCACAGAAGGCAGGGGTGATGGGCGGACCAGTTGACTTGATGTCACGTAATTTTCCTTGGCGGCCGGCCGGCCAAGCAGGACGTTCAACGAATACTCCAGTTGTCCGATGCGGGCTTCGGTGAGTGGAACACGCGCCAGGGTCGCCTCTAATTGTTCCCGCTGTTGTAGAACATCGACGATGGACGATTGCCCCTGACCGAAACGAAGCGACGTCAATTTAAGCAGTGTTTCGTTGGTTTTAATTTGCTCACGGATCACGTCGAGCTGTCGACGTTGTTCCTGAATTTCAAAATAGGTTTCGGCAATGGCCGTGGACAACAGGAGCCGGGCTCCCAGCCAGTCTTCAACCGTCGCCTGGACCTCCAGCTTTTCCGCCCGCCGCAGGGATGAGAGACGTCCCCAAACATCCAGCTCCCAGCGGAGAGGAAAACCTAAATTGGATGTATCCTGCACATCGCGTGATTCGCCGGCGCCGGTTTCGCCGTCCCATTCCAACGCGTAACCGGTATCGAAATCCAGGGAGGGATACAAGCGAGCGCCCGCCTGGCGGGCAAGGGCTGCGGCTTGCTCGACGCGTGCCACGAATTGACGGATCTCAAAATTTGCGGCGCATCCGGATTCGATGAGACGGTTCAAATCCTCATCGTCGAACATCTCCCACCAGGAAGACGTCCAATCAGCCGGCAGGGCCGCTCCGGCGACCGATTCGGAAAAACGCGGTGGGACGTCAACCTGCAAGAGCTGAGCGTCTTCATCGACGGGGTGAATCGCGCACCCGACGACCATGCACGTGAGGAGGCAAAAAAGCCATTGCACGCGTTTCATAATGAACCTGAACTTTCTAAGGTACAGCCGATTACGGATAGGTCTTTTGATTTTTCAGCCATCATAATGATTATACCTTTTGAGACCGGGCAAATCAAGGGGCTGTTGCCTGTACGGCCTCGGTTTGCCGTTGAATGATGATATAGAAACAAGGCCACACGGCCAAACGCAACCGTCATTGGCCCGATCTTGACGTAAAGTCTGGACCCGTTGGAGTTCGTTTGAGTTTTGAAACGATCAAACTGAGATCGTTTATGACCTTTTCTTCCTGGGAACGATCGTCGTATCGGGTAATTTTTCGGGCCACTGGAAGGCTTTGATACGCCCGAGCAATTCCGAGACGATTTCCGGGTGCTGTTTCACGACGTTGTGCTTTTCGCCAATATCCGCTTCCAGATTATAGAGTTCCATCCCCTCCGAGCCTCTGTCCTTTACGTAGCCGTAATAGTTCTTCCGGTTGGGGAGCAACAACTTCCATTTTCCCTTGCGCACGCCGTGCAGCTCGTTTCTGCAAAGGTAATAAATATGGTCTCGAGCGCCCGATTCACTCTTTCCAAGAAGCAATGCGGTTTGATCCAGACCGTCAATGACTCGGTCTGTCGGGACCTCATATCCGGCCAGCCCGGCGAGCGTCGGCAAGAAGTCTATCGTGGAGAAAATGGCCTTGCTGACGCGGCCTGACGGCACGTGTCTCGGCCAGCGTGCGATACAAGGAACGCGCACGCCGCCTTCCCACGTCGATCCCTTGCCTTCCCTCAGCGGTCCGGACGATCCCCAGGCGATGGCGCCCTTATGTCTCTCTCTTAGTCTTTCCTGCATGTTGTTCCAGGGCCCGTTGTCCGTTGTGAAGATGACCAACGTATTGTTGCGCAATCCCAATTCATCGATGGCGTCGAGCAGACGGCCGGTATGGTAATCCAGCTCTTCAATCACATCGCTGTAAAGGCCACCCTTGGATTTGCCCTTGAATTTTGCGGTGGCATCGACTATCGAGTGCGCCATCGTATGAGCGAGATAGAGCAAAAAGGGTTTGTCCTTGTTTGCTTTCAGGAATTCGATCCCCTTGTCGGTATAGCGTTGGGTCAGGCTTGCCATATCACGGTCAACGCCTAAAGGCTGACGGTTATCATAGAGTGTGACGGTGCCGTTGTCGTTGGCGCCTAATGTTCCGAAGTAGTCGTCGAAGCCCTGGTCGTTGGGAATACGACCTTTGATATCCCTTCGGTTGGAAACATCCCATTTGCCGATGCAGCCCGTCGTATAACCGACGGTTTTCAAAAGCTCGGCTAATGTGATTTCACTTTCCGGCATCGACCATCCCTGGCTGCGAACGGGGTAGCGTCCGGTCAACAGGGCCGAGCGGGAGGGACCGCACACCGGCTGGGCATAAAAATCCGTAAACCGGGTGCCTTCCCGCGCCAACCGATCCAGCCGCGGTGAGCGGATGGTCTTCGATCCATAACAACCGAGGTCGCCGTAGCCCTGGTCGTCGGTAAAGATGATGACAAAATTGGGCTTTGTCTTGGCAGGTGAATTCGCCGAGCGGGCAAAAGTGCGATAAACCATGGGGCTTAAAGAATACCCCAGTGCGGCGAAACCCGCGTTTGTCAAAAAAGTCCTTCGATTCATATTGAAAGCTCCTTTCTATTGCATGCTACGCTACTTTTTTTATCAGGCAGAGTAAAGAACTGCCCTCGCACTCGCGATCTGCCGGATTCGGCACGCGTCGGACTCAGCAACAATAACTGAAACGTTTGAATCAATTCGCCTGATAGGAAAGATCGCTGCTATCGCCTTTCGAAACGGTGATTTCCAGAGCCGACATCGTCGAGTACGACAAACTCACCTTTAAGAGTCCCTGTCACTTGCCTTGCGTCCATCAGGACACTTGGGTTCATGCCGTCAAGCCTCGGCAAAAAGACTGTAGCCTTAACATTCGCCGGCAGGCGAACGTTCAACACAAAGGATTCATTTCTTGTTGATGTGAAATCCACGTGGATGGGTCCTCGAACTGTGGGCAGATCGAGGCTTCCATGTTTGAGAGTCCCGACCTGCGGTTTGATCTGCACCTTGGCGAACCCAGGCTCAATCGGTTTCACGCCCATCAGGCAGCGGGGGATAATGTTGGCCGGTGCGGCTCCCCAGGCATGGTTCCAGTCCTGGTTGGGTTTATACTTGTTGTCCCATGCCTCGAGCGTGATGGTTGTGCCCACATCATAGATCATGTGAGGCCAGCTCCGATCCGAATTGCGATCTGTCATGAGTTGTAGGGCGACCTCGTCTTGACCGGCTTCATACAATGCCTCCAGGAGATATTGCGAGCCATAGACGCTGCAGACCATGCCCCGGCTTCGGATGAAATCGGCGACCGAATCGACGTGTGCAGGAGGCACCAGCCCAAAGGCAAGCGGGAACATATTGGCGTGCAGGGCGCTATGGGTGCTCCCTTCCCCATCAATATAGATCCCCTTTGTTTTATCGAGGAGCTTACCATTGATGGAGCGTTTGACGCGCGAAGCGGCCTCTGCGAAGCGGTCGGCATCCGCCTTTTTACCAAGGGCTTTCGCCATACGGCTCATCACTAAGACTGCACGGTAGTGAAACGCATTAACGACCGTATTGATCGGTTTGAATTCAAAATCATCCGTCTCGCCGTACCCTCCTTTGAGCCCGAGTACATTGCCGTGAGGCCAGTCCACGATATCTCGCAGCTTGCCTCCAAAATGGATGGATCGGAGCACCTCATTGCTTACTAAGCCCGTTTGTGTACTGATCAGGCCATCCTCTCGCGCCAGAGGAAGAAGCGTCTTGGCTTTAAGGTCTTCGTAGAAATGCTCGATTGATTCGGTATCGCCCGTGTACAGGTAATCGGCCCAGGCCATGAGCACGGAGTGCAGGATCCACTCGGTCGGCCAGGTGGGATGCAACATTAAGTATTCGTGCGTGTGACGGGCCATGGTGTACTCGCGGTCCGTGCAATAGTGGCAAAGCTGATTGATGTACGCATCCGCTTCATATGGGATTCTCTCGCGGTCGCCGTCAACGTACACGCCGCAGAAGCTGGTCGCTTTAATGCTGTATTTGCACAGTTCCCACACGTCATTGAGCACCGGATCGGACGAGCTGAAATGAGATGCATCATCCTTGAAGGGGTAATGCACCGCAATTTGGCGAATGCTTGCCTGATCGAGGGACGAAGGGCAGTTCACGATCTCGCAATAGCGAAATGGCATAACCTCACCTGTGTAGTCGGGCATTTTAATCGCCTTTGGCCTTGTGTTTCGCTTGTCCGGAGTGATCGCGACTCGATATTGATGAGTTCCTTGATTAAGCTTTAGTGTCATCATACGGTATCGGCGCGATCCTCCCGGCTGGCGGTTAATGCTCTCCTTTCCGGCCGCAACTTCCCCCAAATGGATCTGCACCTCCTTGCCGCTCACGGGGCTCGTCAGGATCAGGGCGACCGTCCCGAACGCCGCTTTCCCAAAGTCGACGAAGTAATGACCATCGGCCTTGCGAATAAGTCTGGCCGGCGGGATTTCTGTCTCCACGAGAGGATACCGCGTCGTTTCATAGGAACTGCTCAACTCAGCGGTACGAAAGGTCTGCGTTTGGGAATAACGGCTCACGTCATCCTTTCCGTTCCAAAGGCGCACCTTCCAGCAATACGTTTCGTTGGAAGACAACGGTTTGCCGGCGTACTCGATGTTACTCTGTTGGCTCGATACGATCTTGCCGGTATCCCATAGGTCGCCGATGTTCTTGTCCAACAATTTTCGTTCGGAGGCGACAAGGATTTGAAAGGCACTTTGCCTATCACTGACCAGCGGAGAATTCATGACCCAGCCGAATTCAGGTTGGCGGTCACAGATCGCCGTCAATTCCGTTCGGGTTATCAACTCACACATCAAATCGGACGGGCTATCGGGGCCTTTCTTTTCACCAGCGAACGACATTGCGACAAGCAGCGAAAGGGCGATCATATATAGGAGTTGCAGTTTGACTGGGATTTTTTTCGTTCTCATAGGATTTAACTTTCCTTTCGTAGCAATTTCAATTAAGTTCCATACGTCTTTTCAACTCATTCGACTGTGATAACATCAGTCAAACGGATATCTCTGGACGAACTACCGACGAGTAATTCGAATTCGCCCGGCTCGACGACCCACCTTTTGAGCGTCGGGCTGAAAAAAGCAAATGCATCTCTTTTAAGAGAGAGCTCAACCTGTTTTGTCTGACCCGGGGACAATTCGATCTTCGCGAATGCCTTCAGCTCTTTAGCCGGGCGGTCTATCGATGCGACGATGTCCCTAACGTAGAGTTGGACGACTTCGGCGCCGGCGGATTTTCCCACGTTCTTCACATCGAGTGTAACATGGATGCCGCCATCTTTCTTTGTCTTTATCTGCAAATGACCGTATTCGAATTTCGTATATGACAATCCGTGCCCGAAGGGATACAAGGGTTCGATATCCTTTGTGTCATAGTGTCGATAACCGACATAGATTCCTTCTCCGTACGAGACGTGCTGCTTGCGACCCGGGAAGAAACCGTGGGAGGGATTGTCCTCCAGACGCTTCGGGAACGTTTCCGGAAGCTTACCCGAAGGATTCACATCGCCGAATAATATCCTGGCAATTGCATGTCCGCCTTCCTGGCCCGGGTAGTACGCTTCTACGACGGCAGGTACATCGTCCAGCCACGGCATAGCGACAGGCGTTCCGTTAATCAACACGACGACAGTATTGGCATTGGCTCTTGCAACGGCCCTGATAAGCTCGTCCTGGTCCTCCGGAAGAGCAAGGCCCTCTCGGTCATTCATTCCTCCCTCGAACAAATTGGATAATCCCGCAAACACAATCGCCGCATCACTCTTCGCCGCGAGCCGAACGGCCTCTTCGATGGGATTCGGCCGGCCGGGTATGTCCCATTCCAATCGGATCGCATTCTTGTTACCCCACTTCCGGAATTCCAGGCGAATATCGTAGGTGGCCTCTTCCTTCATGTTGACGGCGACGTTTTCACTCTTTCTGGAGAAGACCGCTTCAAACGTCTCATCGGAATGGTTCTCCCACTGATCGATAGCCATTCTATCATTGACATAGAGTCTGAATCCGCCTTCATGGCAAGTCACCCCGATCCGATAGGTTCCGGAAACCGGAGCCCGGATACTCCCGGTCCATCTCACGGAGTAGCGATTTTTTCCAACGTCTTTGCAGGGAGCCGCCCAGCCCCAGGAGAAATCCACGGTATTGTCAATTCGCATGCATGATGGCTGGCCCGCGAGGTTTCCATTGTCGAAGTACTCTCCCTTCAATCCGTTTACTACTTTGCCATGAATTGTGGTCATCAAATATGAATTGCCCACAACGGGAAAGTTGCCTTTCATCGTGGCGCCTTCAGCGAATTCGATTGAGACCGTCTGCCCGCAATAGTTCTTCAGCCCCTCTAAAGGGCTGACGGTGTGACATGCCGTCACGGACGCGCTGCCTCCTCCCCCAAGCCTTGCTTCCTCCGCATTCGGCCCAATAACCGCCAGCTTTCTCAGTTTCGACTTTTTCAGGGGAAGGATTCCGGAACGGTTCTTGAGCAGGATAATCGATCGCTCAGCAGCTTTCCTGGCAAGCTCTCGGTGCTTTTTCGTATTCGACTCGGCGGCGAGTTTCGGATGATCCCGGTCGAGCCGTTTGGATTTCACGAGTGCTCTTAGGTATCTACTCACTCTGTCATCCAGCTCGTTTTCTGTAAGTAAACCCTGCGCAAGGGCGTTGAGGACGTCTTTCGTCGCCATGAATCGACCCGGTCCCGGCATTTCAATATCCAAACCCGCCGTTATACTCGCGCTGCTTTTAACAGACCGCCAGTCAGAAACAATAAATCCGTCATAACGCCACTCCTTCTTGAGTATGGTAGAGATAAGATGTTTAGAGGCACATGTCGGATAGCCGTTAAGACTATTGTAAGCGGTCATCACTCCCCAGGGTTTTGCGTCTAACACGGGTATCTTAAACGCGGGAAGGTATATTTCGCGCAGCGCTCGCTCGGATACCTCGACATTTAAATGTTGTTGATTGGTTTGTTGGTTATTAGCCGTCATCGCTTTAATAACAGCTCCAACATGTTCCGACTGAACCCCCTTAATAAAGGAGGACGCCAACGTCCCGGCCAGAAACGGATCTTCGGAATACGTTTCATAGTTCCGGCCGTTCAAAGGCGTTCGGTGGATATTGACCATGGGAGCCAGTAGGATCGCGGAACCCAGATCCCTTGTTTCCCGGGCGATGGCCCGGCCAAGCTCATAAACGAGATTTGTATCCCAGGAGGCGGCTTGCGCGACAGCCGTTGGAAAGCACGTTGCACAACCTGTATATCGTCCGGCTTCGTCGAGAATGACAGTCACGCCATGACCACAATCCGTCACTTGCACCGAAGGGATGCCGAGTCGCTCGACGCCCTTCATGAACCACATATCCTTTCCGGCCATGAATCCGGCTTTTTCTTCCGGAGTCAAACGCCCGAGGAGGTCCTGTACCCTGTCTTCCACAGAGGCTTGTGGATCCGTGTACACATCGACCCGTTCAAGAGCCCCCGCGTCTCTCTTATCCCTTGGCTCGCTTCCTGCGAAATCGCGGAGGAACGGTCCGTCGAACTGCCACGCATACAGCTCGTCAATATCGGTCTTTGCGTCTTTAAGCGTTCCGAGGGATATCCGCAAGAATTCAACCGTTCCTTTCAAAAACCGACCATTCGGCGTGCCGCAAACGAACAGATCGCTGCCATTACTGATTGAAACATTCCCGATACCGGGTCCCGAGGTATCTTTTTTGCCGTCAATATAAAGTGTAAGCTCTTTGGCGGATCGGTCAGCTTCGGCGATAATGTGATGCCACTTCCCGTCATTGATGGGTTTCTTACCTTTTAGCTCGGAGGAAACGTTCGGTGCTTTTATCGCGAACAGAAGCTTGCCGAATTCGTCAATCGTCAGGCCGTAGCCGGATTGAGCCATTTTTTGCACCAGGACACAGTCGGTCGATTCTGTGCTGAAATACGCTTCGATACAAAAATTGGAATCCCATATCTGTGGGCTTTTGAAATCCTTTCCGGTGACCTTTCGGTCCTCCTTTTGTCCGGCTTTGTCCCACCTGAACCGAATGGGTATCGTCAGCGTTTTGTTCAGTCCATCGTTCGGACAGACGGCGTATTGGTCTTCACCGTTGAAGGTGCACGCTCCCTTCGTCCAATCTTCAAGCGGACCATCCACATAGTTGTCTTTTGTGATATTGACGCCGGTCAGGGGAAACATGGGCTGTTTATGATAATCGTCCCGGGTATAGTAATAGGGCGTCATATACCAGTGCTCATCCATAATCCGGGTAGGATCATTACCGGCCGCATAAAAGTGCCACTCACCCACCGTGGCGTATAAAGACCAGGGGATAAAGCACTTGACGCCCCGATCAATCGCTGGAGACTCTGTCGTCAGGCTAAAGTCTTTATTTGCAGGGTCTTTCATGACAGGTTTATCTGCGACAACGCCGAGGTCATAAGCGATGGATTGGACCTCTTCGAGTACCTGTCTGCATTCTTCGAAGGTCGGGTGCCATCTTCCGGATGATTTAAAGGAACCGTATTTTGCCGTAATGTTATGAAAAATGTTACCGGCAAACGCATTGGTTTCGAGAGCGTAGTTTTTTTCGATTTTCCCCGCATCTCGTTCGTTACCGTCCTGAGGCGTTTTTGCCGGTGGGGTATGCCAGAAGACCCAATCGCTTATACTGTCCCAGATATTTCCAAGGAACTTGTTTCGGCCGGCCTGCGGCGCCTGGCGGCGGGTGCCTTTGACGAAATTGTAGGCGGTATTATTGAAGAACATATTCTGGTAGCTGATGATCTCCTGGAACATGGTCGTCGCGCCGTGCGGGCTGCGAATGTCGTTGCTCAGCCCCCAGCCGATATTGTTGAAATAGTAATTCTTGAAAGCCCCGTCGAGATAATACGCCATTCCGAACCGGGCGCCGCCGGGTGCTTTTTTAGATTTGTCCGACATCCAGTGATCGTATCTGAAGCCTCCCGGATTGCCTGATAGGTTGTTGAATACATATGCGCTTCCACCTTGCCACGTCTCGATATTGCCGCAATCATCACCCGTGCGTATCGAGTCGGTCACCTTGTTCTGGTAGATGAGAATACGGGTCAGCGGACAGTCCCTGACGTTGCCGCTTATCTTGCTGCCGCGTACGTTGATCCCGGCGTGCCAGGCGCGTTCCACGACATTGCCGGCGACTTCCAGGGTCTGGGCGTTGTCAACGTTGATCGCATTCGTCGCCCCCACGCGCGGAGAACGCAGTCCGGTTCGATATAGATAATTTCTCAGGATCTTCACGTCGTAAAGGTGGCCCGCCCGATCCGGGAGGGTATCGCCCCAGAGCAATCCCTCTTCGATCGTCATCCCGTTGTGATCGGTTTCGCGGAATTCACAGTCCCGTACGACGATTTGGTCGATACGGTCGCCCGGGTTGACGGCCTTCATCAGCACACCGTTGTTGATATGTTCGAATTTGCAGTTCGCAATCGTGATATCGTTGGCAGGCCCCCAAACCCTGATACAGGCCGGATAGATGTGTTTCTTGAGCCGGAATTCCTGTGAATACAACCAGGGAATCTCGGTGAGGTCCCAAGCTACGTTTGTGAACCGGAAGGCCAAGCCGCTCACAAGAATATGCTCCTGTCCCGTCAGATCGATAAGTGTGCTTTCTTTCCCCGTTTCGATGATGGCTGCGTTCGGATTCTGTCCGTTCGGAAGGATAATATGCAATTTTCCCCCGGTCCGTTTCTTTTCAAACCAGTATTCGCCTTCAGGGTCGTCGAGATAATGGGGCTTGTCTTCGAGGTAATAACGATGGTTCCGGCTTATCACGCGCGATTTAGCGCTGCCCAGATACCCTTCGAAACCCAGCGCCTTTTTCTCGGCATCGAATCCCTGGACGTACGACGGATAGGGCGTGCCGTCAACCCAGCCGAATTCCGCCCATAGGATCGCGCCCATATAAAGTTCTTTCGGGCCGGTGATATGCTTTGTGTCCTTGCCCATGGCCAGGATTCTTCCGCTTTTTTCGGCTTCCATGGTCAGATGAAAATACGGATGTCCCGGATTATCCCAGTGCCACCACTCGCTTTTCACATCCTCCGGATCGGACACTTTCCAGTTCGGCATCCGGGCCAGAGGGATGCGAGTGATTTTATCATTTTTTGAAGCGGATTTTCCTGATGGCTCAACAAGATAAATGGTGCGCGGTGCGAAGTCGAGGTCGATGGTCCAAACCTTCTCAGGTTGGGGAATATCCTTATTTTTAGCACCCTTCTTCCATCCGCCCGTGATTCGGTGGCCGCCGGAGATCACCGCTTGTTCTCTCCCCCAGGCCGGATCGCTGGTCAGGCGGATCGGATTGCCTTTTTCGCCCGATTCAAGGGCGTTCAGTATCCCCCTGTAGTACACTCCCCGTTTGAACACATAGGTGTGAATGCCTTTGCATTGTTTCGCTTTTCCCATAGCCTGAGGATCCCACGGGTGGTGTTTCCATGGAGTCTCTCTGGTTAAGCCGTCCTTTGAATCATTCCCTCCTTCATAATCAATATAGCGGACCGAATCTCCTTTTTCAAATTTGAACGGTTGCGGCGACCATTCGATATCACCCGTTGGAGAAATCTTTGCGTACGTTTTTTGCCAACTGACTTCGTTTGCACCCGCCCATACACCACTCAGAATAAATATAACGGCAACAGCAACCCAAAGTTGTGTCTTCATACCCATCTTTCCGAAAAAAGAAACCATTTGTATTCAGGAAATTCACAAGAATGAATCGGTAATGTTATTCTACCGCTGAGGGTATAACGAGACAAGTGAGAAAACAACCGTTTGCTTTTGAGACTTCCAACGGGTTGTGATACAATACGGACGGATTGTTTGTCTTATGAGCAAAGTACTTTCCAACACAGTTTTTTCAGGGGTGTCACTATCATGATGCGCAATTCGATATTCATCGCTCTTTGTCTTGGTTTGTTATCGACTCTTTCCGCACCCGCACAACGTCAGATGGAAAATCTTACCCGTGGGATTGTGGCCGTCAAACAGCCCGGCGGCATCTACATCGGCTGGAGGTTATTCGGCACCGATCCCGAATCCATTGCCTTCAATCTCTACCGTTTTGCGGGCAGGGGAAGGCCGATGAAGGTTAATGAAAAGCCCATTACCGAAACGACCAATTACGTGGATCGCGGTGCCGATCCCAATCAGGAGTTGCGATACTTCATCCGGCCGATATTGGACGGCAGGGAGTTGGCGCCTTCCAAGCCGGTGCGCGCCTGGGATAAGGACTATCTCGAAATCCCGATCCAATCTATCTCCGAATATCGGCCCGGCGATGCTTCCATTGCCGATCTGGACGGCGACGGGGAATATGAGATTGTCCTGCATCAGGTATCTCGCGGCCGGGATAACGCCTTTCCCGGTATCACCGGAACGCCTATCTTCGATGCCTACGAGATGGACGGAACACATCTGTGGCGCATTAGCCTGGGCATCAACATCCGCGATGGCGAGCACTATACCCAGTTCATGGTGTATGACCTCGACGGCGACGGCAGGGCGGAAATGGCCTGCAAAACCGCCGACGGCACGGTCGATGGCAAGGGACAGGTCATCGGGGACAAGGACAAGGACTGGCGCACTAAAAAGGAAGGCGACCGGAGACACGGTCGAATCCTTGACGGCCCGGAGTACTTGACTATCTTCGACGGCCGGACCGGCGAAGCATTGGTCACGGTGGATTATATCCCCAATCGATATCCGATTGACGGCTGGGGAGGGAAAGGGGGCAACGGCGGCAACGACAGTTATGGAAATCGTTGCGACCGCTTCCTGGCCTGCGTGGCCTACCTGGATGGCGTACGGCCGAGCCTGGTGATGTGCCGCGGTGTTTACGGCCGGACGGTGATGGCCGCCTGGGACTCGCGCGATAAGAAGCTGACCAGCCGTTGGGTTTTCGATTCGGGCATGAGCTATCCTCCCTTCGACGATGCTTCACCTTATTCGGGCATGGGCGGCCATTCACTCTCGGTGGCGGACGTGGACGACGATGGAAAAGATGAGATTGTCTATCACTCAATGGTGGTCGATGACAATGGCAAGGGACTCTATTCCACCGGGTGGCGACACGGCGATTCGATGCATCTGAGCGATATGTATCCCGACCGCCCCGGCCTGGAGGTGTTCACCATTCACGAAAACGAAGGGAATACGGTTCGGTTCCGAAGTCCCGGCGCGGCGATTCGGGACGCGCGGACCGGCGAAGCGATTTGGACGCATAGCCCCGGCATCGACGTCGGCGCGGGCTTAGCCGCCGATATCGATCCGCGCCATCGCGGTTACGAGGCTTGGGGCGGCCCGGGCGGCTTGCGTGATGCACAAGGTCGCGAGATAGGAACAAAGCCGCGATCTACAAGTTTTGCGATTTGGTGGGACGGCGATCTGTTGCGGGAGCTTCTGGCCGGTTCGGGTGTCAATAAATGGAATTGGGAAAAAGGCGTCGAAGAAAGGCTCTTCTCCACCGACGTTCGACGATTCAGGCGCGGTCCGAACCTCATGGGTGACTTCCTGGGCGATTGGCGGGAAGAAATGCTCGTGACCGCACCCGACGGCCAATCGCTGCGCCTTTATACAACGACGATTCCAACCGAGTACCGCATTCACACATTGATGCACGATCCGCAGTACCGTCTTTCGATTACCTGGCAAAACGTGGTCTATAATAAGCCCCCACATCCGGGCTTTTTTCTCGGTGACGGGATGGCGTCCCCGCCGCGTCCCAATATCTACCTTATGGGCATGGGCGAAGCCATCACCGGCGAAAGGCCCAATTAATCCAGGGGTAGCCAGACGGTCATTTGTCCGGCGCCGCGATTGGCCCAGGCGTAGTAAGGAGTCAATCTCAGTGGCACGGGTCGAGGATCGGTCGGTGCATAGTCTTTGTATAGCACGGGTGAATCATATGGCTCGCCGGACCAGTCGGAATCCACCCCGGCTACAGCCTGCCCCTCCAAGACAACGACGCCCCCGAGGGATTGACTATCGAATCGTGGCTGGAGATGAATCTTTCGCGGCAAGCGCACATCCATAACATTCACGTTGTCGGGTAAATCGACCGACTCCAGGCAGTAAACCAGCGGTCCGCGCATCACGGCGACCTGGCCTCGAAGTTCCTCTGCCAGGGGATTGGCCTGAATCAACCTCACGGGCATCGGCAAGGTTAGTTCCACCGTATCGCCCGTCCGCCATGTTCGTTTGTGCGCGGCATACGTGCCGGATCTTATGTCGTTCTTAACCGGCGATCCGTTGATTTTAATGGAGGCTCCCGTCGCCCAATGAGGAATACGGAGCCGAAGGGTAAATGCCGTTTGCCTGGCCGGTTCCAATGTGATCTTGACGTTCCCGTCCCAGGGATAATCGGTTTGCTGGATCAGCTTCACGGCGGTGCCATCGGACAATGTCGTTTGTAGTTCGTTGCTTCCATACAGATGTACCCAGAGGCCGTCTTCGGAGGTGCTATAGGCAAAACCGTGCATTTTGGCGATGGTTCGGGCCAGTTGCGGCGGACAGCAATAGCCGGGGCGGTGCTTCCAACGCTCCGGTGTGTCACTTCGCAACAAGGGCACTTTAGAGCTGAATCGGCGGAGTACGTTGGAATAGAAGAAGTGGTCGCCGTCCAGCGCTAAGCCTGAGATGCCGGAATTGTAGAACACGCGCTCCATGACGTCGGCATAACATGGTTCGGCGGTGATGTTGAGCATCCGCCAGTTCCACATGGCATTGCCGATATTGGAGCAGGTTTCACAATAGCACTTCCGGTTAGGCAGGAAATAAGGATCGGCAAACGCCTCATGTACGTCGTCGTTGCGGATCGAAAGTCCCCGCGTTAATGGCCCGACGCCGCCATGGATGTATAGTTTGCGCCGCGCGATATCCCCCCAGATTCGGTGCAGGGCCTTTAGCAAAGACGAGTCGCCGGTTTCCATATAGGCGTCGGCAGCGCCGCAGTAGAGGTAAGTGGCGGTCACGGCATGGCCTACGGCTTGCGTTTCCTTGCGCAGCGGCGCACGGTCCTGGGTTTGATCGGTGCCGCCCAGTCCATAATGCCGTGCTCCGGCCGGTCGCGAGCCGCGCATGTCGATAAATATATTCGCTAAATCTAAATATTTGCGGTTGCCTGTCGTCCGGTATAATTCCATCGCGCCCATGATATTGGACGGATTGAAGCCGAAATGAGCCAACTCGGGTTTGCGGTCTTTGAAGGTTTCGTACAGGTAGTCGCCCGTTTTTCCGGCGATATTCAGGAAGGTATCTTTGCCGGTGGCGCGATGGTGAATACAGGCCGCCGTCATCAGGTGGCCCATATTGTACAACTCGTGATGATGGATGTTCTCAAAGCGTTTGCGCTTCTCCAGGATAATTTGGGTCGAAAGGTATCCGTCCGGCTGCTGGGCTTTTTCGATGACCTTAATGACTTCGTCCATGCGGCGATCCAGTGCCGGATCGTGAGTGACGATATATACATGCGCCACCGCCTCCAGCCATTTATAAAAATCCCCATCATGCCAGGACCTGCCGGACCACCGGCCCTCTGCTAAGCCAGCAGCAAGACGAAAATTGGTCCAATGAGAATTGCCTCCATTGTTGAAGTACGTCCACATCTCGGGAATCGTTACATTCTTGACAAGGTCGAACTTCTGTTTCCAAAAGCCGCCCGTCCAGCGAACCTGGTCCAGGTCAACGCTCCGCAGCTTACTGTAGGGGCTTGTACTGTTATTGATGATCCCGCACTCCTGAGCGGCGGCCATACAACACATCGTTAATGCAACTATCATCGTTCGTTTCATACGGACCTCCCTGAGGGCAAAGATTAGATTCCCAATTCATACAAAGCTTACTTGCCAAATCATGTGCTTATGTTATCCTTTGGGTTTTGAGCATGCAAGCGTTTAGGTTGTTAGCATCGGCTCACTCTCGGAGGTGCGAATGGAATATGCAGTCGGCAGAACGGGCAGAGTCATCGCCGCGAGACTATTTGAAGGCGAAGACCTTTACGAGTCCATTCATGAAATAGCCGTCACCGAAAAAATCACCTCGGCGGCGGTTTTCATAACGGGCGGTTTTAGAACGGCCAACGTTGTTGTAGGGCCGAAGCGGGAAACCCCCAAAGTCATCGGCGAATGTAAAGATTTTACCGGTCCGGGTGAGGTTCTTGGGGTTGGAACGATCTACCCGGACGAAGATGGCCCCAGGCTTCATATGCATACCGCTATCGGTAAGGCCGATGAAACCATGGTGGGTTGCCCGCGGGATGGGACGAAGACGTTTTTGATTCTCGAAGTCACGATCATCGAAATTCTTGGATTAAACGCCGAGAGGACATTCGATGAAAAAACGGGGCTAAACCTGCTGAGATTTGTTTAACAAACCGTCATTAAGAAAGGAGATGTGCAACGATGAAATTAAGTCTCGACTCAATCGGATACGGTGGCTATTTTACAGCTCCGGGAGAACAAGCGGATCTTGAAGAAGCTATGAAGAGGGCGGCGAAATTCGGTTATGACGCGGTCTGTATTTATGCCCATCGCCCGATAGGTTTTCCCATGGACATCGATGAGAGCCGTCGCAAGAGACTTGTGGATTTGGCCGGCGAGCTGGATCTTGATTTCGGGGGTGTTGTCTGCTGTACGAATTTCCAGAAGGCCAACCACGTCCTTTTGTATTCCCAGGAAAAAGAGATCATGTACGTCCGATCGGCCGTTGATCTGGCGAAGGACGTCGGGGCTAAGATCGTCCGCGTGCTTGCGGCGTTCTACGGTTATTTTCAGAATCCGTATGCGGGTCAGGGATATGGCTCTCCGGCTTTCGAATCCCGTTCCAGAAGGGTATCGAGAAACGAGGATTTTCTGGAGGCGTGGCATCAGGTCCGGAGAGGTCTGACGGAAGTGGCGTTATATGCTCGCGATAAGGGGATTGACCTGGCGTTACAGACGCACCCGGAGATTACGGGCAACAATGAGGAAACGCTGGCCATGATCGAAGAAGTGGGCGTCGAGAGCTTGAAGGTCGGGCTGGATTTGCCGTTGCTCGAGGCTTTCGATCCCGAGTTCGTACGAAAGACCGTCCATAGCATGAAGGGATTGATGGTCTATTCCCATACCATCTCCCTGGCGAAATCCGCCACGGTCGGCGGGGCGCCGTACAGTTGGGAGGAGGTCACGCCGGGAAGCCCGAAGGATACGTTGCCCTGGGAGGTCTTTCTAAAGGCGTGCAAAGAAATTGGCTATGAAGGATACTTGTCGCACGAGCAGTGCTCGCCGATCATTGTGAAAGGTCATCAGCTCGGTACCCTTGAGACGATCGACGAGCGTTACATAGAGGCCCGTCGGTACTTCCGAGGCCTGTTGGATAAGCTCGATGGCTATACCGGTCACAAAGCAATGTGATCGTAAACCGGCAAACGATCGCTACCACCGGAAGAATCGGTAAGGATCGTCCCACTCTTCGGGCGCATCCAGATAGAGACCCTCCAGCCAGCGCTTCTCGTCTTTAGACGTGTTAACAGGATGACGGAATCGTTCAAGAATAGGAGTCGATCCTGCTGCTCCCATATTGGCCAGCAGACGCGTTAGGAGGTAGCTGGTTCGGCGGAATGTTCGCTTGACGTTTTGTGGTTTCGTACGGCTGAACTGCCACGGCGCGAGCTGACAGAAAACGACGTGACCGTCCCTTGCCCGGGCCAAAACGCCGTTACCGGTAATGTGTGCTCCCGATGAAAGAAGAGGGAACGTTTGTGGCTCCCGACAGTGCACGTCCGCGGGGCCGACGCCTGCAAACAGGGAATTGAAACCAAACGGTTCGAAAGACGATGAGATATGTTCGGCCCTCTTCGTGCGGACTTTGAACGGTAGGAATGCGTTTGCTTGCTGCTCGTTGAGCCCGACGGCCAAAAGACTGCCGCCGGTCTTGAGCCACCTGGAAATGACTGTTATATCTCCAGATAGCTTGCGGTCTCCGTCCGTCCCGACGACGAGGACATGATGGGCGGATAGTTTGCCGGAATCGTAAGAACTTGAAGATATCCCTATGGATTCGAGGTGCTTCTTGCCGGCAGCATCGCCGACGTAGATAACCTGCCGCCGAGGAGTGGGTGTCCATTTCGAAACGTAACTGAATATGTTACGGGCCAGCGTCCGTGCCGCCGGCTCGCCTTCCGTGCGCCCGGTGATGTCCATCTGGCAGAAGAGGACCATTCCCAAACCGTCCCGGTATTCCATCAGCGGGCTATATTGCAGGCTAAAGCCACCGTCGAGGATGGGCAGAAAATCGCCCCGCGCGGGCTTCTCGATGAGGACCGAGGCGACATTTCCGCGATTTCCGCACCGCCAGAGTCGTGTGACGGGGATGCCGCACCATGTGACGGTCGGTCCGTAGCCGGGCCGTTTTTTGTATGTGAGACGCGGGGGCAGGATCGTTGCCTGGCCGTGCCAGTTGCACAGGTGCTCGGCCTCGATTCCGTTCATAAGTGGATGATCGGGTATTCGTTTGAAAGCCCGCCGCAGACCGTGCTCGGTCGTACGAAATCCGAATCGCTTCTCCAGGACGTCCGAGGTTTGCTCAAATACAATCACTTTGAGACCATCGCGCACGCGAGTGATACTCGGTGCCGGCTTTTCCAATGTCAAGGCGGACTTGCCCACAATGAGGATGTTGTAGGCCGAAAGGTCTGTATTCGTATCTACAGGCTGATAGTCGATTTTCATATCATCCAGCAGCTTTCGAGTCTGTCCGTTAGGATCGAATAACGCAATCTTATCGACCACTCTTCCAGTTTTTTGGGGCGGCATGATGTCGATTGATAAATGGTCGGTTTGTATCTTGTTATTATCGAAATGAAAGGTTGCTCGAATCTCATACGTGCCCGGGGCCAGGCTCGTTGGCAAGTCGAAACATAATAGAATCCGGTGCTGTTGTCCCGTCGGAACGGTGACCTGTTTTGCGACGGTGATTGCCTCCGGCAGATCGAACCTGCACTCGCAGTCGCATGTCACGGTTTCACGAGAGTTATTGGTAACAATCAATTGTTTTTCGACCGTCTCGCCCGGCAGAAAATTATGGTCTTTACTCGTAAACGCTCCCGGCTTGCCGCCGATATACGCCAGCAGCGGCTTGTTATTGCGAATCAGGGCTTGCGCCGCAACAGTAGCTATCCAATCCGACCGGTCGAAGGCTAGGTCCATTCGTTCGTATCGCTGCTCGATATAGTCCGGGCTAAATCCCGGCCGCTGAAGGTTATCCCAGTCCACCCGGAATTCCTGGCGGCTCTTGTCAACGCCATCCCGCAGAATCCAGTAGTGCCCGTGAGACCACGGGGAGATGGCCGAGACGCCCCAGGTGCGAAAAGCACGCCAGTTGTCGTTGAAATACATGGCATAGACGGGTTGACGCTCGGTGAAGGCGCTCGAACCTACGGCGTGCGGATAGTCCCATCGGTGCCAGCGTCTGCCGGACCGGAACTGGTTGGCCTCCCAGCGTAAGTTTGCTTTCTCCATTTCGCTGATTTGGAAGGCACGGTCGCCGAAGAACTGGGCATTCCATTCCGCTAAACAAAATTCCCACGGCACAACCGCGCTGCCGAATTCCCTTTTGCCCTGGTACCATCCCCGGTACATCGTCCAGTCCCAGGGAAACGGGACACTATATTCACATGTGAAGAGCGGCTTAACACCCTCTGTCGCCCAATGCTCGAACCAGTCAGACATCTCCTGGATTGGGGCGAAGTTCGCATAGAAATTGCTCGTGTGCATCGGCCCCAGATTTCCCGATGCGTGGTGATAGACGATCCGGCTCGGGTCCAGTTTTTTTACGATCCCTTCGGCGCGCGAAGCACGCTTGGCATTTCTCAAGGCCCACGACTCCCGGGGATTCTGAATTCCGTCTATCATGTCCGGATTCATGTCCTCGCTGTATCCGGTTGCGTTATGGCTCATCGAGTAGAAGACGACCGACGGATGATTTTGGGCCGCACGCACATAATATTCGGCGTGACGTGCATAACCGTTTGTCTCGTCGGCGTCGGATTCTTTCCAGTCGTAGTGCGAGAAGTGCGGCTGTGAGAAAGCAACCAGCATCCCCGTATCGTCGGCGGCGTTGAGGACCTCCGCGAAGCTCAGATGGGAACCCGGTTCGCAGCCGTAGTTGTGCGTATAGACGAAATTGATCCCGAAGCTTTTGAGCCGTTCCATGCTCTCTTTAGCCGCATCGTAGTTCGCCCAAGCCGCTCCGACCTGGGCATTATCCAGTGGAACGCAGGACAAAAAGATACGAGTGCCGTTCAGGAAGAAGTCCCGTCCATCGATCCAGAACTCGCGGAATCCGAAACGTACAGGATGACTTGCATCGAGTAGATTGCCTTGACTGTCCGTTAATGAAAGACATAAGCTATAGATGTTCTGAGGGGTATGGATATCCCAGAGTTTGTCGGGCTTCCAGGCTCTTGTGAATGCGATGCGGCCACTCTTGAGATCGTTCTTTTGGAAGGTCTCACTCGTGAATTCCGCGATATTGTGCCGATTCTTGGTGATTCGGGCACGAAGCGTGTACGATAGATTCGCGGCAAGACCGTCCAATGCCGTGTCGAACGTCATCTTCCACTTTTGTACGGATGTACTTATCTTCACGTCACTGATGCGCGTTCCTGCTGGTGTGCTTGTAAGATAGACGTCGCCACACAGTCCCCGACGTGCAACCGACCCTTTCACCTCTTTGGCGGAGGCGGTGTCGGTGTACGAGCGCATCACGCCTTTGAGTGGCAGGGCGGTGACAAGCAGGCTCAGAACGTGCGTTTGGCCCGGTTGACAAAAGGCCGTGATTTCCAATTCCCCACCCGGAAAGACAATAGATCCCACATTCTTTCCATCTAAATAAACCGTTGCATGAGAGTTCAGATACTCTGCGTGGAGGGTGATACGGCGGCCGACCCATTCGGCGGGAATGGTTATCTGGCGCTGGTACCAGGCGGATGTGATGTTGCGCAAGCGTCGGTCTTTCCAATTCTGATGAGCATGGACTATCTGGCAATCTTTCTGCATGTAATTGGTGATCCCCGGCCAGCATCCCGGAACCTTGAAATAACCCCAATTCTCGGCGGGTACCGGATTCATGTTCTTGCCAGCGGGCTGCCAGCGCCACAGACCGTTAATGCATATCCGTTCGCGCGTGGGCGTGGATTGTCGGTAGGCTTTTTCAATATCCCAAACGGCCTTCACACCTTTCGGCAGTTCC
>Ga0180432_10002650_pt1 | contig 26711 bp, 9 predicted proteins | sample SS_ome_10_FD_132414 | JGI IMG/M metagenome (GOLD analysis project Ga0180432, IMG submission 132414) | Hypersaline lake sediment archaeal communities from the Salton Sea, California, USA - SS_1_MS_2 metaG | ecosystem: Environmental > Aquatic > Non-marine Saline and Alkaline > Hypersaline >... | reverse complement strand
TCGACCTTTTTGATCTTCTTATTCTCAAAATCCCACTCATACAAAGCCAGTTGCTCTTCCACCCCTGAAACCTCACCGTCCTTTATCGTAAGCTTCTCGGGGTTAAGCTCTTCCACCAAATAATATTCATCTCTTTCAGGGAAATAAACCGCTTTAAAAATCACGCCTTTCCAGGTTGATGGTGCTTTCGGGTGCGTGTAATATGTATAGCGGTATTTCTTCCCGTCATCCCCTATCTTATCCGCTACTTTTGCGAAGTTCGTTCCTGCTTTTTCAATCCTATTCATAACATTATCATGCTTGCCGGATGAGAATACTTGTACACCGACCGGGGTAACTGCATTCTTATCTACCTTCCACTGGTTGTTTTCTTCATCCCATTCAGCATTAATATTATATTCTGCACATTCCGGCACATCTTTTCCGGCCATGGGGACTTTCATGTGGGGGCCGGTAACAAACATCTTTACGGGACGATATCTCTTATGTGAGTTTTTAGGAGCCGTTTTATCTTCCTCATACCAATAACGATGCGTATAAGTCCTGCCGCCTTCTGTTGTCGTGCTTACCAGCCCATTAGGAAGTAAAACAATTTCAATCTTACCTTTCTCCAGCTCATGTACGCCGACATTAACTCCTGGCCTCCGACCTGTGTCTGAAGGAAGCTCAGACTCAGGCTCTTCTATTTCAGGCTCCTCTATCGTACTGGGTATCGCCTCTTCCGGAGCTTCTTCAGCCTCTTTGGTTTCCCTTCCAAGGGCTCTTTTAAGGCCTCTTACCCCTTCGCCATACTCGTTTGCCGTAGTCTTGTCAGAAGTCTTTTTATCATTGGCCGGTATACTTCCGTCTCTATTAAGACTGATCCATGGCGCCGCGCCAAGACAATTATCCGGATATTTCTCTAAAAGCTGGCGCGCAAAATCCACTCCGCCGCCATGCTTAATAACAAATTCGTTTACATAAAATTTCGCACCTGGCAGTTTCTGTAGGATAGCGTCAATATAAGCAAACACAGTAGCTTGATACTTGACCGGGTCCTTTTCTGTTGCATCGCCTAAATAAGCATGTAGATCAAGTTCGCAGTTATCGACCCCAAGCCCTTTAACAATAATTACAATAAAATCTATCTCAGTAAGTGTAACTCCGATTCTTATCTTTTCACTGGCGGGTAATAGCGCTTTAAGCTCTCTAAGGATTGTGAGTATTTCATTGTTATTCTTTTTTTCCAGTTTCGGTCCGCCATGATAAGGAGTGAATTTCTCCCATAATGGGCCCATGTGTTCCGGCTCATTGACACTGAAATCTACCAAAGGATGCTTTCCGTAGCCCATATTTATAAGCGTTCTAAGTCTGTTTTTTATCCTCTCGACGCTGTCTTCCCGTCCTACTACCAGAACCGAGTCAAATACGACTATCTCGAGTTTCCGTCCGTTTTCAGTGGCAATCTCTACAAGCTTGCTCAATTCCTCGTAACTGAATTTTCCCGTCTTTCCTATATTAATACGCGCGTAATCATAACCTTTAAACTGTTCACGGAACCATGCAACATTTCCGGTCACTGAACCCGGCCATAGATCAAATCCCGGGATACGTATGTTAACGCCAAAAGTTGAATCAGGTGAAATAGTCACCCCTCCTTTGGCAGCCGGCACCTTTATAGATATATCCTTTATCTGGCCCGTATACCCCTCAGGCCCTCTGTAATAGAAATGAAAAACTATTCTTCTCACATCCGTTATATCAAAACCTTTGTCTGTATGTTCTCCCTGCGTGTCTGTAAGGTTGCCCTTAAAGGTACAACGGAGTCTAGATCCGCCTTCTTCTGTAAGTATGTTCTGAACGTCGCCAAACTGGTTTCGCCCTTTACCGTCTACATACTGGATTTTTACATAGTTCGGGGTTTTCTCCGGAGAAGTAATCCCCTCCTCTGGCAAAGTAAAATCAACTTTAAGAGTTGCTTCTCTCATGTCGATGGAGTTTTGCCCGCCGCCAGCGATTTCACTTACATTCATACCGAATTGGTTATCTTCTCTGTCAACTGTCATGGTGTTTTTCGTTTCCTTATCAGGAACTGCGCCAAATACGTGTAATAAGAAACCATATTTGGGCGGCAAGCCCATACTGACCGGAGACTGTTTAACAGGCGGAGTAGCCGTTGCAGGGGCTTTTGTGGTTTTGGGTTGGGTAACCGGCATTAAATCTTCTCCGAATTTTATCTCCAGACTGCCGACGCCCTGTGGCTTAAGTTCCTGGCTCCTGTACTTTCTCAAGACATCGTCCCAGTCCTTGAACCAATTTTCCCGCCAAAGCCTCCTGAGATTATCTATCGTCTTAATATCTTTTTCCGGGTCCAGGCGTATTCCTAAAACCTCTTCCGCTCTTTTAATCTTGTTTGCCGGGATATACGTTGTAGTCGTTTTCTTCCGGCGGTTCTTTTTATCCCAAACTGTCTCCTCAAGCACTATACTAGCCCCGTCAGCAAGTTTGGCTGTAATTCTCTCGCTTATCTTGTTTCCGTCGTCGTCATAACTAAACTCTTTCTCCTCATATATGCCTCTGGCTACGGGAACGCGTTCCCTTTCTGCCCTTACCCTTTCTTTATCAAAGACGAGGATATGCCCCGCCTTGGAAGAGACCCGGTCTCTGTTTTTGGTCAAAACGTTATATATAGCGTCCATCTTGGACCCATAAAATTCCTTGCCGTCAAGCTTAAGCTGATACCCGCTTTTTACGCCTTTAAGCCTGTACCACTGGACTGTCCCGTCCTCGGCGATATATCCGTTTCTGCCGAGATCGTTCCATAGCCCGTTTACATCCGGCACTATGCCCGCAAAGTCAGTTCTTTCAAGTGCCGGACCGTTTAAGTACGCGACATGCCATTGCTGCTCTCTAGCATCCCATCTTACTATCTGTCTCGGCTGCCAATCATGTGAGTGTATGACTATGACATCGCCCATAGGTACCGCACGCTGGGCATAGAGCGCCACGACCCAGCCTATTATTTTCTCCATGATCCTGTCAGAAGGCTCTGTCTTTAAAAACTCATCCAGAACCGCCGAATTGCTTGAAAGTGCCGCTTCGTATAGCATGGGGGCATGTTTGAGAAACCCTGAAACCTCACTGGCCAATAAAGGCATATTTTCTTCGGTAAGTACGTCTTTCAGCCTGAGAGGCCTGCCTTGACTGTCCTCGAAGGCGATCTCTGCCAGGAGGGTCGTCAGCGTCACTATGTCATTTATCTTTCTTTCAACCTCGATCAGGGCTTCAGCTCTTTGTGCGTATTCCGCAAAGTCTCTCCTCATCCTGGCACGGTTTTCGGCTATATTCCGCATCTTGTTCTCATACTGCCATATGATATCTGAGGTTTCCTTCTCCAGATAATAAAGCGACTCTTCCGCCCACCTTTCCAGCTTGAACTTTTCTCTGTCATATTCAGCGCCAAATAATGCCATTTTATATGAGAAATCGATCATCGCATTCTGCTGACCGATAGCTGCATACAAATCACCAATACTTTCGCCAGTACCGGTCTGATAAGCACTTGCTTGTTCCGTCTGGTATGCGGCATCGAGCCTCGCTCTACCCATATATCCCTGGCGCTTCGCCAAGTTTTGCTGTTCTCTCAGATTGCGCATAGTCTCGCCTTTTTGGTAACGCGATCGGGCTGTCCATTCTCTTCGTTCTTTCTCCGTCTGAGCCCGGAATTTCTGCATTTCTCCGCTTGTATGTATCTTTTCAGAATCGCCCGTAACATCTCATTGCTGTGGCGCACCTGTGCCTGTGACTCAAGAACATCATAAAACATTGGAGCAATCGGCCTTAACTGGCGGCCAAGGATTGCCAGCTTTTCCATTTGTTCCGGCGTAAGACCCTTCAGCCTGCGGACAGCCTCGACTTTCATGAGGATCGCTTCGTCAATTTGATTCTCCCCAGGATGCACCCCCCAACCCGCAAAAAGACTGCTAGCCTTAATTAAATGTTCGTCTTCAAGGTGTTCTCCTCCGGGCGCGGCTGCGGTCTCCTGGGCAAGTAACGCCTTTATCTGGTTAGCTATCCTGTTTTCGTCTACACGACTTAAAGGACCGCTGTTTGGCTTTGCCATTTTCATGATGGCATTCCATTCCACTATGGTCGCTTCATCACTCGGAGCTCCTTTTTCGCTGTACTTTATAGGATGATCCCCGTATACTTCCGTCAGATTACAATGAATAGCTATACCAAAAGCCCTTAAGAAAGCCCCATTATTGGCCCTTTTAATATTGTGAGCGGTTGTCGGATGTTCCGGGTCCCGGGCATATTGCTCGTATTGTACGAATGCTTTATGCCTGTTAAGATCGATCGCCCCTTTCGCATGACCGTTCATCGCATAAGTGAATAAAAGATTGATGCCTCTTAAAAACGCCTTTTCTTCGCTGGGGGTAAGTTTCGGATTGTTTAATTTAGCTAATTTCAGACTCGTGGCGAGTATGTTGTTTATATCGATAACTTTGATGTCCCTCCTCAGCTCTTTACCGGTTTCCTCATCGATATATTTGAATAGATTTTCATAGAGTTCTTTAGCATAAGGATACGTACCTCTTTCTTCCGGCGATATAGCCGCTAAGGCTTTCTTTTCTTGATGGAATCTGTCACTTTTAGCCAGTTCTTCACCGGGCAGCTCTACTTCTTCCGTCTGGTTCGACACACTGCTTATATTGCCGTTACTGTCATAAACCTCTGTTTTGACAAGTTTTGCACCTTTTTCTTTAAGGCGTTCGGTTTTTTTAAAATCACCCTTTAATTGATGGCGGCTTACTAACTTGCCGTTAATATAATCTTCGAAAAATATACTTCCCGGCTCACTAGAGCGCTTACTATTACTGTATTCTATTTGCCCTTGCCTATTACGAAATATACTAGCGGTCCCTTGATACCCGCCGTCAACATCATACTCATGACAGACAACGACCTCTCCTTGAAATTTTTCGTTGACCCTTAAAGCGCGCCCTTGTGAGTCATAATAGGTCACAGGACCGGAATATGACGCTGTTTTAGCAATATGCAAATACGTGTTTTCGGCGCTGGTCTTGCCGGATGTAACAAATAAAAGAGGTTTTCCGGGATTGTCTTTGGATGCGATGATCGTGTTTCCTTTCCAGGCGCCGAATGTCTGTTCGGAGTCAAATTCTGCAGTTACGTATTCACCTCTTTTTGCCTCCTTTGAAGAGCCGACTGCGGTAAGTATTTTATTTACTGTATCAGTGGCCTCTGCATCCAGAGGAGTAATAGTAACACTTTTTCCGGTTTCGCCGCCTGTAAGCGTCCCAAGTCCGTCATCTTTACTTCCCGTCTCTGTAGTAGTCATACTTGCAGTAATAAGAATGGTACCCCTTTTTCCTGCAGCTACTGTTTTCCCCCCGCGCTTCTTTTCTCTGTCAGTTTTCACGAATTTAGCAAGTTCTTCCTGCGGCATTACTGCTATTCCCGGCATAAACTTTGTGGGCCTTTGGTTTCCTTCATCGTCATATCCCCACACGTTAACAAGTTCCATACCCGCTGTCCCCAGGCTTCTCATATCGTAAGAGCCTCTGAAACGAAATCTTTCATATGGATTCCCATTTTTATAATTCCCTAAATATACTTCATTCGTTCTGCCTGAGGCAAACCCAGCATAATAATCAATATGACCGGTCTTGCTGTTTCTGTATAACCATGTCTTTATTGTTTGTTTGCCCCACGCATCAAACTGATATTCAATAAACTGTGTTCCTTCAAAATCAACATTTGCCTTTAACCCTTTTTCGAAAGAATAAGTCGTAAAAGGAGTGTTAAACGCCTCTTCCTGAGTAAAATGTATATATCTGGTGTCTTTATCAGTCTTACCATAATAGATGTGGAAAACAGGCGTCTCCGGAGAATTTTTAGAAGCGATAATGGTTTTACCGCGAAGTTTCTCAGGCGCGTACTTAGAATCCGTAAACGTCGAGATCACGTACCCGGCGGGATCCCTCTCTATACCTATCGCGTTAAGCATATTATTCAGCTCTTTATTAAAAGGCGGGTTTATCGGTTCACTCGTAAGATAGTTCCTTTGCGCTTCCTCCTCTGCTAAAATTGCTTGACGCTCTTTCTCCGCCTTCTCTGCCGCTATCTTTGCCTGACGCTCTTTTTCTGCTTCGGCTGCCGCTATTTGCTGTTTTTCTTCTTCTGCTTTTACCGCAGCTGCAATTTGTTCAAGTTTATCTTCTCCGAGAATCGTCACCATCGCCTTGGTTAGCGCTTCATCCCTTGCCATGCCGCCGGCGACCAGAAGTTCTACATATGCATCTCTTGCTTTGACTATCTCTTTACCCAATTTTATGGCATCTCTTAAATCACTTAAAGTTCTTCCCGGCCTATTCAACCATCGTTCGAAATTAGCAGTGGGTGTATTCGTTTTCGCGGCAACATCAAGATATTCCGCAGATAAGTCCTTGAATTCGCTTCCCTCGCGGACTTTTTCTGCCTCTACCAGCTGATTGATCTTTTCAAGTTTGGTCTGACCGGTGCGCGCGTCCGTGCCACCGATCGCTTCAAATATAAATTCTTCTGCTTTGTCCTCGTCAATGCCTCTGCCTTTCAATATCTGCATATATTCTTTTTTTGCCGTCACCAGTTTGTTCCCCAGATCAACGGCTTCTTCCAGCTTTTCCAGGGGCTTTCCTTTGGCCCAGTTCCTGGCAAAGTCTTCCGGTACGTTCATTTGAAGAGCAAGATCAATGTATCTTTCCACTTTTAATTCCTTAACTTCCGACTGGTCAGTCTGGCCTGCTTCAGGGATCACGGCCTGTGCCAGCATATCACCTGTTTGGAAAGGAAATACCGGCTGCTCTACCGCAAGAATACCTTCTGCGATGTTTCGAGAGTTTTCTCCCAAAGCAGTTATATCCTGGTAAAGAGCTTGTGAAAAAACAGGCACATCCGCACCTAACGCCGGTGCACCCAGATCCAGCGCCCCATCACCATCTATATCCGTAGTTCCACCCTGGGCTGCAAACAAACCTAGAGCAGGTAGTATTAAAAGTATTACTAATGCCAAAACCGTTCCCGTAACAAGGGGCCTGTATGGAGCAGGTACTACCTGGGATATTTTAGTGCTGATTATTGACTTCCACTTCCTGACAGACTGAGTCTTTACGCTTTCCAGCATATTAAGGCCTTTTTCTACGACTCCTATGTCTGTTGGGTACACTATCCTTGTATGGTAACGCGCCTGCGGATAAAGATTTAGAAGCGCAAAGTGGATGTCAAAAAATGTTTTCAGTCCTTCCTTACCAAGAAAAGCTCTGGTAACACCTACATGGATCGGATCTTCTTCTATATTCTTGCTTTTATCTTCCGTCTGGGCTAGTACTTGCGCCTCTTCAAAAAGTTCTTCCCGCATCTCTTCGTCAGAAAGCAGCTGCTTTATAATGGCGTCTGTTATATCGCCAGCTTTTCTTATTTTGTCAGCGCCTTTCAAGGTTTTAGCCCTGTTTTCCCTTTTCAATACAGTAAGCGCGGCTTTACGCACATCTCCTTCCCTGAAAAACGGCACGCCCATAAAACTTAAAACATATTCATCCTGCCAGTTTGCAAAGACCGCGACTTTTTGTTTATACGGAATGCTGTCACTGGCATCCTCGCACGCTATTTCGAACAATTCGTTAATGACTGTTTTATCCCGCGTAAGCGCATATTCGAAAACCTTGGCATGTCCGCGATCTATAAGTTCATATCCCTTATCATATTCAACCGTCTGCTCCCGTAACAGGCGTGCTATCCTTTCTTGGCCCTCCCTCAAATATGGCCAATACCCCAAGCCCTTCACTAGGGCTTCAAACTCTGCATCGTCTTTTGCGGTTATTGCATCTATCACTTCAGGCGAAACAAGCTTTTCAAACTCTTCATAGCCCTGCTCTGTCCTGAAAAGTCTGTAAAGATACACACCGGCAAGCTCTTTTTCTTCCGAATCACGGGTTCTCCATTCCGATAATCTCTTAAATTCCTCTACCTCTTGCTTGGTTAGATTACCCCCACCCTTACTGGTCCTATCGATTGCAAGATGTTCTTTCAGGTCGCCCACCTGCAGACGGGTAAAGACATGCGCCAGGTCAGCTCGAAATCGTTCAGCACCTAATTCTTGAGTCTTTATCTTCGCAAGGAAACCGTTATCTAAAAGCGCGTTAAGCCCCGAGTCCTTGATGGCGTCATGGACTGTAAACACAAACTGTTGAACTGTATGAGCAAGGAGTTTCCCCTCATGGGGAGCTAGTTGGGAGGTTATTTGGTCATTCAGCTTCCCTGGTGTTGTCATTTCTTCCAGATTACTAATCTCATCGAGCTTTTCGAGGACCACTTCCAGCCCGGCATGTTCGCCTCTTCTGACAAGATCTGCTCCTTGTTTATCACCATACAAGTCGGCGTCGTTGGCTATCTCGTTCCTTGCGGCGTTTTTTACGAGCTTTAAAACAAGGTACACCAACCGTTCACGGTCCTTTGAAGCCATTTTTTGTTCATTTAGCGTTGTCACATGGTTCTCGACCGCTTTCGTGATCACTTGCTTCTCAGTGTAACGGAGCGTTACATCCGTAAGAGGAAGGCCATACTCATTAACTAGTCTTGCCCGTTCTTCCACATATTCAACCGAACGGGTCAATAGATCCGGTTTTAAGGGAACTCTATATCTATTCAGTGTGGTTACTCTTTCTATGAAATCCTCGAAGCTCTGGCCGAGAACTATCTTTTTGAAGTAAGAAGGTGTATGTAGTCTGGTGAGATACGCATCCTCTATGCCTGCTTTGTTCAGTATCCTTATCGTCTCTAGATAATCATAAAGAAGCTGCCGATATTCTTCATCTCTTATTGCTTCGACAATAGCAGTTTCGGGGTCCTCAAGAAATCTAAGTACCTGCCTTAATTGTTTTGCTTCCTCTATATTAATGGTCTCATTATCGATCTTCTTAAGATAAGCAACCCTTGCCTCACCTTTTGGCAGGATCCTGTCATAATCCGTACCGGCATTACTAAGTGCCCTCAGCAGGCTCCTTCTGATCCTATTATCTTCTCTGAAATATTCGGATATAGTGGTAATGCTATGTCTTATCATATCAGCTACATTGGGTGTCTTTACGGCTATTTCCACAGTCAAAGCCAGGATAACAGCAATAAAAGGTATCCATAGCGGCATTGTTAGCGGCAGTGCTACCACGATAGTATTATAGACTGTCGGCACCAGCCCTGCAGCAGCGATCGCTGCCAGCAGCGTCCAGGCAGCCATTCTATGAGTAGTATCCGGTCCAGCAGGTTTTTTCTTTTCTGGCTCTGCTTCCTCTTTAATAATTTCTTTGGGTCTCCCGCCGGCACCAATACCGTCTTTGGCTCCTGCACTCGGACCGCCTTTTTTATCCTCATCTTTTTCTTTTGCTAAAGCCAGTTTCTTAGCGTGTTTTATCTCAGCAATATATGCATTGACGGCTGATCTTATATCTTCTTGTTCTCTCCAGTTAGCTGGTAGCTTCAGCCCCTTAGCCTGTAATAATGCAAGTATTTTCTCATCGCTTACTTTAGTTAATTGTGCTGCAAGCTCCGGTATATTTAATCCACCAAGGAACTCTCCTACCTCACGGAGGCCTATCTCCTCTATTCCAATTGCCTTTTCAAGCCTCTCTAATCTTTCTTCAACGCTTTGGGCAACTTCCTCTTCTTCACCTTCAGCTCTCTCAGCCATAAACGCATTAAATTCTTCCGGCGTCATCTTCTTCGCCATATCCTCTTCGCCGCGTTCTCTAAGTAACCTTTCATACCTAGTTTTATACGCATCCTGCCAAAGGTTTCTAAGAGACTGGCGCTGGCGGGTTCTTTTTACACCTTCCATACCTCTGTCGTAAATCTCAGTAAATAGTTCCCTTTGAGATACTTTATCCAGCTTGTCCTGGAATATAGCTTCTACTGCTAGCTTGTACTTGCCGGAAGCCAATATCTTCTCATACGGTTTCTTTTTGTTTGTTAGAATGGCTATATAAGGCCTTTCTTTACCACTATCAAACTTGGGTATAACCACAAGGTACGACAACTTATTCTTACGCATAAGTTCAGTCAGGCCCTTAGTGTGATATCCGCCTGTTATAAGCGCTGCAGCGTGCGTACCGTCTTTACGCATCCTCTTGATTGTATTAGTCAGCATCGCGTGATCCCTGGCTTGGGCGTCACGATAGAACTTTAGCGCCTTTTCTATATCCTCCTTGCCGAGGACACTGGCAAGATCATACCCCCCGCTAAGAGGCAGTTGGTATTTCTTAGCCGCTTCTCTAATGAAAGCAGCAGTTTTACCCGCGTTAAAATTCTTGTAGTTCGCCTCGACAAAAACATATTCACTGTTATTTAGCTCCACGCTGTAAAGCTGTTTTAAAAGGCGAACTATCCTCGTTAAACGGAAAATCTCTCTTTCTTCGCCGTTTCTATAAAGTTTTTCTCTGATGCTTTCCTCAAACTCCTCTATCTGACGGTAAAGCTTAAAAAGCTCTATGGACTCGTAAATAGCGACATACCTGGCAAACTTTATAAGGTTCTCGTAATCATCGGCAGCTACACCGTGCTTCTCAGCCAGACCTATCAGATAGGCGTGAAAATTTGCCTGTGAGATCTTGTTCTGCTTAAAAGAAAGTGACTTTAGAACAAGCTCTTCCAGCTCTTCTTTATCCATTTCTTTACTCAGTTGGTCTATGAGCTGGCGCCTCTCATTGTTTGCTTCGGAGAAATCAATGGATTTTTCAAGCTTGACCGTACTCAGGATCTTTGCAAGCTCCCCGTATCCTGAGACATCTACCTTATGCTTCTCTGCAAGACTTCCTAGGTACCCCCAGTAATCTACAAAAGAAAGGCTGCCCTCCCTATGCATCATGCAATTACGGTTTAAGTTCCGCAGTTCGCCGGAGGAAACCTTCTCATCCAAAGCTTCCAGCTGTCCAAGAAGTTTATTGATGTTTTCAACGTGGATAGCCCTCTCTAGAGCGACTTCTCTGAAGCTTCTAAGATTCTCCTGATAAAGTTCTTTGTCTTCAATACCATAAAGATCTATCTCTCTGGCATCGTGCGTTATCGCAAAGAATTCACCTGCACCCATACGTCCTTCTTGCACTAACGCGCTAGCCACATCATCCCTGATTTCCTTATCCGGAAAAGTCTTTAATAGTGACGTATCTACAAACCCGCTTGCGCCCTCAATCGCTATAAGATTTAGATCATAATTTGTAACAAGTGAATTTAAAAGACTGGTGATCGACTCTTGTGCCGCCAGGGAGGCATGCGCATCCTGGATATTGATTATGACTTCATCGCCACCGTTTGAAAGGACTTCAGTCGTCTCTGCAATGTCATACGGTATATCAATGCCGTTTGTGTCTAATTTATCGTTTTGGATTTGAAAACTTTTGGCCTGTGCCCAAACAGGTTTTCCTGCCTGTGCCCACCCGATTTGCTGATCGAAGAATAGAATTGCCAGAATAAGGCTTACGCATTTAATAAAAAAGGCATGGCGCTTTTTCCAGTGCGCTATGCCGTATGTGAAGCTCCATGAGCTAACGCCCATGGCATCCCCACTTTCAGGGTTCCGTCGAGCGGAACCCTGTACCGAAGGCCATTCATCCACGCCCTTATGGGCGTGGCCTTCTGGTGCATGGGTAAAATCGTCTCCGCAAGTCCCTGTCGGACTTTTCTGAGGCGCATTAGAAGAAATATTATTTCCTCTATATTCGATACTCTCAACCTTCCCTTTTTTCATCTCAACCTTCCTGCTTTGTCGAACTTTTGTATCACCTAACCCAACTACATTGTACCATATTTCCTTTCGTATTCAATTCTTTTCTTTCTAACTATTTTATATTCTAACATCGTCTCTTTCGTTCTTTTTCTATTCATCATAGCTCTACATTTTAAACATTTTAACTTTTTTTTAGTATAACATCATTATAACACCATGCGTGCCTGAGTCAACCTAATATTAACTAGCTTTTTTATATCCTAATATCTGCTGTAAAATCCTTTACTAATGGGTATTTCCGCATTGAAGATATGTATAAATTTTTGGGCTAGTACAGGAAAATACGGGGTATTTTATAAACTATCGTCCAAAAATGTCAGGTGCTAAATTGTCGCTTGTGGAAGGATTTTAGGTCTCTGTGGTTTCTTCTTCTATCTCTTTTGTTAATCGGTTTTTTATATTCTCTTTGAGTTTTTTTAGATTAGCTTTTAGATTCTTAGGGCTTAATATGTCCCGGACGACTTTGTCGAATTGTTCAAAAATGGAATATATCGCCGGCACCAGCACCAGCGTAAGGGGCGTTGCAAACAATAGTCCCCCTATGACTGTTATAGCCAGAGGATTCCAGAGATTGGACCCTTCGCTTCTATCAAGCGCCATGGGCAAAAGTCCAAAAACTGTTGTCGCCGTTGTCATAAGAACCGGCCGGAGCCTGTCGCGTGCCGCCTGCATCAACAGGCGGAAAAGATTATGCCTCTCTTTTTTCAGTTCATTCGCGTGATCTACAAGAATAATACCGTTATTTACCACGATACCGGCAAGCATCATAAGCCCTATAAGAGCGCCCATGCCTATGGAAGTCCCGCTTATGTAAAGAGCCCCGATAGCCCCGACGGTCGCCAGCATAACAGTCACCATGATAATAAAAGGCTGACGATAAGACTCGAATATAGAGGCAAGAACAAGGTAGATGAGGATAAGAATAACGACTATAGTAAGCAGAAATTCCTGCTGCGTTTTAACCAGGGTCGGGTAATCGCCTCCTATCTCATAAAAATAATCCTCCGGAAGCTGAAGATCCGCAAGCTCCTTGTTGAGCAGTTCCACGGCCTTTCCAAGCGGGAGCTCCCCTATATTGGCGCTGACCTGGATCATGCGGGCCCTGTTTTTCCTCCATATCTCACTGGGGCCGAGACTATATTCAAAATCTACCACCTGGTCAAGAGAGGCTCTGTCGTCGCCAATTTTGGAGACGGTGAGAGCGTGTATGTCTTTGACGGTTCTTCTGTCTTTCTCCTGCATACGCACTATCGTCTCGACCTCAGAGGCCTTTGTATGGTACATCGTGGCCCTGACTCCTCTTACTTTCGCGTGGACCATATCGGCTATGTCTCTGGTCGTAAGACCGAACTGGGCGCTTTTCTTTTTATCCACCTTAAGATCCAGTTCAGGCCTACCTTCACGCATGCGAATCTTAGTGTCGGTAAAGTACGGGATCCTGCCCATCCTGGTGGTGATAGCAATCGCGATTTCCCTTAATATGTCATAATTAAAACCAAATACATTAAGCAGCACCTCTTTCGTCCCTACTTCCTGTTCCTCCTCAAAGTAAATAAAAGCCGGCTGAAACCTTGCGACTTTCGGCCGGAGGCTGTCTATTACTTCTGCAATTGATCTTTTTCTTTGTTTAAGCCCTACAAGCTTAACGTATATTTTGCTCGACCATGCTTCCACGCGCGCGGTGAATTCCTCTACTTCCGGCACTTCCCGCAATAGCTCTTCTACTTGTCTGACGGTCTCATCGCTGGAGTCCAGCTTTGCCCCCGTGGGAAGCTCTATGAATATTGTAAAGCGGTTCTGTTCCGTCGTCCCCAGGTATTCCTTGCCCATCTTGCTATAGACAAATAGCGCTATTACGAAAAGAACCACCGCGATCGCTATCATTAAAAACCTTCTCCTGAAAACGTATAAGAGGGCCCTTTCCTGCATCTTATAAAAGGGTTTTAAGAATCCTTCTTTTACCTGCGCAGAGGCCCCGCCTTTTTCCACTATCTTTATCCTTGAGCTCATAAGGGGCACTATCATTAGGGCCACAAACAGCGATACACACAAAGAAAAGGTGACTGTCCACGCAACCCCTCCATAGAGCAGGCTCATGGATTTACTGACAAAAAGCATAGGCAGAAATACGATGATCGTGGTAAGTGTAGAAGCGAAGATCACGACGTTCATCTCGGTGCTTCCCTCAACAGCGGCATCCACCCTGCTTAAACCCTGCTCGCTTTTTGTGACGATATTTTCGAATACAACGATCGAGTTGTCAACGAGCATCCCGACTCCGAGCGCCAGGCCGAAAAGCGTGATGAAGTTTATCGTCAGATCCATGATCCCGGAGAGAAACATGTTGGATATATCCATAAACCCGAAAGTTATTATGAGAGATACCGGTATTGATACGGCAACTATAAGTATGGGGCGGTGCCTCTTGAAATATAAAAGAAACCCTATTAGACCCGCCAAAAGAAAATAAAGAAGTATGCTGGGCGCGAATATTGCCGCCAAGAGACCCGCCGGTATTATGTAACCGGCATTTTTGCCGAGTTTGCCCATAAAGAGCATCAATACAAAAATTATCATCACCGCCCCGCGCAGGAGGGAATTACGGAGGTTTGTTATCGAGGTCTTTATAAACTCTGCCTGGTTTTTTGTGACAATAATTTCAATGTCCTCGGGCATAAACGTCTTTATATTCTCGATCTCTTCGAGTATGCCTTTTGACGCCTCTATGGTATTGGCTTTGGATTCTTTCTGGACATATACTGAAACTATCGGCTTTATGTTTATTCTGGCGTAAGTCTTGGGCTCCATGTAAGAATCTTTGACTTCCGCCAGGTCCCTTACCCTTACGACGGAGCCGTCCGGCCTGGTTAGTACGACCGTTGATTTAATGTCATCGACCGTTATAAACTGGCCTATTGCCCTGATAAGTACTTTATCCTTGGTCCGTTCCATCTCCCCGGTAAGAAGATTAAGGTTGCTTGCACCCAGCGCGGATATAAGCCTGTTAAGGGAGACCGCATACCTGTAAAGCGCTTTTTCATCGGCTTCGATTATGATCTTGCGTTCCCGTCCGCCGCCGACTTCCACATTGGCGACACCGGCGATCCTTTTGACGCGTTCCTTTACTTGTTCATCTACTATCCTGCGCAGTTCTTCCGTAGTGCGTTTGCGGCTGGTAACGGCAAATATCACGATCGGAACGTCCGTTTGTGAAAACTGCGCGATGATGGGTTTTTCCGCTTCTTTGGGCATTTTTTCTTTGACCTTGGCGAACTTTTCCCTGACTTCCATAGCAGCCAGCTGCATATTTATGCCGCGCTCAAAGCTTAAAACAACGGTCGCTTCCCCCTCTTTCGATATGGAAAGTATCCTTTCCAGGTGCGAAACGGTGCTGACGGCTTCCTCGATGGGCCTTGTTACCATAGATTCGACTTCGGTCGGCGGGATGCCGCCGCGGATGTACACGATGATGCTGATCTGGCCGAAAGATATATCCGGGTAAAGCTCGACCGGAAGGCGCGTAAGGGATATTATCCCCATAAGGGACATGGCGGCAAATATCATGATCGTGGTTATCGGCCGCAATATGGAAAATCGGGATAAGCTCATAGCTTTTTATCTGGTGAAGCCCCATGGGCTAACGTCCATGGCATCCACAGTTTCAGTCTTTCCGTCAAGTGGAATCCTGCACCGAAGGTCATTCATCCGCGCCCTTACGGGCGTGGCCTTCTGGTGCATGGGTAAAAGCTCGTTTGATCTTCTCTCTAATCTCATGCTCAAGGATGAAAATAGAGGGGATCACAACAAGCGTAAGGAAAGTGGAAACTATCAGGCCTCCCATAACGCTTATGGCCATGGGGGACCTGAGTTCCGCGCCTCTACCGACTGCAAGCGCCATGGGGAAAAGCCCCAGCACGGTGGTAAGCGCCGTCATTATTATCGGCCGAAGCCTTGCCAGAGACGCCTCTACAACGGCATCCATTACGCTCTTGCCGTTTTTCATGAGAATGTTCGTGTAATCAATAAGCACGATACCGTTATTGACAACGATACCTCCAAGCATGATAATACCCAGAAAAGCGACGACGCTGACGGAAGTGCTCGTTGCAAAGAGTGCCAAAAGAACTCCTATCAAAGAAAGCGGAACAGTAAAAAGTATTATGAGGGGCTGGGTGAGCGACTCGAACTGAGCGGCCATTATCATATAAACCATCACGATTGACAGGATGAGTGCAAAACGCAGGCTGTTGAAAGATTTTTTCATTTCTTCCGATTCGCCGGCCAGTTTCACCCTGTATCCGCCTTCGAACTCCATGCCCTTAAGCATATCCTCGACATCCACAGTAACGTCTGATATCTTCCTGCCTATGATGTCGGCTGAAACTACGATCGTCCTTTCCTGCCCGAGCCGTTTGATCTCACTGGGGCCTCTGCCCTTCTCGAACTTTGCGACCGTGCCCAGAGGCATCATCCCGCCGGCAGGTGAACCGACACGGATCCGGTAAAGCTTATCGTAACTGTCTCTGTCCTCTTCCCTTAACCTTACCCTTATGTCTATCTCATGTCCCCCCTCCTTGAACTGGGATGAAACATATCCTCTTAAGACCATCTGTGCTATCCTGGCAAGATCAACAACCGATATATTCGATAAGGAAGCTTTGTCCTTGTCGATATTTATCCTGACTTCCGGGGACGGCTCCGGCACGTCGTCTTCAATCCCGAAAATGCCGTCTATCTTCTCAAGGCTCCCTTCTATCTCGCGGGCGATCTTTTCCATTATCGTGAGTTCCTCGCCCTTGATCTCTATCGTTATGGATTTTCCGCCGCCGCCGAACGCCCCTGAGATTACCCCCTGCTGGAGCGCAAATTCTATGCTTGCATCCCTGAGAGCCTTATCCTCCTTAAACTGCGCCTGAAGGTCTTGAACAACGTCAGTTGTCTTTACTTTTCTTTTTTCTTTGAGGCTGACTATCAGCTGCCCCTGATGCGACCCCAATCTTTTGACTATGTCCTTGGCTGATTCCCCCATTGTGGAACCCACAACGGCACTTACGCTTTCAACGGCAGGATACTCCTGGATCTTCTCTTCCATTACGAGAACGGCCTTGTTCGTTTCCGAAAGTTTTGTGCCTACCGGCAGATCGACTTTTATAATAAACTGGCCCTGGTCTGTCTTTGGCATAAGTTCTTTTTCAAGAACGTTAAAAATAAAGAGGCTTGATATAAAGATCGCAAGGACTATAAAAAGCCCGATTTTTTTGTGGCGGAGAAATCTTCTTAAGAGAACCTCATAGTCCTTGAGGAGTTTTTTCCACTTCTCTCCTCCTGAAAAGGCTGCCGCGCCCTGTGCTGCTTCTTTCTCACCGCCTCCCAGTTTACAGCTTAAAAGCGGGATTAGCGTAAGCGCCACCCACAACGACCCGATTAACGCGAACGTGACGGTAAAGGCAAGTTCCTTAAAGAGCTGTCCGGCGACTCCCACGACGAATATCATCGGCAGGAAAACGGCTATGGTGGTAAGCGTAGAGGCGACGATCGCGTTTGAGACCTCCTCGGCGCCTTCGGTCGCGGCTTTTTCGGCGCTTTTGCCCATTTCCCTGTGCCGGAAGATATTCTCTATTACAACTATGGCATTATCCACCAGCATACCCACACCCAGCGCCAGGCCTCCCAGCGACATCATGTTTATGGACAGCCCCCCGAAATACATAAAGGTGAAAACTATCATTATAGAAATGGGGATGCTCAGCGTGACTATCGCCGAGGACTTAAAACTGCGCAGGAACAGAAGCAGCACTATAAAAGCAAGCACGCCTCCCTGCAGCGCCGCATCACGCACGCCGTTAATAGCGTCTCTTATGAATATTGACTGGTCGTATATGACTTCAAGTTTTATGTCCGGCGGCAGCATCTTCCTGAGGCGATCGAAAGACTCCCGTATGCGGTTTATAACCTGCATCGTGTTGGTCTGGGCCTGCTTCTGTATTGAAATCGATACGTTTTCATCGCCGTTATACCGTGAATAACTGCTTCTTTCCTTGAAAATGTCTCTGACTGTGGCTACGTCCTTGACTAGGACGACATTGGCTTCAGGGCTGATTTTCCTTTGACGCAGCTTCTCTTCAAAAGGAAGCATCCTCTCCCGTTCTTCCTCCTCCGGACTTTTTACGACAACCTCTTCTATCTCCTGGACCTCTTCGAACTCGCCTAAAGTACGTATGAGATATTCATAGAAACTTTCCTTGATCGTGCCCGCGGGATAGTTGAGGTTTGCATTGGTTATCGCATCGGAGACATCAAGGATGGAAACGTTGTAGGTCTGAAGTTTGCCCTGGTTGACCTCGATAAGTATCTCCCTTTCGAGTCCGCCTTCCACTGATGCCGACGCCACGCCGTCTATCTTCTCCAGCTCTTCCTTTATGGTGTCGGTCGCGATCTGCCTCAGCTGGACGGGACTGCGGTCCCCCGTTACGCTAAGCGTCATGATGGGCATCTCGAACGGGTTAAACGGGACAACCAAGGGTTCCGTGGCATCCCTCGGAAGACGCGCTTTTATAAGGTCCACTTTCTCCCTGGTCCTTAAGGACGCGAAATCCATGTTCTGGTCCCAGTCAAATTCGGCTATAACTAACGATATGCCTTCTTTTGATATGGACCTGATCGTTTTCAGGCCGCTTACGGTACCTACCGCCTCCTCGACGGGTTTTGTCAGAAGCGTCTCTATTTCTTCCGGAGCGGCATTTGCGTAGCCGGTAAAAACAGTAAGCTGCGGGTACGTAATCGGCGGGAAAAGTTCCTGCGGGAGCTTGGTCAATGAAATAACCCCAAAGAGCATGACACCGACAAATATCATGACGGTGGTTACAGGTTTTCTTGTGGAAAATTCAGGTAGCCCCATACTTAGAAAATAGTTTCCTGGATCTCGGTTATCTCGACTTTGTCTTTATCCTTGTATTCCTGGTGAAGTTCGCGGATTATAAGTTCCCCCTCTTTAAGGCCTTTGCCGATCTCCGCGACATCATGAGTGAGATACTCTATCTCTACTTCTCTTTGTTCGACAATGCCCATTTCGCTGCTAGAGGCGCCTTCCGGAGCTGCTGCAGCTTCTTCGCCTTCTTTTTCCTCGGCCTCCGGGTGTACAACATAAACAAAATACTTGTTCTCCTGCTTCCTGAAGGCGGCTGCAGGGATGATAAGAGCGTCTTTTTTCTCATAAGTGTTGATGATGGCTCTTGCGAACATGCCGGGTTTTAGCTTGTTGTCTTCGTTTTCGAGTTCGATCTTTACTTTCTGCGTGCGCGTTCTTCCCTCTATTAGCGGCGATATCATGTCTACCGTCCCCGTGTACGAAGCTCCCGGATATGCATCAAAAAACATCTCCGCGGTCTGCCCGAGTTCCACCTTGGATGAATCCTCCTCAATCACGTCAAACGCCGCGTATACCTCGCTAAGATCGACAAAAATGCCGATTTTGTCCTGTGAAGTCACAAAAGCTCCGGCGGACTTTTCTTTGCTGCCAAGGTAGCCGTCGCTGGGCGCATAGATGTTGGTTTTTTCAAGGTCGCGTTTGGATGATTCATATTCGAGTTTCTTCTGGTCAAGCGCCACTTTATCTATCCCGCCGAGCTCATACAGTTTTTTGGCTTTTTCCAGCTCCAGACTCGCGTATTTAAGCTTCAGGAGCGCGTCCTTCTGGTCGATACTCGCGATTATATCTCCCTCCAGGATGCGTTCCCCTTCTTCAAAGTTAAAGCTTTCAAGTATCCCTTTGCCGTCAAAGGTAAGTTCTATCTCCTTAAAACCTTCTATCCTGCCCATAGCCGGGAGGGTGTCTTTAAAATCCATACGCTTGACTTTATAGACCTTGACGGGCACCGTCTCCAGGAATTCCACCATCTCCTTCATCTCTGCCTCTGAAGGAGCCCTGAAGATCTCTTTTATCTTGCCTATGCTGCGGGCCAAGACAAATGTCACGACTAGAATCCCCAGAAGGATCCAGATATAATTCTTTTTCACCTTCGCCAGGTTTATCCTGCTCAGTCTCCCTTTCTTGGGCGCTTCTTCCTGCGGAGTACCGAATTCTTCTTTTATTTCGTTATTCTCCATGATATCCTCCCGAAATCCTATTGGTCTTTCGTGCCGTTTTAGACCACAGTTTTATGCATTTACTTACTTTTTAGGTTTTTTTACTTCAGCTAAAAGCTGTTCCGCTTCCTTCTTCTGGTCAACCCCTTCTTTCCACTGGTTATATTCTTCGTCTTCAAACGCGGGTCTGAAATAATCCGGTACGCCTATTGCCTTATTTAGTTCCGTAAGAGCTATGAAATAACTCGCGTCTCCCTGTATGATGGAGTACTCGTCCCCGGCAAGTTTTTCGCGTTCCTCTATAAGTTTTGACGTCTCGCCTTCCCCGTAACGGAGTCTTTCCTGGAGGACAGCTACATAGCTTTTCTGGTGTTCCACCTTTGCTTTTGCGACATCAACCTGCAGAATAGCTTTTCTATATTTGAAATACGTTTCCTTAACTTCAACGGCGAGGTCCTTTTTGGCTTTCAGGTATTCATATTTAGCGTTTTCGAATCCGGCACGTGACTCCTGCAGGTTTGAAAAATACGCAAGGTCGTCCAGGACTTTTACATTCAAATAGCTGGTATGTGTCTCCGAGCCGAATCCCAAATAACCCTGGAAGTCGGAATAACCGGGGGCCCATTTCTCCGTCACATAATTATACTCAACAGTGTTTCCCCAGGCGGGGAAAGTCCCTTTCACTCCGGCGAACCATTCCGGTTCAAAGTCGCGGCTCGCTCCAGGAGTGGTGGTAGGCTGGAAGTTTTCCACAGACTCGCCGAAAGAACCGTGAAAAGTTATTTTAGGCCAGCCTCTTGCCCTCATCATCTTCCTGTCGAAATAGTAATATTCGATCGTCTTTTCTTTGGCTTTAAAGTCAGGCCTGTTTGCTTCGGCCAAACGGTAACAGTTCTCAAGTCCCACCGGGACAGGTTCGCCCACTCTTTTTACCGGTTTTATTTTAAGCGGCTGGTCAGGCTCCATGTTCATGGCCTGGAAAAGAATCATCTCCGCCAGGCTTATATCCTCTCCAGCTGAGATATACTGAAAATCAGCCTGCAGATTCTGCCCTTTGACCTTGAGGTATTCCACCCGTGAGACGAGTTCCTGCTGGTAGGACTTTTCTATAATATCATATAAGCTGTTTACATCATCTTTGAGGCGCTTCTGGATATCGAGGGCTTTAAGGGCTTTATCAAGATTATAATACGCAGTTTTCGTCTCCGCGACTATCTCGTTCTTTATTTTCTCCCTTTCAAGCTTTACGATCTCCAGATTCGCTTGTGCCTGTTCCACGTCTGCCCACGATTCCATACCGTCAAAGAGGGTCTGTTTCATCTCGACTTTGTGTTTCTCACCCTGGTAATGCCGCGTTCCCGTCGCCTGGCCTATCTTTCCGAAAGTCTGCTCCAGTCTTACGGTGACTTCCGGCAAGAGGTCCCTGCGCGCTTCCCACACCCTCATTTCTGCGAGTTTCACCTGGCGGTCGGATACGATCTTTCTCTGGCTTCTTTCCAAGGCGATCCTTACGCAGTCATCAATGATATATGTGCTCTCCTCCGGGACGTATCCCAGATTATATGTCTTCTTCTTAAAAGAATCCGTTACATACTCAAACCAGCTCTTTTTTTCGTTGAAGTCATCGAAGGGGTCGCCTTCCGGGGCTTCCTCAAGAGTCTCTTCTATCCTTTCTTCTCTTGCTTCTTCCCTCTCCTCGCGGGCGCCGAACATCTCCTCTTTGGTTATTTCTGTGATTAAAACGGCGACTTTGCTGTTTGTCGGATCAAGTTTCTTTGCTAAATAAGCGAACCTTTCCGCGTTATGATAGTCTTTTTCGGTAAGATACTGGCGGGACCTTTCGATGTACCTATCGATCTTTTTCTCAAGACGGCTCCATTTGGCGTCGTCTCTCGCTTTGTCCTTAACAGCCTTATCGGCACTTTTCTGCACCTCTGTCGGTTCTTCTTGGGTCTTTACAGCCTTCTGGGTGCCCTTTTCTTCCTGGTATACCCCTTCCGCCTGGTCTATTCTCTCAAGCATATCCTGAGCGGCCTGATTATCCTCCTCAACCTTAAGAGCCGATTTTGCATACCGCCTGGCGCTGGTGAATTTATTCTTTGCCAAATATGCTTCCGCACGGCTAAGATAACGGTTTATTTTGCCGGTACGCTCCTCTTCCTTCTTTAATTCCTTCGCTTTTTCCCGATCTTCTTTTTCCTTGAGTGCAAGCGCTTCTTTTTCGTCATTGTAAGCTTTTTCTGCCTCATCTATTTTTACCAGTAAGCCTTGAGTCTCTTTATTGTTTTCATCTACTAAAAGCGCTTTTTTTGCGTACCATCTCGCGCGGCTGAACCAGTTCTCATCAAGACGCTTCTCCGCTCTCTGCAGGTACCATGCGATCTTTTCTGCTTTTTTTCTTACTGCTTCGTCATCGACTTTCTCGCTACTAGCGGCAATCTGTTCGCCTTCAGGAGAAGCCGTTTCACCTATGGCCAGGGTTTTCCAGAAAAGAACAAACGCAGTAAAAAATACTATGAAAATTCTTTTCGTATATTTACGCTTTCGAAGAATATTCACCTTTTCCTCTTTAGATTAATTGCAAAAAAATAATATTTTCCTAAAACTGCCGGTTATAAAAGAACCCTGCCCGATGAGGTGTCTTTTTAGCCCTGTTTTTCACTCTTTTCCTGCTTGCGTTTTTTCTGGCGATATTTACGCATATAGTCCCTCATGTACTCGCGATGCCGCTCCTTGTTAGCTTCCCGGTAAAGCTGGAGATACTCGGTATGTTTCCTTCTCCAGTCGAGAGACCTTTCCCGGCAGGCCTGTTTCCAGGACTTGTCCTGCGATTCCTTGTATTTGAAGTAATTCGGGTTGGACTCCCTCCAGCGCTTCATGTTTGAAAGCTGCCTCTGGTACTGGCACTCAAGGGATGAACACACCTCCTGGTTGGGCCTGTACTTGTTGGGGATAAACGGTTTTCCGCACATCGAGCATTTTCTTTCTGTTCTTTCGCTTCTTTCCATAGCTAAACCTCCATAAATAATTCTCGACGGCACAGTGACGCCGCCCCGATCGAAGATACATCTTTCCCCATTTCAGCGGGGATGATATCCACTTTATCTGCTAAGTCCTTAAGTAAAAATTTTCTTGTGCTTTCTTTTACGAAATCAATGAACATTCCCTCTTTCTTCTCTGTGCCACCTCCCAGGACTATTACCTCCGTGTTAAACATATTCGCTAAATATGAGACCCTTACACCTAACGCAAGGGCTGATCTTTTTACCAGCTCTTCAGCCAGTTTATCCTTCTTCGCTGCCGCATCCAGCACGATATCCAAGGTTATTTTATTTACATTACCGCCTACTGCCTCTACTATATCAGTGCCGAGGCCTTTGTCTACGAGACTTTTTGCCGTTTGAGCTATACTGAATTGATTCCAGGGGTGCAGGTATTTTTTTCCTTTTTCTTCGGTTTCACCTTCCGCTTCAAATATCATCTCGCCTTTAACTACCGTACCGATCCCTATGTCTGAATACATGTATAAAATATCTTTGCCTAGAGTTTTTTTGCCGAAATCTTTTTCGCCATATCCCGCTGCCGTTGCCTCTTTTGCCATAAACACGCCGCAGCCGAAAAGACGGCTTATTCCTCCTGCAAGAATATTGATATTCTCCTCTTTTACCCTCTCCGGAACGGCAACTCCCGCGAAATACAATTCTTCTGCGCGCAGATTCGTTCCCTTGGATATTTTCTCTATCATCTCTTTCATCTCTTTATTTGTGCCTTTAAGCTCCGAAAAGGGTTTAACGGCGATTTTCTCCTTAGCTATAATGTTCCCGGCAAGATTCATAACGGTTAAATTGCATGCGTCATCAGTAAACCCTATTCCGAGCACCTTTTTACCGGAAGCATTAAACTCAATAAGTCCTTCATCTGGCGCCCCGGTTCTTTTTAAAACACCTTTCTCAACATAAGATGTTACATACCCCGTTACAGAGTCTAAAGACATCCCGGACCTTTCTCCTAACCCGCTTAGGGAAAGCGTTTTCTTTTCCTTGAGCGCATTAAATATATTAAGCCCGGACTGAACGCTTTCATCTTCAGGATATATCTTGAAAAATTTCGCATTTTCTTTTATTTTACTCATATCATATCTCCCTTATTGTGAAGCTCCATGGGCTACCGCCCATGGCATCCACGGTTTCAAGGTTCCGTCAAGCGGAACCCTGCACCGAAGGCCATTCATCCACGCCCTTACGGGCGTGGCCTTCTGGTGCATGGGTAAATAATAAAAACTTGGTTTTATAAAAATAAACCCTCAAACTAACTTTTGACCGCTTTATTAATATACATAACGATAGGTGAAAAGTCAAATCTGACTTTGAGAAATATTTATTTCGCATTGTGCTGCTTCTTCATATCTTTGCTTCCAGCGATGCTTTTAGTACTAACCGCTTCTTATTTAATACCAGATCTTGGCTAAAATCACGGATAAATACCTTTGTTTTTTATAAAATTTGGTAAAATATGTGTATTTTCTCAGCTTTTATGCATATTTTTTGGGTTTTTTTATGGATTTTGTGCTTTTTTTTGCTATTTTACTCCACTTTTATTTTTATCAGTGGTGTAAGCATATCGGCATTAATATATATCTCTATTTATTTGCAAACTAGTATTGCAGCTGAAAATTTTTCGTGATATTATTTAGATGAATTTGTTTTAGACTCAAAATAAACCTGTGGTAAATGTCCCCTCATTAAGGAAACCATGTTGAAGCTGGCCATAATAGGACTGGAACAATCCGGAAAAACTACCGTCTTTAACGCCTTGACCGGTTCCGACAAAGAAGTCGGTACTTTCGGCAAAATCGAGGCGCATATCTCCATGGTTAAAGTGCCTGATGAACGACTCGACTATTTAGCTGAAATCTATAATCCCAAAAAAACGGTATATGCGGATATCGAATTTGTGGATATCCCCGGCAGTATAAATAATTCTTCGGACGCTAAAATAGTGGCTGCCGCCCGTGAAGTCGATGCCTTGGTCTTTGTTATACGCGCTTTTAACAATCCGGAAGTTCCCCATCCCCTCGGCGCTAACGACCCTTTGCGGGATTTCGGCGAGATCAAGACGGGACTTATCCTCTCAGACATGTCTATTGCCGAGAAAAGGCTTGAAAAGCTTAAGAAAGCAACCGGGAAAGGCGCCGGCAGCCAGGAAGAAAAACTTGAGCTTCTCGCGCTTGAGAAGATCATGAAAAAGCTGGAAGACGAAAGAGCCGCTTCCGAAGCTGAGTTAAGCGATCAGGAAGAAAAGGTTGTCCGGTCTTTCCAATTCTTAACGCTTAAACCCTACTTTATTCTGCTTAATATATCTGATGATGCGATAGGCTCTAGCGAGACTACCGGGCTTGTGGAGAAACTGCCAGGTGCGATGGCCATCTGCGCCAATATCGAGATGGAAATCCGTCGTCTTGATGAAAAAGACAGAAAGGTGTTCCTGGAGGAACTCGGGATCAAGGAGCTTTCTTTGAACTCATTCATAAGAAAAGCATATGAAACGCTTGACCTTATTTCTTTTTTTACGGTCGGTGAAAACGAGGTCCATGCCTGGACTGTACCGAGGGGAACGCCCGCAGCCGCCGCTGCGGGTAAAATCCATTCAGATATGGAAAGGGGTTTTATAAAAGCGGAAGTGTTTACATATGGGGATCTAAAAACTTACGGTAGTGAACGAGAGGTTAAAAATGCCGGGCATTTGCGCCTTGAGGGCAAAGATCATATCGTTCAGGATGGGGATATAATCCGGATAAAATTCAACGTTTAAGTCTTATCGCTTTTGAAACTCCATGGCTGGAGAAAACTTAAATAAACCCTTCTAACGCAGATATTCTGATAAATATCTGCTCGAATGCCTGAGGATCTTGGAGAACGTTATTCTTCTATTGTACTGGATAATGTATCTGCCTTTGCCATTATTGACATCTTCGTTCAGGTTGTGCCGCGACTCGATGTAATCGCCTTTAATATCAAAATCCTGTCCTTCCGTCCAAATTACAGGTTTTACCTTTCCGGAACATCCTTCATACGAGGTATAAAAAAGCCCGATCGTGTTTATTTCCTTGGGGAAACGGATCCGATACCTGTTTCTTCTGCCTTCCTCAATCCGTTCAATAATATACTGCCCGGAGGCGTCATCTATCTCTATCTGACCGTTTCTGGCAAGCCCCGGAGAAGACAGGTCATAATCCAAGGTTATGAGTTCACTGTCAACAAAGGGCATAAGTATATTCCCCAACTCCGGAATCGAAGAAAACGTAAGGGTAGTCAGGATGAAAAAAATCATCAAAAGAGCATAATTTTTTTCTAGAGCGTTTAGGATAGACTTTATGAAAAGTATGAAAATGCCGCCAAAGGTCAGAAAAATCAAAAAATCAATCAATTTATCCAGCATCGTAACACCAAAAAACGATGCTAATATAATTGATATTATAACAACCGCATTTGCCAATATATTCAGTATATTCAGCTTCATAACACACTTCCGCTAGAACAATTTGTACCCCACCTCATTAATAGTGTACCATAAAGATTTATCAAATGCCAAGAAAGTGCACGCTTTTCACGCAGGTTAATCAAAATTCTAAAAAGTCGGATTACACGTGCGTCATAAACAGAATTGTTATTGAGGAAGGCTAAAAAAGTGAAGCTCCATGGGCTAACGCCCATGGCATCCACAGTTTCAGTCTTTCCGTCAAGCGGAACCCTGCACCGAAGGCCATTCATCCACGCCCTTACGGGCGTGGCCTTCTGGTGCATGGGTA